>TARA_R110002012_G_scaffold166185_1_pt1 | contig 350732 bp, 269 predicted proteins | sample TARA_R110002012 | Tara Oceans TARA_R110002012 (sample SAMEA4396515) | marine metagenome | biome: Westerlies Biome; feature: [DCM] deep chlorophyll maximum layer (ENVO:01000326); material: water (ENVO:00002006), including particulate matter (ENVO:01000060) such as... | depth 40 m | reverse complement strand
AATAAGTCGAAACTCACGTAAAAAACAATCGAAAAAACACATGTCAGTCTGAACTTGTCGAAGACCAAACGACAATGCTTCGACATTGCTTCGACAGGCTCAGCAGGACAACCTGACTTAAAGTTGGTATTATCAATGTTTAAAAAATACGAATAAGTCGAAACTCACGTAAAAAACAATCGAAAAAACACATGTCAGCCAGAGCTTGGCGAAGACCAAACGAAAATGCTTCAAAAATGCTTCGACAGGCTCAGCAGGACAACCTGACTTATAGTTGGTATTATCAATGTTTAAAAATACGAATAAGATGAAAAATTTTAAGTAGCCAATCGAAATAACAAAAGTCAATCAGCGCTTGGCGAAGACCAAACGACAATGCTTCAAAAATGCTTCGACAGGCTCAGCAGGACAATCTGACTTATAAGTGGCATTATCCACCCTTAAAAATACGAATAAGATGAAAAATTTTAAGTAGCCAATCGAAAAAACACATGTCAGTCTGAGCTTGCCGAAGACCTAATAGCTTACTTCAATTTAAAAATAAACGACTGCAAAGGCGCTAAGGAAAGCGATATATGCCCTACGCCATTTTCATCGAGCTTCATTTGTACTTGAGTAGCCTCGTATAATTGATCTACTAAAGTATAGGTATCCTGTTTTAATTGCCATTTTGAAGTGATTTCTTGAGGCACTTTAAAGTCTAATTTATATTCCTTTTCGCTATCAAAATTACTCAAGATGATCAATTTTTCATTCTTTGACCATCTTGCATAGGAAAAAACGCGATGATCGTAGGTTGCTGTATGTTCTTTATTGTAATAATGAATTTCTTGGTATTCGCCCATTAGCGCTTCACTCTGAATGGTAAAATTTAATAAGCGCTTGTAAAAATCGCGTAGCGCCTTTTCTTCTATGGTGGATTGCCCTCCGTCGAATTTTTTATGATTTACCCATCGTTGTAAAGTGGGCACCCCTATATAATCAAAAATAGACGTTCTACTAGGGCTTCCAAATCCTGCTTTTTCAGCGCCAGGCTCCCCTAATTCTTGTCCGAAATAAATCATGGTTGGCGAGGTGCTGATTGTAGCAGAAATAACCATCGCTGGCATCGCTTTTTTAGGGTCTCCAGCAAACTCAGGACTGGCAATACGTTGTTCGTCGTGATTTTCTAAAAAATGAAGCATGTGATGCTCAATATCTTTCATGCCCCCTTGCACAGTTTCAATATGATCTGTCCAACCGTGACCCGCCATAATATGTTTTATACTATCATACAGTTCTACTTTATCATATAAATAGTCCATTTTTCCTTTGTGGATATACTCTCGATATAAATCTGGGTTATACACTTCCGCCAATAAAAAGGCATCAGGATTTTCCATTTTAATGCTCGAATTCAAATAACTCCAAAACGCTACTGGTACCATCTCTGCCATATCAAAACGAAAACCATCCACACCCATTGCTAACCAATACAAGGCAATATCTTTAAACTTTTTCCAAGAACTGGGTACATCTTTATCTCGCCAAAAAGTATAATGCTCCTTATAATCTTTGGTGTCGAAATTTACAGGCAGGGTCTCAAAATCGTAAGACCCATCTGGTTTTACACCGTAATTAATTTTTATGGTTTCATACCAATCGTTAGCATCCGGTTGTGCCGCACGGGAACCATTACCCGTCCATCGTGCAGGAATTTCTTTATATTTTCCATCCACCAAACTAGGAGAAGTTCCACCTAAAGGCTGGTACCCGTCACGCCATTCAGGTACTTTAAATTCACTATCAGGTACGTAATAAAAATTATTATCTCGATGGTAGGCCACACTGGTATCGTCAGATACACCAAAAGGCTCTAAGCCTTCGGGGGTAGATTTGCCTTCATAATTTCTGGCCACATGATTGGGCACAATATCAATAATGACCTTCATTCCAGCATCGTGAGTTCTCTTTATTAAACTTTTGAACTCCGTTAATCGATCTTCAGGATGATCCGCCAAATCGGGATTTACATTATAATAATCTTTCACCGCGTAAGGCGATCCTGCTCTTCCTTTAACAATATCTGGATCGTCGTTTGAAATTCCAAATTCGGTATAATCGCGAATTACATCATGGTGTGGAATTCCAGTATACCAAATATAGGTAACTCCTAAACTCTTAATTTCTTGAAGTGCCTTTGGGGTAAAATCAGAAAATTTACCGACACCATTTTCCTCTACTGTGCCCCAAGCTTTATTGGTGGTATTTGTATTTCCAAAAAGTCTTGTAAACACCTGATAAATGACTTCTTTCTTTTTTTGGGCTGTGTTTTTATTCATATTCGATTCCTCTTTAGTCTCTTGTTTACAAGCAACTAAGCTTAGTATTAGAATAAGTACGGTTTTTATGTTCATTTTTAAAATGTCTTAGGACCAACGGTCAAATGTCGCAAGTTTATATCTGAAATTCTTAGAATGGTTTAGGTCACAAACAGCACCTAAAATGTAAATCATAATACTTAGAACTTTTCTTTATTTCGCACTCGACACTACTAAATTTCTTGTTTTTTACTTACCCTTTTGGTCCTGACTTTAGACATTCGACTTAACGATAGTGGGTTGATTAGGGGAAATCACCACTCTTTTTCCATGTACTCTAATAGATATCTCTTCATTAGACTCTAACTCAAAAATAGTTTCTTGCTGCGTAATGGTGATTTTAAAAATCCGTTTTCTGAAATTGATTTTAAAAGAATAGGCCTTCCATTGTTTTGGAATTCGAGGTATAAATGACAATTTATCGTCCACAATGCGCATACCACCAAAACCTTCTACAATACTCATCCAGGTCCCTGCCATGGAAGTGATGTGTAAGCCCTCTTCAACTTCTTTATTGTAATCATCCAAATCTAAGCGAGACGTACGTAAATAGAAGGTATATGCCTGTTCCATTCTATTTAATTTCGAAGCTTGAATGCTATGCACACATGGCGATAATGAAGATTCGTGAACCGTAAAGGGTTCGTAAAAATCAAAGTGTTTTTCTAGTTGTTCTAGGGTAAAATGGTCTTCAAAGAGGTAAAACCCTTGTAAGGTATCTGCTTGTTTGATATAAGGTGACCTCAAAATACGATCCCAACTCCATTTTTGATTGATAGGTCGTTGTGATTTTGGTAAATCGGCAACCGAAATTAGTTCTTTATCTAAAAACCCGTCTTGCTGTAAAAATATATCATGCGCTTCAGAGAACGGAAAATACATTTGAGAAGCTACCTTTTCCCAAAGGTCCATTTCATTTTTTGTCAGCTTTGTAACACCCATTATTCTATGGTAGTCCTCTGAATAGCCTTCTTTTACCTTCTGAATTTGAGCTAAGGTATAATTAATACACCATTTTGCTAGGTAATTTGTATACCAGTTATTGTTTACATTATTTTCATATTCGTTGGGTCCTGTTACGCCAAGAATTACGTATTTGTTTTTTTGGCTTGAAAAGGTAGCACGTTGTTGCCAAAAACGAGCGATGCCAATTAATACCTCCAAGCCCATTTCGGGAATATAAGTATAATCGCCGGTGTAGCGGTAATAGTTGTAAATAGCAAAGGCAATAGCCCCGTTTCTATGAATTTCTTCAAAGGTAATTTCCCATTCATTATGACATTCCTCACCATTCATGGTTACCATTGGATACAGCGCTGCTCCGTTCGAAAATCCTAATTTTTGAGCATTTTCAATGGCTTTTTCTAGATGGTTATAGCGATATTCTAATAAATTGCGAGCAACTTTTTGTTCTTTAGTCGCCATGTAAAACGGAATGCAATACGCTTCAGTATCCCAATAGGTACTGCCCCCATATTTTTCTCCAGTAAATCCTTTAGGACCAATATTTAAGGTAGAATCTGTTCCTAAATACGTCTGATTTAGTTGAAAAATATTAAAACGGATTCCTTGTTGGGCTTTTATATCACCCTCTATTGTAATATCACTCATCTCCCAAATATGGGCCCAAGCCTTTTTTTGCTTTTCTAATAAACCTTCAAAATGAAGCTCACTCGCTTTTTTTAGCACCTTTTTAGCAGCAATGATTAAGTCTGACGGCTTGTGATTGCGATCCACGGTATATCCTCCAAATTTATGCAGAGCAGCCGTTTCACCTTTTTTTAATTTTTGCGTATACGCATGTTTTACTTTAAATTCTGTCTTAGATACTTTGGGCTCTTGTAGTATTTGTTTATCGTTTAAAAACAATTGCGACTGCATAAAAGTACAGGTAGCAAAATTTGTTTTCATAGTATGGGCTTCGATAAAAGCTTGGTCTTTGTCCGAGGTTATGGCTGTGGTATTCCAAAATTTATCATCCCAATTACTATCTTCATTCGTAATTCCACTATCTAAATAAGGTTCAAAAATGATTTCAACATCCGATTCAATGGCCTTTATTTCATACTTTATGGCCCCAACTTCATTGACATCTAAACTCAAAAACCGCGTTGCTTTTACCGATATTTTTATAGCATTAGGTAAAACAGCGGTAAAAGAACGCTGGTACCAACCTTCTTTCATGTTTAATTCTCGCCTATACTTTGAAACGGATAAACAGGTGTTTAAATCAAGTGCTTCTCCGTTGATCATTACGTGAATTCCAATCCAATTTGGCGCATTTAATACTTTTGCAAAATATTCGGGATAGCCATTTTTCCACCAACCAACACGGGTTTTATCAGGATAATATACGCCCGCTATATAACTTCCTTGAAAGGTTTCTCCAGTATAGGCTTCTTCAAAATTGGCACGCTGCCCCATAGCCCCGTTGCCTATACTAAACAAACTTTCAGAAGATTTTACCAGTTCTTTGTTAAAATCTTCCTCTATGATTGACCATTCATTGGCCTTTATGTACTCTTGATTCATTTGTAAAAAATAAAAATATTATGTTCGATGATTTTATTTTAACTTCTTTAAAAACTTAGCTTAAGAAATAAGTGTTTCTAAAAACGATACTTCTATTTGAGTAAAATCTAAAAAATTATACTTTGCCTCGGACAAAATATGAGCATCTCCGATACCAATACTTATCATTTTTGCCGCGTTGGCTGCTTGGATTCCAGCTACTGCATCTTCAAAAACAATGCAATGCTCTGGGTTTAACCCTAATTGTTCAGCTGCCATCAGAAAAACTTCTGGATTTGGCTTTGCTTTTGTGACATGGTTACCATCTACGATGACATCAAAATAAGAAAGTAGATTTACTTTTTCTAATATTGGCCTTGCATTTTTGCTCGCTGAGCCCAAGGCAATAGGAATGTTATTGGCCTTTAAATAATTCAATACCTTAGGCACATCTGGTAAAATTTCAGAAGAATCCATAGCTTCTATATACTTCAGATAATCTTCATTTTTTTCAATCATCCAAGTATCAAATTGTTTTTGTGTGGCCATGACCCCGCCAATATCTAATAAAATTTCTAGACATCGTTTTCTACTGACCCCCTTAAAAAGTTCGTTTTGGTCGACGGTAAACTCGAACCCCAATTGATTGGCCAATTTCTTCCAAGCCAAATAATGATACTTTGCGGTGTCAACGACAACACCATCTAAATCAAATATAAATCCTGTATGCTTCATTACTAAAAGTATAAGATTAGCTTCTTTAGTTTTCTGTAGATTCTCTTTCTACAATTGTTGGTGCTAATATTTCTGTTCTAAAGGTTTCGACATCATTTTCACTTTCTACCTTTTCAATCAGCATTTCTGCTGCTATCTCCCCCATTTTTTCTCCATGTTGTGCTACAGATGTTAGTGTTGGGTTTGAAAATTTTGATAATATACCATCTGTAAATCCTATAAAAGAAATATCTTCAGGTATTTTATAGCCCATTTTTTGAGCTATACGCATGCCATGAATGGCATAAATTTCATTCACACATAACACCGCATCTACTTGCTGACTTTTAAAAAAGGTTTCCATTTCGGCTCCTTCCACACTGCTCATTGAGGGTAATTTTAGAATTAAGTCCTCATCTATTTCAATATTAGACTCCTTTAAGGCTTGTAAATACCCCGTTGTTCTGTCTTTACTTACACTTAGATAATCTTCAGTGGCTATTAAAGCTATTCTTTTTCTTCCATTTGAAAGTAGTTTTTTAACAGCTCTATACGCCCCATCTTTGTCATTGATTAATACCTTATCACAGGCCACCGTATCGGTCACTCGATCAAACAGCACCAAGGGTATCCCTTGTTCAATTAATTCATTTAAATGATTATAGTCGTTATTTAATTGCGTTTCGGCAGATAAAGACATGATAAAACCATCGACGCTACCATTCGCGAGAATTTCCATATTAATTACTTCCTTATCAAAAGACTCATCAGAAACACAAACAATGACGTTGTAACCTTTAGCATTTGCGTACTTTTCGATACCTCTGAAAACTGTGGTAAAAAAATGATGTACTATATCGGGTATAATTACGCCAATATTTTTAGTTCTTTTATTTTTTAAACTAATCGCTATGTTATTGGGCTTGTAGTTGTATAATTTAGCAAAAGCTTGTATTTTTTCTTTGGTGTCTCGACTAATTTCCTCACTGTTTTTTAAGGCTTTAGAAACCGTTGAAATAGAAACCTCTAATTCTCTTGCAATATGCTTTAAAGTTATTTTTTGTTTCATTTGCTATTGTTATGATATAAATTTTAGGGTATCTATTGAATAAATGAATACGTATTTATACCCTTGAGCACCTTTCCTGTTGTTCTTTACAAAAACTAAAATGTTAAATTAGTATTTAATTAGCCAATCCATAAAAAAAGTCGTGATTTTAACAAATGACCCATTAAAATATAGTTCTACCTAATAAAATAAAAATTGTATATTTGATGAAAAACGCATAATTGCAATTATATGACAAAAAAAATGAGAATATCGTATTCTTCGATAAGTTTCATTACTAGGATAACAATTTAAAAAAGTTATCAACACGAAACCGTTTTCGTAAATCTTGAAATACAAAGTAATGAGATTTTAACAAAAAATTTGTATATTTTTAACTTTCGATTATAAATTAACTCAACTTAAATTAATTATTTATGAAGATTAAGCTATTTAAAAGCTTGTTAATGGCAGGGGCATTTTTATGTTTTGGCTTTATGCAAGCGCAAGAGGTATCCGGGACGGTTTCCGATGCCAACGGGCCTTTACCTGGCGCTAGCGTTCTTGTAAAAGGAACTACAAACGGTACACAAACCGATTTTGATGGTAACTACTCCCTGAGTAACATTGGCGCTAACGCAACATTAGTATTTAGCTACATAGGTTTTAGTAGTCAAGAGGTTGTTGTTGGCGGAAGGTCAACAATTAATGTTACACTTACGGAAGATGCTCAGGCATTAGAAGAAATTGTAGTGGTTGGTTATGGTAGTACTACTAAAAAGGAAATTACTTCTGCTGTTACAAAGGTAGATGAAGAGTCTTTCAACAAAGGTACTATCAACTCTGCCTCAGAATTATTGCAAGGTAAAGTTGCAGGTTTAAGTATCTACAACAAAGGGGGTAACCCAAATGAAGATGCCGTTATTCGTTTAAGAGGTATTTCTTCAGTGGGTGCAAACTCTCAACCTTTAATTGTAATTGATGGTGTTATTGGAGCGTCTTTAAATAACGTAGATCCAAGTGATATTAAAGAATTAACTGTACTAAAAGACGGTTCAGCTGCTGCTATCTATGGTTCTCGTGGGTCTGCAGGGGTTATCATCGTTACTACAAAAAGTGGTAAAGCTGGTGCTAGTGAAGTTACCTATAATGGCTCTGTTGCTTCTTCTTCTATAGCTAGAACTATTGATGTTTTATCGGGTGAAGATTTTGCCGCTGCCGGAGGTACTGATTTAGGAAGTAGAACTGACTGGTTAGATTTAGTAACAAGAAATGCTATCACTAACATTCACAACATTGCTATTTCTGGAGGTCAAGACAATACTAATTTTAGAGTGTCTACCAACTTTAGAGATGCTCAAGGTATTTTAGAAAACTCTGGTTTTGATCAATTCAATACTAGGTTTAATGCTACTACGACAGTTTTAAATGACAAGTTAAAAATAGATTTTAATGCATCTTATACGAAAAGAGATTCTGATTTTGGATTTAATGAAGCACTTCGTTATGCTATTCTTTACAACCCAACAGCACCGGTATTTGGTGTAGATTCACCTTTTCCATTTAATGCCGAACCTTATGGCGGCTATTTTGAAACTTTAGGTCTGTTTGATAGCTTTAACCCAGTTTCAATCATTAATCAAAACACTAATAAAGGAAGTCGTAATGAATTTACTTACAGTGCTAACTTTAAGTATTTAGTTTCTAACGACTTTACGGTTAATGCTATGTATTCAGAGCAAAACTCAAAATACACAAATAGTGAGTACTACAGAACTACCTCTTTATTTAGAGGCGCTGCTACTAGCCCAACACGAAAAGGACTAGCTAGACTTTCTTCTGGAGAAAACAGATTTAAATTATTTGAAATGTATGGGGATTATAACTTAGACCCTACAGAAAAATTAAATTTAAAAATTACAGGTGGTTATTCTTGGCAACAAGAAAATTTCAATAATTACTTTTTAGCTGCAGGAGATTTTCCAAATGACAACTTATCTTATATTGACGCATTAGAGTGGTCACAAGATAGAATTAATGCAGGTTTTATTGACATCAACAGCGATCGTTCTCCAGACCAAAAAATTATCGCTATGTTCGGAAGAATCAGTGGTACTTTTGATGACGCTATCTATTTTAACGCATCTGTACGTAGAGAAGGTTCTACCAAATTAGGAGACAACAACAAATGGGGTGTATTCCCTGCTTTTGGTTTAGGTGCTGATTTAAACAAATACTTAAACTTAGACCAAGTAGACTTATTTAAGGTACGTTTAGGATACGGTGTAACAGGTTCTTTACCTGGCCAATATGGTCTAGCTAAGGATCAATATAACCCAACGGGTAATTTATTATCTAGTGTTTTGGTACGTAATGCGAACCCAGATCTAAAATGGGAGCAAAAAGCGGAAACCAATTTAGGTTTTGAATTTAACAGAGGAAGATTGGGTGCAACCTTAGATTTATATACCCGTAAAGTATCTGATTTTATTTTAGAAAGAGCTGTTGATGTTGCTCTTTATCCATCAGGAAGTAGAGTTGAAAATGGTGGAGATTTATCTACCAACGGTCTTGAATTGGCTGTAAATTATGACATCATTAAACAAGATGACTTTACTTACAATGCTGGTTTAATTTTTTCAACTTACAAAACTACCTTAGATTCTTTTGACCAAACGGCATTAAGAGGTAATTTAGGAGCTCCTGGTCAGAATGATACGAATGTAATTTTAGTTCAAGAAGGTCAAGAAATAGGACAAATTTACGGCGCATTATGGACCGGTGATATTGTAAATGGAAGACAAACTTTCGTAGATGTCAATGGTGATGGTAATACCGATGCCGCACAAACTTCACAAGTTATTGGAAATCTTATTGATGCAGACGGAGACGGCGTTCAAGACGGAGATTTAACAAAATTAGGAAAAGGTATTCCTGATTTTGAATTAAGCTGGTCTAACGTATTTACATACAAAAATTGGGATGCTCAAGTATTTTTTAGAGGTGCTTTTGGTCACAGTTTAGTAAATAATTTTAGAGTATTTTATGAGCCGAGAGTAGGAAGCCAAAGTTCTTACAACTTTGTGAATACAGAATTGGCAGAACCAACCATTACAAATGCTCAATTTAGTTCTTTGTATGTTGAAAAAGCTGATTTTATTAAATTAGACAACATGTCAGTGGGTTATACCTTTAACATGGCGGATAATAAGTATATTAAAGGACTAAGATTATCGTTGGCAGGTCAAAACCTATTTGTAATTACAGGCTATACAGGAGCTGATCCAGAGCCATCATTACAAGACAGAGGTTCTGTGGATAATGGCGGTTTCTTGGGCTTAGGATCTGATCCATTAGTACCAGGTATCGATAGAAGATATAATTATTTTGCAGCTAGAACTTTTACTTTAGGTGTAAATGTTAATTTTTAAAAAAAAAGCAATGAAAAATATATATAAATCAATTTTAATGTGTTCTGCACTCGTTACCTTTAGTGCGTGTACAGACTTAGAAGAAAATTTGGTAGGTGAAATACAAACCGAATTTAATGGATCAGAGCCTAGTTTTGGAAACTTTGACGGTGGAGGCGGTGGCCCCAGTGATGCTGTAAGTTCAGCCTATGCTCAGTTAAGAGAATCTGGAACTGCAAACCATGGTGGCTATTGGTCGGTACAATCGGTTTCAACAGATGAAATGGCAGTTACCCAAAAAGGGGGTGACTGGTTTGACGGTGGTATCTGGATTGATATGCACAGACATACCTATCCGCCATCAAACGGACCTATCAATGGTGCTTGGACAGGACAGTACGCTGCTATTGGAGCTTGTAACACTGCTCTAGCTTCTGGTGACTTAGATGACAATCAAACAGCACAGGTAAGAGCCTTACGTGCCTTTTTCTACTATCGTTTAGTAGATATGTTTGGTCGCGTAAAAATAGTAACTACTCCAGGTGTAGATGCTCCACAAGCCACAAGAGTTCAGGTGTACAATTTTATCGAAGCTGAATTATTAGCTTCTCTAGGAATAACTGCGGTATCTCCTACTATGGACTTATCAAACAGCCCATTAACTACGGAGGTTAATCCTTATAGAATTAACCAATATGCCGCTTTAGGTTTATTAGCTAAATTGTATTTGAATGCCGAAGTTTTTGCTGGGACACCTAAATATTCAGAGGCTGCAATAGCTGCAAGTTATGTTATTGACAATGGTAGTTATATTCTTTGTGATACTGGTTGTTCAGTGCCAAATCCTGCTCAAAGACCAAGCGTAGCATCTGATCCGGACGAATTAGAAGGATATGCTGCTGTATTTGCGCCAAACAACCAAAACAATCCAGAATTAATCTGGTCTGTTGCTTATGACAATGTTACCGGTGCCAATATGAATTTTGCACAGATGACCTTACATTATTCTAGCCAATTTACTTGGAATATTCAAAACCAACCATGGAATGGCTACTCTGCTTTGGAAGAATTTTATAATTCTTATGACGATGCCGATAAGCGTAAAGCGAATAACTTTTTAGTAGGTCCTCAATTAGATTATGAAGGTTCTGTTATTTTAGATTATGCTGCTCCAATTGATGAATTAGAATTAAATTACTCAACAGACATCAATGAATTAGAGCCAGATGCTTCAAGAAAAGGTGGAGCTCGTTTAGGTAAATTTAGCTTTAGACAAGGGCAAAGAGACAACATGGATAATGACTACCCTATTATTCGTTTAGGTGATTTATACCTTATTAGAGCAGAAGGTTTAGCGCGTGCTGCTGGGAATTGGTCTTTGGCCTTGCCAGATGTAAATACCATTAGAGCAAGAGCCGGTTTAACTACTGCTTTAACTACTTTGACCGCTGATGAATTTTTAGCTGAAAGAGGAAGAGAAATGTTCATGGAGGTGACAAGACGTCAAGATTTAATACGTTTTGGTAAGTTCAATGATGCATGGTGGGAAAAGCCAGCTTCTGCACCTTTCAGAAATTTATTTCCAATACCACAAGAGCAAATTTCAGCTCCAGGTAGTGGCTTAACACAAAACCCTGGTTACTAGTTTATAACTAGATACACTTGAATAAATAAATAAAAAGGGATACTTTTATAAAAGTATCCCTTTTTTATTAATGTATTTAATTTCTACCTGTAAATGAAATTCGTACTGCTGATTATTTTATTTAGTACCCTATTCTTTTCCTGTGATTCCAAAAAAAATGAATCTCCCCTTTTCCAATTAAAAGGTAACTCAACTGGTATTGAGTTTGAAAATACACTAGTGTATACCGAGCAATTAAACCCCTATACCTATAGAAATTTCTATAACGGAGGCGGAGTAGCTCTAGGCGATATTAACAACGATGGACTATTAGATATTTATTTTACCGGAAATTTAGTCGACAACAAGTTATACCTCAACATAGGTAATTTTGAATTTGAAGATATCACTAGTAAGGCAGGTGTTGCCTGTGAAAACGTGTGGTCTTCAGGAGCAAGTTTTGTTGATATTAATAATGACGGTTTGCTGGATATCTATGTATGTAAAGCCGGACCTCCTAGCAACAGTCCAAATAGGCATAACGAATTATTTATAAATAATGGCGACTTAACCTTTACGGAACAATCTAAAAAGTATGGCTTAAATATCACAGGTTTATCGGTACAAGCTGCATTTTTTGACTTTGACAACGACGGTGATTTAGATTGTTATCTATTAAATAATTCTATTCGCTCCGTTGGCGGTTACGATTTAATAAAAGACCAAAGAGATAAAGCAACGGCAACAGGAAATAAACTTTTCAAAAATGAAAATGGATTTTTTATAGACGCCTCTAAAGAAAATAATATCTACACCAGTGCTATAGGCTTTGGTTTAGGCATCACTTTAAGCGACTTTAATCAAGACAACTGGACAGACATTTATATTTCTAATGATTTTTTTGAAAAAGATTATTTATACTTAAATAATGAGGGATTAAATTTTACAGAAAGTGTTGAAGAAAAATTTAATTCCATCCCTATGGGTTCAATGGGGGCTGATGCGGCAGATTTAGATAACGATTTACTGCCAGACATGATGGTCACAGAAATGTTACCAAAAACCTTAGAACGTCAAAAATCAAAAGCAACATACGAATCTTGGGATAAATATTCATTAGCGGTAAAAAACGGCTATTTCCACCAATTTCCCAGAAATGCCTTACAACGTAATTTAGGAGCATCAGGTTTTGTGGAAATTAGTAGATTTTCTGGGGTTGATGCCACAGAATGGAGCTGGGGAACCTTATTGTTTGATATGGATAACGATGGCTTAAAAGATATTTTTGTCAGCAATGGTATTTATAAAGACCTTCTCGACAGAGACTATCTTAATTACATGGCCAACGAAGCACAAATTAGAAGTATGATGAATAATGACAAAAATGTCATTACAAAATTAATAGATTTGATGCCCTCCAAAGCAATTCCTAATGCCGCATATTTAAATTTAGGCGATTTTTCCTTTAAAGAAGTAAGTGAAGAATTGGGCTTTAACACACCAAGCTTTAGCAACGGTAGCGCTTATGGAGACTTAGATAATGACGGAGATTTAGACCTAGTGGTGAATAACGTAAACATGCCTTCTTTTGTCTATGAAAACACCACAGATACCACTAAAAAAAAGTTCATAAAAATTCGTTTTAAAGGAAAAGGAAATAATACAAGTGCTATTGGCACCAAAATAATGGCTTATTATGACCAGGGCAAGAACAGCATGTTCGAGAATTACCCTTCCAAAGGATTTCAAAGTTCTGTGGCACCAGAAATTTTAATGGGTTTTGGAAATATTTCTACCGTAGATAGTTTGGTTGTAATTTGGCCCGACCACACCACAAGCCTTTTAAAAAACCTTACAACCAACAAAACACTTATTATAGAGCAAACTAACAGCTCAACTAAAAAATACAGTTCTCCTAAGACAATAGCACCCTTTAGTCTCGAAAAAATAGCCCCTTTTTTTAACTTTAAACACGATGAAAATAATTATATAGACTTTAAAAGAGAACAACTCCTAGATAGAATGACGAATAATGAAGGACCAGCCATAGCGATAGCCGACTTGAATGGTGATGGATTTATGGACTTTTATTTAGGTGGAGCTAAAAACCAGAAGAGCCAATTATTCATGTCGAACAAAGATGGCTCTTACGCTACTATTGACCAGCCCTTTGAATTCGATAAAAATGCGGAAGACACTGATGCCATATTTTTCGATAGTGATCTAGATGGTGATTTAGACCTTTATGTTTGTAGCGGTGGCAAAGCCTTTTCTAAATTCGACTCTAATTTAGAGGACCGGCTCTATATCAATACAAACAACACTTTTACAAAAAGCACCACACCATTGCCTTTTCCAAAAAGAATTAGTAGCGCAAGCGTTGAAGCCTTCGATTATGATTTAGATGGTGATTTAGATTTATTTGTGGGAGAAAGGTACAACCCACAAGTTTATGGAGAGCCTAGTTCTGGTTATCTTTTAAAAAATGAAGGAAATAATGTATTCACCTTAGACCAGCAGGGCACATTTGAAAGTATTGGTATGATCACGAAAGTAGTCAGCGCTGATGTAAATAATGACCAATGGCCTGATTTAGTCATTGGCGGTGAATGGATGCCGATTTCGATATTTATCAACAAAAATGGCAAGTTTGTTAACGAGACAAAATCATTTCAACTAAGCACAAGTGTTGGCATATGGTCTACACTAGCCTTAAACGATATCGATGATGATGGTGATTTAGATATAATTGCGGGAAATATAGGTCAAAATAACTTTTACAAAAAAGGAACAACAATTTTCATCAATGATTTTGATAACAATGGTACCACAGAACAAATCATTTGTCAGAAAACAAATGGAAAGTATTATCCAATAGCCGATCGAGATGAGTTAATTTCACAAATACCTTCTTTGAAAAAGAAATTATTGTACTATAAAGATTATGCCATAGCTGATATGGAGACTATGTTTTCTGCAGAAACATTAAACGCTTCCGTAAAGTTAACACTAGATACCAGTGCGTCAACACTTTTTATAAATCAAAACAATACATTTGAAAGCGTAATTTTACCTCCAGAAATTCAGTATTCACAGAACTATGCCATTCAAGTTTATGATATTACTAAAGATGGTGTTAAAGATATTTTTTTTGGTGGTAATCAAGACTTAATAAAGCCAAGATTTGGTAAATTAGATGCCTCAAAAGGTTGGCTGCTATCAGGCACAAAAACGAACGGAAAGTATGGTTTTCATAAAGTGACCCCCCTGAATATACCAGGACAAATTAGGGACTTTCAAATTATTCAACACCAAGAAAAAACAATACTCACCACAAGTATAAATAATGATATTTTAAATTTTTATGAAATCAAATAATCTCAAACAGCTTTCGCTACTCTCACTAGTATTTTTAACAGTATTAACGGCTTGCCAGTCAGACTACACTAAGCTGGTAAACAAAGAAATGAACAGTGGAATAGTCTATGACTCAATTCTATTTGGCTTAAAATTCGGCGATTCAAGGAATAAATTTTTTGAACGCTGTATGGAATTGAACAAAAAAAAGTTAGTTTCTCAAGGGCCTAATAATAATTATGTACAATATAGACTGCCAAATACCAAAGATGAAAATACACTAAATACTATCGACATGCTCTTCTATGGCAAATTTGATGAAAAAAGCAATATTAAAGCTATGGATTTAAAGTTCAACTACGCCAGTTGGTCACCGTGGAACGAAAACCAACACGCCATAGCACTTGTTCCAGTAATCATGGACACCATTTTAAAATGGTACCCTGGAAATGAGTTTATGGAGGTTACTAAAAAAGATGAAACTAAAGTAATGGTAAAAGTTGATGGCAATAGACAAATAACCCTATTCCCAGAAGAAAATACAAAAGATGTTTCGGTATTAATCGAAGATTTAAGAATTAAGATAAAAAATACCAAATAACATGTATAAAGCTCCATACTTTGTTGTCTTCTTCCTATTTGTTTTACTCTTTTCTTGTACCCATGAAGAGGTAAAAAAAGAAACCCTATTTGAACTAGTAAGTGCTAATGAATCGGGTATCTCATTTACAAACCAGCTTGGCTTTTCACAAGACTTTAACGTTTATAAATACCGGAATTTTTACAATGGTGGTGGAGTTGCTATTGGCGATATTAATAATGACGGTTTAGTTGATATTTACTTAACTGCAAACCAAGCTAAAAACAAACTATTCTTAAATAAGGGAAATTTCAAGTTTGAAGATATTACCGATAAAGCTAATGTTGGAGGCACTAAGGCTTGGTCCACAGGAGTCACCATGGTCGATATCAATGGTGACGGATTTTTAGATATTTATGTTTGTAATTCGGGTGATGTTGTTGGTGACAATAAACAAAATGAATTATTTATAAATAATGGCGATGGTACTTTTACCGATCAAGCAGAAGCTTACGGCCTTGACGACAAAGGCTTTTCTACCCATGCCTCATTTTTTGATTTTGACAAAGACGGTGATTTAGATGTGTACCTTTTAAACAATTCGTATCAAGCAATTGGCAGTTTTAACTTACAAAGAAACGAGCGCCCGAAACGCGATATTCTAGGAGGAGATAAGCTATTAGAAAATGTAGATGGCAAATTTATAGACATCAGTGAAAAAGCAGGAATCTATGGCAGTGTTATAGGTTTTGGTTTAGGGGTTACCATAGGTGATACCAACAATGATGGATGGGAAGATATTTTTGTTTCCAATGATTTTTTCGAGCGCGATTATTTATATATCAATCAAAAAAATGGGACTTTTAAAGAAGTCTTGACAAATCAAATGAAATCGATAAGTGGGGCATCTATGGGTGCAGATATGGCAGATATTAATAACGATGGCTTTAATGACATTTTTGTTACTGAAATGCTACCCTCAGAATACAAAAGACTAAAAACAGTAACCACTTTTGAAGATTGGAATAAATACCAATACAATGTAAAAAACGGGTATTATCATCAATTTACAAGAAACACACTTCAACTTAATAATGGAAATGAAACCTTTAGTGAAATTGGCCGTTTCGCTGGTGTTCAAGCGTCTGATTGGAGTTGGGGAGCCTTACTTTTTGACATGGACAATGATGGTTTAAAAGATTTGTTTATAGCTAATGGTATTTATAAAGATTTAACGAATCAAGATTATTTGCAGTATATTTCTAATGAAGAAGTTATTAAAGGTATTGTTAAAAATCAAGAAATAGACTTTAATAAATTAATTGATATTATTCCATCTAATGAAATTGAAAATCAATCGTACCAAAACTTAGGTAGCCTAAAGTTTAAATTGTTTGAAGATTCTGGATTACAACAAAAAAGCTTTTCAAATGGTTCGGCGTATGGAGATTTAGATAATGATGGCGATTTAGATCTTGTGGTCAATAATGTAAACATGCCGTTTTTTTTATACAGAAACACATCGGATACTAAAAAAAATAATAACTATTTAAAACTAATTTTAAAAGGCGAAGGTAAAAATACGAATGCTATTGGAGCCCAAATACGTATAGAAACGGCGACAGATACTTTCTATATAGAACAGCAACCCATAAGAGGCTTTCAATCGAATATGGATTTAAGACCCAATGTGGGTGTTGGAAAAGCAACTAAAGCCACTGTGAAAGTCACTTGGCCAAGTGGCAAGGTTTCTATTTTAGAACATCAAGATGTTAACCAAAGTATTGTTTTAGCTCAGAAAGATGCCTTAGCACCAGTTGAAATTAATACAATTGAAGCTACTCCCCTTTTTGTAAAAAGTAATACTCCTTTAAACTATCTACATATTGAAAGTAGGTTTATAGATTTCAATAGAGATCGACTTCTACATCACATGCTCAGCACAGAAGGCCCTAAATTAGCTTTAGGCGATGTAAATAATGATGGTATTACCGATGTTTTTATTGGAGGAGCAAAAGGACAAGCTGCTAGTTTATATTTGGGAACGCCTACAGGATTCACATGGAGCAAAAACTCAGACTTCGACAAAAATGCTATTAGCGAAGATAGTGGAAGTGTGTTTTTTGATGCAGATAATGATGGCGACTTAGATTTATATGTTTGTAGTGGTGGTGTCGAATTTTCTCCTTTTTCTCCTAACTATTACGATCATTTATACTTGAATAACGGCGCAGGTAAATTTATCGATTCCAATCAAAAATTACCACTAATTGATGTTTACAAAAGCACAAGTACCGTAAAACCATTAGATTTTGATGCAGATGGAGATTTAGATTTATTTGTTGGCGAAAGAAGCGTTCCAGGCAGATATGGTGTTAAAGGTTCTGGCTTTCTCTTGGAAAATGATGGGAAAGGTAATTTTAAGGATGTTACCAGAACAGTGGCACCACAGCTTTTAAATATCGGTATGATTACCGATGCATTAGTTGCTGATCTCAACAATGACAATCTCCCTGATCTTGTTATCGTTGGCGAGTTTATGGATGTTCAGATTTTTGAATCTAAAAATGGAAGATTAGAAAAATCTAGTGTAAATAATACTGAAGCACTTTCTGGTTGGTGGAATACGATAAAAGCAGCTGATTTAGATAATGATGGAGACCTCGATTTAATTATAGGAAACCACGGTTTAAACAGTCAATTTAAAGCTTCAAAAGAACATCCAATACGCTTATATGCTAAAGATTTTGATAACAACGGCTACATAGATCCTATTTTAACTTTTAATGCCGCGAACGGAAAAGATTATCCGTATGCTTTACGACATGATTTAATAGATCAAATTAAGAGTCTGAAAAAAAGGTTTCCCAATTATGCTTCTTTTGAGGATGCAACGATTCAAGATATGTTCGATGCTGAAGATTTAAAAGATGTTGTTCCCTTAGAGGCTAATACCATGGAAACCATACTATTAATTAATGAAGGCAACTTTAAGTTCAAAAAACAAAGCTTACCTGAGAGCGCACAATTATCGCCAATTTACGCCATTGAAACCTATGATTTTGATGGTGATAATGATATTGATATTCTTTTGGGTGGTAACCTCTTTAATGTAAAACCACAAGTAGGTAGGTATGACGCCAGCTATGGTGTTTATCTTGAGAATAAAGGAAATTTAAATTTTGAAACTTCCACTAGGAATAATGGCTTCGAACTATTTGGAGAAATAAGAGACATAAAAATAGATGCTAAAAAAGAGCAATTCTATGTAACGAGAAATAATGATTCGATCGCAACCTTTACATTTAAAAATGATGAATAATAAGCACTATGTTTTTTTATTAGTTGCTACATTATACTTAGGGTATTCATGTAAAGATAAAAATGAAAACCTTAGAAATAAAGAGCAAGAAAGCACTTCCCTTTTTAAGGCTGTGCCTAAGGATAGTAGTGGACTTTCATTTGTAAATCAACTCACGTATAAAGAAGATTTAAATATTATAGATTATTTGTATTACTATAATGGCGGTGGTGTTGCTATTGGTGATATTAATAATGATGGGTTAGAAGATATCTACGTAACCGCAAACCAAGGTTCTGATCGATTATTTTTGAACTTAGGCAACCTAAAATTTAAAGACATTACTAAAAGTGCAGGAATTTTAATGGATAGTACATGGTCTTCTGGAGTTACCATGGAAGATTTGAATAACGATGGGCTCTTAGATATTTATGTTTCTAAAGTTGGTGTTCTCAAAAACTTAGAAACTCATAATAAGGCCTATATTAATCAGGGAAATTTAACTTTTAAAGAACAAGCTACTACTTTAGGTATCGCGTTCGCGGGCTATAGTACGCAAGCATCATTTTTTGATTATGATAATGATGGTGATATGGATATGTACTTATTAAATCACTCCGTGCATACCCCAAGAAGTTATGGAACTGTACAAAAAAGAAATGAAAATGATAGTCTTTCAGGAGATCGTTTCTATGAAAATAAGCTGAATGAAGGCATTTTTAAATTTGATGATGTTACTCAAGATAGCGGCATTTTCTCTAGCGCTTTAGGCTATGGTCTTGGAATCGTCGCCAGTGATATTAATAAGGACGGATTTATGGATGTTTATATTACGAATGACTTTCATGAAAATGACTATCTATACCTCAACCAAGGAAATAAAACCTTTAAAGAAGTTTCAAATGACCTATTACAACACACCAGTAGATTTTCTATGGGTGTTGATATTGCCGATATAAATAATGATTTACTTCCCGATATATTCACCTTAGATATGATGCCCTATGATCATGAAATATTCTTAAAATCTGGTGGTGAAGATTCTGATAAGGTCACTGAAATCAAGAAAAATTTCGGTTTCAACCCACAATATACAAGAAATAATTTTCAATTAAATAACGGTAACAACTCGTTCACAGACATAGCCTTACTAACAAATACCTACGCTACTGACTGGAGTTGGTCCGCATTAATACAAGATTTCGACAATGATGGGCTCAATGACATTTTCATCACAAATGGTATTTTTAAAAGACCAAACGATTTAGATTATATCAATTATTTGAGTTCTGTAAATTTTGCGGATTATTCTCAAAATGAACAAACAGATTTAGAAAAAAAACTAATCGAACAAATGCCAACGCTTAAAATTCCGAATGTGTTTTTTAAAAATGAAGGGGATTTAAAGTTCAAAAAACTATCCAAAGAAGTAGGTTTATCCGATTCCTATTCGAACGGTGCGGCTTATGCTGATTTAGATAATGATGGTGATTTAGATATTGTTATTAATAATATTAACGAAAACATTAGCTTATTAGAAAATATAACCGCTAAAAATGAACTTAACAATTACGTAGAAATCCGTTTTAAAAACAACGATTTAAACAAAAACTCAAATGGAGTTAAAGTAATCTTGTATGCTGATCATCAAACTTTTGAAAAGCAAATGAGCCCTACCCGAGGTTTTCAGTCATCCTCTACAAGAAATCTTCATTTTGGAATTGGAACAATTTCTAAAATTGATTCGGCTCAGATAATTTGGAAAGATAATTTAATACAATCTGAAAATACTATAAAAGTAAATAGCAGTACTAGTATTGCAAAAAAGAGTAATCTCAAAAGTGTATCCTTACCGCATCGAAATAACAATGTTGAATATACCTATTTTCCATACCAACATATTGAAAACCCATATCAAGATTATTCAAGAGAACCTTTAATTCCAGAAAAATTATCTAATGAAGGCCCAGCCGTGATTTATGAAGATTTTAATGGTGATGGGTTAAAGGACCTATATCTAGGTGGTGCAAGACATCAACAACCAAGCTTTTTTGTTCAAACTAAAAACAAGGGCTTTAAATTAATGCCGATTTTAGCCTTCAACAAGGATGAAGCCTACGAGGATGTGGCTGTTGGTGCTTTTGATTTGGAAAAAGATGGTGATTTAGACTTATATGTAGTGAGCGGCGGCAATGATTTAGATCAAGGCGATCCTAAGTTGCAAGATCGAATTTACGTCAATGATGGGAAAGGCAATTTTGAACGCTTAGAAGCTCAACTGCCAGCAACTAATGGAGGTAGCATTTCGGTCGGAGATTTCAATGCTGATGGCTATGATGATTTATTTGTAGGTGGCAGGTCTGTACCTGGCGTTTATGGCTTATCACCGGTAAGCTTAATTTTAAAAAATACCACTAAGGGCAATTTTGAAGTGGTTGCTCAAGATAAATTAGGTATGGTAACCGATAGTCGGTGGATTGATATTAATAACGACACCCATCAAGACCTAATCCTAGTTGGTGATTGGATGCCGATAACCATTTTAATGAATAACGGCCAAGGAAAGTTCACTGATGAAACTAAAAACCTTGGTTTAAATGAAACCCAGGGCATGTGGAATACTCTAGCATTTTCGGATATAGATGAAAATGGAAAGCTCGATATTATTGCCGGCAATGTGGGTACAAATTTTAAATGGAAAGCCAGTTCATCACATCCTGTTCGTTTATACCTAGACGATTTTGATAAAAACGAACAACCAGATCCTATTATTTTTTACGATTTTTTTGGGCATAATGTACCTTTTGCCTCAAAAGATAAATTAGTAACACAACTTCCTTATTTGAAAAAGAAATTTACGAATTATGCTTTATTTTCAAAAATTAAAAATATTGAAGATTTGACAGGAAAAGCTGAAAAAGATATCGCTATTAAAAAAGAAATAAAAGAGCTAAAATCTATGATGTTTTTAAATGAAGGAGATTCATTTAAAGCAGTCCCTTTACCTAAAGAAGCTCAATTCAGTGCTATTCAACATATTATGGTTGACACGATTAATACTAAAAAAGCTATCTATTATATTGGAAATAATTTAAGCTATGTTACAGAACTTGGTCAGAGTGATGGCAATGCTGGTGGTGTTTTAACAGCTTATAAAGATGGAGTTTTTGAAAAAATACTACCTTTGAAACTTCCTAATAAGATAGCTTACAAAAAAATAATTAAACTAAACAAAGATCAATTTCTTGTAATAAGCAACAACGATAAAGCTTTCATTATAAGTCCTCAACAAAAATAAAGATCAAAACCTCAAGTATATTATGACACTCAAGAACGTTTTTTTTGCTGCCATTCTAGTATTTTTTGCGAGCTGCAAAGAAAATACAGCATATAAAGAAAAATTACAAGATCCTGAACTTTTTCAGAGTTCCATGAAAAAGCTTACAGATGTCATTGTATATGATATTTTTTCGCCACCAGTTGCGTCCAGAGTTTATATGTACCCTACTATAGCATCTTATGCTATTATGCAAAAAGCACATCCTGAAAAGTACAATACTCTAGAAGGCCAAATTAACGAATACACGAATATTCCTAATCCAACAGACGAGCATATTGATATGAATCTGGCCGCCATTCATGCTTTTTTGACTTTAGGAAGGCAACTCATTTTCTCTGAAGATAAGATCAATGAATTTCAAGATAAAACCTATGCCGATTTACAAAAAGCTGGTTTACCTGATAAGGTTTTAGAAGCTTCAAAAAAATATGGAGAACTTGTAGCACAACATATTTCAAAATGGGCAGATACGGATATGTACAAACAAACAAGGACCTATCCAAAATATACCATACTCGATGAACCACAATACTGGAAGCCTACCCCACCTGACTACATGGATGGTATAGAGCCTTCATGGCATAAAATAAGAACATTGGTTTTAGATTCTGCCGGACAATTTCCTCCCATACCGCCTTTACCTTATGATTTAACTGAAGGGAGTCCGTTTCAAACCCAATTAATGCAGGTGTATCATGAAGGTGCTGGAGCCGATCAAAACAAAAGAGCTATCGCAAGTTTTTGGGATTGCAATCCTTATGTATCGCACCACCGTGGACACGCGATGTTTGCTACTAAAAAAATAACACCAGGAGGTCACTGGATGGGGATTACAGCAATTGCCAGTAGAAAATCCAAGAGTTCTTTTGATGAAACCGTGAATGCTTTCGCCAATGTTACGACAGCGCTTTTTGATGGGTTTATAAGTTGTTGGGATGAAAAGTGGCGAAGTTTGTTGGTTCGACCAGAAACTGTCATTAATGCAAATATCGATGAAGAATGGGTGCCCTTACTACAAACACCTCCATTTCCTGAATACACAAGTGGCCATTCCGTAATTTCGAGAGCTGCCGCCGTAACTTTAACGAATTTATACGGTCCTAACTTTGCTTTTGAAGACACCACCGAAGTTGAATATGGTTTACCCGTACGCAGTTTTACTTCTTTTATACACGCTTCCGAAGAAGCTGCCATATCAAGATTATATGGTGGAATTCACTATATGATGGCTATTGAAGAAGGTGTAAAACAAGGCGAAAAAGTTGGTCAACACATTACTAAAAACCTTGTCACCTTAAAAAGGTAACTTCAACAATAGGATAGGCTACATTAATAAATAAAAAAGGAGCTAGTGGTACTAGCTCCTTTTTTATTTATACCTACGTTTAAAAACTAACGCGCAAAATAAACATATATGGCAATCACTACAATACAAATCCCAATACCTACTTGGTTTACATACTTGTAAGGCGTAATAGATACTTGATTCGTATATTCTAACACATAAGGTTCTTTTCTTGGATAAAACCTACCAATAAGCAACATAATTATACTATTGGTTACAAACAAAATAGCCATAATATGTAAGAAGTGTGGATAATTTTCTTCTCCAAATACATAAGGTTTTAATACAAACTGACTTATAATATATAAAAGTGATCCAGAAATAATTCCGATTTTTGCCGCAATGGCGGGAACTCTTTTCGTTAAGTACCCTACTACAATAATACTAAAAATGGGAATACTGTAAATTCCGTTGATTTCTTGTAGATAGGCAAATAAACTTCCTGCGTTTGCTATTAAGGGAGCAATAAACATCGCGGCTAAGGCCAAACAAACTCCAAATATTTTACCATACTTTACCACAATATTTTCAGGAGCTTCTTTATTAATATGCTGCTTGTAAATATCAATTCCAAATAAAGTCACTGAACTATTTAAAACACTATTAAACGAACTTAAAATAGCTCCAAATAAAACAGCTGCAAAAAAACCAATTAAGGGCTTTGGCAATATCGCACGCACCAATTCTGGATATGCCATATCACTTGATGCTAAACCATTATCAAAATAATGGTAAGCTATCATTCCGGGTAATACTAAAATTAAGGGTCCTAAAATCTTTAAAAAAGCAGCTAGCATTAAACCTTTTTGACCTTCAGCTAAATTTTTAGCACCTAAAGCTCTTTGAATAATTTGTTGGTTGGTACCCCAGTAAAACAATTGCACCAACATCATACCTGTAAAAATAGTAGCAAAGGGTACTTCTTGTCCTGGATTCCCAGTAGAATCAAAACGTTCTGGATTGGCAGAAACTAAAATATCTATTCCCGATAGCACACTTCCATCTCCTATCGCCATCAATCCAAAAACAGGTATCAACAAACCGCCTATTAATAAGCCAATAGCATTTATAGAATCAGAAACAGCCACGGCTTTCAGGCCGCCAAAAACAGCATAAATAGAACCTATAACACCAATTCCCCAGATACAAATCACCAAGGCTGTGGTATCAGAAACCCCTAAAAGTGTAGGCACATCAAACATACCGCTAATAGCAACAGAGCCCGAATACAAAATAACAGGTAACAAGACCACTACGTACCCCGTTAAAAATAATCCTGAGGTAATGGTCTTGGTTGTCACATCAAATCGCTTAGCCAGAAATCCAGGTATGGTAGTTAATCCTCCTTTTAAATATCTCGGTAATAAAAAAATTGCTGTGATTACAATGGCAATTGCGGCCAACGTTTCCCAAGCCATAACGGATAAACCATCTTTATAGGCACTCCCGTTTAACCCAACAATTTGCTCTGTAGATAAATTGGTGAGTAACAAAGAACCTGCAATTACCCCTGCTGTTAAACTTCTGCCTCCTAAAAAATAGCCATCAGATGATTTTTCATCGGTTTTTCTTGTAGCGAAATAGGCTATAATTGCCACTAAAGCAGTAAAGCCTATAAAAGATAGTATTCCTAGCATGTTCTTATGGTTAATTTGATTATATAGGATAAATATATATGAATATTTAGAAAGAACTTAATTTAGACAGCAATAAAACCAACTATTCTTTTTTTTTACATCAAAAAGCGAACTACAACGTTTTCATGAACCACTAAATTATTTTTAACAGGGTTTTAATGGTTTTAAAAAAGGTATTTTGTTGCTTTGCATCGTAGAGCATGTGTTTAATGTTATTTATTTGTGCTATATCCTTAAAATGAAACATCTTAGCCTTTTATTCCTTATATTTTTACTTTCAGCATGCGCGAATTATGGGCAGTTAACGGTTATCACCAAATTACCTAACCGTTTAAAGGAGAGTTCAGGTATGGCGTATTACCAAGATGACAAGGTTTGGACCATTGAGGACCATGGAAATAAAGATGTCATTTATCAGGTAGATTTTAAAGGAAATATAAGGAGTGAATTTAAAGTTAAAAATGCCAAAAATGAAGATTGGGAAGATCTTACTACAGATAAAAAGGGTAATTTATATGTAGCTGATATAGGCAATAACGATAACGACCGTAAAGATTTGGTGATTTACAAACTTCCCAACCCTGAAACGGAATTAGGCGATAAAATTAACGCTATAAAAATTGAATTTAGCTATCCAGAACAAGCTAAATTTCCCCCCAAAAAAGCCGAGTTAGTATTTGATGCTGAAGCCATATTTCATCGTGAAAACCATTTGTTTATTATTACAAAAAATAGAGCTACCCCTTTTAATGGAAAAACCTTGATTTATAAAATTCCTGATACGGAAGGAAACCACGCTGCCCAACTTATAGGCCAGTTTGTTCCCTGTAAAAATGAAGCGATTTGTCAAATAACTTCCGCAGCTGTTTCTCCAAGCGGAAAAAAAGTAGTGCTACTCAGCTATGGATTTTTATGGATATATTCTGATTTTAGCGGTGATAAATTTTTTGAAGGAACTTTAAAAAAGATTGATCTTGGTGCAAGAACTCAATTAGAGGCGGTTTGCTTTAAAGACGAAAACACCCTATTGTTATCGGATGAAGAACGCGCTCAAACGGGACAAAACTTGTATTCGTTTCAACTCGAATAAGCAGCGATCTACCCATTTTTTTGAATTAAAACCTGAATCCTAAGCCAAAGCTAAATCTTGTGCCATCTTCACTATTAAACAGCGCTAAATTTGCGGACAATAAATCGGCTGCGTTAAGAAAAAAGCCAGCACCATATGACGTATGCCAGGTGTTTGAACCTATGTTAGGAAACCAAACTTTTCCATAATCAAACCCTGTAAAAAAACCTGTGGCTATGGGTAAAATACTTGTTCTTTTTTTTCCCAAACTAAAACGTAGATCTGTATTTTGATAATAGGCTGATTTTCCGGTAAATCGCTGATTTCTATATCCTCGAAGTCCGTCAACACCCCCTATACTTGCTGCTTGATAAAATTCAAAAGCTTCCCCTGTATTAAAATGTGCTTTCCATTTTGTGGCTAAAACTAGGCTGCCACTCGGTATTAATTTATAGTCAAATGATACACTAGGAATTACATAAACAAAACCATTTTGATCTTCACCTATTTGTTTTTTATACCCTACTTGAAGCGATGTAGCCATACCCATGGTGGGGAATGCGTTATTATCTTTATTTTCATAGGAATAGGCTATCTCGGAGCCTACGAAACTTTTTCTAGTTTCTTCGTTGTTCCTTTGGTAAAAATCATTGATAAACCTATCTGAAGTTTCTTCCACCTCAATCGACTCGATGAATAACCCAGCACTAAATTTAGCACCCATTCTACCTCTCCAAACCATGGATGGAGTGAAATTTATAGTTTCTAGGCGTACCCTATTGAAGTCGAAACCTAGATCGTCATCAAAATTATCGGTATCATTACCAAATCCAAAAAAATTGGTAGCAAAGTTAGGACTAGTAAAACGCATGGCTAACTCTAAATTCCAGTTTTCCAGTACATGCGCAAACTCACCAACATATGAAAAATCATAACCACTTGTTGCAAAATAATAAGAAGCACTGACCACATGCTGCGCTTTAAAAGGGTTTTGCCTAAATCCATTTTGGGTATAGGTATTTACAAATCCCAATCTAATTCCGTCATCAGGATTATAACCTATGGTGGGTAAAATCTGGTTAAGATTTCTTCGCATCTTAAAGGGATGATACGTGTTTACCTCATAATCATCAATCAATTTAACTTTTACGCCACTTACATTTTTTAGGGTATTTTTTTGACTCTTGTAATCGTAAACACTAATTTTTTTGGCAGCATTAATATCATATATGTCGTTGTTTTGGCCTCCAACCAACCTTACTTTTATACTGTTATTTTGTTGTCCTTTTACTTCAAATATATCATCATCATCTAAACCATAAACCCAAATTTCTTTGGTCGTGTTTTTATGAAATGTTTTATCGAAAAAAAGCTTCTTTTTGTTATCTTTAATGTTGCGATAGGCCTTTATATTAATTTCATCCGTATGTAAAGATTCGATCACAAACCAATCATCTTTATCCGTTCCCGTAACCACGGCAAACTTGTTCAAAATAAAATAATATTCTTTGGCCGTATCCGCTATGCTAGCCAAACGCGATAGTAGATTTTTTTTAATGAGGGCCATGGTTTCATCCCTGACCTCTTCAGGAAAAGCTAAAAGTGCGTTGTCAATGATTTCTGGTGTTATATTCGCTTTGAGATATTCAGCTTGGCGTATCCATTCTTTCTCGGTTGTTTCTGGAAGCAGGGCCATATCTAATACATAGGTTTTTGGCGAAGAATTTAACCCCTTTACACTTCTAATCTTTGGATTAAAACCTTCCATAAGCTTTAAACCAGGCACCGTTCTTGTCGCCAAACTCATCAAAAGACCATCTCCCATTTTTGAAAACACTTGATCTCTGTCTCTGGGTACGGGCCTATAGCTTACTTTACCCGAGGTTTTATCCTTAAATTCGGCCCAACGCCATTGATCGGTATGCCTATCCCAATCGCCAATGACCATATCAAAAAGTCGTGCTCTTATATACAGTTCAGTATCTACACTGTATTTTTCATCATCACGCAAATCCTTAAGCATGGAATCTGTACTTTTCAATTCGTTCGCGTAACCAAAACTTTTTAAGTCCCCATGATTATCCCCTGCATGTTCTTCAATCATATATAATTCATCTCCGAACCTGTCATTATATTGCATTAAAGCAGTTTGTTTGGGTACATAATACAATACTGGATTGGTGTGATAAATACCAACAGCATCTGACAATACCCCTACGGTAAATGGTGCGTAAGGATGTGCCCCAGTATAAAAATCCTCTAATAAACGTTCCGCATAGGTGTCTTTTAAGTCGTCAATAACATACTGATCTGGAAAAACCATCGATTGGAGGTATAGTTCTGCACTTTTTCTCAAAGCCCGCATAACGTATTCTTTGCCACTTTTATCTTGAAGTCTTAAGGATTTTGATTGATGACCTCCTCCCATTTTTACGGGTTTTAAACCTCCAAAAAGGGTATCCAAAGCTACTGTAGGAGCACTTACTGGGGTAGCGTAATACGAACGATATTTCTCTCCCCACACGATGTTATGAAACTTAGATTTATCTACCTCTTCTTTCGTGTATATTGATGCAGTAACCCTTGCCGGAAATGCATCACTATACTTTTCTTGATCTAAAACACTAACAGCCGGTAAAACTTCTGAGCCAAACAAGAATACAGCTTCTTCTTTATCATCGAAACCAAAATAGCGTACTTTTGAGGAGCCATCCGTATAAATTTCTAAGCTAGCATACCCCATTTGTCCGGTTGAAAACTGGCTACCGTTGATGCGTCTGGCAACCCCTTTTTTGGCTCCAGAACCACTAACAATTTGCGGTGTATTTTTTTCTACAATGTATTGTAGGGTATGTTCATGACCTGAAACAAAAATTACCTTATCCGAAAATTGGGCTAAAGTGGTCATACGGTCGCTTAGCTCACGGTAAAGTTTGTTTTGCGTGTCTGCTATAGAAGGCCCTGCAGTTTTCCTTAAGAGATTAGCAATACTACCTAACACAGGTAATGGTACATTTTTATTGCTAGGAAATAATTGTTGTTTTAAAGAAAATTGACCTCCATGAGGACCATAGGTAAACATAGGATGATGCAATGCAATTAGGGTGGTACGCTCCCTGTTTTCTTTGATGATATCTTCTATTTCTACCAAAAACTTTTCTCTACTTTTTATATCACAACGATCATTTATTCCTGGACGTTTGTCCCAATTTGTTAAATACCATTCTGTATCCACAAGTACAAGTACAATATCTTCCTCTATTTTTATAGTTTCAATAGGGCACCCATTTTTTGGAAAAAAAACTTGATCACTACTTAATTTTTTTTCAATATACTCTTGCTCTCTTTTGAGGCCCACAATACCCTCGGTATACCAATCATGATTACCCGGAATAAAAAACCTATTGCCTTTAAAATTTTCTAAAGTAGCTATTTGAGCGTCTAAATGACTTGAAGCAATTTTAAATGCATTCGTAGAATCTACTGGATCTGGTAATCCTGCAGGATAAATATTATCGCCTAAAAAAATTGCAGTACTATTGCTATTCGCACTGTTTAATTTTTCTTTAAATATTTTTAATGCGGGGTTCATTCCTCCATAGGGAGATAGCCCTGCATCCCCAATCAAATGAAAGGTATGCAGAATTTCTTTATCGGTCGCTTCATCTACTTTTAGCGCTGGGTTTTTGTATTTAGCTTTGTAAGTAGCACAGCCAGATAAAAATAGAAGAATTAAAATAAGCGTTAAATGTTTGCGCATAGTGGCAATTAAAGTGTTTTAAAATTTGTAATTTAGACCATGTAACTTTATTCTCATGACGGACATTGTATCCAAAACTGAAGCTTATGTAAATGAGCTACTTAGCGAAAAACTCGACAAGGCTTACCTATATCACAATTTGAGACACACACAAAGAGTCGTTAAAAGTACTAAAGAATTACTAAACTTTTATGCCTTAGCAAAAGAAGAAAGTATTGCTATCCTAACCGCTGCATGGCTTCACGACGTAGGTTACACCTCAAGCAAAACAGATCACGAATTACATAGTGCAAATATTGCTCAAGAATTTTTAGCAAAAATAGAATGTGACGAGGATTTTATAGCGAAAGTTAGTGCTTTAATTTTAGCTACAAAAATGGATCATGACCCGAAAAATTTGGCTGAAGAAATCATCAAGGATGCAGACTGCTCTCACTTTGCACAAAAAAGTTATCTGGAGACAACAGAGCTATTACGTGTGGAACTTGATTATTTAGATCTTGCAAAATTCACAACAAAAGAATGGAGGCTTAAAAACATTGAGCTTTTCCGAACAGAACATCGATTTTTTACAGATTATGCCCTAAAAAACTGGCAACCTATTAAGGATGAAAATTTAGCTACTCTTCTCAAAAAAGAAGAAAAAAACAGCAAGCTTATTAAAAAAGAAAAGTTAAAAGTAAGTCTTAAAAATAAAAGTCCTGAAAGAGGTATCCAAACCATGTTCCGGGTAACCATGCGCAATCACCTAAAACTAAGTGATATTGCAGACACCAAGGCTAATATTCTTTTGTCTGTAAATGCGATTATCATATCTTTAATTTTAGCCAATTTAATTCCTAAATTAGACAACCCCAGCAATGATTATCTTGTGGTTCCTGCGGCAATTTTTGTGGTTTTTAGTGTTATATCGATGATCATGTCTATACTAGCTACAAGACCCAATGTAACCAGTGGAGAGTTCACCAAAGAAGATGTGGAAAATAAGAAGGTAAATCTTTTATTTTTTGGAAATTTTCATAAAATGAAATTACAGGATTACGAGTGGGCCATTCAAGAACTTATTAAAGATCAAGATTATGTATATACTTCATTAACAAAAGATCTGTACTTTCTGGGCTTAGTGCTTAACAAAAAGTATAAATTACTACGCTGGACCTATACCATTTTTATGATCGGAATGATCTTGTCTGTTATTGTCTTTTTTGTAGCATTAAAATTTTATGGGCCAGAACGTATTATTCAATTACCCAACTAATAGGCTTGTGAGGTTTTAATTATTAATCTCAGCCATAAGATCTTCATACGTATATTTCTTTTCGGGCGAAAGGCTAGTGGCGTATTTGATATCAACACGGATCGCTTTTAGACCCGTAACGCCCTGAAGACCTTCTAGCTCTAAAATTTCTATTTTACCGCCAAAACATCCCTTGGATTTTAGAAATTTTATCGCTCTTAAATATTCTATTTCATCACTTTTTTGTGCGTAAACTACCACCATTTTACCTGGTATCGTTAAGCGAAGATTGGTTCCCTTAATAAATGACTTATCGATCCTTTTTTTAATAATTTCATACCTCGCATTATACGTTCCGTCCACGTCAAAACGCTTTTCATCCATTCTGAATCTAATGGATAAAGAGGCATTATATACCAGAATAAGTGATGCCACGTCTAATGGAACTTTAAGTTCTGGCTTTAAGTGGTAGTGTTCATTTTCCATTTCGCACATTACCTGTAGCTGCCACAACCGTAAGTTTCTTAAATACAACATGTGGAACGCTTGTTCTTCAGCGATACTGGCACCTATGTACATGTTATGCTCAACACCATCCGTTTTATACCGTTCAAAATAATGAGGAAACATTTCTTGGGCTTCTTTTTGTCTTTCGTCAATTATTGATGAAAGTTTTTTATTAATCAACATAACGCTCTGATCATAATTTCTACGATGATCGTAATATGATTTTGTTTGAGGGTCTATTTTGGACTCGTACGCAACAATCAAATTAAACAAACCTTGTTGATTGGCATATTCGCTTTTTAAGAAGCTAAAGATGGGTACAATTTCTTTTTGAATAAATTTAAAAATAGCTTGTTCACTATTGGTATGTAGAACATCTTTAACCTCGTTAATATAGTCTTGAACTCTAAATAGTAATTCTTCTAAAATCGGTAATTTTTTAACTTTTAGAGCAAAATTTATCACTCCCTTAATTTCAGAAAGCTGGATCAAAAGATCGCGCTGAATGCCAATATTTCTTGCTAAAGAAGAATCTTTAATATCTGTTTGACCGTATAGGGGATAGACATCGTTAAACACTATTTCTTTGAAAGAAACTTGTTTATTTTCCATTCCATCAATCATAAATTGCCTTGCTTCTTCCTTAAATTTCCAGTATACAGCGCTATGTACAGACGTACATTCGTTTTGAATAATAGCATCTATTCTATTGACCTCTTCGTTCATGGAGCGTAATACTCCACTAACAATAAAAGGCATAATATCTTCTAATTTATTAGCATTTACGCTATTCAGCGCGTTCTTTTTCATGGACACAAGCTCCAGAACACCCAGCAATTCTCCTTCACTCGCTATGGGAGCAAATATCGCACTTTGTATGCCTTGTTCTTTTAAATTCTTATAGGGTCTAGCTCCTCCTGAACGCTCGTACAGCGCAGCCACATCTGAGATCGAAAAATAAGTACTTTCATTGATAAGTTTATGGTATGAAGATTTGCATAGCGCTTCATTACAGGGTTCTACTGCATTCTCTTTAAGTAAAAAGCTTTTAATACCAACGCCAAAAACTTTTTCGAATTGATTTTTTTTTGAATTATAGGTTACAAAACCGACTTTAATATCTGAAATACCAAAAAAAGACCTGAAGGTTTGCATCAAGTTCTTCATAAAACCTTCACTACCCCTTTTGTTATTTGCAATTAAGCTCGATTTTATTTCTGAAATGGCATGTTCATTAGTCACATCAAACATCGACGAGATCACAAAACCTTTACAAATGAAGCTTTTTGGCGGTATTTTTTCTTGCCATAAGGCTAGATTGTCAAAATTCTCTTGGAGTTCGTTGAAGTCTTTTTTAGTTAATTTTTTTGACTTATCCGTAGGTATAATCTCCATAAAATCTGCATTATACAAAATTCTATAATGCCGCATAACGCCATTTTTATCAGGAATATCATAAAAAAATGGTCGTTTAAAATCTAACTGATACTTGTAATGTGCACCTAAAACAATAGTACAAGCTAAGACGTAAAGATGGTGCTCCGGTAAGTTTCGTAAATGTGGAGAAAATTCGTTATCAACAGCATCAGCATCTTCTAATATTTTTTTGAAGCGTTCAGAAACATTAAAAATCACATTGTCATAAGGCAAAGAAGCTGCTTTAATTTCGTTGTTCGTCAATACTCCTGCAAAAGTGTCTTGTAAGATTATTTCAATAACATCTTTATGCTTTTCTAACAAGGTAATATCGGTAAACCCGTCTCTTAGTTCTGGATACGGTGCTTGCGCATCAAGAATATACTTGGCTTTCTGTGCGATAAAACTATTTTCGCTTTGCGCTAAAACGTCATATTGTTCTAATAATTTATTAAAACTAATAATTTGATCTAGTGGTGATTGTAGTTTGCTATCCATAATGGTATTGGTCGTTTCTCAATATATAAAATTACGCAAGAAAAACACTATTTTTAGTTCTCAATATACTGCAACAACCAAAGTTTTTTTGGAGTTTTATAAAAAATATTACATGTCTTCGAACTACCGATTATCAAGAGCCTATAAAAATGCAAAGATCCTAACTTTTGACAATACTTCAAAATTTATTCTATTTAGCGATTGCCATAGGGGAGACAATAGCTTTGCCGATGATTTTGCCAACAATAGAAACATTTATTTTCACGCCTTAAAATTCTACTTGAACGAAGGTTTTTCGTATGTAGAATTAGGCGATGGTGATGAATTATGGGAGAATACCAGTTTTGAGTCGGTTTTTAATGCGCATAAAAATGTTTATTTTTTACTGCAAGAATTCTTTAAAAAGGATAGGTTGCACATGATTTGGGGAAATCACGATATGGTGTATAAAGATCCTAAATTAGTAGCGCAGAATTTGGATACTTATTTTGACCCTGTCGAAGGCTGCACTAAAGCCTTACTCCCTAACTTACCTTACCATGAAGCTATCATTTTAAAACATAAAGACACCCTTCAAGAGCTTTTTTTAACTCATGGCCATCAAGCAGATTGGTGGAACTACACCTTTTGGAGATGGGGTCGCTTTTTAGTTCGAGTGCTTTGGAAACCTTTACAGGTTTGGGGTATTGCAGACCCGACCAGCCCAGCAAAAAACTATAAAGAACTCATAAAAATAGAACGAAGAATTAAAAAATGGATTGTAGAAAATAAGTATTTATTGACAATTGTTGGCCACACCCATAGACCAAGGTTTCCGCAACCTAGTGAAATTCCTTTTTTTAATGATGGTAGTTGTGTACATCCACGAAGTATTACCGGTATAGAAATTGAAGATGGTGCTATTAGCTTGATCAAATGGAATATAGAAACCACGGATGACGGTATTTTAAGAGTTGTTAGAGTATTATTGGAAGGACCCAAGAAATTAAGCGACTATGAAAAAAAGTAATTCCGCTCAACATAAAATAGTTGACGTGCTGCTCCGGGCCATATATAATTGATTGCATTGCGAAATTTTAGCTCGCCCTTGTGGAGCTAAAAAATAAGTGTAAAAATTATCGCGCTGGTCAATCATAAAAAATCTCATCTGATTTTATATGATTTCACTTCAAAAAGAATTACATTATAATCTATACTTTCTTTATTTTAACATCAATTTAAAACACATTGGCAGGGTATTTGTTAATTTTACACTGACTTAAGTTTATTTAAAATTTTTATGCGGTTTCTTAGTTTGTCATTTTTTTTATTACTTTTTCAAGGTGTTCTTTCGCAAGAAATACCTAAAACGACGGTAATCAAAATCGAAAGCAAAACCAAGACAAATGAAAAGATTGACTTAAAGTTACTTCCTGAAAAAAAGAATCAATTGTCTTTAAAGATGCCTGATTTATTAGGCCGAACTCCAGAAGTGGATATGAAAGGCGATAATAAGCCTAATGTTTCCATGCTGCCTAATACCGATTTAAAACAAGCGGGTCACGATTTGGTATTAGATCCTAAAATAAGGGAAAAAAGAGATTCCAAATCGGGTGGTTATTTCCCAAATATGTATTTAGGTGACATAAAAAATAACGGTAAATTTATCGGCATAGTTTGTCGCGATCACGAATATGTTGACGGAGATATAGTAAAGATAACTGTAAATGGTGTTGAAGTTGAACCAAAATTATTTTTAACTGGTGCTTTTAAAGGGGTCAATGTTGATCTACAAAAAGGTTTTAATCGCATCGAGTTTGAAGCATTGAACGAAGGGTCCTCGAGCCCTAATACAGCGCAGGTTAATGTTTATGATGATGTTGGAAAACTCATTTACGCCAACCAGTGGAATTTATCGACAGGATCAAAAGCTACTTTTGTCGTTGTCAAAGAATAATGGTTTCTATTAGCCATGATCCATTAACATTATCCATTCATATATAACGCTCATCAGTATGCAAATAAGAGTCAACATGAGATGGCCGTTAGTTACTTCAGTATTGAAGAGATTAAAAGCTTTTTTAATTTTTATTTAGCATAACGTTCCCCAGGACGATACCTTTCCTTAGCGCGTTTTAAAACATCTTCTTTATAAAAAGGAACATCCTTAAACTGCATATCGGCATATTTCTGAATTTGATCATCAAAATGCGGCGATTTTGGGTCACCACTTTGCCCACCAGCTAAGATGCTTTTTGCTTTTACCTTAGTTCCAAATTCTACCACCGCAACAAAACTATTACCTCTAGTTCCATATATTTTTTTGGTATTGTTCGTATAATTAACTCCGTATGCTGCTAGGGCGCCCCACCTACCCGATGCAAACCCAATTGGAATACTTGGCAAACTATCATTAAAAGCCTGTTGAATATCTCCATTTAAGCGTTGGTATCTATTGACCTCACCCCAAGGCATTTCCCAAGTACCAAAATCAGTTGTTAGCCTCTCTATGACGGCCTCAAAAACTTGTAAACGCTCCTTGTTTGGAGATTCCGTACCAAAATAGTTCATACGCTCCATATCACTCATCCCTTTGGGTGCGCTGCCCATTTGCCCATACATAGTTCCGTAATAGTGGGCTAGGGTCATGCCAACAGCTTCTTTCGAACTTTTTAAATCCCATTGTTTTAGCACCGCAATAGGTTCAGTAAGCTTTTGATTTTTTAGTGCACTGGCCTCATAGGCTTGTACTAAACCTGGAATTAAGTTTTCAAAAGCGGGCAAATACGGGTCATGTGCTAATTCAATTAAACCATCTAATGTAAATCCAGACTTGCCTTTTAATAGTTGAATAGCATGAATACCTCTAAAATTTTCTTGATCTTTCGACATGTAATAAGGATAGTCTTCTTTTTTGGGACTAAATTCTAAAGCCGCTGTATAAGGTGTAGAATTACAATTTTGAAACCATCCATTTTCAGGATTTAGCAGTAAAATATTTTCATCCACCGTATGCAAGCCTTGCCAATCGGTCTTAGGGTCACTACCATCAACAGGTAAGGAATAATCAAAACTCACATCGCGTTTAGGAACAAAGTTTCCATGAAAATAAGCGATATTTCCTTCTGCATCAGCATACACCGTGTTATTTGAAGAATTGGTGCGCATATTCATCATCTCCTTAAACCCTTTGTAGCCCGTCTGTTTGGTTCTTATATAGGATTGTTCCAAAGCTTTTACAGGTTCCCACATCATGGCAGAAGCTGTCCATTGCCCGTCAACACTATGGGTTATTGGACCGTGATGTGTGCTATAGGTTGGAAATTTCTTTTCTTTGATTTCATTTCCTTCTTTATATTTCAAAAGTACTTCACCCACCGTAACAGGTCGTAATTCTTCTCCGTATTGATACACAATTTTATCGTCAAGCTGAGTGATGGTTTCTTTAAATTCGTCCATCACATCGGTATAGGTAGACGTATGCATCCATCCTGTTTTTTCATTAAAGCCCTGATACACAAAAAACTGCCCCCAGGTTACTGCGCCGTAGGCATTTAAGCCTTCCTCACTAACCACGTGTACTTCCGGTCTAAAAAAGAACGAGGTATGTGGGTTAATCAGTAAAAGCGGATGACCAGATTCGGTCAATTTTCCAGAAATGGCAATTCCGTTAGAACCCTGTGGCTCTAATGCTGCTGCTTCTTTTTCAATAGCCAACACCTCTGCTTTCGGAAGCTCTAAACCATCTTCATAAAAAGCCTTAAGTTTATTGGTTGAAATTCGTTCAATATCGCCACCAATAGAACCTTCACTAAAATACATGGGCATCCAAGGCTCAAATTGAGTTAGTAATTTAGGCTGTACTTCAGGGTGTGTTTTTAAATAATAATTTATACCATCTGCAAAAGCATCACATAATTTCTTTAGCCAGTCAGGACTATTTTCGTAATTCGCTCTAGCTTCTTCCTCGGTCATAAAAAGCTTTGCACGCAAATCACTATATAAAGCTTCTTCACCTTCAACTTCTGCCAACCTTCCTGTTGCCCAAATATAATTCTGTTCTACTCGATTAAAATCGTCTTCGCACTGTGCGTATAATAATCCGAAAACAGCATCTGCATCCGTTTTACCATAAATATGAGGAACACCAAAATCATCTCTAATAATTTCAACATTGTCGGTATAAACTTTGTATTTATCACTTTCTAGGCTAGACCCTGGTTCTGTTTTACAAGAAGTGAACAAAAGGAACGTAATCAAGAGAGATTTCAGAAGTGTTTGCATCATATGGAGTTTATCGATGCAAAATACAAATAATTTACTTCTAAGTAAGTTGAAATAAACCGCTATTATTAAAAATTGATATAGTTTTGCCATAACTTGCGACTAAATTGAAAAAGTAGCATGTCAGAAAAAAAAGTTACCATTCTTACGGCCTTTAAAACCATCATTTGGCCTCGTAGGAACCTTGTTTTCTTAGGTCTTATCTTGATTGTGATCAGTAAAGCGGCTAGTTTTGTCGCGCCTTTGTCTCTCAAATATTTAATGGATGATATTATCCCTAATAAGGATGTGGATTTTCTAAAACTATTAGTGGGTGCAGTTGCCTTTGCCATTTTCGTACAAGCCATCACCTCATTTTTGTTGACAAAAATACTAAGTGTTCAGGCACAGTATTTAATCTCTGAATTGAGAGCACAGGTACAAAAAAAGGTGTTGTCGCTGCCCATTCGCTTTTTTGACAATGCCAAGTCTGGGGCTTTAGTTTCAAGAATCATGACCGATGTTGAAGGGGTTCGGAATCTTATAGGAACCGGTCTTGTACAATTGGTTGGCGGTTCTATCACAGCTGTTGTTTCTTTGATATTATTGTTGAGAATCAGTTGGACCATGACGGTTTTTACATTAATTCCCCTAGCTATTTTTGCGCTTATTGCTTTAAAGGCTTTTAAATTTATTCGGCCTATTTTTAGAAATAGAGGCAAAATAAACGCTGAAGTCACGGGACGATTAACCGAAACATTAGGTGGCGTTCGGGTTATAAAAGGATTTAATGCTGAAGCACAAGAAAATAAAATTTTCGAGGAAGGTGTGGAGCGCCTATTCTTAAATGTAAAAAAGAGTTTAACGGCAACAGCCTTTATGACAAGTTCTGCTACTTTTTTATTGGGCATAGCCACCACTGGAATTATGGGAATTGGCGGATATAAAATTATGATGGATGAGTTGACCATCGGAGAGTTTTTAACCTTTACCTTTCTTTTAGGATTGATGGTTGCGCCGATTGTTCAAATGAGTAATATTGGGAGTCAATTGACCGAAGCTTTGGCCGGCTTAGATCGTACCGAAGAATTGATGAATATGACCCCAGAGTCTGACCAAGAAAATAGAACCACTGTTTTAGAGCATATAAAAGGATCTATTGTTTTTAATGAGGTGTCTTTTGCATATGAAGAAGATAAAGAAGTACTCCACAATATTAATTTTGAAGCTAAATCGGGCGATGTTATCGCTTTAGTAGGAAGTTCTGGCTCCGGAAAATCGACTATTGCCGGTTTAGCCGCGACTTTTTTGAATCCTCTTTCGGGTACTATTTTTATTGATGGCCATGATTTATCTCAAGTAGACTTGAATAGCTACCGAAAAAATTTAGGCGTGGTGCTACAAGATGAATTTTTATTCGAAGGCTCCATAAGAAACAATATTTTATTCCCAAGACCAAATGCCACCGAAGCGGAAGTACAAGCTGCCGTAAAAGCGGCCTACGTAAATGAATTTACTGACAGGTTTGAAAACGGTTTGGAAACTCTTATCGGAGAAAGAGGCGTTAAACTTTCAGGAGGGCAACGCCAAAGAATAGCGATTGCTAGAGCTATTTTAGCCAATCCAAAAATATTAATTTTAGATGAAGCAACATCCAATTTAGATACCGAAAGTGAAGCCTTAATACAGAAAAGTTTGGCTACCTTAACCGAGGGTAGAACCACTTTTGTGATTGCGCACCGCTTAAGCACCATTAGAAAAGCAAATCAGATTTTAGTGATTGAAGATGGTCGTATCGCTGAGCAAGGAACGCATGACGAATTAATTGCCAAAGAAGGACGGTATTTTAACTTGTTCACCTACCAGGCTAGGATATAGGAATGCTGCTAAAGTAATTTTTGGGAAGTCTAAAAAATGTGAGTTTATACTCGCATTTTTTGTATGCTATTTATTTTAAAATCGCCACCCAAAGTTGAGACCTCCTCTTACTTGTACTTCAATAATATCTCTAAATTCATCGTTCTTCACAAACCCTAAGTTTCTTCCAACACCAAAACCTAAATCAACCAGAAATCCACTATCACTAACCCATTTCCAACCTATACCAGCACCTATTGCCGTTTCAAAAGCAGTTTCTTCGGTAGAAGTGGAGCCACCTGGGCCTTCATTAATTTGTACACCATCAAAAGTGTAAAACTTCACAAAACCTTCTGCATAAAAACCCTTAGCCCCATAATCTTCTTTTGAGAAGAAATACTGACGGTAGTATGGTGTTAATGAAAATTTTTCATAATCTGAAAAATCTAAATCATCGTCTTCTAAGGAAATAAATAAATCAGCCCCAACACCTGAATATCTTCCTAAAATATATTCATAGCGAGGACTAAATGCAGGTAAAGCCAAGATAGCTGTAATATCAAGACTTACTTCATGTTTATTGATCGTTGCAAAGGTCTCCATACGCTTTTGCGACTCCGTAAGCTTGTCATCTTGTGCCATAAGATGTACAGTAGCCATTAGAGCTAGAATGCTTAATAGTAGTTGCTTCATGATAAATTATTTTTAAACCTTAACTAAAGATATCGCAATTATTTAAATTATTTTATTTTAAATAACTATTTCTACGCTAAATAACTCTATTTTTTAGGGTGCTAATACCCGCCTTGATTTTGGGCTATGATAAGATTTCATTTAAGAATTTAAAAAAAATCAAAATTAAGATTCCGGAGCCAACTCAATTTCCAGGCCTTCAATGTCTTGGGTGAGGTGAATTTGACAGCCTAATCGGCTATTGTCTTTTACGTAGAATGCTTCGGATAACATGGCGTCTTCATCATCCGATTTTTCAGGCAAGATGACATCATTTAGTACGTAACATTGGCAAGAAGCACACATAGCCATACCACCACAAACTCCAATAGTACCTTCGGGAGCCAGTTCGTAAGCACGCACCAATTCCATAATATTCATATTCATATCGGTTGGAGCATCAACTTCGTGAATTACACCTTCCCGGTCGGTGATTTTTATTTTTATATCGCTCATTCCATATCCTTTTAAAACTAAAAAATATCCCCTAGAGGGGATTATAGGGATGTTTTGGAAAGCCATCTTTGCATATCCCTAACCCCTAATTACTAGCTACTCCTAATCGATCGATTTCACAACAGCCTTTGGCGCTTCTTTTTTACTACCATCAAAACCATTAATTCCGCCAACTGTGGTGTATTTTAGTACATATTTTTTATCTGGAAAAATCCGCTGGTAGGCACTTTGACACATGAGGGTAGCTTCATGGAAACCGCATAAAATAAGCTTCAATTTCCCTGGATACGTATTTACATCGCCAATGGCATAAATTCCTGGGATATTTGTTTGATAATCAAAAGTGTTTACTTTTATCGCATTTTTTTCAATCTCTAAGCCCCAATCACCTATGGGTCCTAATTTTGGAGATAATCCAAAAAGAGGGATGAAATTATCCACTTCTAAATCGATATTTTGCTCTGCATCGGCATGTTTGGCAATCGTCACTGATTTTAAAACACCATTACCGTTGACAGCCACAATTTCTGCAGGGGTAATCAGATTAATTTTACCCTCGTTCTTTAGTTTTTGTACTTTTTCAACAGAATCTAATGCTCCTCTAAATTCATTTCTTCGATGTACCAAAGACACTTCTGATGCCACATCTGACAAAAAGATACTCCAATCTAAGGCAGAATCGCCACCACCAGCAATGACCACTTTTTTATTGCGATACATTTCAGGGTCTTTTATAAAGTAATTGATTCCTTTATCTTCAAAACTTTCGATATTCTCTAAGAGTGGTTTTCTAGGTTCAAAACTTCCAAGACCGCCAGCAATAGCCACCACTGGAGCCTTATGTTTGGTACCTTTATTTGTAGTAACGATAAAGGAACCATCTTCTAAAGTTTCAATCGTTTCTGCCCGCTCCCCTAAAGTAAAACCAGGCTGAAAAGGCTTTATTTGTTCCATGAGGTTATCCACCAAATCGCCTGCTAAAACTTCAGGGAACCCGGGGATATCATATATAGGTTTTTTTGGATACAACTCGGAACATTGTCCGCCCGCTTGCGGTAATGCGTCAATTAAATGGCATTTTAACTGTAGTAAACCTGCTTCGAAAACAGCAAAAAGACCCGTAGGTCCTGCGCCAATAATAAGTATGTCTGTTTTAATCATTAAAAATAATCTTTAAAAATAATAGGTGAAATTACAGCTTAGTTTTAAATGAAAACCTGATATTTATCAGGCCCCTCAGAATGCTTTAAACCCGCTGCACACCCAACTATTCATGAAAGCTCATAACGAGCATTTTTTTCATAAAGACAAAACCAACGAATATGAGTCTGAACATATCAGCTAGTTTGCCAATTTTTATATTCCCGAAATATTGATGACTTCTTGTATTTGTGGTGCGTATTTTTTAATTGTCATTTCTACCCCACTTTTTAGGGTCATTTGATTGACGGAGCAACCCACGCAAGCACCCTCTAAACGTACTTTTACCGAAGAATCGTTATCTATTGAAATCAATGAAATATCACCCCCATCACTCTGTAAAAAAGGACGAATTTCATCCAATGCTTTTTCGACATTTAATCTTAATTCTTCTGTGTTCATAATTATTTGTTTTTTACAGGAGCGCAACCTGCCATTGTTGTTATCTGTATGGCCTCCGTTGGTGGTAAACTATCATTTCTTTTCACCACTTCTCGTACCACATTGCGCGTCACTTCTTCGAAGGCAGCTTCTGTTGGTGTACCTGTTTGCAGCGCCGCAGGTCGCCCAACGTCTCCCGCTTCACGAATACTTTGCACTAAGGGTATTTCTCCTAAAAAGGGTACTGCTAAATCTTCCGCTAAGTTTTTAGCACCTTCCTTCCCGAAAATATAATATTTATGATCAGGCAGTTCGTCTGGTGTAAAGTAGGCCATGTTTTCTACGATGCCTAAAACAGGAACGTTGATCGAGTCTTGTTGAAACATGGCTACTCCTTTGCGGGCATCAGCTAAAGCTACTTCTTGTGGTGTGCTTACTACCACAGCTCCCGTAACTGGCATGGCCTGCATAATACTCAAATGAATATCCCCCGTTCCTGGAGGCAAATCAATCAACATAAAGTCTATTTCTCCCCAATGAGCATCAAAAATCATCTGATTTAATGCTTTAGAAGCCATAGGTCCTCTCCAAATTACCGCTTGGTTGGGTTGGGTAAAAAACCCTATCGACAATAATTTAACGCCGTAACTTTCTACAGGCTTCATTTTAGATTTTCCCTCGATATTTACCGCTAAAGGCTTTTCATGTGCAACATCAAACATGATAGGCATTGAAGGCCCGTAAATATCAGCGTCTAACAAGCCCACTCTAAAGCCCATTTTAGCTAAAGTAACAGCTAAATTTGCAGTAACGGTAGATTTACCAACACCTCCTTTTCCAGAGGCTACGGCAATAATATTTTTAAGACCAGGAATTGGTTTTCCCTTGATCTCATTCGTTTTTGGCTTTGCTGCAGGAGCGTCAACTTTTACATTAATTTTTATTTTAGCCTTCTCGTAAACCTCTTTATGAATGATCTTAAGGATTTCAACTTCTGTTTTTTTGCGTGCTTGAAGACTTGGATTTTTTATGGTAATATCGACCTCAACCTCGTCACCAAAAATTTGAATGTTGGTCACTGCTCCGCTTTCTACCATATTCATACCCTCACCAGGTACAGTAATATTTTCTAAAGCTTTCAGGATGTCTTTTTTCTCTAACTTCATTATCAATTTTTTACAGTCTTTATTAAAACTGATTCTAAATTACAAAGATACAGTTTAGAACCGATATTTTGAAAGGATAAAATTGAAATATCGAATGATTCTATAAGATTGGTTGATAGGCTACTGCTTCATTCATTGGTCTAATTTTAAGCACCCAACTCTTTATAGGGATCCCAAAAAAGTTTTTCAAAATCTTGAATTTGAAAAGCGACAACTTTAATCCCCTCGTTTTCTAATAATTGCTGCATTAAATTGCTGCCTTCAAAATGATGTTTACCCGTTAACAAGCCTTTTTTGTTGACTACTCTATGGGCTGGAATATCTTCCATTCCATGTGATGCATTCATTGCCCATCCTACCATGCGAGCACTGCGGGCTGATCCTAAATGTTTAGCAATAGCGCCATAGGAGGTTACCCGACCGTAAGGTATTTGCCGTGCAATTTCATAAACTCTCTCAAAAAAATTTAGAGGATCAGGCTTCATTTTACTGATTAAAAATACGAACCGTAGTGATGATAAAAAGAATCAACATTAAGGCACTTAAAATGTAATTAGAGTTCCTTGAAAAAGAATTGTTTTTTGTTTCTAACTTATAAAAGTAAATCGTGTATAAATACAGAACGGTAAATGTTCCTAAACCAGCGGCAACAACAAAAGTTAAGACATCCGTGATTTCAAAATTGATCCAGCCTGAGGTTTTCCACATGGCGTTTAAACCGCTGTAGTAAGGAATGGTCAATAAGTTTAAGGCGGCTAATAATATGCCTTTAAAATAACTGTTTTTTTTACTTAAATTAAGTACCTTTTCTTTTTGAATGGTATTCTTTTTGGCTAAAACAAAAAAATAAATGCTAAAAAAAGCAAATACCACAAGGGCTATTTTTAACAAAACAGCCACTACCTCGGGATTATTGTATAGGTATTTTGAAATAAGCACGGCAATATAGGCCTGCGCCATGATCATGGTTGAGACTCCAAGACTAAACATAATTCCGTTTAATTTACCTTTCTCTACGCTGGTTTTTGCGGCATTCATATTCAATAATCCAGGCGGTACGGTGGCCATAAAAGCTGCAGAAAAGGTGACAAAAAAAAGAATTAATACATGCGTCATTGGTTAATTGACTTTAAATTGAATAAAGGTGATTGGTTTTCCTTTCTCAAGATACTGATTTTCGTAGAAAGTTTGAATATTCATTACTTCTTTTGGACTCCCTTCATTTTTGTAGACGTCGTGATTCGCGTAAATTACTTCTAATCCGGATCCATGTAACAAGCCTAAAGTATACCCATGCATAAATTCACTATCGGTTTTTAAATTTACAACACCGGCATCGTTTAAAATAAATCGGTATTTATCTAAAAATAGTTGATTGGTAAGTCTGTGCTTTGTTCGTTTATATTTTATTTGAGGATCTGGAAAAGTAATCCAGATTTCTGAAATTTCGTTTTCAGCGAAGAGCAAATCGATTAACTCGATTTGGGTTCTTAAAAAAGCCACATTGATTAAATTATCTTCAATTGCTGTTTTTGCACCACGCCAAAATCGAGCCCCCTTAATATCGACCCCAATAAAATTTTTATTTTTATGTTGTTTGGCAAGTCCAATCGTGTATTCGCCTTTACCACAGCCCAATTCTAAGACAATGGGGTTATCATTTTTAAAAAAAGAATTCCAATTGCCTTTTAAATTCACCAACCCTTTTTGAACATCGTCTCTATGGGGTTGAAGGACATTTGCAAAAGTTTCGTTTTCGTTAAATCGCCTTAATTTGTTTTTACTTCCCACTTTTTTGTACTGTTTTAAAAAAGGCAAAGCTAAATAAAAATTTTCTTGAAAGCGACGATCTTCAAGGAAGAGCCGTAGGATGCTTATTGACAGGTGGAAACAAAGAAGCCCAAGGCAAGTTTATACGTCGTTTTTAATAGATTCTGCTTTTTCTAAGGTAAACGAAAATTCAGAACCAACACCCAAAACGCTTTCTACATAAATTTTTTCATTATGCGCTTCAATGATATGTTTTACGATGGCTAGCCCCAATCCCGAACCACCTTCCTCTCTACTTCCGCTTTTATCAACTCTATAAAAACGTTCAAACAGTCTAGGAATAAATTGCTTGGCAATACCTTCCCCATTATCGGTAACTCTGACGATAACTTTGTTTTTTATCAAGTTTTCAACACTAACTTCTGTGGTACCATTCGCGTGCCCATATTTTATGGAATTCACCAATAAATTAGTAATCACTTGCTGTATTTTTTCTTTATCTGCTCTTACCAAAATTGGCTTGTGGTATTTCATATCAAAAGCAAGCGTTATTTTCTTCTTAGACGCCTTCATTTCTAATAAGTCAAATATGTTTTGGATCAGCTCTACAATGTTAAACTCACTGACTTCTAGATTTAAATCACCAACTTCTAATTTGGTGATTAAATCAAGGTCTTTTACTATATAAATAAGTCTATCCACACCTTTACTCGCGCGTTGCAAGTATTTTTTTCGCAGTACTTTATTATCTGCAGCACCATCTAATAAGGTTAAAATATAGCCTTGAACCGTAAATAAGGGTGTTTTAAGTTCGTGCGATACGTTCCCTAAAAAATCTTTACGGTACTCTTCTCTGATTTTCAAAGTGTCAATCTCAATTTTTTTATCCTTGGCAAACTTTTCTATTTCTGCCGTCAAGGTTCCCATATCAGTAGTGACCGTTCTAGAACTTAAGCTTGAAGATTCTAGCAGAGAAACATCGTCATAAATACGTTTAATTCTTTTGTAAATAAATTTTTCAACGCGCAACTGTATGACAAAAAAACAAACAGCAAAAGAAACTAGCGTTGTTGCTATAAAGAGTAGCACATTTAATTCTTCTTGAAATACGGAGAAAAGAAATAGCAACAACAATGATAATATAGCGGTGATATACATCGCTGAACGAAGCGCAAATTTGTACGATTTTTTAAATAATATCGCCATTATAAAATAAACTTGTAGCCTACTCCTTTCACCGTTTTAAAATGATCGTCACCTATTTTCTCTCGGAGTTTTCGAATATGAACATCGATGGTGCGCCCCCCTACCACAACTTCATTACCCCAAACCTTATCTAAAATATCTTCTCTTTTAAAAACTTTATTGGGTTTTGAGGTCAATAGGGCAAGTAACTCAAATTCTTTTCTGGGCAAGGTTAATTCTTCTCCATTATTGATGATCTTATATTCTTCCCGATTGATAACTATATGACCCACTTTTACAATATCATCGGTATTTTCATCCTCTTCTTTTAACCTTCTTAATAGTGCTTTTACTTTACTAACTAAAACTTTAGGTTTTATGGGTTTGGCAATATAATCATCCGCGCCTGCATCAAAACCAGCCACTTGCGAATAATCTTCGCTACGAGCGGTTAAAAAAGTAATAAGCGTATGCTCTAAACCACTCGTGTTTCTGATAATTTCACAAGCTTCAATACCATCCATTTCTGGCATCATCACATCTAAAATTATTAAATGAGGTTGTTTTTTCTTCGCCTTTGATACGGCTTCAACTCCGTTTTTGGCAGTAAAAACATCGTAACCCTCTTGGGATAAATTGTAATTCAGAATTTCTAAAATATCTGGTTCATCATCAACTAAAAGTATTCTAATGTCTTTCTTTTTCATTTGTCACTATTATTTTTTGAAAGCTAGTACACGCTATTTTATCAATCAAAAGTAAAGATAATACTAATACTCGTAGGGACTTAACTATTATTTAATATGATAACCTTAAGGTAACATTATAAAAATACATGTTTAACATACAGCTAACACGACTTTTACAAAGGCTAGGTTTATTTGCATCATGAAATTTGAACAGCTAAATAAAATGAAATACGCTTTACTATTTTTTGTTTTTTTGATCACTATGGCAGCTACATCCCAAGATGTTGGGAGTATTGTTGGTAAAATTACAGACAAAGAATTTAATAACGATCCATTGGCATTTGCTAATGTTCTGATTAAAGGTACTACGAAAGGGACAACTTCAGATTTTGACGGTCTTTTTGAAATTGCGAATCTTGAGCCGGGTGTTTATACTGTTGTTTTTAGCTATCTAGGCTATCAAACCATCGAAATACCTAATGTAGATGTAGAATCGGGAAAGGTTACCACTTTAAATGTGCCTATGTCGGCTAGTGAAGGAATGTCTTTGGATGAAGTAGTTGTGACCACATCAGCCCGAAAAGATTCTGAAATAGCACTTTTATTGCAACAGAAAAATGCGCTTACCATGCAAGAAGCTATAAGTGCCGAAGCTTTAACTTTAAAAGGGATCGATGATGCTGCTGCGGCAGTAGCACAAATATCTGGTATTTCAAAACAACAGGGTTCTAGCAATGTTTATGTTAGAGGATTAGGAGACCGATATCAAAATACAACCATGAACGGACTATCCCTACCCTCTAATGACGTCAATAAAAAAAATATTAATCTTGATTTATTTTCATCAAGCATTATTGAAAATGTTTCTGTAAGCAAGGCCTATACACCGCTTTTTTATGGAGATTTTGCTGCTGGGAATGTGAATGTAAAATCTAAAGAGTATACGGGTAACGGGTATTTAGAGGTTGCTCTTGGAAGCGGAGTTAATTCGAACGCCGCAGGTGAAGCTTTTGTGAGAAGTGAAGGCCCTAGTGATTTTGGGTTTTATAATAGGTATAGTAATGATCCCTTCGCAATTATCCTTTCACACGGCATTGATCCTATTTCGTCATGGGAGCCTATAAATTTATCGGCAGCTGTTGAAGGTGGCTATTCTTTTAATTTTAATGAAGATAAGTCTCGACTAAGTTTCTTTGGTGCAGCTAGTTTTAATAATGGGTATACAATTTTAGATGGCCCTGCTAGAGATTTTACCAATGTTCTCAAAGTAGATTTCCCTAGCTCTAGAGAGTTTTCTTATACTACCAACACTACGGCATTAGGAAATATTACTTATAAAATTGATAGCAATAATAAGGTTAATTATAGTTCACTTTTTATCAATAGTTCAAACGATGCAGTCGGCTACTATGGGGTTGATGGAAATGGTTTTAATAGAGATGCTATTGCTAGTGATACAGGGTTTTACGTGATGAATGTGCAGTTCAATCAAGACATGATTTTTGTAAATCAATTAACAGGTCAGCATGTTTTTGATGAAAAATTAAGTTTAGATTGGGGTACAGGTTTTAATAAAGTTTTCTCAGACGAACCAGATAGAAAGAGAATCACTTTGGAGAATTATCAATTTTCATTAGATGATGATCCAAATACAAATCCTATTTTTTACACCAATATACCTTTTGATAATCAACGGTTTTTCCAAAGTATTGAAGACGACGAGCTTAATAGTTTTTTGAATTTAGGGTATGAAGTTTCTGAAAAAGTAAAGCTGAACATTGGTTATAATGGCAGAAGAAAAGAACGAAGATTTAATAGTATCCGCTACGGATATGAAATTCAAGATAGAGATGCTACCCCTATCACCAATGTTAATGATTTTGATGCCATTTTTAACGTTGAAAATATCAATATACCCAATGGAGAAGGTCTTTACAATATTCTTGTCTTAAACCCCATAAATAATGACATTGGTAATGTGAACCGACCTGGACTACCTGAAAACACTTATAAAGGGAATTTAGATATTCATGCAGGATTTTTTTCAGCAGAAATAGCTCTAGGAAAATGGAGTTTTATTCCAGGTGTAAGGGTTGAATCTTTTAGTCAAAAAGTGGCATATGAGGTAATAAACATTCGCCAAGATGATCCCGGATTCAGAGAAGTTTATGAAAACTTATATCTTCCTGACATCAATGTAAAATATTCTTTAACCGAAAATTCGAACTTACGATTTGCGGCGAGCCAAACGGCATCATTCCCTGAATTCAAAGAAGCTGCCCCTTTTGTTTATGAATCAGTAACTCAAAGAGTTGGGGGTAATCCAGATTTATTAGGCGGATTAGATGGTACAAGTGCTACCTATTCAGACGTTTTTAATTTTGATTTAAAATACGAATGGTTTTTAGAGCGAGGCGAAATTATTTCTTTAGCTGCATTTGCTAAAACTATAAAAGATCCTGTTAACCGTGTTGTTGCAGCCGATGCTACGGGTACACAACGCTATTTTAGAACCGGAGAACAAGCTGACATCTACGGATTTGAATTAGAACTTCGTAAGAATTTGATAATAAATGCTGATGAAAATCCAATTTTATCCCTAGGTATAAATGCAGCATACACGAATACTAAACAAGATTTAAGAGATATCCCTGCTGGAGAACTAAATACTTTCGGAACTTCTTTTGATAGAGATACTGATCGTTTAGAAGGTGCATCACCTATTATTGTAAATACTGATGTTAATTACAGTCCTATTTTCGGAAATTATAAACCTAAGGCAACGCTGGCGTTCTCTTATTTTTCAGATAGAATTTTTTCCCTTGGAGCGGGTAGCTTAGGAAACATAGTAGAAAAAGGAGTACCTACCTTAAACTTTGTCTGGAAAAATTCATTTGGTGAACACTTCGAAGCAAACCTTTCTGTCAAAAACATTTTAGATCCTGATATTTCTTTCATTCGAGAAAATACGGGTAATGGAGATATTGTCATTAGAGAATATACCCTTGGCGTAAATGCGGGCTTGACCCTTAAATATAAATTTTAATAATTATCAATTTTTTTTAAACTCAAACACAATGAAAAACAAGTTTTTACTATTAAGTCTAACTGCAGCTATCTTTATGTCCTGTGAGAGTGATGATACTGCAGATATCATTATTAACGATAACAGTATTTCTACAGTTAATAATACAACTACTACTGGAGAAAACCCAGCAACGACAGTGAATTTAAATGGATTATATTCGAGCAATTTAACACTTGATTCGAATATCGAATACATTATTACAGGCCCAGTATTAATGGCTAGTGGCACCACATTAACCATCCCTGCTGGTATGACTATTAAGGCCCAACCTATAGGAGTTAATGCTTATATAGCAATTCAACAAGGTGCTAAAATTAATGCGGAGGGGACTTCAGCAAATCCTATTATTTTCACTTCAAATGCAACAGCTCCTTCATCGGGCAATTGGGGTGGATTAGTACTTTTAGGAAGAGCACCTATCAACTCTACCGCAGATGGTTCTACAGCTATAGCAACCTCGGAAGTAGGTGCATTAGCTTACGGAGGCAATGACCCAGCAGACGATTCAGGTATTGTAAAATATGTAAGGATAGAATACGCCGGAGGTGCTATAGACGGTAATGCTGAATTAAATGGTCTTTCTGCATATGCTGTAGGTAGTGGAACAACGATGGATTTCGTACAAATTTTTGAAGGGTCAGATGACGGTTTTGAATTTTTTGGAGGAACTGTTAACGCAAGTCACTTAGTAGTCGTGAATGCTGAAGACGATTCTATTGATTGGACAGAAGGCTTTACAGGTACTTTAACTGATGTATATGTTCAACAAGATGCTGGAAAACCGCATGACAGTGGTTTCGAATGTGATGGTTTTAATACTGATTTCTCACTTGAAGGTTCATCGGTATCCAAACCGACAATCACCAACGTGACCGCGATTGGTGATGGCGATAGTGGTAGAGCATTTAGACTACGCGCTGGAACACAAGGTATATTTACAAATATAGTTGTAGCTAATTTTCAAAGAGGTTTTGTCATCGAAGATGATGTAAATAATTTACCTACAAGTGCCGGCGTAACTTCTGGTGATTTGTCTGCTACGGATGTTTCTTTTGCTGCTAGTGTAACTACACCTTATACAGGTACTTTACCTCAAGGAGATTTTATAAAAGGCGCGGCGTCTGCGGCTACCGGAACAGCTATTGGTACATGGGGTGCTGGATGGACTAGAGGTATTCAATAGAAAATAAATTAAAACAAAAAAAGCCCGCACATGTGCGGGCTTCTTGTTTTTAGAATTGTAAGAAAGTGAGATACACAACTTAAAATCGGTATTTATAGCAGTAATTTGTGCATTTCATCGAAAAAATTTCATTCCATGAGCTAAGGCCCAACGTACGGTTTTAAATTTTAGTATATTCGCCATATCTTTTTTTGTCTTGGTATTAGTATGAAGAAACTTTACATCTTAATCTTATTCTTATCATTTTTATCTCTTAGCTATGCTCAAGAGCAAAAAAATATTGGAGATATTGAAGGTTTTAAATTGTATCCTAACCCAGTTACTAGCGGTAAGGTTTATATCAACACCAAATTAAACGCTCCTAAGAAAATACTTATTCTAGACGTTATAGGCAACAAGGTTCTAGAAACCACCATTATAGGTTCAGAATTAAATTTATCTGATTTAGACGCTGGCATCTATATTATTCGTGTTTTTGAAAAAGACAAAGTAGCTACTAGAAAGCTTATTGTGAAGTAAAAAATAACTACTCTTTTTTATTCTCTTTTTTGTTTTTAAATCTCTAATTAAGCGGCGTTTAGCTTTAAAAATAGCTGCATTTTTTAAGAAAAAACTACATTTACGTTCTAGTAAAATGAAAAAAAATAGGGTTCACCTACAATAATTTGTATTTCACAACAAATAGTACTCAATTTTTGAAGCTTTGTATATTTTTACTTCAGTTATCCCAAACGATGAATCATGAAGAAAATCTACTTTGTATTACTTATGGCGTTTGCCTTTACATTATCTGGTCAAGAAAAGCTTGATACGCAAAAAGACAATACCGAAATTGTAGGCTTCAAATTGTATCCGAACCCTACGTATAATGATATCGTATACATTACTACAAAAGATAACGCATCTAAAGATATTCTAGTATATGACTTATTTGGAGAAATTGTTCTTAAGGAGCGTACTAGTTATAAAGAATTAAACATTGCCATATTAGATGCTGGGGTATATATTGTACAAGTAACCGAAAATTCTAAAACTACTTCAAGAAAATTAGTCGTAAAATAAATAACCATCCAACCTTAATTAAAACTCCTTTTCTGATCCGATGAGGAGTTTTTTTATTTTGGTTTGTGATAGTTTACAATTTATGAGCTGTTGCCAATAGAATTACATCTTGTTTTGGGACTACACGAAAACTATGTTTACTTTTGCAGCACGATTAGCAACTATGGATTGGTCAAAAATTTTCAAAATAAAATCGGATTTAGATTTTGAACGTATTTCACTTGAAATTTACAAGCACCAATACTTGAATAATAAGGTGTATCAAGAGTTTTGTGACTACCTCAACAAAACGCCAAATACCGTTAAAAACTTAGTGCAAATTCCGTTTTTACCGATCGAATTTTTTAAAAGTAAAAAAGTTGTCTCCACCAATGCTAAGGCTCAAATACTCTTTACAAGCAGTGGCACTACCGGAAGCACCGCGAGCAAGCATTATGTCTCTGATGTTTCGCTTTATGAGGAAAGCTATCTACAAGGTTTCGATTATTTTTACGGCAACATTCATGACTATTGCGTCTTAGCCTTATTACCCTCATATTTAGAGCGAGAAGGTTCTTCTTTGATTTATATGGCCAACGATTTCATCAAAAAAAGTCAACATCCAGAAAGTGGTTTTTATCTCAATGATATTGAATTATTAGTTGAAAAGATAATTACTTTAGAACATCAAAACACTAAAATAATCCTTATCGGTGTATCTTTTGCACTGCTTGATATTGCTGAAAAATATACCCTCAATTTAAAAAATACGATTATCATGGAAACCGGAGGCATGAAAGGTCGACGAAAAGAAATGATTCGTGAGGAGCTCCACACCATTCTAAAAAATGGTTTTGGCGTTCAAAAAATTCATTCGGAATACGGCATGACCGAGCTTTTATCTCAAGCCTACTCCCAAGGAAACGGAGTATTTAATACCCCACCTTGGATGCAGGTTTTAGTGCGTGATACCGAAGATGCCTTGAGTTACCAAGCCAACGGAAAAACTGGCGGTATCAACGTTATTGATCTTGCCAATGTCCACTCGTGCTCTTTTATAGCCACCCAAGATTTAGGTAAAAAGTTTAATGATGCCAGCTTCGAAATTTTAGGTAGGTTCGACCACTCAGATATACGAGGCTGTAATTTGATGGTTTTTTAAATCCGTTTTTTACTTGCGCTGATAAACATATGTAACCTCATCATCTGAATCTGCACAAGCCATCAATAAAAAAAATGCAATTAAAATTAAGGTGACCTTTTCATTTGTACTTTTTAAACTTAGATGTAAATTACAACTTAAGCTTGCCTTTATTTTACAAGAATCACAAAATAGTTTTTCTTACCACGTTGTAAGAGCACAAACTTATCGTTGATTAAATCTGCTTTGGTAATGACATAATCTTCGGCTACCTTTTCTTTGTTGACAGCAATAGAGTTTTGTTTTAACTCGCGCCTTGCTTCCCCATTTGATGTCAAAAAGCCAGTTTTTGCGGCTAAGGCTGCAATCATATCTAAGCCTTCTTCTATAGTTGCCATGCTTACTTCGGCCTGAGGTACGCCTTCAAAAATATCTAAAAATGTTTTTTCATTTAACTTCTTTAAGCTTGCCCCAGTCGATTTTCCAAATAAAATTTCACTTGCCTCAACCGCGTTATCTAACTCTTCTTGAGAATGTATCATGAGCGTAATTTCATCTGCCAATCGTTTTTGTAAAATTCGCAAATGTGGTGCTTTTTGGTGCTCTATAACTAGGTTGTCGATTTCTACCTTCCCTAAAAAGGTAAATATCTTAATGTATTTCTCGGCATCCTCATCAGAGGTATTCAACCAATATTGGTAAAACTTATAGGGTGATGTTCTTTCCGCATCTAACCAAACATTACCACCTTCGGTTTTTCCGAATTTAGTACCATCGGCTTTAGTAATTAAAGGACAGGTCAATGCAAATCCTTTACCACCACCAATTCTGCGAATTAATTCAGTCCCTGTGGTAATATTTCCCCATTGGTCACTTCCACCCATTTGCAAAGTACAGTTATGGGTTCTAAACAAATGTAAAAAATCGTAGCCTTGTACGAGTTGATAAGTAAATTCGGTAAAACTCATGCCTTCTTTTGCCTCTGATGACAAACGTTTTTTAACCGAATCTTTAGCCATCATATAATTTACGGTAATATGCTTGCCCACATCTCGAATGAATTCTAGAAAAGAAAAATCTTTCATCCAGTCGTAGTTATTCACTAAAACTGCCGCATTATTAGCCTCACTTTCAAAATCTAAAAACCGTGAAAGTTGATTTTTTAAAGCTTCTTGATTGTGACGTAAGCTTTTTTCATCTAACAAATTACGTTCGTTCGATTTTCCTGAGGGGTCGCCAATCATTCCTGTTGCTCCACCTACCAAAACATAAGGTTTATGGCCTGCCAATTGAAAATGCCGCAACATCATTACCGCCACCAAATGCCCAATATGCAAAGAATCTGCCGTTGGGTCGATACCCACATAAGCCGCTTGCATCCCGTTCATTAAATGTTCCTCTGTTCCCGGCATGGCATCGTGCAACATACCTCTCCATTGTAATTCTGCTACAAAATTAATTTTCATTCGTGGTGTTTTTAAGCTGAATGCAAAGATAAAAGAAATGTGTAGTTTAAAGGGGTATAAAAAATGAATAAATACGATACTAATGTGTATTTTTAAACCATGGTTTTAGTCACAGGCGGAACAGGTTTAGTAGGGGCTCATCTTTTGTTCGAATTAACAAAAAATGGCACTGCGGTAAAAGCAATTTGCAGAGCTACAAGTGATGTACAAAAAGTTGAAAAAGTATTTTCATATTATACCGAAGACTACCAAATACAATATCAAAAAATACAATGGATTGTTGCTGACATTACGAATATTCCTGATTTAGAAACTGCTTTTGAAGGCATTACGCATGTATACCATTGTGCAGCGCTTATTTCTTTTGACCCTAAAGATTTTGAACAATTACATAAGGTAAATTGTGAAGGCACGGCTAATATCGTGAACCTTTGCATTGCAAAAAACATTAAAAAACTCTGTTATGTAAGCTCTATTGCCACTATTGGTAAAAACCTAAACTATGAAGAAGTGGATGAAGAGTCCGAATGGACTAACAAAGATGCCAACGTTTATGCACTTAGCAAATACTATGCTGAAATGGAAGTTTGGCGTGGATCGCAAGAAGGTTTATCGATAGTAATTTTAAATCCCGGAGTAATTATTGGTCCTGGTTTTTGGGATACCGGCAGCGGAAAGTTATACACGACGGTCACGAAAGAACATCGATATTATCCCCCTAACGGAACAGGATTTGTTTCCGTAACCGATGTGGTTCAACTATTGGTACTTGCCATGAATTCTGATATCGACAAAGAGCGTTTTATTACTATTTCAGAGAATTTGAAGTATAAAGATGTGCTCGATTTAATTGCCCTTGAATTACGCTTAAAACCAGCTACCCAGATGCTTTCTTTTTGGCAACTCGAAGTGTTATGGCGCTTAGATGCATTAGGCTCTTTTCTATTTAAAAGGGAACGAAAAATAAGCAAAAAAATGGTCGCTTCTTTACGGGAAAACAAAGTGTATCTGAATGAAAAAGTAAGGAGATTTTTTGATTATAAGTTCGAAGCCCTGCAAAAAAGCATCGCCTTTACGAGTGAAAAATTTAAACAAGAAAAGCTTTAGTTGGTCGTTAAACTGTCTGTTGGTTTTGTCAACTCTTTAATCCGTGAGATACTGTCTAATTTTCGTTGTTCTTTTTTAGCGTCATCTAGTTCTTTCACTTCTGCTTTTAATCGCGTTTCCGCTTTTTGATAAATTTCTTTATAGATAAGGGGGTTTGATGCATAATAAACATCGCTTTCTACGAATTGCAGACTATCAACATTATGCTTTAGATAAATATAATTCATAGTTTCAATACCCTCATTAACAAGCACTTGCTTATTTGTGTTTTTAGCTGAAGTTACTATGGCTAAATCATAATAAATAGCTGCCATTTTATCTTTTGGTATTAGGTTTTCGGGTTCTTTTATCAATTTCTCCTTACAAGAAAAAAATAAAAACAAGAATCCAAGAAGGACTATTCTACTCATGAGTTAGCGGTTAAACGTTAATCGTTTTGCATTTCTTTTTTCTGAAAAAACACCGTTCTGGTATGCCAAATGTCCGTTGACAAAGGTATGCGTTATTTTAGAACGAAAGGTGTTTCCCTCAAAAGGCGACCACCCGCATTTATAGACGATGTTTTCTTTGCTGACCGTCCATGAATTATCTAGATCTACTAAAACTAAATCCGCAAAATAACCCTCACGAATATAGCCGCGTTTTTCTATCTCAAATAATATAGCAGGATTGTGGCACATTTTTTCTACAATTTTCTCCAAGCTAATCACCCCTTCGTGATATTTTTCAAGCATCGCTGGAAGTGCGTGTTGTACTAAAGGACCACCAGAAGGTGAATTGGTATAGGTGTTTTCTTTTTCTTCTCTAGTATGTGGGGCGTGGTCGGTCGCCAAAACATCAATACGGTCATCTAAAAAAGCCTCCCATAATTGCGCTCTATCTTCGGCTGTTTTCACCGCAGGATTCCATTTAATCAGCGTTCCTTTTGTTTCGTAATCTGCATCCGAAAACCATAAATGATGCAAGCAAACCTCAGCGGTAATTTTCTTATCTTTCAACGGAATATCATTTCTAAACAAACTTGTTTCTATACCGGTGGAGAGATGAAAAACATGAAACCTAGCACCTGTTTTTTTCGCTAATTCAATGGCCTTGGATGAAGATAGGTAACACGCCTCAGCACTTCTAATTAACGGATGCGCTGCTATAGGAATAGCATCTCCGTAGGTATCTTTAAAAGCAGCCATATTGTTTCGAATTGTAGTTTCATCCTCACAATGTGCTGAAATGACCATCTCCGTATTTCTAAATATTTTTTCTATAACCTCCTCATTATCCACCAACATATTTCCAGTTGACGAGCCCAGAAATAATTTTATTCCTGAACAGGCATTTTTATCCAGTCTTTTTATCTCTTCAAGATTATCATTGGTACCGCCAAATAAAAAGGAATAATTAGCATAAGAGCTCGCTGCACCTAGCGCATGTTTTTCTTCTAGTTTTGCAAGGGTAGTGGTTTGTGGATTGGTGTTGGGTTGCTCCATAAAGCTGGTAATTCCACCTGCAATAGCAGCGCTACTTTCGGTAGCAATAGTACCTTTATGCGTTAAACCAGGCTCTCTAAAATGTACCTGATCATCAATGATGCCTGGTAATAAATATTTTCCGCGCGCATCAATAACTACAGCAGTAGCATCAGAGATATCCTTAGCAATTTTTACAATGCTATCCTTTTCGATTAAAACATCTCCTTCAATTTGCGCATTCTCATTGACAATTATCGCATTTTTTATTAAAAATCTACTCATTCCTTAAAGTTATTTTTTCGAAAAAAACTCATCCATTTCATTTTTAAAACACCAAAAATGGCTTCACGAACTATCGATGAATTCATTTTTGATTTTCCCAAAACACGATCTGTAAAGACAATAGGCACCTCAACTATTTTGAATTTTCTAAGGTGGGCTCTAAATTTCATCTCAATTTGAAAAGCATAGCCTACAAAATGTATGGCAGATAAATCTATAGTTTCTAATACATGTCGTTGGTAACAAATAAACCCCGCGGTTGGGTCATGCACGCGCATACCGGTGATAATTTTTACGTAAAATGATGCCCCATACGACAGTAAAACCCGATGCAATGGCCAATTGACCACATTTACCCCTTTTATATAGCGAGAACCAATAGACACATCGGCTCCGTTTACACAGGCTTGGTATAAACGAATTAAATCTGATGGTGTATGCGAGAAATCGGCATCCATTTCAAAAATATAATCGTACTTTTTTTCAATCGCCCATCGAAATCCGTGGATATAGGCAGTACCTAAACCTGCTTTTTCGTTTCGAACTTCTAAAAATAGGCGGTCTTTAAATTCGCTTTGCAAACTTCTTACCTTTGATGCCGTCCCATCGGGGGAGTTATCATCTACAATTAAAACATGAAATTCTTTCTCTAGAACAAAAACAGCACGAATTATCGCCTCTATATTTTCAATCTCGTTGTAGGTAGGAATAATTACTAGACTATCGGTCATTAATTTACATCTATAAAACAAAAATAACTTTTTTTATCCTGCTAAAGAAAACCAGCTTATGTTTTATGTTTTTTTTAAACTACTGCAGGTTTAAATCACCTTGTCAAAGTGTTCCATTAAAAGATAAAAAACTAAAGAACTCAGCCTCCTCACACCTCATTTTATACAAGGCTATGGGCAATCTATTATAATTTGTAATTTTACCGAAATTAAGAATTAGAGATGATGTTAAAAAGCCCTAAGTTATTTAGCTATTTATTAGGAATTATTTTTATTATTAATCTTATACAGAGCTACTTCACTGATTTAATTTTTGATGAAGCCTATTATTGGCATTATGCTCAGCGAATGGCCTGGGGCTATTTTGACCATCCGCCAATGGTGGCATTAATGGCTAAAATTAGCAGCTTTTTTTTTGATGGCGAACTCGGGGTAAGGTTTGTCAGCTGTATACTTTCTGTAGGTACTCTATTTTTTTTGTGGTTGTTAATTGATAACCCAAAGAAAAAAAACTACGTACTGCACTTTTTTGTGCTTACGTTCTCTATGACCTTGTTAAATGCCTACGGTTTCTTTACACTCCCCGACACCCCCTTACTATTTTTTACAGCTGTTTTTTTATACCTATATAAAAAGTTTATCACTTCCCCTACCTTGTCTATTGCCTTAGTATTAGGCCTCAGCATGAGTGCTCTCATGTACAGTAAATACCATGCCGTTTTAGTCATCGTTTTTGTATTGCTATCGAACTTAAAGCTGGTCACCAATAGGCTGGCTTGGCTTGCTGTTTTTGTTGCACTGGCTGGGTATTTACCCCATTTTTTGTGGTTGTACGAGAATGACTTCGTTTCCATACAATACCACCTTTTTGAACGCCCCAACAGAAGCTATGACTTTAATGATTTTACTCTTGGCTTTTTTCTAAATCTATTAGCGCTTTTTGGCTTTACCTTCTTTTGGATTTACAAGGCACTATTAAAAACAAAACCTACCGATTTATTCCAAAAGGCTTTACTGTTTTTAACCTATGGTACCATCATCTTCTTTTTTATTTCAAGTCTGAACCGAAGAATACAGACCCAATGGATGATAGTTATATCGATTTCTTTAGCGGTTATTGCTTTTAACTATATGTTGGAGAATGAAAATGCCAGAAAATGGATTTTTAGAATGGGTATATTGAATATCGTGCTTTTAACCTTTGGACGATTTGCACTGGTTTTTGAAGAAATTTCACCAATACATTATGAAGCTCATGGAAACAAAGAATGGGCAACCACTATAGCAGAAAAAGTTGGGAAAACACCTGTGGTTTTTGAAAACTCGTACCGAAATGCACCCATGTATGCCTTTTATACTGGGAACATTGCATTTTCTTTAAATAATGTCATGTACCGACGAAATCAGTATTCTATTGACGATACTGAAGCTAAAGTTCAACATAAGAAAATAGTATACATATCGGAATATGCAGAAAACGGTGATATAGCCGTAGACTTGCCCAAACAAAAACGTGGCTTTGGTACCTATATTGAAAATTTTGAATCCTTCAGAAAACTAAGGGTTATCGTGGACCAAAAAGAAGTTTCCATAAAAACAGAAAAAGACATGATGTTTAAGCTGTACAACCCTTATGAAGAAAACATCAGCTTGGAAAAATTAAAGTTTAGTGTTGTCTACCACAATCCGTATAAGAGACCAGAAGAAATAGTCCCTATTGACGTTACGCCACAAAATGTAAGGGCAACAGAATTAAAGGCCAAAGATACCCTGTTTTATAGTTTTAAATTACCGAAATTTACCATGAAAAATCCAGGGTATTTTAAGATCGCTATTTCTGAAAATGGATTATTCTCTGGAATGAATGGGGACAATATAAAATTAGTAGATTAGAAAGTGGTTTAAATTTATTTCAAGAGTATTACTTTTAGCTCTTTAAAATTTTTAAAAATGAATAACGCTGTTTTAAGAACATTAGAAAATATAGACTGGATCACCCTAATTCTAAGTTGTAGCGTTGTAGTTTTGGTGATAGCAAAGCAACTGTTTTATAGTCGTTTTACCAATTTTATAATTCTTCCTTTTAATAATAAGTACATTTTTATGTACAATAAAAAAGAGAAATTGCTACATTGGTTTACCATTTTGCTTTCTATTTTTCAAATCTTGAATTTTGCCTTATTTATTTATTTGGCAAATGATGTATTTCCTAGCCGTAGTTCTAGCCAGGCCCCCTATTTGTTCTATAGCATTATCGGTTTTTTGATTGTTTTTTTTATGACTAAGGTATTCTTACAGTTAGCAAATGGTCTCATTTTTAATATAAGTGATGTCATTAGCGAATATTTATTTAAAAAAATATCCTATTTAAACTATAGTGGATTGATCATGTTTATAGCCAACATCTTATTAACGTATGTCGTTAAAGACTCTAAAGCTGTAGTTTACATAAGTGGTTTTTTAATTTTACTCATAAATGCTATAGGATTAGTCATTGTATTACGAAATCATCAAAAATTGATAGCCAATAATTTTTTCTATTTTATTTTGTACCTTTGCACACTCGAAATTACACCCTTGGTGCTAATTGGAGATTACTTTAAAGACTGATACCTATGAAAGTAAAAACGATTTTGGTTTCTCAACCAGAACCGAAAATGGAAAACTCTCCGTATTCTCGGCTTATCGATAAAGAAAAAGTAAAGGTAGATTTTAGACCTTTTATTCATGTCGAGGGCGTAGATGCCAAGAACGTTAGACAGCAAAAAATTGATTTAAACAATTTTACGGCTATCATTTTAACGAGTAGAAATTCTGTTGATCATTTTTTTAGATTGGCTGAAGAAATGCGTTTTAAAGTTCCTGATACCATGAAATATTTTTGTCAGTCTGAAGCTGTTGCTTACTACTTACAGAAATATGTGGTCTACAGAAAGCGTAAAATTTATGTAGGGAAAATGAATTTTCAAGATCTTACTCCCCTATTTAAAAAATATAAGGAAGAGAAATTTTTACTACCCTCGTCTGATGTTCTAAAACCCATAGTTCCTGAGACTTTAAATGCTTTAGGCGTCAATTGGATTAGAGGTATTTTTTACAGAACAGTCGTGAGTGATCTGTCTGATTTAAAGGATGTTTATTATGATATTTTGGTCTTTTTTAGCCCATCGGGAATAGAGTCTTTGCTTAAAAATTTCCCTGATTTTAAACAAAACGAAACAAGAATTGCTGTTTTTGGTAACTCTACCGTTAACGCAGCTACGGAGGCTGGTTTAAGAATTGACATCAAGGCACCTACGCCTGATACGCCTTCCATGACCATGGCTCTACAAAAATATATTACGAGCGCTAATAAAAAATAAGATTTTAGTTCCCATAAAAAAAGCCTCTTTTACAAGAGGCTTTTTTATTACAACGAAGAAGGTGTTTCAAGATACACTTGTCATTATTTAGGCTTATGTTTCGGTTCCCAAATCAGCCTTACAAAAGAGCTTAATCTTTCATTTTCCCTACTCACAGGTATTCCTGCTACGATTCCTATTAATAAGTTCTCTGCAACTCCTAAGCGCATTTGAGGTCGCAAAGTCATATCAAAATCATTTTGATCGAAGGTTTTATTGAATTCAACTCCAATAAAATTTCGCGTGCCGGATATCATATAATGAAAACTTGTGTTGACATCGTAGGTGGTGTTTACTTTATTGGCACTAAAATTCTGTTCCAGCTTTGGCCCTGTATATAGCAATGAATGAAAATTGCCTCCCCAACGCTTAGCCACTACAAAAAATGGGTTATAGACATTTCCTTTTATAAATGGATCTCCGAAATTTTCAAAATCAGACAGTTCAAACTCATTAATGTAACCAATAGCCATAGACATGGCCATCGGCGTATTCACAAAGAAAGTCCATTGCGTAGCTATTTTGATACTGTTTAATTGATTGGACGGAACTGCGCCTAACTCCGTGCCAAGAGTGCGTGTATAAAAGGTAAAGGGTAATTCTACCTCAAAACCTAGCCTATCTATAGGTGCCCATTCATACTCTACTAAGGCTTCATAAGAATCAAATCTCAGATTATCTGTTAAACCAAAGCCTACATTCCACTCCTTTTCTCCTTTTCGTGCGCCTAAGTCGCGTATCAGGTCGATATAGAGAGGTTCTGCATGTAACACTTTATCGGGTTCTTGGTGGTCTTCTACGTATTGAATATAAAGGCTGTCTTTTTCTGATTTGGTAATTTGCGCCATGGCATATGTTGAAACTGCCAATAGCATAAATACAACTAATGATGTTTTTATGTACATTTTTGATTTGTTTTTTAAGTATAATGAATTTATTCCAGCACTATTTTAGGTGCAGGAAGCAGTCAAGTCGTAAAACAAATCAATTCTTGGGCGGAGGTGTATCTAGTTTTCCAAATCCTTTCACTAGATAGGCAGTGTAATCTGTAAAATTTTGAGTTTTTAGTTCGTCGTTTGCCTTGTGTAAAATCGAATACAAGACACGATGATGAATTAAATCAATTTTAATAGTCGTCTTTGTGATAGGCTCATCTGTTTGACTGTCATCGTATTCTTCTATGGCATTTTCATACCCTAAAACAGACTCAAGCACTATTTCAACAATACTTTCTTGATCATTAATCGATACATCTTCAGGAATATCAAAGGGGTTATGATCTGCTGTATCAACACTGATGTTGAGCAGGTAAAAACCCATTAGTCCCCAAAAGATGTTAATACATCCCTTATTTTTTAATTTACTAATCAATACTCAAAATTAAAATTCTTTTGTCCCTACTCCTCGCGTAAAAAGTACGGAGACCTAAGAAAAATATTCGAAACTCAAAAATACCAACTTTTTCAAAACTAAAAACTAAAAAATTTGCCAAAAAAAAGCCTCTTTTACAAGAGGCCTTTTTTAATTAAAATCCATAACGCTGCGGACCACCGCGTCGTATTTCTTCACTGGCATAGGCTTCGAACTTTTTAAAGTTTTCACGGAATGCGTTTGATAATTTAAAGGCTGTGGTATAATACTTTTCATCGTCATTCCATGTGGCTCTCGGACTTAAAACTTCCGTTGGCACACCTGGGCACTCTCTTGGTTGTGCCACTCCAAAAACTGAATGTATACTATAGGTATCATAAGAATAGGGTCCTAAATCTCCATTTAAAACTGCAGTGATCATAGCACGAGTATATTTTAACTTCATACGTGTACCTACACCATATGGGCCACCGGTCCAACCTGTATTTATCAACCAGACGTTAACGCCTGCTTCCTTCATTTTAGTACTTAACATTTCCGCATATTTTGCGGGGTGCAATGGCATAAATGGAGCACCAAAACAAGCTGAAAAATTTGGCGTTGGTTCTACAACACCTGCTTCTGTGCCTGCTACTTTAGCTGTATAGCCTGAGATAAAGTGATAGGCTGCTTGACTAGGTGTTAATTTTGATATGGGAGGCAAAACTCCAAAAGCATCTGCCGTTAAGAAAAATATATTTTTAGGGTTTTTTCCGATAGACGGTTCCTGAATATTGTCGATATGGTAAATGGGGTAACTTACCCTAGTGTTTTGAGTGATACTCGTATCTTCAAAATCAACCACACCCTGAGCGTTCATGATAACGTTTTCTAGCAAGGCACCTTTTTTAATAGCCCCGTAAATTTCAGGCTCGTTTTCTGCTGATAGGTTAATTACTTTAGCGTAGCAACCACCTTCAAAATTAAAAACTGTATTTTCATTTGTCCAACCATGCTCATCATCACCAATTAATTTTCTGTTAGGATCTGCTGATAAGGTTGTTTTTCCAGTTCCTGATAAGCCGAAGAAAATAGCGGTATCACCGTCTATACCAACGTTAGCCGAACAATGCATTGGTAAGGTGTTTTTATACACTGGTAAAATAAAGTTTAAGGCAGAAAAAATACCTTTTTTAATTTCTCCTGTATATCCTGTACCTCCAATTAAGGCAATTTTTTTTGTAAAATTTAAAATCGCAAAGTTATGCTGCCGCGTACCATCTGCGGCTGCATCTGCCATAAAACCTGGTGCATTGATAACTGTCCATTCGGGATCGAAACCAACTAATTCCTCATCTGTTGGCCTTAAAAACATATTGTAGGCGAACATATTAGACCATGGATACTCATTGATTACGCGGATATTTAATTTATAGGATGGATCTGCACAGGCATAACAATCACGTACAAACAATTCTTTTTCATTGAGATAGGCAACTACTTTATCATAAAGCGCATCAAATGCCTTTGATTCAAAAGGGATATTAATATTTCCCCACCAAACTTTGTCTTCCGTTATTTCGTCTTTTACAATAAAGCGATCCATCGGAGATCTGCCTGTAAATTCTCCGGTATCGACAGCTAAAGCTCCAGTAGAAGCTTCTTTTCCCATTCCTTTTTCTACCGTAATTTCATGTAGTTCATTAGGCGTTAATTGATACTGAATTTTGTCGGTATGAATACCATAATCAGATAACGAAATCGTTTTCGCGATTTTACTCATGTCTTAGAAGATTTATAAGTTGTAATGGGTCAAAATTATTGAATTTATAATTGATACCATATTTTTTTCGTTAATATCTATTTAAAATCTTTTAAACAACGGATTCCTAGTAGGACCCAGCCGGCAATTAAAAGCGTTCCGCCCATCGGTGTAATTATCCCAATAAGCTTAAAATCAAAACTTGTTAAGGCATTTGTTGCTAAGGCATAAATCGAAAATGAAAACAACACAATCCCTACGCTTAGCAACCAATACACCAGTTTTTTGCTTTTTTCTGGAATGTTCGTAAATCCGCCTAAGACCAATAATAGCAGTGCGTGATACATTTGGTAGGTAACACCCGTTTTAAAAGTCTCCATAGCTTCGGTGGTTATCAAATTTTTTAAGCCATGCGAGGCAAAAGCCCCTAAAATTACAGCTACGATTCCAAAGAAAATTCCTGTCGTAAAAATTGTTTTGTTCATAACTAAAATGATTGTTATTTTTACAAATATAACATTTGTTGCTTTTTTTTATTCTACTTGATTTCTCTTATAAAGATACAAAACTATGCTAAGAAACATACTCATCATTGGTGCTGGAAAATCAACTTCTTACCTCTTAGATTATTTTTTTGAGAAAGCAGAGGAAGAGCAGTTGCATCTGACCATAGCCGATGTAAATACGGATGCCATTCCTGTAAAATATAAGCAGCATCCTCATTTTGACGTGGTTTGTTTAGATATCTTTAATACTCCTGACCGACAAAAACTAATTCAAAAAGCAGCTATAGTCATATCGATGCTCCCTGCAAGTTTGCACATGAATGTGGCAAAAGATTGCATTGAATTTAGTAAACATCTGGTAACAGCTTCTTATGTGAGTGATGAAATACAAGGTTTAGACCAACAAGCAAAAGATAAAGGTTTAGTATTTATGAATGAAATTGGTCTCGATCCTGGCGTGGACCACATGAGTGCCATAAAAATTATCAATGCTATTAAAGAAAAAGGAGGTAAATTATTATTGTTCGAATCTTCTACCGGTGGCTTAGTTGCTCCGGAAAGTGATACCAACTTGTGGAATTATAAATTTACTTGGAACCCAAGAAATGTTGTCGTTGCGGGTCAAGGAGGTACGGCTAAATTTATTCAAGAAGGCACCTACAAATATATACCCTATCATAAATTATTTAGAAGAACCGAATTTGTAACCATTGAAGGCTACGGAAAGTTTGAAATCTATGCGAATCGTGATTCTTTAAAATATAGAGAAGCATATGGCTTGGCTGACGTTTTAACCTTGTACCGAGGCACCATAAGGCGTGTTGGTTTTTCTAAGGCATGGAATATGTTTGTACAATTAGGCCTGACCGATGATAGTTATACTATTGAAAATTCGGAAGGTATGAGTTATAGAGAATTTATAAATCATTTTCTACCCTACTCCCCAACGGATAGTGTAGAGCTAAAACTGCGCTACTATCTTAAAATTGATCAAGATGATGTAATGTGGGAAAAACTTCTCGAATTAAATTTATTTGATGCGAAGAAAAAAATAGCCTTAAAAAACGCTACCCCTGCTCAAATTCTTCAAAAAATATTAGAAGATAGTTGGACTTTATCCGACAGCGATAAAGACATGATTGTCATGTATCATAAATTTGGATACGAATTGAAAGGCGAAAAGAAACAAATAGATTCACATATGGTTGTTATTGGCGAAAACAGAACGCATACTGCAATGGCGAAAACCGTTGGCCTTCCTGTCGCTATCGCCACCTTACTCATTCTCAATAAAAAAATAACAAGGGCTGGTGTTCAAATTCCACTTCATAAAGAAGTTTATGAACCTATTCTTGAGGAATTAACAAACTACGGGATTATTTTTAAAGAAATTGAAGTTCCTTATTTGGGGTATAACCCAGAATCAGTAGCAGGTTAAAATTTTATTCCATTTTAGGAAATATCCTTCCTAATTAAAACTAATTAGCTATATTTAATACGAATTTTACTATATTCTTGTTTTTAAATACCATAGGGACTCATTAAATCTAAATTTGGGAATTTAAACTTGAGAAAAGTACCTTCAAAAGGTATATATGCAGCCCATTTTACCTCGAAAAAGTAGCTAGCCATTTTTTTAACAGAGGAGGAAAAATACGGGCGCCAACAGGTCAATAGCTCCTAAAAAATAGGAAGTATAATTAAAATCTACTCACCATAAATGAAGTCTACCAAAGAAAATGTAAAGATTGACGGTATCGATAAGAAAATTTTACGCTTTTTAATGTCTGATGCGCGTAAACCTGTTCTAGAAATTGCACGAAATATTGGAATTTCAGGAGCAGCCATTCATCAGCGACTTAGAAAGCTAGAAAACTCTGGTTTAATTGTCGGTTCTAAATTTATGATCAATCCAAAAGCTTTAGGCTATTCTACCATGGCGTATGTAGGTATATATTTAGACAAAGCCATGAGTAACCCACTCGCCGTAAAAGAGTTAGAAAAAATTCCTGAGGTGTTAGAATGCCACTATACGACAGGAAATTGGTCCATTTTAATCAAAGTATTATGCCGAGACAACGAGCATTTAATGCAAGTGCTCAACAACAATATTCAACAAATAGGAGGCGTATCAAGAACCGAAACCTTTATATCTCTTGATCAACAAATAGAACGTCAAATTACCATTTAATCAGCGCTGTAAAATGCAGTATGGATAACTACAGCGGAGGCTTACAAGGATACTTTTTCAAATGACTTATTTTAAAAAAAAAGAGCTCTTTTTTTAAGAGCTCTTTTTTAAGGTATACTTTCAATTTAATCTTATTAATCCCTACTACCTCCAAATACTTGGATAGCCCAATAGGCTAGCGTTGCTAAGGATCCAATGGCAGCCACCAAGTAGGTTCTTGCCGCCCATTTTAAAGCGTCTTCTGAACCTTTATACTCTTCAGGTGTCACAATGTTTTTAGCCTTTAGCCACGCCAAAGCTCTGTTGCTCGCATCATACTCTACAGGTAAAGTAATAAAACTAAAAAGTGTAGCCATGCCCATCATGATAAGCCCAGCAATTGCCACATAGTAGCCCAAGCCAACACCTGCTGCAGCACCTAACATAAGTCCGCCAAAAACAACCCACATAGACATACTCGAAGTAATACTCACTATAGGCACCAATTTAGAACGCAGGGTTAACCATTCATAAGCCTGTGCATGCTGTACGGCATGACCTACTTCGTGGGCTGCCACAGCAGCAGCAGAAGCATTGCGTTGATTATAGACGCCTTCACTTAAATTCACTGTTTTATTAGCAGGATTGTAATGATCGGTTAACATTCCTGCTGTTGAAATTACTTTTACGTCACGAATACCATGATCTGACAACATCTTTTCTGCTATTTCAGCACCACTCATGCCATTGCGTAAATGAACCTGAGAATAATGCTTAAACTTACTTTTTAGTTTGTTACTTACCAACCAACTTACTAGGGCAATCCCCCCTATCAATATCCAATATATCATCATAATTTTATCGCTTTAAAAAATAAATATAGGAAAGTTTTTTATCTTGCTTACTATCCCTTAACAGTATGTAAACAAAAATCCCGCCAAATTTTCCAATGCTAAAAAAAGGAAAATTTGTCAGGATTTTAATTCAGTAGGAATCTAAGATTACCCGTTTAGGATACCCATTCGAAAGCTTCTATAATTTCTTTATACACTACTTCTCCTTCCGAAATATTTAAGCCCTTTTGAAGGCCTGGATCAGAAGCTAAAGCCTTTTTCCATCCCATATTGGCTATTTTAATGGCGTAAGCCGTAGTTACATTGGTTAATGCTAAAGTTGACGTATAGGGTACTGCACCAGGCATATTCGCCACGGAATAATGCACTATTTCATCAATAATATAAATAGGATCTTCATGGGTTGTAGGTCTTGTTGTCTCTACACAACCCCCTTGATCAACTGCCACATCTACGATTACAGCGCCTGATTTCATCGTTTTAAGCATGTCACGAGTAATTAAGTTTGGCGCTTTTTTACCTTTTAGTAAAACACCTCCTATAATTAAATCATGCGTTTGCACATGTGCTCTAATATTGTATTCATTTGAAAATTCAGTTACACAATTGGCGGGTAATACATCGTTGGCGTAACGTAAACGCTTCATATCTATATCTAAGATAGTTACTTGAGCCCCTAAACCTGCAGCCATTTTAGCAGCTTGCATACCAACAACACCCGCTCCTAAAATCAACACTTTACCCGGTGACACGCCTGGTACACCGCCTAACAATAACCCACGGCCTTTTACAGGCTTCTCTAGGTATTTGGCTCCTTGTTGTACTGACATTCTGCCTGCAACCTCAGACATTGGCGTTAATAATGGCAAACCACCTTCTTTATCTTCAACCGTTTCATAAGCAATACAAATAGAACCACTTTCTATCATGGCCTTTGTCAAAGGCTCGCTTGATGCAAAATGAAAATAGGTAAATACTATTTGGCCTTTTTTAATTAAACTATACTCTTCCTGAATAGGCTCCTTTACCTTTATAATCATTTCAGCAATAGCATAGACTTCTTCTATAGTTTCTAAAATTACCGCTCCAGCTTCAATATAAGCTTCATCTAAAAAACCACTATTATCACCAGCGGTCGATTGCACATATACTTCGTGATTGTTTTTAATTAATTCGTAAACGCCACCTGGAGTCATACCCACACGACTCTCATTGTTTTTAATTTCTTTAGGAATACCTACTATCATACCTTGCTTTTTTTTAATTTATTTTTTCGATTGACTCGCCAAAGGTCAAATTTTTTTATGATTACCACGCCCTAAAACTACTCCTATTTACTAGAAACAGCTATAGTTTTACTGTGGCAATGCCTATTCATTTAGGCACTCCAAAATTGCTACAAATAGTTATAATAAAAAAACAATACGCAGTAAAATTGTCGCCGTTTAACTAATAATCAGTCTTTTAACAATAAGTACAACATTGTTTTACTTAAATATTAAAATGCTTGCTTTTAATGTATGATTATCCCCAAAACATTAGTTCCTCAATAGCTACTTAACTAGGGCTGCACCTGCATGATCATGCAATGCCTTACCACTATTAGCCTACAATATTGATAATTTTACCTGGGATAATAATAAGCTTTTTAGGCGTTCTCCCGTTTAATTGTTGTTGTGTTTTTTCGTGAGCCATCACGGCTTCTTCTATTTGTTCTTTAGAAAAGTCCATAGGCAACTCTAATTTAAAACGCATTTTACCATTAAAAGAGACCGGATACTCCTTACTGCTTTCTACCAAATATTTTGCTTCAAATTTTGGAAAAGGAGCTGTTGAAATAGATTCGGTATGTCCTAATTTACTCCACAATTCTTCGGCTATATGCGGTGCATACGGCGAAATTAAAATCAATAAATTTTCTAAGATTTCTCTGCTGGTACATTTTTGCGTAGAAAGTTCGTTCACCGCAATCATAAAAGTAGAAACTGAGGTATTAAAAGAGAAATTCTCTATGTCTTCCTGTACCTTTTTGATGGTTTTGTGTAAGGTTTTTAAGTTGTCCGCTGATGCTGTGTTTTCGGTTACTTTAAAGGCTCCTTCATCTCCGGAATGGTACAAACGCCACAGTTTTTTTAAAAAACCATGCGTTCCCGTAATCCCTGCGGTATTCCATGGTTTTGATTGCTCTAAGGGCCCTAAAAACATTTCGTATAACCGTAAACTGTCGGCGCCGTATTCTTTGCAAATAGCATCCGGACTTACCACATTGTACTTGGATTTCGACATTTTTTCGACTTCGCGCCCAACGATATATTTATCATTATCACCCTTAATGACTTCTCCATTTTCTCCTATGAAAATGGCATGTTCATATTCATCCCTCGATTTTTTAAACGCTTCAATATTTAATTCATCTGAAGCGTTTACAAAAGAAACGTCTGAATGAATAGGCATAACATTCTTTATTCTAAGTTCAAATTTAACTAGCTTATTATTGAATAAAAAGTTTAGACTCTTCTTTAATTTATCATTTAAATCCAATATGAGTTCGGGAGAACTATCTAATTTTCCCAAAAGGCCTTTCGATATAAACAAAGGATGCTTTTTCACAGAATCCATAACTTCAACACCTTTGGCATCAAATCCTAAGGATGTTGGTGAAATTCTGTAAACAAACGCACTAGTCCCCGTAATCATCCCTTGATTGATCAGTTTTTTTGCGAATTCGTCTTTTGGGACTATGCCTTTATCATACAAGAATTTTTGCCAAAAGCGGGCGTATAACAAGTGACCCGTAGCATGTTCGCTTCCGCCTATGTATAAATCTACCTCTTGCCAATAGTCAATAGCTTCCTTAGAAAAAATTTCGTTTTCATTATTCGGATCCATGTAGCGGTTAAAGTAGAAACTACTTCCTGCCCAACCCGGCATAGTATTGAGCTCTAAAGGAAAAATAGTTGTATGATCTATGAATTCGGTACTCACCACTTCATTACTTTCCGTATTCCAAGCCCAAACATCGGCATTCCCTAAAGGAGGTTCACCCGTTTCTGTTGGTAAATATTTTTCTACTTCTGGAAGTTTAATAGGCAAATGTTTAATGTCAATCATTTGTGGCATTCCATCCTGGTAATACACCGGGAACGGTTCGCCCCAATACCTTTGACGACTAAAAACAGCATCGCGCAGACGGTAGTTTATTTTCCCTTGTCCTTGTCCTAAAGTTTCTAAGGTTTTAATGGCACTATCACTGGCTTCTTTGTAGCCTAAACCGTCTAAAAAGTCAGAGTTGGTGATGATGGTATTTTCTTTATCCGCATACGCTTCTTCAGAAATATCAACATCTTTGAAGATATTAGGAATCGGAATATTAAAATGTTTCGCAAAATCATAATCGCGCTGATCACCGCAAGGAACAGACATCACGGCTCCTGTTCCATAACCTGCCAACACATAATCGCCAATCCAAATCGGAATAGGTTCTTTCGTCAACGGATGTTCTGCATAAGCCCCTGTAAAAGCGCCAGAAATGGTTTTTACATCGGCCATTCTATCGCGTTCACTACGTTTTGCAGTGGCTTCTACATAGGCATCAACTTCAGCTTTTTGTTCTGGAGTGGTGATGATAGTCACCAATTCATGCTCTGGCGCAAGAGTCATAAATGAAACTCCGAAAATAGTGTCAGGTCTAGTCGTAAAGACTTCAATTCCCAAATCGAAATTCTGTATTCTGAATGCTACAGCAGCCCCTTTACTCCTGCCAATCCAATTGGTTTGAGAATCTTTTAGAGGCTGCGGCCAGTCTATTTTGGTTAAATCATCTAACAAGCGCTGTGCATAGGCCGAAATACGCATGCTCCATTGGGTCATTTTTTTACGAATAACGGTATGCCCACCACGTTCAGAAACTCCGTTGACTATTTCATCATTCGCTAAAACAGTTCCTAAAGCAGGGCACCAATTTACTTCGGTTTCTGCTAAGTAGGTTAATCGGTATTGTAATAGAATTTCTTGTTGTTTTTTGATATCAAAAGCAATCCACTCATCAGCTGAAAAAATTTCAATCGTTTCGTCGGCAGCGGCCTCTAAAGCTTGATTTCCTTCTTTTTCAAAAAGGGAAATTAAACTTGAAATATCTTCGGCTTTAGCGCTATTCTTATTGTACCATGAGTTAAATAGTTGAATGAAAATCCATTGGGTCCATTTATAATAGTCAGGATTTGAGGTACGTACTTCGCGGCTCCAATCAAAAGAAAATCCAATTTTATCAAGCTGTTTTCTATAACCTTTGATGATGTTTTCTTGATAATTTTCATCGTTAATTGATGTTGCTTCGTTCTTATCGATTAAAGCTTCATTTTTTATGCTACCGTCTGTATTGACGTATTTTGACATTATTTTACCATCAACATCTAAACAACCATCAATATTAATAGAGGTCGTAACTGCAGGGTGCAAACCTGTTTGTATGGCATATTGTTCCGCGGGTAAACCAAAAGAATCATAACCCATTGGATGCAACACATTAAACCCTTTGTGTCTTTTGTAGCGTGCATATATATCACTAGCAATATAGCCTAATGGGTGCCCAACATGCAACCCTGCTCCTGAAGGATAAGGAAACATATCTAACACATAAAATTTTTCTTTATCAGAATGGTTGTGCGCTTGAAAAGTTTTGTGGTCTGACCAATATTTTTGCCATTTGGCCTCAATTTCCGTGAAATTGTAGTTCATCGTGAATAGTTTGTAGTACCGTTGTCGGTTTTTATGCTTTGCAAAAATAAGTTTAATATAGCAAAGGCGAAAAAGTTTATGTAACTATCCCAAAAACCATAAAACCAACACAATCAGCGATTAAACAAGTGGCATAATTTTTAAAAAACATATCTTTAAATCGTGAACAAGATTAAAGCACTATTTTTTTTATTTCTGGGGCTATCTGCTCAGGTTTTAAATGCGCAATTGGGTTTTTGTAATGGAAACTCTGGAGATCCTATTTTTACGGAAACGTTCGGCACGGGAACAACGCCTGGTCCTGCCCTAGCTCCTGGAATTACCACCTACTCTTTTGTAAACGGACCACCAGACGATGGTAGTTATACCATTTCAAACAGAACAAATTTTTTTGATTGGCACGATACGCAAGACCATACCCCAAATGATACGAATGGAAAAAGCTTAATTGTCAATGCCGATTTTACGGCTGGAGAGTTTTATAGAAGAACAGTAACAGGGCTTTGTGAAAACACCTCTTACGAATTTTCATCGTGGCTCTTAAATTTACTTCCAGCTGGCAGCTGTAACGGCAACGGGATCCCCATTAATGTAAAATTTCAAATTTGGGACGCCACGGATACAAACTTATTGGCCTCTGGAGACACAGGTCCAATCGCTAATAAAAGTACTGCGGTTTGGGAAAAATACGGTTTGGTTTTTCAAACCATTCCTGGTCAAACTTCTGTAATTTTAAAAATGCTGAACAATGAAATTGGCGGCTGTGGAAATGATTTGGCTATTGATGATATCGTTTTTAGAACTTGTGGAGATTTCATAGAAATAAAGGATACTCAAAATGCAAATAACATAGAAGCTTGTGAAGAAAATGGTCCTGTAACTGCGGTATTAACAGCATCACCAGATTTTTCTATTTACAGTTCCCATGCATACCAATGGCAAGAAAGTTTAGATGCTACCAGTTGGACGGATATACTCGGGGCAACAAATCAATCTTATACCACACCTGCTTTAACAACGACAAGCTATTACCGAGTAAAAGTAGCTGAAGATGCTATTAATTTAGCCAACCCACTATGTAGTTCAGTTTCAGAAATTTTTGACATCCTAATTATTGCGATACCTGCAAATCCCATTAGTAATGGCGATGTTACAGTATGTATCGATGCGCCAAAACAGGTTAGTGTTCAAGTGCCTTCAACTGTTGTCGTTGATTGGTACGATGCGCCTTTTGGCGGCACTTTATTACAAGAAAATAGCCTCACATATAGCCCTTCCTCACCTGGTACTTATTATGCAGCGGCAAGAAGCGCATTAGGCAACTGCCCTTCTGCTGGAAGAACAGGGGTTAACATCCAATTTGTAGATTTACCTGTAGTAACTGATGAACGTTATGATTTTTGCGAAGGCGATTCGATAGTTTTATCCGCAAACCTGCCAAATGTCTCCTATCTATGGAGTACTGGTGCTACGACAGAAACCATTACGGTCTCAACAGCAGGAATTTATACGGTGAATGTGACCAATAGCAACAACTGTACCAGCACAAAAACAATAAACATAGCCCAAATTGAGGTTCCAAAAATTCAAGAAATAAAATCTAAAGGCTATGATATTATTTTAGGTATTGAAAAAGAATCAGGTAGTTTTGAGTATTCTATTGATGGCTTTACCTATCAAGATAGTTCTATTTTTACCAATGTAGCAGGAGGCTTGTACACGATCTATTCCAGAGAAAAAAGCGGCTGTGGCCTCACGTCGATAACCTACTTTCATTTAGTAATTCCTAATTTTTTTACACCCAACGGTGATGGTGAAAATGACACCTTTGTTGTTGCTGGAATTGATTTTTATGACGCCTACGAAATTACAATTTATGATCGGTATGGTAAACTTTTAAAAAGTATTCAAAATTCCTCTATTGGGTGGGATGGCACTTTTAACAACCAGAATTTACCTGCAGATGACTATTGGTATTTGATTAAAATAGACCAAAAAACGTATCAGGGTCATTTTGCTTTAAAACGATAAGCTTAATTTTTGAACAAAAAAAACGTTAGAAATAAAAAAAGTCTTTCAAGGCCTCAAGGTGTAACAAATACTTAAAGTTTAAACAAGTTCTAAATATACTTTGCTATTTTTACAACATTATTTTCTATACTTATGAGTACTTCATTTGAGCGTTACCAAAAAAGAAAATTAATATCGAGTTATTTCTCGGTGGTTTTAAGTATTGGTTTGGTCTTATTTTTATTAGGAATTTTAGGATTGCTTGTCTTAAATACTAAGAAAATGGCAGATCACTTTAAGGAACAAATTACGATATCGGTTTTTTTAAAAGACAATGCAAAACAGGTTGAAGTAGATCAACTTCAAAAAAGTTTAGCAATGGCTGATTACACGAAAACTGCTACCTATGTTTCTAAAGAAGAAGCCGCTGAGCAACACAGTGAAGATATTGGAGAGAATTTTCAAGAGTTTTTAGGCTACAACCCACTAAAAAATTCGATTGACGTACAACTCAAAGCAGATTTTGTTACCCCAGAACAGTTAGAAGAAATTGCCGCAGAGATAACTTCGAAAGACTATGTGCAAGAAGTGAGTTATGACAAGCCTTTAATTGGTTTATTAAATGACAATGTAAAAAGAATCAGCTTTTGGATTTTAGTTGCCAGTGGCATCTTCACCTTTATTGCGGTTTTATTAATCAACAGTTCTATTAGGTTATCGATTTATTCAAAGCGATTTATTATCAAAACGATGCAAATGGTAGGGGCAACTAAGTTATTTATTAGAAAACCATTTCTTTGGATTAATATACAGCTGGGCATGATAGGTGCTTTTCTTGCAATTGTAGCTTTAACAGCTGTACTTTATTATGTTCATGAGAATTTCCCTGAATTTGGATTGATGAATGATCCTATGATCCTTATTATTTTATTGGTAAGCATTTTTGTTCTAGGGGTCTTAATTTCATTGGTAAGCACTTATTTTGCTACCCAACGTTTTTTAAATCTCAGAACAGACGAATTGTATTATTAAAATATAAGTTAAAAAAGTAGGGTGAAATTGTTCCAGACAGCTATCAAAATCAATGAAAATTTCCACATTTAAACGATAAAAAAAAATAACATAAATTTGCAGCATGGCGAATAAAAACAACAATGCGAATTCAGAATCGAAGCAAGAGTTTATTTTTCAAAAGAAAAATTATATTTTCATGTTTATCGGTCTAGCCTTTATAACTATTGGTTTTATCTTAATGAGTGGTGGTGGCAGTAACGATCCTAACGTATTTAACCCTGAAATTTATAATTTTAGAAGAATAAGACTTGCCCCTACCTTGGTTTTAATTGGTTTAGGAATTGAAGTCTACGCCATTTTATTAAATCCTAAAAAGAAGAGTTAATTGGAAATTATAGATGCAATAATCCTTGGAATTATTCAAGGGTTAACAGAGTTTCTACCTGTTTCATCCAGCGGACATTTAGAATTAGGAAAAGCTATTTTAGGTGATAATTCTGTTCCTGAGGAGAGTCTGTTATTTACCGTAATTCTTCATTTTGCCACCGCTTTAAGCACCCTAGTTGTTTTTAGAAAAGATGTTTGGGAAATACTTAGTGGCCTTTTTCAATTTAAATGGAACGATGAAACTCAGTTTTCTTTGAAAATAATTATCTCTATGGTACCGGCTGTCTTTATTGGTTTGTTTTTTGAAGAACAATTAGAAAGTTTCTTTGGTGGTAATGTGCGTTTTGTAGGTTTTATGTTACTTATAACAGCCGTCTTACTCTATTTTGCTGATAAAGCAAAAGACACTGATAAAAAAGTGAGTTTTAAAAATGCCTTTTTAGTGGGTATTTCTCAAGCCATAGCCATGTTGCCCGGGATTTCTAGAAGTGGGGCTACAATTTCTACCTCCGTTTTACTTGGCGTAGATAAAACAAAAGCTGCACGCTTTTCTTTTTTAATGGTAGTGCCCTTAATTTTTGGTAAAATTGCTAAAGATGTAATCGGTGGTGATCTAGTTTTTACAGGAGAAAATACAATAGCTATGGGTGCTGGTTTTTTCGCTGCTTTTATTGCCGGATTAGCCGCTTGTACCTGGATGATTAAATTGGTCAAAAAAAGTAAACTATCCTATTTTGCGATCTACTGTTCTATAGTTGGCCTAATTGCAATTGCCTACGGATACTTAGCATAAACATACTTAAAAAAAACTTTTGAAAACAAAAGAAGATTTTTTAGACGGACAAACACTTTTAATAGATAAACCCCTAGGTTGGTCTTCATTTCAAGTTGTAAATGCAATAAAATGGAGTATCCGTAGGGCTTTTGAACTTAAAAAAATAAAAGTGGGGCACGCGGGTACCCTCGACCCTTTAGCAACCGGTTTGTTAATTATTTGTACAGGGAAATCTACTAAAAAAATTAATGACTATCAAGGTCAAGAAAAAGAATATACAGGGACTATCACGATTGGTAGCACCACCCCTTCCTACGATTTAGAGACTGAAATTGATGCTACCTTCCCAACCCATCATATTACAGAAGAGCTTATACAGCAAACTACCAAACAATTTATGGGTACTATTCAGCAACTTCCTCCTGTTTTTTCAGCCTTAAAAAAAGATGGAAAACGATTGTACGAATACGCTCGAGAGGGTGTGGCCGTAGAAATCAAAAAAAGGGATATTACCATCACCGAATTTGAAATTACCAGCATTGCAGAGAATGATATTTCCTTTAGAGTGGTATGCAGTAAAGGCACCTATATCCGCTCTTTGGCCCATGATTTTGGAAAAGCACTAGGCTCAGGCGCACATTTATCGTCCCTAAGAAGAACCAAAATAGGTGATTTTAACGTAAATAAAGCGATAACTACAGAAAGTTTTAATACATTGTTGCAGTCGCTTGAAGAATAATTATTCAATTAGTGGTAATTCAACGATTTAAATAAAATAATTTCCATAAAAAGTGGTTATAGCATTATGAACTTAACCAGAAGTCAACTTTCTTTACTCATTACCATTTTCTCCATGGCCATAGTGGTGTTGGCATTATACAACACGCACCTAAATTCTACTGAAGAAGAAGAGTATTTAATTGAATTGGCTGTTCTAGATGAAGAAGACCTTGAAGAGCTTGTGAAGGAACAAGAAGAACTTCAAGAAGAATTAGCACAATCTGAGTCTATAAAATCGCATATGGCCTTTAATGAAACTGCAAAAGCCAGTTACGGCAACCCTGAACCTCTGAAGACTTTAGAAGAATTAATGGAGGAAAGTGAAAGTAGCTCAGAGAGTGATGAACCCTCAGAACTTTTTTCCTCTGATAATGGGTATGCAGCTAATTTAAAAGAACTCCAAAAAAAACGCAAAGAGGCAAAGGAATTACTTGGCGAGCGTGAAGCACAAAAAGATGTTCCTACCAATAATTTAGCCAAACGTAGAACCTCAATATCCTATTCTTTAATAGATAGAAATCATATTACACTTCCAGTACCTATTTACACCTGTATTGAAGGGGGGCGTATTGTTATAAATATCCTTGTTGATGGAAATGGAAACGTTCTTGAAGCTGAATTTAATAAAAAAAGTTCCTCGACAGAAAATGGTTGCCTGATTGACAATGCTATTAAATATGCCTTAAAATCGCAGTTCAATACTTCTTCTAAAGCTCCTCAAAAAGGTACTATAACTTATTTATTCCAAGAAAAGGCACGCTAAGATATCCGTTGCGGTACTATGTCCCTTATCTTTTGTATACCACATTTGCAAGTCTTGCTTGAACTCAGGGCTTAAACTGCCATGTTGTTTTTTATAGTCTATAACCATTTGTGTCGCTTCTTTTGGTCTTGGTCCCCAATCCGCAATAACATTTAAGGCTTCGTCAACAATCACGAGTTTAGGGATAGAAAGTGTACCATTAGTTAAAAACAAGTTCATCAATTCTAAATTTTCATCTCTTAAGACTACTTTAAAATCAATATTGGCATTGAGCATTGCCATTTTATTCATTATAGGCATTATTTGAGCTGCATCTCCACACCAGCTTTCTGTAAGCACTAAAAAAGTAATTTTTTTATCAATTTTTTTAAGCTGGCTAACGATAGAATCGGTCAACTTTAGTGTTTTATCTAAACGCTTCATGCGTTTATCATTCAACAAGGTATAGTTTGCCAATTCATCTAATTGTTGTGGCCCTGTTGTTTTATTTTCTAAAGCTAATTGGGTTACCATTGCCCGATAATCCTCATATGAGAAAGCTTTAGAAAGACTTTCTTTCAATATTGCTGTTATTGATTTTTCCACTCGATGTATTGTTTGATGCTCCATACCCAAATATTTAATGCAAACATAGCTCGTTTCTTATTTTTAAAACCTGAACTATATCATGTTTTGTAGAAAAAAGGAAGCATAACTTACAAATTTGAGCATAGGTACTTGGGAAATTTTATAAAGTAGTCTACAGCCTTACCCTGTAGGTACCTTAATTATATCATTTAAAATTTTGCAGCGACCTCGGTATGACTAAACTGCTAAGCATCAAAAAAACCACCCTATTTATGGGATGGCTTTGCTTGTGACTGTACTTAAATTATTCCTACTTTACGATACACTGATGAGCATCAAAATTCTTTGGCAAATAACGTTCTACGTCAAAACCAAGATCTATTTCTACCTCTTCCTCTAGGTAATTAATATCATCAATTGCCAATTCAATACCCGTATAAGGGTTAAAATCTGTTGGTAAATAATCATAAGGATTAAATCCTAAATCGATCTCTTGCTCCTCTTCAATAAAGTGAATGTCATTGACCCCAATAGCACAACAAACATTGATTGTCTTTGTCTTTTTAAAAGGTATGCTGTATTCTAAATCACTATCCCCGGTATTCGCCTGAAGGCCACTAGCGAAGGTAAAAATTACTGCTGCAAAAACTACTTTAAACTTATTCATAACTAACGTATTTAAACAATATTCTTTCATTAATTTTTATATGAAGTACATGCAAAATTGCTCTTAGAACGTACTGCATGATACCCATTTTAATCGAGTACAAAAATACAACCAAACAAGAAGATTAGACTACTAAAATTCGTTAAATAATAGTTAAACTATTTATTTAAGATAGCATTACTATCATTTTATAGTTAACCAACTGTATATAAACTATTTAAGTCTCTTGTTTTTAAAAAAAGGTAAAAAGAATTATTTCTATTGCTTTGGTACTTGATGTTTCCTGAAAACTCCTTAAAATCTTGCCCGTATTTTAGTCTATTGGATATCTTCTACTATCAACCAAGGGCTCTTAAAGTCAAAATATGATCAGTTTTTCTGGTATTGGTTCTATTTAGAACTTAGATTTAATATAATCCCTAATAGTTTCAACAAACCAAGGGTAAGGCCCGTTAAACAATAGCAAAAGTACCATGAAGAAGATTACATGGCGTGTCTCTTTTTAATCATGCCTCCTCGAGTATCATTGATACGATGCATGATTACAAAAGCCTTAGGATCTATTTTGGAGATTTCAATATTTAACCTCCGAATTTCAAGTCGTGTAATGACGGTGTAAATAACATCATGATCGTTATTAGCTCCTTTTTTTCCATAACCACCGCTGGCTTTATAAATGGTTAATCCTCGACCTAATTTATGAATAATCATTTGACGAATTTCATCACTATCATCGGATATAATGGTTACACCCGTGTATTCTTCAATACCTTCTACCACAAAATCTAAGGTTTTTGATGCCGCTAAATAGGTGAGCATGGAGTACAAAGCCGTTTCTATTGTCAAGAAATATGCTGCTGCTAAAAAAACCAAAATATTAATCAGTATGATGATATCTCCGATGGTGGTTCCAAGTTTTCTGCTTAAAAATATAGCGACTACCTCTGTACCGTCTAAGACACTGCCCCCTCGAATACTTAAGCCTATCCCTGCTCCTAGAAAAAAACCACCAAAAACAGCCACCAATAGCTTGTCTTGTGTAATTTCTGGGAAAGAAACGGTAGCCAAAACTAAGGCTAAACCTAAAATCGCCAGGCTAGCCTTGATTGTAAATATTCGACCAATAACGCGATAGCCCATGATTAAAAAAGGGGTGTTCACGATAATAATAAGGATAGGTAAAGGCAGTTTGGTTACTTCAGCAATAAGCAAAGAAATACCTGTTGCCCCACCGTCAATAAAACTATTGGGAAGTAAAAAACTCTCTAAACCAAAAGCTGCAGCAAAAATACCTAATACAATAAAGAATGTATCTTTAATGAACGCATTTACACTTAAGCGTAACCTTCGGGATTTTTTAAGGTAGGTTTTTGCCCTTAACCAACGTCTGTACCCTTCTTTTTTATTGTTTTCCATATTGAAATAGTGAAGGTGAAAGTACTATTAATAGTTCAATATATTATACCTTAACCTGTTTTCTTCCACTCCATCGCAAAACTAAGTAACCAATTATACCCGATAAAACAGAACCCGAAATGACACCTACTTTTGAAGAATTTATATAAACTACTTCTCCATAAAAAGCTAAATTCGCTATAAATATAGACATGGTAAAGCCAACACCTGCTAAAATAGCTACACCAATTATTTGTGTAAAATTTGTTCCACTTGGCAATTGGGCCCAATTTAACTTTATACTGAGGAAAGACAATAAGGCAATTCCAATACATTTACCTATAAACAAGGCAACGGCGATGTTGAGAATTAGTGACAAGTCTATCTCCATATTCTTGCTAAAAGCTACCCCGGCATTAGCCAAAGCAAATAAGGGCATAATAAAATAAGCACTCCAGCCATGTAGTTTATGTTCTAAATACTGAAGTGGAGATCGAAACTTTTCGGTTAATTCTTCTAGATTATCCATCTCTTGAATTTGATCATAGGACAAAATAGGCTCTTTTGATTTTTCTGTTTTAATAATCTTTTCTGCAATGGTTTTTAAATTATCAATAAAATCGACCAGCACCACTTTTTGCCTTACGGGCACCGTAAATGCCAAAAGAACTCCGGCAATGGTGGGATGGATCCCTGATTTTAGAAATAAAATCCAAATGATCACCCCTAAAATTGTGGTTAAATATTTTGAATAATAGCCTTTCTTTTCTGCAATTATTAAAGGTATAAAACAAATAGAAGCATACAAAATTAGGATCCAATTGATGGTTTCGCTATAAAATACAGCTATAACTAACACAGCTACTAAATCATCAACAATAGCAAACGCCGTTAAAAATATTTTAAGGCTTAGTGGCACACGGTTCCCCAGTAAGTTCAATATGGCTAAGGTAAAAGCAATATCAGTCGCCATTGGAATACCCCAACCCTTAAATGTTGCTTGAGTATCGTTTAGAATAATAAAAAGTACGAGGGGAAAGATGACCCCTCCGATGGCTGCAAATAAAGGTAGTGCTGCTTTTTTAAACGAATTTAACTCACCAATTAATAACTCTCTTTTAATTTCTAGCCCTATTAAGAAAAAGAATATGGCCATAAGGCCATCATTAATCCATAAAATTAAAGGTTTCGATAAACTAAAAGAATCGGAAGTGATTCCTATTTTAAAATCCCAAAGCCATTCGTAAACATCACTATAGCCAGAGTTGGCCCATAACATAGCAAAAATGGTGGCTCCAAAGAGCAATATACCACTTAAACCCTCAATTTTTACGAACTTTTGGAACGGAGTAAGAATTACTTTTCTAATCATATTTGTTATTAAAAGTGATTTTCGAAGTTATAAATTTTTTGGGTTTGATGCTAAACTATTAAACAATTTAGCTTTTGCTTCAAAAAATTTATTTTGAACTTGATTCTTTTTTAACTCGGCATCGATTAACTTACTTTCCCTTGAATTAATTAAAAATAGTGAACTTTCTCCAAAACTAAATTTCCGTTCTTCCGCCAACAGTAAAGTCGTATAATTCTGTACAATTTCATCAATTAAACTATTTTGAATTTCAAAGGAATCTAATTCCTTATAAATCGCAATAATTTTGTTTTTAATGGCTATTTCAGCATTCTTAAAATCGAATTCAGCATCTTGTAATTTAAACTTGGCTAATTTTAAATCTCCACGTTCTTTTCTTAAAAACAATGGCACTTCAAACCTTATGCCTCCTTTATAATTCGGGGTTTGCAGCGAATTAATCAAAGCTGGTGTTTCTGTCAAAAAATTATACTCTAGATCTATTTTTGGAAGCAATTTATTTGCCTTTAAGTTTTTATCAACGTTTAGCGCTTTAATTTTAAAATCAAGTGATTTAAGTTTAGGATGATTTTCAATTGTAAAACTATCTAAAGGAACACCTAAGATTTCTAAAGTAATATCGATCTCCTTATTCAAATTCTGATCAGGAATAACGTTTTCTTGAAGCTCCAGCGGAATATTATCATTCAACCACAAAAAATTAGATAATTTAAGTGAGGTATTCATGAGTCTAACTTTTGCTTGCTCAAAGTTTAACAACCTATCTTGAACAGCTATTTTGGCTTCTACTGTATCTATAGCAGCAACTTGGCCCGAAGCCGCACTTTGTTTTACCCCATTAAAACGTATTTTGGCATTTTCATAAAAATTATCGAAAATTTTACTTTCATTGTAGGCTTCTAACCAATCAAAATAAGCTAGCGAAGCTTGGTATAAAATTTCATTTATTAGCAAGTCTCGATCCGCCATCGACTGTTCTCTAAAAAATTTTGCCTGTTTCAAGGTAGCCATCCGCTCATTTATCCATAAGCCTTGGCCCACTGACATGCTGACTCCAGCGGCATATAACCCATCCTCTGATACTGTTGATTCAGGATTAAGAAACTCACCGTCGTTTTGTTCAAAAGTTCCTTTTAAAGTTACGCCATACCAAGTTGGTATTTTAAACGTTGCATTTAGTCGGTCGTAATAATCAGTTCCTTTAAATTCTTTCGTATCAAAATCTACTTCTATTTTAGGGTCGAAACCACCACGCGATTTCATTAAATTAGCTTGACCAATGGCTATAGTTAATTCTGCTTGTTTTGCAATAGGGTGGTACTTTTTTACAAAACCAAGGTATTCGTTGAAATTTAAGACCACGGTGTCATTGGTTTGCCCATTTAAAAAGTAAGCACAGATAAAAAATAAATAACATAAACTATTACGCATCATATTTACTTTTTTGTAATACCAGTATTGGGCTGATAAAAATTAGGTGGAAAACCGTTTATTTGACGCCACAATTCATACCAAATGGGCACGTCTTCTAATAAGGCGATCGTATTGGTTCCAGAGCCCACACGAAGTTCCTCTGGCCAAGGTTGTTCTTCTGGATCTTGTACTAACAAAACACGATATTTTCCATTGGTGCTCATAAAATTTTCAATAGCAAATACAACACCCCCATACGTACCATAGGAGGCATTTGGCCATCCACTAAAAACAATAGCGGGCCAACCATCAAATTGAATTCTTACTTTTTCTCCTTTATGCACTAAGGGTAAATCTATAGGTGCCACAAACATTTCAACAGCCTTATCATAAAGCTGCGGCATAATACTGACTAACTCTTCGCCTTCTTTAAAAGTTTCGCCCAAACCTGCCTTTAATGTTCTATTAATTAATCCACTTTGAGTAGCCCTTATATAGTATAAATCATTGCGTATTTCATAATTAGTAAACTGATTTTCAAGTTTAGTTACTTGCGCCTCAGAATCGAATTGTGAAGATTGCGCTGTTCGCATATCACTTTCTGCTTTTGAAATTTTATCTATATACTCTGCCTGAACACTATTTATCTCTATTTCAGCATTTATAACCTCATTCTTGCTGGCTAGTAATTTATTCTCTTGTGAAATTATTTTTGCCTGCGTTTCTTGAAGTTTTAGTCTTTTTTCTTCTACATCGGTGAGCGAAAATAATCCTTCTGATTCGAGCTGAACGATGCGCTCGTATTGCCTTTCAGCAATTCGCAAATTCGTTTCAGCTGCCTTGAGATCTATGCTGTCACTTTTTACTTTGAGTTTTGATTGTAGTAATTTGTTTCGAGCCTGGGCAAGTTTTAAACTACGACCATTGGATAAAGCCCCAATTTGCGTGTTTAGTGCTTTAACTTTCCCCTGGTACGACGAAACAGACATTTCTTTAGCGTTTATTTGCATTCTTGTGCGTTCCACTAATTTGGGATCAAAATATTCATTTTTTACTTCGGAAATAAACAATATCGTATCTCCTTTTTCAACATAGTCTCCCTCTTGCACGTACCATTTTTCAATTTTACCGGGTATCGCCGATTGAATAGTTTGTGGGCGTTGATCTGGTTTTAATGTTGTTAAAGCTCCTTTGCCTCTAATATTTTGTGTCCAAGGAAGAAATATGAATATTAAACCAAAAATAGCCGAGGCTAATAGAAATCGATTAAAATGCTTGTAATGCCTTTTATGGAAAACTTTTTGAGTTGACTCGAAGGTCGAAAGATCAACTTTTTGATTTACTCTATTTTTTGATATATTTAGCATCGTATATTATGTATTACTTACTACTTTACCTTCTTCGAGGGTTAAAATTCTGTCACATCTGGTTAGCCACTTTGGATCGTGACTTACTATTATAATTGACCATGGATTGGTTTTATCTATTAAAAAATCCATTATTTTCAACGCATCCATTTCGTCTAGTTGGTCTAAAGGTTCTTTTAAAATTAATAATTTTGGTTTCCGAACAATAGCTCTGGCTAAAACGATCTTTTTTGCGACATTATGTGGTAACTGTTGACCTTCAGGGAAGATAAACGTATGGATTCCTTTGGGTTGCTTTTTTACAAATTTTGACAATTCGGTTTTTTCTATGGCCCAATATAAATCTTCTTGCGATATTGAGGTATCACCGAAAGTAATGTTATTCAAAATAGAGCCTTCAAATGTGCTCTCTTCCGTTAAAGATTGCCCAATAAAAGAACGATAATGATTGGGGATAATATTATCAAGGGCTATATTATTAATAAAAATATTTCCCTCGGTGGGCTGGTAAAGTCCTGCAATTAAACGCAATAAACTTGTTTTTCCAGATCCATTTGAACCTAAAATTAAGGTAGTGCTTTTTGGAAGAATGGTCAGAGATAAATTGTCTATAATTTTGACTTTAGAATTTATAGGTGCAAAACCTACAGCATCTAATTCAATTATTAATTCTGAATCTTGGGTTAATGGAGATTGCCCGTCTTGCTGCTCTATCTCTTTATCAACTACCTGCCCTATTTTTTCTAAAGACGTTAATAAGTCATAAATAGTTTCTAAGCCTCGAATTAACTTTTCAACCGAATTTATAACTAACAAAATGATGATTTCTGCAGCCACAAATTGACCGATATTCATTTCTTGATTTAAAACTAATAAGCCTCCGATTAATAAAAGACCCCCTGTCACCAAAACTTTAAAGCCTATCATTTGAACAAACTGGATGACTAAAACTCTAAAGTGGTTTTCCCTGGCATTTAAATAATCACCTACCAAAAGGTCATTTTTAGTAAGCGCATGGGAAGTGTTTCCTGATAATTTAAAACTAACTAGAGATCGAGCTACCTCCTGAATCCAATGTGCAACTTTGTATTTGTATTTAGATTCTTCTAAGCTAGTGTTTAGCCCTTTCTCAGCGGTAAATTTAAATACCACATATATCAGTAATACGAGCAACAATCCGTAAATGATAAAAAATGGATGGTAAAAAGAAAGTAATAATAACCCAAATATAATTTGCAATAATGACGCAGGAAAATCAATTAAAAGCTTCGCTAGTGATTTTTGAATATTAATAGTATCGAAAAAACGATTGGCAAGTTCTGGTGGGTAATAATTATTTAACTCACTCATTTTAATTTTAGGAAAACGATAAGACAATTCAAAAGAAGCTCTGGTGAATATTTTTTGCTGAACGTTTTCAATAATTCTAATTTGCATTAATTGTAAAATTCCACCAAATGCGACGCCCCCAGTGACAAGAATGACTAAAATTATCCACGAAGTACTGATCTCAGCGCCTTGAATTAAATTGATGATCGCCTGAATACCTAGAGGTAAGGAGAGGTTTACCAAGCCAGCAAAAATTGCATAATACAGGGTTTGTAAAATATCTCTTCGATCTAATTTTAATAAGCCAATTAAACGCTTAAAAGGACTTAAGGTATTTTTAGCCATTTTTTGAAGTATTTAAAGTGTTTAAAACCAATTGTGTGAAATATTCAGTAGGTGTTTTAGGGGCATGACAATTGGTGAGCGAAGGAAAATGTTCCTTCAAGAAAAATTGATGCAAGGCGCCCTCCAAAACAGTGCTCGATAAGCTTAAGGGATATTCATAACTTGGGTTTAAACTCATAATCATTTCACTAAACCTGGTAACCAATCGTTTATAAATTACGTAATACCCATTTTTATTTTCTTGGTCTACTTCTTTTGTTAAGTACGATTTTGAGTACTCATTGATAACAATCTTATTTAAAGCTATTTCATTGATATGGGAAAAAGCAGAATCCTCTTCTGTTTGTCGCGTAATGACTTCAATCGCCTTAACTATTTTCTGCTTGGGATCGGGAATATTATTCGTTGAAAACACCAATTGGTATTCTAACCAACCCCAATACCATGAAGCCAAATACAACAATAGCTTATGTTTATTTTCAAAATACCTGTAAATTGAACTTTCCGTCGACGCTATTTGGTCACCAAGTTTTTTAAAGGTAAATTTCTCAAACCCCATTTCGTGAATCATTAAAATACTGTGTTGTATAATTTTTTTACCCAACTCCGACGATTCTGGATCCTTAACGTATATTTTATCATTAATAATAATCTTGACAGAATGTATAAGACGATCCATATAATGGTTTTTAAAAATTAAAACGCTAATTTAGTAGTATTACTATTAATAATAGATAGTTTAACTATTTTTTAACGAAACCAGACGGGCTTTTTTCACTGTAATTTTATAAATTTGATACTAACTTTATAATAATAGAACTAATGATAAAAAATATTTTACTAACGATGGCCTTCATATCTTTTAGTATGTTAAGTGCTCAAAACTCAAATGCTACAATCGAAGTAGGAACTATCCTCAGTATTTCTGAACCTGTTAGCGACACCTATAAACATATAGACTTCCCAAGAAAAAATACCATCATTAAACGCGGAGCGATAGCCGATTTTAATGGTTTAAAAGGTTTAAAAGTTGTAGTTGACGCTGTAGAAACAACAAAAAATGGGGAAACCTTGATACGCCTTAAAAGAAACGATGGTAAAAACTTTTTCAGATTTTACCCAAAGGTCAGCGCTAATTTTCAAGAAGCTTTAAATAGCGGTGAAATACAATTGGTTCAAAAAAATAATAGCTAACAACGCTGTTCTTTACGGAATCAATTTAAAACTAATCCCTACGCCGCCCTTGTAGGGATTAGTTTTTACATACCTAAACATGGGTCCTTTTATTCTTGACTGGGCCTTGAAAACCATACTGACTAAATATCCAATATATAAACTGTACTAAGAATTTAGCTGCGAATTATCTGACTTTAATCGCTGGCCATTTCGGTACATTTATCATAGGCTTTAGAATGGAAAATTATTGAAGTGCATTTTCTAAAGTTCAACAATAAAATTTTACCTTAGTTTAAACTTATTTTATGAAAAAACAAAGGTGTGGTTGGTGTACCGGAGATTTACTTTATGAAAAATATCACGATACCGAATGGGGTGTACCGGTTAAAGATGATGCTAAATTATTTGAGTTTTTAATTCTAGAAACTTTTCAAGCTGGTTTAAGTTGGATTACCATTCTCAAAAAACGCGAAAATTTCAGAGCTGCTTTCGATCAATTTAGTTACAAAAAAATTTCAGCTTACAAGGAACATAAAATAGCTTCACTCTTAGAAAATAAAGGTATTGTAAGGAACAAACTAAAAATAAAAGCTACCATTACCAATGCACAGGCTTTTATGCACATTCAAAACGAGTTTGGTAGTTTTCAGAAGTATATTTGGGGCTTTATAAACCATACGCCCATTAAGAATAAAGTTAAAAATTACAAAGATGCTCCACCTAATACGGCACTATCTGACGCCATTAGTAAAGACTTAAAAAAAAGAGGGTTCAAGTTTGTGGGTAGTACCGTTATCTATGCCCACATGCAGGCCACTGGAATGGTAAATGACCATGAAATCAATTGTTTTAGGTATGATGAAGTTTAAGTTTTTAGTTCTCCTCTGTTTTTTATGGCCTATAGCTACAAGCGCTCAGGTAAAATATGAACGTGAATTCCGAATTAAAAAATCACAATTCCCAGCCGCAGCTCATCAAGTGTTAAAGCGTAATTTGGAAGGCGCAAAGCGACTTAAATTTTATAAAGAAATTGATAGTGCTACCATCAGCTATGAAGCAAAATTCAAAAAAAGCCGCCTTTGGTATAGCATAGAATTCAATAAAGAAGGAATTTTAGAGGATATTGAAATCACCATTAATGTGGTTGATATCCCCAATGAAACTTTTGATAGTATTCGTCACTATTTAACTACTCATTTCATTTCCTATAAAATCAAAAAAATACAACAGCAGTATGTAAGTAATGGGGATGATGGGAAAGTATTTAAAGATGCTTTTCAAAATTTAATACTACCGTATGTAAATTACGAAATTATGTGTAGTGGCAAAAAAGATAAGGCCTATCAAGATTTTGAAATCTTATTTAATTCTGAAGGAAATTTTAAAACGATTAGAAAATCATTACCTGCAAATTATGACCATGTGCTGTATTAAAAAGCATATTTTTTTTGGCTTTTTTTTTACTGGTTTTTTCTCACTTGCTCAAGAAAACTTTACAGGTTACCTAGAGCCCTCAGTGGCCATAAACTATAAGGTCAAGGAGAATTACTCTCATAATTTTGCATTTACCAACAGAACCTATTTTTTTAATAACGAAACCTATCAACTTAAAGTTCGACAAATTGATATAGCGCATTTTTCTGATTTGAAAATAAAACCAAATCAAAGTATAGCTTTTGGGGTTCAATACCGATTTAGAGATAATTTTGAGCCTGACAGAGAAAATGAATTGCGCTTAACACAACAGTATAACAGAACTTTTAAATCGAGAAATATACGTTTTGGGCATCGACTTAGGAGTGAACAAAGAATACAAGCCTTATTAACAACCCATAGATTTAGGTATCGATTTGCCCTTGATTTTCCGCTTCAAGGAGAAAAATTAGATATTGGCGAAACTTATTTGATAGGGGCAACCGAAAGCTTGTTAAGCGTTGCAAAAAGCACAGGACCAAGTTTTGACCAGCGCATTACGACTACTATTGGGTATTTTTTATCCGCCCCAATAAAAATACAAGCGGGTATAGAATACAGGCTGGAAAACTACAATGAAGAAACCGAAAAAGTTCTCTTCGTGACCTCCTCATTAATCTTTGCCTTGTAGTATATCAATAAACGCTTGTCTGGGAATCTCTTCCGCTCCTAAACTTTGCAAATGCGACGTGTATATTTGACAATCGATAAGCTGATAGCTTTTGGTATGCAACTCTTGAGCTAAATTTATAAATGCAAATTTTGAAGCATTAGCCACTAAACTAAACATACTTTCTCCACAAAAAACGTGACCCAGGTCTATACCGTAAAGCCCACCTACCAAGGTATTATTTTCCCAAACTTCATATGATTGTGCCATCCCCATTTCATGGAGTTTTAGGTATGCACTTTTTATATGAGTAGTGATCCATGTACCTTCTTGATTATTTCTTTCAACTTTTGAACAGTGCTCAATAACAGTAGCAAAACAGTTATTTTTAGTAAGGGTAAACTGATTACTTCTCATCACTTTACGCATTGTTTTTGATATTTTTATCTTTTCAGGAAATAATACCATGCGTGGGTTTGGACACCACCAAAGTATGAGCGAATCTTCATTAAACCAAGGGAATATGCCACTTTTATAGGCTAATATTAAACGCTCAGGAGATAAATCGCCACCTACCGCTAATAAACCCTCGGCATTGGCATGCTCCACACTCGGAAACATTAAGGCCTCCGACAGAAAATATATAGGTCTGTGATGTTGCTTATTTTTCAATGTAAATATTTACAATTAAAATACGAAAGAACAACAAAATAAAAAAGACCTATTCATCAAAAAAATGAATAGGTCCTTTTCAAAATGTGTGCGCTTTATTTGCGATTAAAAAGGTAAATCGTCGTGATCTTCCTCGTTTAAATTATCGGCTGCCTCAAAAGAACTCATAGGCGGTACGGGTGGCATCCCTGCTGTATTTGTAACATCTGATGACATATTTTCAATTCTCCAGCCTTGGATAGCGTTAAAATATTTGGTTTCTCCCTGAGGATTAACCCATTCTCTACCTCTTAAATTAATACCTACTTTCACCGACTGCCCAACTGTCGTTGAGTTTAATAAATCGCATTTATCCTGGATAAATTCAACCAATATATGCTGCGGATACTGTTCTTCTGTAGTAACTACCAATTCTCTTTTTCTAAAACCGTTGTTGCCAATCGCTTGGGTTTCTCCAACCATTTTTACTTTTCCTTGTACTTCCATTTTCTCTTTTAATTTGATAATAATACCTTCCAAGCGGAAAGTACGTTATTTTTATGTAAATATTCTTGTGCTTTTTGATGTAATTTTGTGTTGTCATGAGCACTAATCAAGGACTTCAACTCCTTATTTGAAGCCACAAAATCTTTAACCTCTTCTAAACTAGGGATTTTTTCGATATTTGCCAACATCCCCAAGTCATTTCCTGTTAAAACCTTACTTAGTTTTATACGGTCTGGCAAGGCATCAACACCAATACCTAATGTTGAAAGTGGTTTCGGAACTTCAAAAAGTCCCATATTAGCCCTACTATACCAGTTGCCTCCCATCCGAGCTACCAAATCTATTTTATGCTGATCGATATTTCCATTCTCATCTAAAATAGCCTTCGCAATGTGCACTTTTACTACTTCGCAGAAAACTAAATTCCCTGCACCACCTTCGACTCCTAAAGCTTCAACCTTAGTGACCTTACATTCGAACTGAACAGGAGCTTCTGCTACTCGAAATGGCGCCACCAAATCAGCAGCCTGCATTGTTAATCCAGCTTTTATAAATTCATTTTCACCCTCTGGATATTCTGTACTTGCTAAAGACATTTGTTGCACCATGGCAAAATCTACGACATTGATCACCACTTCTTTTGTTTTTAATACATTTTCTAGGGTATGTTTTGTGGTATTATCGCGCACCCTTCTCGCTGGAGAAAATAGCAATATAGGTGGGTTAGCACTAAACACATTAAAAAAACTAAAAGGAGAAAGGTTTGGTCTTCCTTCGTCATCCATAGTACTTGCAAAGGCAATTGGTCTAGGCCCAATAGCACCCAGAAGATAACCGTGAAGTTTTGCTGTTGCCAGCTCTTTCGGCAACACTGAAATCATTTCTAGCATAGGTGTACAAAAGTACATAAATTAGTTCCAGAAATGAAAATTGCGAGTTTAATTCCATAGAATATCTTTAAACAAAATGCGTTATATTGTAACACTATTCAGTACGTATTGCGATGAACTTTAACCCTGATAAAAAAACGACCACCATATTACTACAAATAGCATCTTTTGTTATTGTTAGTTTAATACTTTGGAACACCAATAGTTTCTTTAAAAAATTTAAAGAAGAAGAACGTAACAAAATGGTAATTTGGGCTTCTGCTCAGGCCGAAATTTTACAATCTTCTGAGGATCGAGATTTAGGCGATTTACCTGTTGTTGTTTTAAAAAATAATGAATCTACACCTATGATTTTGGTCAATAGAGATGGGGCCATTAAAGTTAGTAACATGCCTAAACAGGTAGCCACAGATACTGCCTTAGTTCAAAAAAAAATAAAGAAATTTGAAAGTGAAAACACCCCAATTAAAATTGATTACAAAGGGGAAGATTTAGCCACACTCTACTATGGAAACTCTGAGGTTTTAAATAAATTAAAATACTATCCTATTGCGCTTTTATTAATTATTTTTCTTTTTGCTGCGGTTATTTATTTCTTCTTTAAAACCAATAAAGCTTCGGAGCAGAATAAACTTTGGGCGGGTATGGCCAAAGAAACAGCACATCAAATTGGCACCCCACTAACTTCACTTTTGGGATGGAACGAGCTCTTAAAAGCTGAAAATATTAGTAAGACTATCACCGACGAAATTCAAAAAGATATTTCTAGATTAGAAACCATTACGGATCGTTTTTCAAAAATTGGATCCCTACCTAATTTAGAAACCCATGATATTGTGGCAGAAACAAAAAACGCTTTTGACTACCTTAAACTACGAAGTTCTAAATTAATAGTATTTTCATTCGATACGAAGGTAGAAAGCATGCTTGTGCTACTGAACAAACCCCTGTACCAATGGACTATAGAAAACTTAGTGAAAAATGGTATTGATGCCATGCGCGGCAAAGGAAGTATTAGCATTGAAATTTTAAAAGAAGGTACTAATGCCGTAATTTTGGTTTCTGATACAGGCCATGGCATTTTAAAGAAAGAATTTCATGCTATTTTTAATCCTGGAGTTACCACAAAAAAAAGAGGGTGGGGCCTTGGTTTGTCCCTAGTAAAACGAATTGTTGAAGAATATCATAATGGAAAAATAAAAGTACTTTCTTCTAGTAAAGAAGGCACGATTATGAAGATGACGTTTAAATTGAAAAGTTAGGTTATGGCAGAGATTAAATTAGAATTGATTAAAGAAGCAGAACTGACCAATAATTGTCCTGAGTGTTTTAATCAAGAGCTAAAACTATCGTTTTATCAAAAACACTCCTATGGGAAATTTGTTCATAAAATTACAGAAGAAGTATCTTCAGAAATTAAGTGCAAAACTTGTCATAATGCCATTTACCCTGTTTCGTGGACACCGGATATAGAACGTGTTTACGAATATTATAAAAAAACGGCCACCCCAGTTAAACCTACCGTAAAATACACCCGAAGGTTATATATTGTATTGTTACTACTGATTATTTTAGTGGCTGCTAGCCTTTATATATTTATAAATCGCGAATTATTAACGAATTAACAGCTATAAAGGTTTACAGTTCGGCCTTTATTTTTTCTGCAATAGCTTCAAATTCTTCTCTCGACAAAGAAACTTTCTGCTGAAAGGTAGCATCTTTCATATCGTTTAAAGGAATTAGATGCACGTGAACATGGGGTACTTCAAGACCAATAACGGTCATCCCAACACGTTTACAATCCATCGCTTTTTCTAAAGCAATCCCGATTTTTCTAGAAAAAGCCATTAAGCCTATATACGTAGCCTCATCTAAATCCATAATTTTATTGACTTCCTTCTTGGGAATACAAAGTGTATGGCCTTTGGCATTAGGGTTTATATCTAAAAAAGCAAAGAAATTTTCGTCTTCTGCTATTTTGTAGGATGGTATTTCTCCAGAAATTATTTTAGTGAAAATACTTGCCATAATACGCTATTTAAGATCGTGTAATTTCTAAAATTTCCAATTTCAAAACTCCGTTTGGAATGGTAATTTCTGCCACATCGCCTACTTTTTTGCCTAACAATCCTTTTCCGATGGGAGAATTCACTGAAATTTTCCCTGTTTTTAAATCGGCTTCACTTTCTGCCACCAAGGTGTATTTTACCTCGGCATTATTGTTGTGATTTTTAAGTTTCACTGTAGAGAGCACCAAAGCCTTTGAGGTATCTAGTTGAGATTCATCAATCAGTCTTGCATTGGCATAAATATCTTCTAATTTAGCAATTCTAAGTTCTAGCAAACCTTGGGCCTCTTTAGCCGCATCATATTCCGCATTTTCGGACAAATCACCTTTATCCCTAGCTTCGGCTATATCCCTAGAGGCTTTTGGACGCTCGACATCTTTTAACTGATTAAGTTCATCTCTCAATTTTTTTAATCCTTCTGCGGTATAATAAGATGTTGTACTCATGATTCTGCGTTTTTATAAAATACGAAAATCCTCTTTTTTTCTAGAGGATTTAAGACAAATATACATTTTTTTTGTTCAACTTTGTACGTGTATTCATAAAATACAAAGTTGTTATGCGTAGCTATTTAACTCTGCTCTTATTCCTTTTACTTTTTGCTTGTGACAAGAATACCACAAACAGAAATCCGTATTTACAGGAATTTAATTTTAGGTTTGATATTAATACGAGCTTACCCCTGTATAGCAACCTTACCAATGAAGGTAGTGCTGTTTATATTGGCAATGAAGAAGCGGGCACAAGAGGTATTTTTGTCATAAAAACATTAGCTTCATTTAGCGGTTATAGAGCTTTCGAAGCCAGTTGCCCAAACCATGTTCCCAATAGCTGTTCGACCATGACTTTAGATACCAGCAGAAATTCGGTTACCTGCAGTTGCGAAGGGTATAAGTACACCTTGTTTACGGGTCAACTTTTAGATGCTCCTGATGATGGCACTCGGTTTTATAATATGCTAGAGTACAGAGTCAATGTAAGTGGCGGTGTTATTTCGGTAACGAATTAGACTTTTTAAATTCTAGGTTTTTGAGATCAAAAATTATGTAAGGATTAAAATTTCTTTTCGTTGTTCGTTGTGTACGGAAAAAAAACCATTACTTAATATAAATAAATACTACTGCTGTATACTTATTACTTTCAATATTGGACATTAGACACAGGTTCACTTTAAAATCGCACTCATAACCCAACTGGTATGCAAAGCCGTTTCACCCGTAGAAGGATGTTTTTTACCCTCCAATAAAGCTGCTTTTAAATTCTCCACATGGTATTGCTGCACGTGTTTAGGGTTTTCTATAAAGAGCTTTTGTAACCCTTGTTCATTTTCTAAAATAACCTCTTCCTCTTTGAAGATAGAAAACAATATCTTTCCTTTTTCTCCGATAATCTCAACCTTATCTTCCCTTTCTTTGCTGCCAAAATTCCAATTTCCACTCCCGGTAATTCCGTTTTTATGCAACCAACACGAAGTAATCGCATCTTGAGCCGTATATAAGCCTTGTTGGTTGGTACATAAACCGTAAACTTCCTTAAAATCACCTAATAAATAGGCAAATAAATCCAAGCCATGACTCGCCAAATCATCAAAATACCCTCCAGGGGCAACTTTAATATCGGTTCGCCAATTGTACGCGCCACTTATATCAATAGCACTAGCGGGTTTAGAAAAATTCCAATGGATATGCCTAACTTCTCCTATTTCTTTGGCTTTTAGCCATTTTTCTACCTGTAAAAAACGAGGTAAGGAGCGCCTGTAATACGCCACGAATAAGGGTATTTGATTAGCTTTAAATGCGGCTACAATTGCCAAAGCATCATCGTAATTTGGGGCTAGCGGTTTTTCAATACAACAAGGTTTACCCGCTTTGGCCACTTGCAAAGCATAAAATTTATGAGTGTCTGGTGGTGTGGCAATGTAAATAGCATCAATTTCTGGGTCATTGATGAGCTGTTCCGCTTGCTCATAATATCTTGGAACAGCATGTCTTTCCGCAAAGTCTTTGGCCTTTTCAACATCTCTGCGCATCACAGCTTCTAAAGAAAATCCTTGAGTATTCTGATACGGCGGACCACTTTTTACTTCCGTGACTGCACCACAACCAATAATTCCCCAACGTATATTTTCTTTGTTCATCCTGCGATTTTTTTTAAAACTAAGCCTTGATGGCAAATATAAAAAGTAATCAGTAACAGGTGGCAGTAAACTAAAAGCTTGAAAATGTACTAAAATTTTAAACTTAATACTGCCTACTGTTACTGAATACTGCTCACTTTTAAAAACGTACTGTTGCGCCTAGTAAAAAGTTAGCCCCGGCCTGCGGATAAAAAACCACGAAACCTCCGCCATAATCGGCACCGTTCGACACAATATCTGAATTAAAAATATTGTTAACCAAGCCTGAGAAAGCGATACTTTTCGCAAATGAGTTCATGGGAATGGTATATTGAACATTAAAATCGGTTTGAGAATAGGCTTTCAACACCGAATTTTCATCCTGAATATTATTCATAAACTGCTTCCCCACGTATTTGGTCAATAAAGAAATTTGAAGGTGATTATTAGGTACGTAACTCAACATATTGCCTATAATCAAATTGGGAGAAAAAGCGATATCCGTATCACCCAATGCCTCTAAGCCAGTTGCTCCTTCAATAAAATAGTCAACATTTTTGTTGGTACTTAAGGCAACATTGGGTTGTATTTTAAAGATGTCACCTATTTGAATAGCGGCATCTATTTCTAAACCCAAACGATAACTATCCCCCACATTTTGTCGCAAAGGCGCGCCCACATCGTTTAATCCGCCTGTAAGCACCAATTGATCTTTGTAACGCATGTAATAGGCATTGGTATTGATTTGAACTTTTGGATTGATATAACGCCAACCCAATTCAAAATCATTTAAGCGCTCTGGTTTTGGACTTCCATTTTCATAATCGTTTCTGTTGGGCTCTCTATTGGCAACAGCATACGAAAAATAGAAATTGTTATTCCGATTCATATCGAAAGTAATCCCTGCTTTTGGATTGAAAAAGTTAAAAGTATCATCGACTACACCTGTGTCTTCGCCATTGGCCGTAAAATCAACGCTTCTATACTGCAAGTCGCCAAACAAACTCCATTGTTGGTTGAGGCTATAGTTAGCCTTAGTGAATATGTTAAAGTCGGTCTTTGTGGACCTATCCTCATAATAGCGATCTCTGATATTGCTATTGCCAGCAAATCTTGCCCAGATAATTTCACCAAAATGATCCCCAACGTAGTTGTTTAGTCCACCCCCCACAATAAAATCGATGTTTTCATCCTTATAATTGGCTGAAAACACCGTACCATAAAAATCATTATCTAACCAGCGTCTTCTTATTACATCTGTCGTGTTGACTTCCGCTCCATCGACTTCAATAGGTGTAAAACCATAGGTTTCAAAATCATCGTCTTCTTTGAACTGTTCAAAATAACCACGGCCTCTGGTATAATGCAAAGCAAAGTTGGTACTCCAACGAGTATTCCAAGTTTCATTCCATAAGAGCTGAGCATGGTCTTGTTTGTAGTTATCGGTTTCATTTTCATAGAACTGATCTATACCATTTTCATCAGTGTAAGCCCCTGCAAAATTAAAGGTTCTATTTTCCTGTAAGGTCTGCGCATCAATGCCATACCAAGCTTGGTAGGTGAGCTGATTTCCACCAAAAAGCAAGGCTTTAATTAGGGTGTTTTCATCTTTATAGGCTGCTTGCAAAAAATAAGAATCCATGTCTACACGAGCCCTATCTACATAGCCATCAGAATCTAATTTTGAGAGCCTTCCTGAAATTTCAACCTGATTGTTCAATAACCCAGTACTAAACTTTAGGTTATTGCGTAGCGTACCGAAACTTCCAATAGAGGATGCTATTTGCGCATAGGCGTCTTCCGAAACCGCATCGGTTAAAATATTTAAACTCGCCCCAAAAGCTCCTGCACCGTTGGTGGAGGTTCCTACGCCACGTTGCAACTGAATACTTTCTGTTGATGAAGCAAAATCGGGCATATTCACCCAAAAGGTTCCATGCGATTCAGAGTCGTTATACGGGATACCGTTGATGGTCACGTTTACGCGTGTTGCGTCACTACCGCGCACTCGAATGCCCGTATAGCCAATACCTGCTCCTGCATCTGAAGTAGTCACTACCGATGGTAAAAAATTAAGTAAAATAGGAATGTCTTGACCTAAGTTTCGAGGTGCAAGTTCTTCTTTGTTAATGTTTGAAAAGGTTACTGGCGTAGCTTTGGTAACCCGAATAGCAGATACAAAAACCTCGTCTAAGACCACCTTTTTACCTTCTAACGAATCGAGTTCTTTGTCTTGTGCATGAACGCCAAAAGCCCAAACCAATAAAATAGTGGTACATACACTTTTAATGCTAAGCTTAACTTTGGTGTTTAGCATTACTTCGTCTAGAAAACTGACGGGAAAAAAATTGAAAATTGAAAAAAACAGTTTCATTCGTACTAAAATTTAGTGACGAATAAAAGGGGCTGTTATTCTTGTTAATACTAGATTGTTTTGGTTTTTATTTTAAAAGCGCTTTTAAAATAAGAAACCCTGCGTGTTCCTAATGGCGACAAGTTTTAAAAAACATATCGTGTCCCTTGGCAGCATTACCTGCCCAGGTTCATTGGGTATAATCTCAGCTTCTTCTAAAATACCTTCGGTAATTACTCGAAAATAAAATAGTATTAGCACCCCTTTGAGATGGTGCAAAGCTACGATTGAATTTTGGAATTATCCTAAAAAATAAGTACAAAAAAGATTTATAAAATTAAAAGTCCAAACCCGCTGCGCAAAGTCTCCCGACTTTGAGATTAGAATGATTAATTTTAGTTACTAATAATTTTAATCTATAAGTTCAAGTCATAAGTGTTACAGAAAAACTTTAAATTTAAGGGTATATTACCTTTTCGATTTTGTTTGTTGCGCTAAGTCAGGAGACTTTGCGCAGCAGTCCGAACCGTACTATTTTACCATGCGACTCGCCCTTTATTTCACAATTAGAAACTATTCTCTTAAAATTTAATTGAAAATGTAATTTTTAGTTAAAATGGTATGATTTTTGGTAATTCATATTCTTAATCACTAAACCTTTTTTTTATGAAACTACCCTTCCTTTTTAGCCTTTTACTCAGCGTAATATGCACTCCATTAAGCTTTAGCCAAGAAAACGAAAAACTTCAAAATATTCAAGGGAAACTCAATCAGTATACAGCAATTCAAGGTCCTGAAAAAGTATATCTTCATACCGATAAGGATATTTATGTAAATGGGGAAACAGTATGGTATAAGGCTTACCTTATTGACGGTGTTACGCATAGCGTCAGTGATAAAAGTAAAGTGGTTTATATAGAATTAGTGAATGCTCAAGACAGCGTAGTGGTACAACAAAAACTATTTGTAGAAAATGTTGGTGTTGCAGGAAATATAGATTTACCGGAAACCATAGGTGAAGGAAATTATAGGCTTAGTGCATATTCTAAATATATGCTCAATGAAAATGAACCTGCTATTTTTTCAAAACAAATTGCTATTTGGAAGCCTGAAAACAAGGTCACTAAAATGATGCCTGAACCTAAGAGTAAAGAGAGATCCTCAAATACTAAAGCAGATAACAGTTTAACTGTCGACTTTTTTCCAGAAGGTGGCACTTTGGTGTATGGTATAGAAAATACACTTGGTATTAAAATTACGAATGCTAAAGGAAATGAAATTTCAGCTTCTGGAAAAATTGTAGATCAGAACAATAACTTTATCAAAGATTTTGAAACCTTTGAATTTGGACTTGGGAAAGTTAGTTATGCCCCAGAGCTTGGTAAGACCTATTATGCCAGCATAGGTATTGAGGGTCAAGAAAAAAAATACAATCTTCCAACACCAGAGAATAAAGGCTATGTATTAAATGTAGTGCAGACACCAGAACAAATCACTATTAAAGCAACCAGCAATATCAATGACGGTCTTAAAGGTAGTTTGTTGGTTGGTCATAGTAGAGGTCGTGTTTTTCTTAGCCATACCAAAGAATCTAGCGACTCTAGTTTTTTAATTAAAATTCCAATGGAAACTATGGTAGATGGGGTAGCCCATTTTACCCTTTTTACTTCGGCCAGAGAACCTGTTAGTGAACGCCTTATATTTATCAACAATCCTGACAACGATTATTCTTTAAAAATAGAAACACCAGTAGCCAATTATCAAAAACGACAAAAAGTTGATGTAGCCCTTATTTTAGAAAGTAGCCAAGGAAAAGAACCTTCTGGAAGCTTTTCTGCGTCGGTAATTACCACCGATGCTAAAACAGCAAATTTTACTCAAAATATTGAAAGTTGGTTGTTATTAAATTCAGATGTAGGTGGTACTATTGCTAACGCTGGTTTCTTTTTCGAAGAAGATACAGCTAAAAAAAGATTTTTACTGGATGCTTTAATGCTTACCCATGGTTGGAGACGTTTTGTATGGAAAGAAATGCTAAATAACAATGTAAGCAAAAACCTAGCTTATGAACCCGAAAAAGGAATTATGATATCGGGGAAAACAACAGCCTACGACAATAAATACCAGCCAAAAGCTTCAAATGTTAAATTACTGCTGATAGACGCTGATTTTTATCAAGAACAAAAAGCTACTGAACTTAATGGAAATTTTAGCTTTGGCCCTTTTTTCTTTCAAGACAGTATTCCTTTAGTTTTACAAAGCACGCCCATCACTCAAGCCAAAAATAAATCGGAAAACGATTTTAGTATTCAGGTAGAAAAAAAACAGCCTCTTATAAATTATGGCAGGTTCTCAACACCTGAAACTAATGCCTTAACCTACCAATACCCCAAAAAATACATTGACATAGCCTCCCAAAAAAAACAAGTAGATTTTATTTTAAATCCTAATACCATTAGGCTTGAAGAAGTGGTAATTACTGAAAAAGAAAAAACTCGTAAAGAAATTATCGATGAAAGAATAAGTAAGGTAGTGTTTCACAACGAGCCAGATCACCGAGTTTTTGCCGACTCTATAATAGGTGGAACGGGTTCTTATTCTTCTGTTTTTGATATGTTGAGAGGCTTGCCAGGTGTTCGAGTTTTTGGGCCTGGACTAGATTCTATATCGATACGATCTGCAGGCAGCACTAACAGTTCTGGCACACCTCTTATTCTTGTAAATGGATCCCCAATGCCCATCGAGTTTATTAACACTATAAACCCTTTTGATGTTGAGTTTATTGATATTTTAAAAAACGCAGGGGCAGCGGCCTACGGTCATAAAGCTTTTGATGGCGTAGTTGCCATATATTTAAAAGGGGTGCTAGGCCTTTCTAAGCTTGAAAAGAATAAAACTCCTAATCCTAATATACTCAATAGCACATTTAAAGGCTTTTATAAAACAAGAGAATTTTACAGCCCTAATTATGCTATTGCTGATCAGGATGACAACCTTCAAGATTTTAGAACAACCCTGCATTGGCAGCCTGATATTATAATGAACGAAAAAGAAGCTCCAAATCTTAATTTTTACACCGGTGATGTTTCAGGGAGTTATTTGATTCACATAGAAGGGATAACTGCTGATGGGACACCTATTAGTGTTCAAAAAACTTTCGAGGTTGAAGAGGGTACTAATTAATACTTTATGACAACCGCAGTACTTAAAAAAACGTATCTATTGTAATGAAACAATAGTATGCGAAAAAATAAATCTAAAAAAAAATTCACGCTACGAATAATTCTTAGCTATTTTATTTTAGGTGCCTTGGCACTTATTGTGGGTATTTTTATCTTATCAGAAGTTAAAACGTTTTTAACTACCGATATTGCTAATGAAAATGATACCAAACTATTAAAAACAAGTGCCTTTCTAACGCAATTATATGAGGCTGAAAGCTTATCTAAATTAGCATTACAAACAAAAACCAAGGAAAGTTTTAATACATACGCACAAAAAATAGACAGCGTTTCTTCAGCAATAGATTCTTTAAAAGCTGTTATCACAAGTGACTATCAATTAAAATTATTAGATAGTGTTCAGCATCTTTTAGTAAAAAAAACATACAATAATGAAGAGTTAAGGCGACTTAAAATTGATAATCTAAGCACGAATTCTATTGATTCTGCCTTGGAGAAGTTTAATTCGATGGAATTATCGCTTCATAAAATAACCGCAAAAGGCATTGTTCCAAATATAGATGAATTATCGCCCGAAGCTAGGGCTGCCATTGAAAAATTAGTGGTAGTACTCAACAATAATATTCCGGAAGAAAACAAGGAAAACTATTCTACACAAAAAGTTGATTCGATCATCAAGGCTTCAAAAATAGTACTCAATGAAGCCAAAGAAAAAGATGCTACGTTACAACGTTCTTTAGCACAAAAGGAAATGGAGATTTATAGTAACGATTTAGATGTTTCACAACAATTAAGAAGTATCATCATCGCTTTTGATCAAGACGTCATGAATACCACTATTACTACCAATCAACAAAAACAAGCGGTATTAACTAGAAGTACTCGACTAGCAGGAATCGCCGCTTTACTAGGGTTTTTAGTTGTTGGCCTTTTTACTTTTTTCATTACCCGAGATTATTGGCGTGTACAATCGTATCGTCAAAATTTAGAAGAAGAAAAAAAGTTTTCCGAATCGCTTTTAAAAAGTAGAGAACAGTTAATCGCCACCGTAAGTCACGATTTAAGAACACCTTTGAACACCATTACAGGATATTCGGAGCTCATGGAAAACACGGCGCTAAGCCCAAAGCAAGGCACATATTTAAAAAATGTAACATCTGCCGCTCAATACGTAGATAATTTAGTAAACGATTTATTAGACTATTCAAAGCTTGAAGCTGGTAAATTAAAAATTGAAACGATCCCTTTTATTTTATCTGAATTACTTGAAGAAACAGCTTTTAATCTTCAAGAAATAAACCAGAAAAAACCTATTTCACTTCATTTAGAAATAGCTGACGAATTACGCGAAACACTAATTGGCGACCCCTTTAGAATACGACAAATTGTTACTAATTTAATTAGTAATGCCTATAAATTTACGCACGAAGGCACTATTAAAATAAGAGCACATGCAAAAATTCATGATACAGAGACCTATAATGTAAGCATTAAAATAATAGATTCCGGTATCGGAATTGCTAAAGAAAAACAAGAAGCAATTTTTAAAGAATTTACACAAGCCGAGGATAGTACAGAAAAAAAATACGGAGGTTATGGCTTGGGTTTAACTATTTCAAAAAAACTAGCCAAGCTTTTAAAAGGTAATTTAAGTGTTACAAGTGAATTAGCAAAAGGAAGCGAATTTACCTTAGAAATTCCGTTACAAATAAGTAAAACTAAACTGGTTGTAAAACAAAAGCAACACGTGTTAGCGACACCTGTTCAACTTTCAATTCTAATTATAGATGACGACACAGCTATGCTTGGTCTTTTAAAAGAGGTTTGTAGCACATTAGGGATCCATGCCATGACATTTTCAAATTTTGAGGCCATGGCTAAAAAAACTGATGTAAAGTACGATGTTGTTTTAACGGATATACAAATGCCCAAGACCGATGGTTTTTATGTACTACAGCAATTTAAAAATGGCCGTTTTACACATTTTCAGGGTCAACCTATTTTAGCGATGACAGGACGAAAAGATTTAGACAAAAGCACGTATACCCAAGCGGGTTTTGAAGCGGTATTACAAAAACCTTTTACCAAGGCTACTTTTATAGCTCTATTAGCCTCTTTGTTTCCTGAGAAATTTGATACAGCAGTTCATTTAGAAAACCCAACTCGCCTACGCACAACTGCTTCTTTATATTCTTTAGAGCCTATTAGTTCATTTTTAGGAAATAATTCAGAAGCTATTCAAGAGCTTATCGAAACCTTTTTAAATGACACAGAAGCAAATCTAAAAACACTTCAAAAAGCTACTCATAAAAACAACATAGAAGCGATTAATGCCGCATCGCACCGAATGCTCCCTATGTTTCGACAGCTAGATGCAAAACAGATTGTACCTATATTAGAGGAGTTTGAAAGTTTAAAAAAGCAAGAGTTATCTCATGAAACGATAAAAACACAATTTTCCATGGTACAGCAACACATTACAGCACTTATTGCCGCCTTAAAAAAAGATAGTTCTATATATCCAAATTGTAGTGACTAATTTTATTGTACAGCGTTTTTCGTGTAATCTGAAGCAATTTTGCTGCCTTAGACTTATTAAAATTGGTTTCTTTTAAGGCCCTTAAAATTTGTTCCTTTTCATAAGCATCTTTGGAAAAATCATCCAACGCTTCCTTTTTTGGAGCCACAAAAAGCTCTTTAGGTAATACATCAGTTTCAATATATTCATTATTTGCAAGCAGTACAGAGCGTTTAATTACATTTTGAAGTTCTCTTAAATTACCAGGCCAATGATAGCTTCTAAACACTGAAATCACTTCGTCTGAAAAACCTATAACTTGTTTCTCCAAGCTTAGATTTGATTTTTCTAAGAAAAAATCTGCAAATAATAATACGTCTTCAAACCTGTCTTGAAGCGAAGGTATCTCAATAGAAAATTCATTAATTCTATGGTATAAATCTTCGCGAAAAGTTCCTCTTTCAACAGCCTCTTTTAAATCTTCATTGGTTGCCGTGATAACCCGTATATCTACCTCAATTTCTTTAGTGCTGCCTACTCTTTTTATTTTACGTTCTTGAAGTGCTCGTAATAACTGAATTTGGTTTTCATAAGACAGGTTCCCAATTTCATCTAAAAAAAGGGTTCCCCCATTTGCAGCTTCAAAATGACCTATTTTATCTTCAATAGCTCCCGTAAAACTCCCTTTTATGTGCCCAAAAAATTCGCTTGTCGCAATTTCTTTTGGAATAGCGCCGCAATCTACAGCAACAAAATTAAAACTGCTTCTTTTACTCGTATCGTGAATGCTTTTTGCAGTAACTTCTTTACCTGTACCACTTTCACCTGTAATTAAAATAGACATATCGGTCGGTGCTACCAACTTAATATATTCATATAGTTTTTTCGAAGCCTCACTAACACCATTAATTGTTGCTGTTTTTTTAATAGGGGCATTTTGTGCTTGCTTTTTTGATACATTTTCTAAAGGATGCTCTGGTTTTTGTAGCAAAGCAGTATTAATGAGCATTACAATCTCTTCAGGAGTAAAGGGTTTTGATATATAATCATAAGCCCCTTTTTTCATTGCTTTTACGGCAGAAGAAACTTCTGCATAACCCGTCATTACGATAACCGGTATTTTATGATTTATTTTCTTGATTTCAGAAAGAAGCTGAATACCGTCGTAATTAGGCAAGCGCAAATCGGTAATTACAAGATCAAAACTATGGCTTGTAAATATTTTTTTTCCTTCCTCTGCATTAAAACTGAGGAATACCTCAAATTCTTTTTTGGTTAAGAATTTCTGTAGCATTTGCCCAAAGGCAGCATCGTCTTCAATAATTAAAATTTTTGGCATAATTGGGTATTCTCGTATATACATACGTTCAATACCACTTTCTAAGACTGCCCCCTAGTTTTAAAGTTATCTTAAAATTAGAAAGGAGCTACAAAAATGCAGCTCCTCTCAACCAAACCAACTTGATACAAACCAAAACTGGAATAAAAATTGTTTATTTCCCTTACAAAGATCAACTACGTGCGTTATTCTGAATTCTCCATGGGAACTTTAAGGGAGTAACTTAGAGTTAAATTGCTATTTTAAACTATAGCTCAATCCAGTTGCCGTCTTTATCTGCATAAAGTGTCCCTTTAGTACCATCTTCCAATGAAACTTCTAATTTGTATTGCATTTTGTCATTAACGAAGGCCTTATCCACAGTTGCCGTTGGATAACTTTTGGTAATTGCAGCACTTACTGCCTCTGGTAATTTATCCAATTCAATAGCTTCAAAGCCATCTTGTGTTGCTTCAATTACTTCTGTTGCTGCCATGGCAGTTTCATTTTCTTGAGCAAATGCTGTTAAACCTACAAATGTAAATACTGATGCTAGAATTAATTTTTTCATGATATTTATTTTTAATCGTTAAACTTGTTAGGTATCATGAAATAATAATACCAAAAAGTAAAATAATTTACATAGTGCTGATTGTTAGATGTTTATATATCTTTATATAAATTATCAACTGTGTAAAAGTGGAACCAAAGACAACGAAATGTGTAACTATTATACAGTTTTCAATGCGCCATGTGTCGTAAAGCATTGGTTTTTTAAACCCTAACTCAATACCCTTTTAGATTTGCAAGGATGTAATGTTAAGTATAGTTCGATGCTGTGTTGCACAATGGTGTCTCTAACATATGTATTGAAGCGAACTTATGAGTTTAATTTTGAACGCTAAAACCATTATATAAAGTGTTCTCTTTAAAATCTGAACATATTCATTATTTTAATTCTAATTTATTTTAGAGGGTTTATTCTTAAAATTTTGCGCATCTACATTCCCGATGCTGTTTTATTAGCTGAAAATCTGTAAAACAGAAAAAAGGCTGCCGAAGCAACCTTTTTTTACCAAACTAACTAACTTACTCTACTACTCAATACCAACTATAATTTACATTTCAATCCAGTTGCCTTCTGCGTCAGCATAAAGAACTAGTTCTACCTCGGCATTACTGATTTCTAATTTATAGTTTAATTCGCCGTTTACATAGGCTTTGTTGATACTAGCTCCCGGAAAATCTTTTTCTATAGCTACCGTTACCGCTTCTGGTAGTGCCTCGGTTTTAATTTCTGTGAAATCTTGTATAAAAATACTTTCCATAATTCCGTCGTGGAAAATAGGAGTTATTTCAGTTGCTGTAACCGTTCCCAAACTTCCTATGGCTAATGCTGTTGCAAATACTACATTTTTCATTTTCTTCTATTTTAATTATTCTATTATATTTTTAAACTCGAATAGCTATAAGAAAGAATGATGCCAGAAATACAAATAGCCTTTGTGCTAATTTAAAAGCCTAATTAACAGCTAGTTACTTCTTAAATAGAAGGATAACAACATGGATAAAACTGTGTACTAACTTTTAAAAAGTGTGTAAAAAGTAAGCAGTAGTCTGTAGTAAAATTATTTTTTTTGAATTGATTAAGCTTCTTTTTCGTATAAGAAACACCCATTATGAAATGTCCTTCTTGACTCCTGTATCTTGATTTTAGGTTGCCAAAACCTTCAAATCATCACAACTTCAAATTGTTACATTAATCAATTATTACATTTCCACATTAACCTAAACCTGATGTGCTGGCTTTAATAAGTCGTTGACCGTTTTTACAGGATTAAAAGTCACCAAGGGCACTTCCACAAAAATGGTATTCCAGAAGGCCATGCCTCCATTCCATAAACCTGGTAATTCTAAGGCCTTTAAATCAACACCGTCTTTGGTTTTTTCTGTGATAAACCCTTGTTTTGTATCTACAAAATCTAGAAGATTGTACGCTTCTCCTTTGTAATTTTTTACGCCACAAACCAAGTCTACCGGATTAAAATGGGTAGAATTTTTAAAAATCTCCATTTGTTGGGCATCAGCGGTGTTTACTTGGGCTGATTCTATAATTTGTAACGAGATTTCCCCCTTACTATTCTGAATCCAAAAAGGACCACCACCAGCTTCACCTTCATTTTTAACCATCCCACAAATCCGAATAGGTCTATTGATTTTATTTTTTAAAATTTCAATTTGTTGGCTGCTGTCTAAATTTTTAAAATCAGAAGCAAAGCGTACATTGAGTTCTGCTTCTAAAAATTGTTTCACCTCTCCTATCTCCTTTGGGCTTAGTTCTTGTTGTTCATACAAGCGATGAGCAAATGCAAAGGCTTTTGCTTGAATTTCTAATAATAAGCCAGCTAGTATTTTTTTGCTAGCTGCAATTTTAGCTAAAACTTTAGTGGTCACTACATTGTCAATATTTTTTATAAATATAAGATCAGCTTCTTGTTCGTTTAAATTTTCAATTAAGGCACCATGACCTCCCGGTCTAAATAATAAGGTTCCGTCTGTATTTCTAAACAAGGTATTGCCCATACCTACGGCAATGGTATCGGTTTCTGATTTCTGATACGAATAACGCACGTTAAAAGAACTATTGGTTTCCTTAGAAACGCGTTCTTTTATGGTGTCAAATTCAGTATTAAACATTTCTCCATGTTGTTCTGAAATTGTAAAATGTAGTTGTGCGTTGCCATTGGTGCACGAATACAGCGAAGCCTCTTTTAAATGTTCCTCGAAAGGGGTTGACACAAAGTCTCCATAATTATGAAAAGGCAAAAGTCCCTTAGGATAAAAACCATAATTCAGGGCCTCTTCAGACAACATTTCATGAATAAATGCGTAGAGCTCTTCGCCTGGGTTGGTAGTTTTTAGGTTTATTCTCTCTTGTATAATTTCATAAAAGGGAAGCTTTTTTAAGTGATCCGAAAAAAATTTAAGGTCTTTATCGTTTGTTCTTTTAAAATAGTTTTCTAAGGTTTCCTTATTCGGTTGATACACCTCTAAAAAATTAAAAAATGCTTTAAACATTCTTGATGCTGCTCCTGATGCTGGAACAAATTTCAACAAACTGCACTCATTCTTTTTAGCATCAAAAGTCTTCATTAAGCTTTGTTCTTCATCATCCGTAAATCTTCGAATCCCGTCACCAACAATAGCAGCCTTGTGTAAGTTTACAAACGGAATACCCTCTTTAAAGGTTGCTATTTGGCTGAGTACTTTTTCTTGTACTATGCCTTTATCCTTAAGTTGCTGTTTGTCTTTGTCCGAAAATGTGTTCATGAATCTAAAAGTTTATCGATATGTGCTATAGCCGTTTTAAGCCTGGTATTCTTATCCCCTTTCAACAGTACATATGTTCTATTATACGTCTCTAAAGTATTTTTAAAATATTGGAACATTCGTTCCCGTTCCCCTGGTTTATCACGTAAATCGTCCTTTTCCCAAGGAACATCAATATACGTCAAAAAGTACAAATCATAGGTATTTTCTAAGGCATATTTTTCTAAAATAGGATCGCAATGACCAATATAGTAGGCTTCAGAATATACTTTAGTTTCCAATAAATCGGTATCGCAAATCAACACTTTATTCGCTTTTTTAACCAATTTATTTTCTAGTCTCATCTGTCCTTCAGCGATGGGGAGTAGATCTTTAGGCTCGCAAGTTTTGCGCTGCTCGTTCCATTTATCTTGTAAATATTCTCTAGCATACTCAGGTACCCAAACAGAATTATAATGCCGAGCTAATTGTTCAGACAAGGTAGTTTTACCTGTAGACTCAGGACCAAATAAAACTATTTTTATAATGTTTGAATGGATTTGTTTAAACTTTTCTTCCATGCTAAATACCCTTGGATCGCTAAAATTGTAAATATAAGATACTGTAAAGATAATATTCCTAGTCCACGATAGGCATAAAGGGGTACCGTTATTACGTCGGCAATAATCCAAAGGGTCCAGTTTTCTAGCTTTTTTGTCGCCATAAACCACATGGCTGTAAAAAAGAGACCAGAGGTAAAAATATCAATGTAGTTTTCAACTTTTATCTCAGAGTTAAAGGCTTGATACACCAAATAGGTCACTATCATCGTCGCTAAACATAGAATAACACCAATTATTTTTTCTTTCCCTGTGGTCCTCGAAATTGGGACTAACATGGTATCTCCTTTTTTTCTACTCCAATTATACCAGCCGTATATGCTCATTATAGAATAATAGAAATTCATCATCATATCTCCAAAATACTCGGCTTTGTATAACAAATACACCGTAATAATGGTAGCTATTAATCCTGTGGGATAGACTAAAATATTCTCTTTTTTAGCATACACTACACTGGCAATTCCGAAGAAAAAAACAAGAACCTCTAGAACAATGACATAGGTTGGACTATTTTGATAAGCCTCTAAAAAAAAATCAAAAATGGGGTACATAGTCGCTTCTATCTGATTTTACTATTTTTAGATGTAAAAGTCCTTTATCCATTAGCTCAAAAGCCTCTTTTATTTCCGTAGTTAAAATAGTCATTACTTGGTCATATTCGCCATATACTTGAGTGCTTAAGGGGTTTTCAAGTACCCGAAGGCCAGAAGCTCTTAGTTTTTTGATAAAATTGATAATAATGGGTTCAAATGTATCTTGTAAAGGTGATAAGGTAAGTTCTACAGAAATATTCATGCTAAAAAAAATTAAAAAATCATACATTAAAGAGGAAATCTAAGGCTCATATGATAGCCTATCCCATCAATTGCCTTTTTTAGGTTTTTCATAATTTTACCGCGTATACACAGGTATACCCCTGAAATTCTAAAAAGTCAAAAGCGTAGGTAGAGTAATCGCCTTTATAATTTATCTCGGCAATACTTTCAGCATCCTCTAAATCGAACTCTTTTACATCAATATGGTGTAAAAAACTAAGCCCTTTATGACTGTAAATTTTGTATAGTGATTCTTTGGCACCCCAAACTACCGTTAACTTTCTAACAAGAGCATCTGAATTTGCCAAGGTTCTATATTCTTCAATGGGCGTAAATTTATGGGCTATTTTTAAAATTTTATCGCGTTGCAATTCAATGTCAATCCCTACTTCATCACTGTGTTGTGCCACAATAATTGCTGTGAAATCATTAGAATGGGTAATTGAAATTTTATTGCCATCTTTTAAATGAGGTTTTCCGTTTTCATCATAAAATAAATCGTGATCTACATATTCTGCCTCAGCCAATAAATGTCGGATACTTAAAAAAGCTCTTCGATGCTGTTCTGATTTCATACCCGCCATACGTTCAGAACAAAGCTCTGTAAGGGTAATATCTTTGGCAAGATCAACTTCAGACTCCGTTACATTCCAAATGTAAACGGTAATGCTCGGTGTTACGCTAATTGTTTTGTAAAGAGGCATGGCTTTAGTACCTTTGCAACCACTAAAAAATAGTGGTAAAATTGCTATATAACGAAAGTAAAAATAAAAAAGGATATGAGCACTAAAACTATTCCCTATATACCGTACAAGGTAAAAGATATTTCTCTTGCAAATTGGGGACGAAAGGAAATTAATTTAGCAGAATCAGAAATGCCAGGGCTTATGGCCTTACGAGAAGAGTATGGTGAAGATCAGCCTTTAAAAGGGGCTCGTATTGCTGGATGTTTGCATATGACCATACAAACTGCCGTGCTTATTGAAACCTTAGTGGCCTTGGGTGCTGAGGTTACTTGGAGTTCTTGTAATATATTTTCTACCCAAGACCAAGCTGCGGCTGCAATAGCAGACGCCGGAGTTGCTGTTTATGCTTGGAAAGGTATGAACGAACAAGAATTTGATTGGTGTATAGAACAAACCTTATTTTTCGGAGAAGATCGCAAACCTTTAAATATGATTTTAGATGATGGTGGCGATTTAACCAATATGGTTTTAGACCGCTATCCTGAATTAGCTGGTGACATCAAAGGACTTTCTGAGGAAACTACAACAGGGGTACATAGACTTTATGAGCGCATGAAAAAAGGCACTTTACCAATGCCAGCGATTAATGTGAATGACTCTGTAACCAAGTCTAAATTTGATAATAAATACGGTTGTCGTGAAAGTGCTGTTGATGCTATCCGAAGAGCAACAGACACAATGCTTGCAGGCAAAAGAGTGGTTGTTGCAGGCTACGGCGATGTAGGTAAAGGAACTGCAGCTTCTTTTAAAGGAGCAGGCTCGATTGTTACTGTCACTGAAATTGACCCTATTTGTGCGCTACAGGCTGCCATGGATGGTTTTGAAGTAAAAAAACTAGAAAATGTAATTGCCAATGCTGATATTGTGATCACCACAACTGGGAATAAAGATATTATTCGTGCGGAGCATTTTAAAGCGGTAAAAGACAAAACAATCATTTGTAATATAGGTCATTTTGACAATGAGATCGACATGGCTTGGCTGAACAAAAATTACGGGAACACCAAAGACGAAATTAAACCGCAAGTAGATAAATATACCCTAGATGGTAAAGATATTATTATTTTGGCCGAAGGTAGATTAGTGAATTTAGGTTGTGCTACTGGCCACCCTAGTTTTGTGATGAGTAATTCATTTACCAATCAAACACTAGCTCAAATAGAACTCTGGAAATACAGCGAAAAGTATAAAAACGAAGTTTATATGCTACCAAAGCATTTAGATGAAAAAGTGGCTTTTTTACATCTTTCGCGCTTGGGTGTTGAATTAACAGAATTAAGCACGGATCAAGCGGAATATATCGGGGTTGCTGTTCAAGGACCCTTTAAACCTGAATATTACAGGTATTAATGTTAATGGAAAAAGCTCAAAAATTACAGTCCCAAAAATCCTCGTTTCTTTAAAATGGGGATTTTTGGTTTTTTATACCAACCAAAATGAATATACTTTTAACAGGTGCAACAGGAACACTAGGTTCTAGAGTCTTACATTCGCTATTAGAAGAGCGTTTTGATACCATTACAACTATTTATCTTCCCGTTCGGAAAAAAACCACGGTTGGCCCTAAAGAACGCATTCAGAATGTGCTTTTAAGCGAATTTGCACCCCAATTTATCAAAGATAATACGGCTGCTATTTTTAATAAAATAAGAGTGATTGATGCCGACGATTTTTTGAATCCAACGTCATATTTAGGTGATAATACCAAAATAGACTTTTTTATCCACGCAGCTGGCTTTGTCAATTTATCAACCCTTCCAAATGCGAAAACTGAAATATTTAAAGAAAATTTACAATTCACTAAGGATATATTTTTTGCATTCCATAAGCGCATTTCTAAATTTATCTATATCAGCACTGCCTTTGCCTTAGGTAATGTAGGCGGGCGCATTGAAAATGATTTCAGGGCTATAAAAGGAGCGGAGTATCGCAATCATTACGAAGCCTCTAAACATGCTTCTGAGTTATTTTTAATCAAAGCCTGTAAAGAAGAAAACCTTCCTATTCAAATCCTGCGACCCAGTGTTTTAGGAGGAAACATATGGGAAAAACCTACGTATTTTATTTCAAAATATATGGTTTTCTACTTGTTTGCGAAATTCTTTAAAAGTGCTCCCAAGGGTGAAGGCGTGCGAATTACTACCACCGAAACTACAGGATTAAATATTATCCCCACAGATTATGCTGCTCAAGTAATTGCAAAAGTAATTTCTAAAGATATTGAACAATTAAATATTGTGCATCGTAAAGAAACGAATATGATGAAGGGAATTGCTCAAATTCTAAACACGGTAGGCTTTACGAACTTTAGTTTTACTTCAGATGATATCAATGCCACAACGGGGTACAAGTCTCCGTTAGAAGCTTATTATTACGAAACTATTGGCGTGCATTTACACCCCTATATGACTTCTAAACCCAATGAATGGGATACCGAACTTTTAGAAAGTATTTTACCCATCCCAGAGTATACCTTAGAAGATTATTTGGCAGAAACAGTGGCTTTTGCCGTAAAACATAATTTTAGAAACCAGAAGTGGTAATGGGCTGTTAAGTTTTAGTTTTAGAAAATTCTGCACTTTTTTTTCCTGTCGAGCCCTTGTACTTTTTATAGGTTTGGTTGTTAATTTACCTCCTAAACTCAGTACCTAATGGCCATAACTACAAAAACCCTTCATTATCAATAGTGATAAGAAGGGCTTTATATTGTCGTGAGAAATTAACTCTTAAGCTTCGAAAGGCTCAATAGATACGAAAGATTTTCCTCCCGCTTTCTTCTGGAATTTTACCATACCGTCTACACGTGCGTGTAAGGTATGGTCTTTACCAGCGTATACGTTATCTCCTGGATTGTGTTTAGTTCCACGTTGTCTAACAATAATGTTACCAGCGATAGCGGCTTGACCACCAAAAATCTTAACACCTAAACGTTTTGATTCTGATTCTCTACCGTTTTTAGAACTACCTACACCTTTTTTGTGTGCCATTTTGTTATAGTTTTAAAATTTCTGTTTTACAACAGAAAAAAATTATACTTATGCTGGTTTCCCACCATCTAATTCATCTTGCCATTTCTTCAACTCATCCCACTTACCTTCAGCAGCTAATTTAGCTTGTGCCGGCCATGTGTCAGTTACGTGACCTCCACGAACATCAGCAATGATTTCAGAAATTTTAGCTGCATCGGTTTTAGCTAAATCTGCAAAAGTTGAAATGCCTGCAGCTGCTAAAGTCTCAGCAATTTTAGGACCAATACCTTCTACTTTTTTCAAATCATCTACCGAAGTTGCTTTCTTTGGAGCTGCTTTCTTAGGAGCTTCAGCTTTCGCTTTTACCTCTTTCTTTGGAGCTTCCTTTTTTGGAGCGGCTTCTTTTTTAGGAGCTGCTTCTTTCTTTGGAGCTGATTTTTTAGCACCTGAAGTAACAATACTTTCGATAACTAATTCAGTTAAATACTGTCTATGACCGTTTCTAACCTTGTAACCTTTACGTCTTTTTTTCTTAAAAACGATTACTTTATCACCTTTTAGGTGCTTAATGACTTTTGCCTCAACAGCGGCTCCGTCTATAGCTGGGGCGCCAATGGTGATGTTACTACCGTCTTCTAATAAAAGAACATTGTCAAAAGTAACTTTGTTACCTTCTTCTTCTTGTAAACGGTGAACATACACTTTTTGGTCTTTCGCAACTTTAAATTGCTGCCCTGCTATCTCTACAATTGCGTACATAGCTTGTGTTTGTTATTTATCAATAAATCAGTTTGCCTATTTTAAATAGGCGGGTGCAAATATACTGCTAATTACTTAAATTGCAAGATTTTTTTACAAGAAGTATTTAAAAACTTTATCGCTCTTAAATCGCTGCTTTTATAAGGGCATTTAGCTACCGTATGAACTGGGTGCAGTGCTTTTAATTTTTATGCTGTTTTTTTAAATTATTCGAAGACTTGAATAATTGCATAAAAGCCAAGGTTAAGACAATTGACGTTGCAAAGCCCATGATGGCCACGGTAAAAAACACAATCCCTACTTCTTTATTGTTATTTTTAAACCACTGCTCTGAAAGTTCTGGTAAAAAATCTAAATTAATTTCTGTCGCATAAAAAGCAAAAAATACGGTAAAAATTAAGGTAGCTACGAAGCCAGTAACAATACCGGCTGAAAAGCCCCTTCCGTAATTAAAGGTATCTCTATTTTGGATGCGCAAGTATTTAATCGCTTCATAAATACCAAAACCTGTAATAACACCATTAAACAGACTGTAAAAAACGTTGGTATGAAGTCCAAAAAGTGAAAGTATTAAAAAGTATGCTATTAAAGACCCGCTAGTGGCTATTCCAAATCTTACGGGTAATATAAATCTCATCATTATTTTACGAATTTAAAATGTTGCCTCAAATTAAGAAAAAAGTACGAATAATTTTAAAAAGTCGTGTTAAAGAGTTAAGATTTTTCTTCATCTAATTAATAAAACTGTTATTTTCGTGTAACAAATTTTAAAATACCTATACTAATACTACCGAGTATGTATACTGTGTACGTATCAGTGAACAAAATTGCTAATTTAATTTAAACACTTATCAAGAATGAAAAGAAATTTATTTCTAGCTGTTACGCTTTCATTAGCGGGGATAACAGCTAAAGCTCAAGAGGTGGCTTATGAAGAATACAAATTGGATAATGGACTCCATGTTATTCTTCACCAAGACAATAGCGCGCCTTTAGTAACAACATCAGTTATGTACCACGTTGGTGGTAAAGATAGAACAGAAGGAAGAACAGGTTTTGCTCATTTATTTGAGCATTTGTTATTTGAAGGAACTGAAAATATTGAAAGAGGAAAATGGTTTGAGATTGTTTCTTCTAACGGAGGTACAAATAATGCAAACACCTCTCAAGACAGAACCTATTATTATGAGGTTTTCCCCTCAAATAATTTAGAATTAGGTCTTTGGTTAGAATCGGAGCGTTTATTGCACCCAATTATCAACCAAATAGGTGTTGACACTCAAATTGATGTGGTTAAAGAAGAAAAAAGAAGAAGTTACGACAACAGACCTTATGGTCAAATTTTACAAGTGGTTGGCGAAGCTCTATTTTCAAAACACCCCTATAAAGATCCAAATATTGGATATATGAAAGATTTAGAAGCGGCAACTTTAGAAGATGTTACTGCTTATAATAAAAAATATTATGTGCCAAATAATGCTGTTTTAACAGTAGCTGGTGATATTGATATTGCAAAGACTAAAAAAATTATTCAAGATTACTTTGGCCCAATTAAAAGAGGTGCTGATGTAGTTCGCAACTATCCAACAGAAGACCCAATAACTGCAGAATCTAAAAGCGTAGCATACGATCCAAACATACAAATACCTGCCTCTATTATTGGGTACAGAACTCCTGGTTTTAAGGAACGTGATTCGTATGTTTTACAAATGATTTCTAGCTATTTAAGCGATGGCCCTAGTTCTAAATTGTATAAAAAAATGGTTGATGATCAAAAGCAAGCCTTACAAGTAGGTGCTTTTAACGTTCCTCAAGAAGATTATAGTATGTATTTAGTTTTTTCTCTTCCATTAGGAGAAACTAGTTTAGAGACTTTAAGAACAGAGATCGAAGAAGAAATTGCGAAAGTAAGAACCGAATTAATTTCTGAAAAAGATTATCAAAAATTACAAAACAAATTTGAAAATCAATTTGTAAATTCAAATTCAAGTGTTGAGGGTATTGCAGGTTCGTTAGCAACGTATCACATGTTATATGGTGACACCTCTTTGATTAACAAAGAGATAGAAATCTATAGATCTATTACTCGTGAAGAGATGCAAAAAGTAGCTGAAAAGTATTTAAAACCTAATCAGCGTGTAATTATCGACTATTTACCTGAAGAAAAACCAGCAAACTAATTTAGATACTGAAATAATACAGCAAAATGAAAAAAATATATATCACCTTAGTTTTTGCATTAATCGCCTATATTGGCAATGCACAAATTGACAGGAGCACCATGCCAAAAGCGGGTCCTGCTCCAGAAATAAATTTACAAGAACCACAGCGCTTTGAACTAAAAAACGGTTTAAAAGTATTAGTGGTAGAAAACCATAAATTACCGAGAGTTTCGGTTCAATTACGAATTGATAATCCTCCGGTTGCTGAAGGAGACAAAGCAGGAGTTAGTTCCTTTGTTGCGAGCCTTTTAGGAAATGGATCCACGAACATTTCGAAAGACGCCTTTAACGAAGAAGTAGATTTTTTAGGCGCAAGTATAAATTTTGGTTCTCAAAGTGCCTTTGCTAGTTCATTATCAAAATACTTCCCTAGAATCATCGAATTAATGGCCGATGCTGCCCTTAATCCAAACTTTACTCAGGAAGAATTTGATAAGGAGAAAGAAAAAATCTTAACAAATTTAAAATCTTCGGAAAAAGATATTGGAGCCATTGCAGGTAGAGCGCGATCAGCTTTAGCGTACGGAAAAGACCATCCTTACGGAGAATTTACTACACCTGAAACTGTAGAAAATATTAAACTTGCCGATGTTAAGCAATTTTACAGCAACTATTTTGTACCCGCAAACGCTTATTTAATTGTCATTGGCGATGTTAATTTAAAAGAGGTTGAAAAATTAGTAAAGCAACACTTTACACCTTGGACCAAAGCAACACCACCATCGTTTCAATTTTCAAAACCAACAGATGCACAGTACACTCAAATAAATTTTATTGATGTTCCTAGTGCAGTGCAGTCAGAAATCGCAGTACAAAGTTTGGTGGAATTAAAAATGAGTGATGCTGATTATTTCCCAGCGATTATTACCAACCAAATTTTAGGTGGCGGTGGTGAAGGTCGTTTATTTTTAAATTTAAGAGAAGATAAAGGCTACACTTACGGTTCGTACTCCAGTATTGGAAATGACAAATATGCTCCTTCAAGATTTTCGGCCACAGCACAAGTAAGAAATGCGGTAACGGATAGCGCAGTAGTTGAAATTTTAAAAGAGATTGATAAAATCAGAAAGGAACCCGTTTCTGAGAAAGATTTAGCCAATACAAAGTCTAAATATATTGGACGATTTATCATGGCCTTAGAGCGCCCCGAAACTATCGCGGGCTATGCGCTTAATATCGAAACAGAAAACCTTTCTAAAGATTATTACAAAAATTATTTAGAGCGCATTAATGCAGTAACTATTGCTGATGTTCAAAAAGCAGCACAGAAATATTTTAGCACAGAAAATGCCAGAATTGTAGTTGCCGGAAAAGGTAGCGAAGTACTTGAAAATCTTGAAAAGGTAAGCTTTAATGGCAAAACTATTCCTGTGATGTACTACGATAAAATGGTAAATAAAGTAGAAAAACCAAATTATACCGCTGCCATTCCCGAGGGCATGAATGCAAAAACTGTAATTGAAAACTACATAAAAGCCATTGGTGGAAAAGATAAACTCGCCGGTGTATCGTCTTATTCAATGTCAGCAGAAGCAGAAATTCAAGGAATGAAATTAAACCTTGAAATTAAAAAAACCACTAACGATCAGTTCATGCAAGATGTGAAAATGATGGGGAATTCTATGAGCAAGCAAGTTGTAGATGGTAATTCTGGATATATGGTGATGCAAGGGCAAAGAAAAGATTTAGACGAAACAGAGCTTGCTAAAATAAAAGTTGAATCTGCTCCTTTTGCAGAACTAAACTACAATTTTGAAAATTTACAGCTTGAAGGAATTGAAGATGTCGATGGCAAAAAGGCGTATAAAATTAAAATTTCTGATGAAAAAGCATCCTTTTACGACGTTGCTACGGGTTTAAAAGTACAAGACGTACTTACTGCGGAAATGAACGGTCAAAAGATGAGTAGCTCTTTTAATTTTTCAAATTACAAGGAAGTTTCAGGAATTTTATTTCCTTTCACTTTAACCCAATCTATGGGTCCTCAAAAAGTAGATTTTAATGTAAATTCAATTAAAGTTAATGAAGGTGTTTCTGATACTGATTTTGAATAGATAATTTTTCTATATCACTAACAAACCTCCAAAGTTGAACCAAAAACTTTGGAGGTTTTTTTGTTTAACGCTACAAATTTGTCAGCGCTACCCGCTTTTGAAATCACGAGAAATAACAAATAGTTTAATAGAGTTCAGTATCTTTATAGTAGATTAAAAACAAAGTCATGAAAAAATATTTTTTAATTACCTCAGCATTCTTTAACATTTTTTTATTCTCTTGTAAAGAAACTCCTAAAACCGAAGCTCCTACCCAAATGCAACGAGTTTTAGCTGTACATGACGAAGTGATGCCTAAAATGGGATATATGGGTCAATTAATCGCTCAATTAGACGATAAAATTGAAGAAACAGATACGCCTGAAGCTTATATGGAGGCTGGTGAAGACCTGCGTGAAGCCAACATAGCCATGAATGATTGGATGAAAAATTTTGTTGATAGTTTTGATCCGGAAGAAACCAGGAAAGGAAAAGCCCTAACCGAAGAAAAACAAAAACTATTGAACGAAGAAGAAAAGAAAGTAGAAGCACTTAGAGATCAAATAAATACAAGTATTGAAAATGCTGAGAATTTATTGAAATAGGGTCTTAAGCTATGGGCAGCCCATACATCAGTAACCGCTTATACGCTACTCCATTAAACAGGCTCAGATTTTCTTTTGACTTACTAAGTAATCCCTTGTGTACTGGCCACGCCACTAGGGCCACACAAAACCTTTTTCGCAAAGTAACGCAACTTGGTCACAAGCAAAACTAAAAATCTAAACGAAAAAAGGATAAAAGTGTTTGTTTAACCCTTTGGCTATGGGAACTAATTTTTTTAATGGTACACTTTTGAAAATTAGCCTTTTGAACTTCTTGGATAGACTAATTTTTCCATCTTAAAGTTTCCATAATAGCGCGCATATCTGCTTGTAAGTAATTGGCAGCTGGCAAGATAGAATCGTAATTTGGTTTTGTATAAAAATACACCGAACCCGTTACAAAGTGCTGAATACTGTCGGTTACGTAAAATTGCGATTGAGAAGCAGCATCTCCTGTTATTTGAAAATAGGTGCCATATACTTTATCCTCTTCGTTTATAAACGTTCTTGGCTCAATATGGTCTGCCTTCCTCATGTGTTCGAAAGAAAGTTTTTGGGCGTCTCCAATTAAGGTCTCTAAATTGTTTGTAATTGTTTTATGGGTAATAAAAATAGACCCCTTCATTGTAGGGTAGTCTAAAACAATGGCATTTTTATTTTTAACAATTGGCTTTGCTAATTCGTTATAATTAAAGACAAAGCTATCATTTTCAAATTGCGCCTCAACTGGAGTTGGAAAATCTAAGCGTAGCATCGCTTTAGGCTTAGGTACATACACCTCTTCTTGACAAGCTATAAAAATTAAAAAAAATAATACTATGAATCCAGAAATTTTAAAGTTCATTTGGCAATGTTATTTTAATTTGCTTCAATCTTTTTTTATCTAAGCTTTCTACGACAAACGCATAATCTTTAAAGCTTATTATCTCGCCACGTTTAGGAAAGCTACCTGCTATTTCTAAAACAAAACCCGCAATGGTTTCGGACTCTCCTTTGCGCTCTTCAAAATCGTTCTCATCATTAATTTTCACCACTCTGTAAAAATCTTTCAAGGTAGTTTTACCATCAAAAATGTAATTCGTATCGTCTAATTTAGAGTAAATTAAATCTTCATCATCAAACTCATCACTGATATCACCTACTATTTCTTCGATAATATCTTCTAGGGTAACAATACCCGAGGTACCTCCAAATTCGTCGACTACAATCGCTAAATGATTTTTCTTTTCTTGAAATTCTAGCAGCAAATCATCTAACTTTTTATTTTCAGGCACAAAGTATGGTTCTCGGATAAGATTTATCCAATTAAAGGCCTTACGGTCAATATAAGGCAACAAATCTTTGACATACAAAACACCTTTTACGTTATCTACATTTTCAGAAAAAACAGGAATTCTAGAATAGCCCATTTTTTTTATTTCTTCTAAAACTTCGAGATATTTCATTTCGGTATTCAATGCAAAAATATCAATTCTGGGACGCATCACCTGTTTGGTATCCGTATTCCCAAAAGACACAATACCCTCTAATATTTTCTGCTCTTCTTTCGTGGTATCACCTTCAGAGGTAAGCTCTAAAGCTTGTGACAAATGATCGACACTTAAACTCGTTTTTTGCTTTCCTAAGCTGTTGTGCAAGAATATAGTTGCTGAGCGCATTGGTGCACTTAAAGGGGTGAACAAAAAATCTAAGGCCCGTAATGGAAAAGCCATCATGTGGGCAAATGTTTTTTGATTTCTATTAGCATATACTTTAGGTAATATTTCACCAAACATTAAAATCAGAAAAGTTACAACCACCACTTCTACCAAAAAACGAACAGAAATAAAGCCTAAAATTCGATAGGTGATGTCTAAAAAAATAACATCGCCAATAGCACTAAAAAGCAACACAATGGCGATATTAATAGCATTATTGGCAATTAATATGGTCGCTAAAAGCTTTTTAGGTTTCTCTAAGAGTTTTACAATAATATTTCCTTTAGTGGTCTTTTCATCTTCGATGGTATTTACCTCGGTACCTGAAAGTCCGAAAAACGCGACCTCAGCACCTGAAATTAGTGCGGAGCAAAAAAGTAAAATAAAAAGAATGCCTATTTTAAAGGCTAAAGCACTATCGATAACAACACTTAATACGGCACTATAGGGGTCTGGGTCCAAAGATTATAATTTAGATTTTAAATTAAAATGGTAGATCATCTTCTTGATCGAGTTCGTTCGCGGGAGAAGATGCACCCTGCGCTGTACTGCTATTTTGGGTATTTTGGTTAACAGTATTAGGTTCGTTACTCTGATTATTCCCTGAATTTGATTTGGTGGTCAAAAAAGTAAAGTCTTGCACATGTACTTCGGTGGTGTAGCGTGGTTGCCCATCTTCTCCTTGCCACTGTCTATTTTTTAAGCGACCTTCAACATATACTTTATCTCCTTTACTTAAATATTTCTCACAGATTTCTGCTGCTTTATTGCGAATAACTATATTATGCCAGTCGGTATTGACTACTTTTTCACCGGTTTGCTTATTGGTATACGATTCGTTGGTAGCCAAGGGAAAGCGCCCTATGCAATTACCTCCCTCAAAATAATGAACTTTTACTTCGTCGCCTAAATGTCCTATTAACATTACCTTATTTAATGTGCCGCTCATAACCAAAATATTTTGTCAAAAATACTAAAATTTAAATGCATTTATAAAATCTGCGATTAAAACTGGTACAGGATATTCATTTAATTCTGAAACAGGTATCCCATCATTCATTTCATCAGTCGAACTCACAATCCAAAAAGTGGTGTATAAATGCTGGTGTGACAGCTTATGAACAATTTCAGTCGTGTTATACTGGTATACCTCAAACGCATTTTTAAAATTAAATTGCTTTTGAATTTCATTTTTAATTTTAGAGGCTGCTAAGCTTTGATCAGATTCTACTAAGGGAAATTCATATAAGTTTTGCCAAATACCCTTTCCTGTTCTTTTTCTAAGGATTGTTTTCTTTTGATCATCTATAAGAACAAGGTAGTTAAAATACCTTAGCTTCACTTTTAATTTTTTAAGTTTTACAGGGAGCTCATCGATTCTTCCCTCCTTTAAAGCTGCACAACTATTTTGCAAGGGACAAGCCATACAGTTTGGATTCCTAGGCACACACTGGATGGCACCAAATTCCATAATGGCCTGGTTATACGTACCAATCGCCTCAACATCCTTGACACGCTCTGCTAATGCCTTAAAGTATTTAATACCCTCTGTACTGTTTATGGCTAATGACACTCCAAAATAACGCGCTAGAACTCGATATACATTACCGTCTACAACAGCCTCGGGCCTATTAAAGCTAATCGACGCTATGGCACTCGCCGTATAATCGCCCACACCCTTTAACTTTATAAGCTCCTTGTATGAATCGGGAAAGCGAGCATTGTATTTCTCGGTAATTACTTTAGCGGTGGCATGTAAGTTTCTTGCCCTAGAATAATACCCCAGTCCTTGCCATAGTTTTAAAACCTTTTCCTCACTAGCTGCAGCTAAATGCTGTACGGTCGGAAAATTATCAATAAATTTTAAATAATAGGGCGTACCTTGAGCTACTCGGGTTTGTTGCAACATAATTTCGGATAACCATATACGATAAGCATCGGTTGTATTTCTCCAAGGAAGCTCTCTCTTGTTTTTGGCATACCAAAGCAAAATTTGTTTTGAAAATATCATGAAGAAATAATTAGCCTAAATTTTTGTGCAAAAATAGGGCGTAAAAAAAATAATCTGTTTTTTTATTCATGTAAAGCTTAGATTTAAGTATAGCAATAGGTTGCGACCATTTTTAGCTAAAAAAACAATCAAAAAAACCCTATTATTCGACGATAAAATCAAATAGGAATGGCTCCATCGCCAAAAGTAATGGTTTATATACTTAAAAATGAAGTTCTTTAATGTGAACATTGAATTTTAATTTATATATTTGCAACCCGAAAAAACATAGATAAATCTAGTACAGAAAATGACGAAAGCGGATATTGTAACGAAAATCTCAGAAAAACTGGGAATTGAAAAAGGAGATGTGCAGGCTACTGTAGAATCTTTTATGGAAGAGGTTAAATATTCATTGGAAAATGGAGACAATGTATATTTAAGAGGTTTTGGTAGTTTCATCATCAAAACACGAGCTGAAAAAACAGGTAGAAATATTTCAAAAAACACTACCATTAAAATTCCGGCACACAATATTCCTTCTTTTAAACCAGCCAAGGTTTTCGTAGAAAGCGTAAAGAGTAACGTAGAAGTAAAATAAAATATTAATCCTAAAAAGTCATAATTTATGCCAAGTGGTAAAAAAAGAAAAAGACATAAGGTAGCTACACACAAGCGCAAGAAGCGTAGAAGAGCTAACCGTCACAAGAAAAAGTAGTTGTATCAACTACTTTTTCGTTTTAAAACGTTCATTGACATAGAAATTCGTGAACGAATTTCATCAGGTTTTAAAGAACCTGTTACATACATTGTTTAATCATTTATTTAACGACTACCTTATCATAGGTTTTACTTAAATAAATAAAAATTGATTCAGGTGAATAGAGAATTAATCGTAAGATCTAGTTCCGATACCGTCGATTTTGCCCTATTAAAAGATGGAAAATTAACAGAGCTTCAAAAAGTAGAAGACAGTAATAATTTCTCGGTTGGCGATATTTTTATCGCAAAAGTTAGAAAACCTGTTACTGGATTAAATGCTGCTTTTGTAAATGTGGGTTATGAAAAAGATGCTTTTCTGCATTATCATGATTTAGGCCCACAGCTTTCTACCATGCTTAAATTTATAAAAAATGCAAGTACTGGTAAATTAAAAGATTTTTCATTAAAAGATTTTCCGTTTGAAGATGATATTAATAAAGATGGTGTTATTACCGATGTAATAAAAGCAAACCAATCTTTATTAGTGCAAGTTGTTAAAGAACCAATATCTACCAAAGGACCCCGAATTAGCTCTGAATTGTCTATAGCAGGACGATACTTAGTTATGGTTCCCTTCTCGGAACGCGTTTCTGTTTCTCAAAAAATAGAAAGTGGAGAAGAAAAAGACAGACTTAAAAGACTTGTTAAAAGTATTAAGCCTAAAGGATTTGGTGTTATTATTAGAACAGTTGCAGAAGGCAAAAAAGTCGCAGAACTCGACAAAGATCTACAAAACTTACTGACAAAATGGTCAGTAATGTGCAAAAAATTATATAAAGCCCCACACCCGTCAAAAGTTCTAGTAGAACTTAATAGGGCATCATCTATCCTTAGAGATGTTTTCAACGATTCTTTTACAGGAATATATGTTGATGATGAAGTGCTTTATGAAGAAGTTAAAGATTATGTGGCAGAAATTGCCCCAGAGAAAGAATCTATTGTTAAATTGTACAGTGATCAGACGACGCCAATTTTTGAAAAATTTGGAATAGAACGACAAATAAAAACTTCATTTGGTCGCACCGCAGCGATGAGCAAAGGTGCCTATCTTATCATAGAACACACTGAAGCGCTACACGTAGTAGATGTTAATAGTGGAAACCGCTCTAACAAAGCAAAAAATCAAGAAGACACTGCATTAGAAGTAAATCTTCTAGCCGCTTCTGAAATTGCAAGACAATTACGCCTAAGAGATATGGGTGGTATTATTGTGGTTGATTTTATTGATATGACCAAGGGAGAAAACAGGAGAAAACTTTTTGATCATCTTAGAGATGAAATGAAAGATGATCGTGCAAAGCATAAAATTTTGCCTCCTAGTAAGTTTGGACTGATACAAATAACAAGACAACGGGTAAGGCCCGAAATGAATATTAAGACAACAGAGGAAGACCCCAATCAAAAAGGAAAAGAGGTAGAAGCTCCAATTGTTTTAATCGATAAAATAAATGCTGATCTTGAAAAATTACTCAACGGTCCGGCTAAGGATAATGTTATTACTTTAAATATTCATCCATTTATCGCAGCCTTTATAAGCAAAGGCTTTCCATCCATCCGCACTAAGTGGTTCTTAGAGCATAAAAAATGGATTAAAATACAACCCAGGGATGCGTATACGTATCTAGAGTACCGTTTTAAAAATAAAGACGGAAAAACCATATATTAAATTTTGAAAGCGACTCCAATAGGGTCGCTTTTTTTGTTTAGCATCTTTTTGTTTTTAGTATATTAGACTACGAAAACCAATACTCCCCATGAAAAAGCAACTATTATTTTACCTCTTTCTACTACTGCTTTGTATTAGTAGTTGCACATCGACTAAAACAGTTCCAAGAGTAGCGGATACAAATTATAACTTCTCTAAAGAACAGCGCACTCTTATACAACAAGCCGATGGTGATAAACCCATGCGAGTTTTTAAAATAAATAGCATCTCCGATTCTATTTTATTGCGGAAAAAAAGCGAGTATATCAACCCTAATGACCCAGATTTGGCACTCTTTGTAGAGCGATTATTCGCAACAGTACGCGATAGTATGTCGCTTGGGGTTGGTATAGCGGCGCCACAAGTTGGTATCTTAAAAAATATCATATATGTTCAACGTTTTGACAAAGAAAATCTACCATTTGAAGTTTATTTAAACCCAAAAATTATTCAATATTCTGAGAAAAAACAAACGAGAAAAGAAGGATGCCTTTCAATTCCCAACCGAAGTGAAACTTTAAATTCTAGGTCTTATGCCATTTTAATTGAATATGATACCATGGATAATACGCATCACAGTGAAATGGTAGAAGATTTTACGGCTATAATTTTTCAACATGAAATTGACCATCTCGACGGAATTTTATATTTGGACCATTTAAAAAAAGAAATGGAAGACGCTCAAGCTAACTAAAATGAACAATTTACAACCTTCTTACACCATTCATGAAGCTACAAAAAAAATTGAAAGCTATTGCGCTTATCAAGATAGATGCCATAAAGAAGTGGAGAAAAAACTTCGTGAAATGGGGATGATTCCCATCGCTATCAACCAAATTATTGGGCACTTGATTCAAGAGAATTACCTCAACGAGGAACGTTTTGCAAGAAGTTACGCCAGAGGGAAGTTCAATATTAAAAAATGGGGCAAAAAACGCATTGTCAACGAACTAAAGCAGCGCGATATTTCGAAATACAACATCAGCTCGGCATTACAAGAAATTGATGAGCATGAGTATCTCGAGACCTTAGACTCACTTGCTAAGAAAAGATTAGCGGCTATCACCGAAAAAAATAGCCAGAAAAGAAAAAAAAAGGTAGCTGACTACCTTTTATATCGGGGTTGGGAAAGTCATTTGGTGTATGAAAAGATTAGCAGCTTAATACCATAAAAAAGAGCGATTGTTTTCACAATCGCTCTTTTTTATGAACGTATGTATAGTTTTGCTTATAAGTTAAATACAGCTCCAAAACTAAACACAAACTGGTTGTGCAATTCTTCTGCTGGCGTTAAGCTTTCTGTTTTATATTTTGCAAAGGGTAATGAGGCTTCTGCAAACAAACCAAAACCATCACTAAAAAAGTAACGCGTTCCTAAATGTCCGCCAAAGTTTTTTAAGCCCAAATTTAAACCTGGGTATACATCTATATTGTCTGGCAATTCCATAACGCTCCCTAAGTTCGCGTTGAAACGTACTTTAAGGTCAAATCGATCTACAAAATCAGCATTAATAGCTTCTTCTACACCTAAAACATAAGAAGTTGTGGCTCCAATCGAGAAATTTTCTCCCATTCCGTAATCGTAACCCAATACCAATCCTGTTCCGTTCTCTTGAAAGTTGATTCCTACTTGAAACTTTGCGTCATCCTTTCCGCTGTATGCCTGAGCATTGGCAAAAGAAACTCCAAGAATCATAGTTAAAATGACTAGTGTTTTTTTCATGATTTTTTATTTAAATTTTCGTGATATTCATTTAATGGGCGCAAAGATACTTATTATTAGCTAATTGTATTGCGCAAATAACGGTTTGTTCTTTCAATTGCTTTTTCATTTTTTTTATCAATCCATTTTTGACCTTGACGCTTACGCATAAACGTATCGTAGTAACGCATGATAAAAATATTATAAAAGGCTTTGCCTAAATTTTTTGGATCTCGGGCTATTGCCCGTAAGCTCATAGAAAACCCAGGTGTGATATACTTCATATAATGCCAATAGCCCTCCGGTATATACAGCACATCACCGTGTTGCAAGTTAGTTTTATAACCGGTTGCGTTCTTTAATGCAGGCCATTGCTCAAAATCAGGATTAGAAAAATCGATACTTTCATGGGTGATTAAAGAGTGTGGCACTTTGTATAAATGTTTATTCTGAGCTTGATCGAATAAGATCACCTCTTTTTTCCCTTCGAAATGAAAATGAAAAATATTGGCTAAATCAATATCATAATGCATGAAGGTATAGGAATTGGTTCCGCCAAAAAATAGCATTGGCAAACTTTTCAATAACTTTAATCCAAAATCAGGATAGGTAAAATCGTTCTGTAATTCTGGCACTTCCTTTAAGATGTTCCACAAAAAAATACGGAATTTGGTAGGCTCTTTTTTCAGTAAGTCAACATAATCGGCCATTTTCATTTTGGCATGAGGCTCATTAAAACCATCTTCATGACTTACGGGACGATCATCGTACAAGGGTACTATTTTGTCGCCCGCCACAGCTTTCATATAATCTAAATTCCATTTCGTATACGCAGGCCAATCTTCAATAAAACCTTGAATCACTACAGGTTTTTGAGGTTTAAAGTACTGCTCTATAAAATCGCTTTTAGAAATACGATCTACTGATGGAATAGCTGTCAAATGCAATGTAAACCAATTTTAAAATGACTTCAAAAATAAAAATACCCACTAAATTAACTCCAAATACTAAGAGGTTTTTGCTTTAGCCTTTGCTGCTTCATTACGCTCGATGGCATGACCAGGTCTTGACCATTTTGGTTTCTCTCCCAGGGTTTTATATTCAGAGTCTTGCGCCTCTACAGTTTTGGGTTGCGAAACTTTGGTAAATGGTTTTTGCGGATTTAGGCCTAAAAGCTGAAACATTTCCATATCTTGATTTACATCAGGGTTTGGAGTAGTTAACAATTTATCGCCTGCAAAAATGGAGTTCGCTCCTGCAAAAAAGCACATCGCCTGCCCTTCTCTACTCATTTCTGTTCTCCCTGCTGAAAGTCTTACTTGCGTTTCTGGCATCACAATTCTGGTGGTAGCCACCATACGAATCATATCCCAAATAGCAATGGGTTCAATATCTTCCATGGGTGTGCCTTCTACAGCCACTAAAGCGTTTATCGGCACCGATTCTGGTTGCGGATTAAGCGATGCTAGAGCTACTAACATGCCTGCTCTATCTTCTAATTTTTCTCCCATCCCGATAATACCACCGCTACATACCGTAACATTGGTTTTACGCACATTGCTAATGGTATCTAAACGATCTTCAAAAGCTCGAGTAGAAATAACATCTTTATAATAATCTTCAGAAGTGTCTAAATTATGATTATAGGCGTACAAGCCTGCTTCTGCCAAACGTTGTGCCTGGTTTTCGGTAATCATCCCTAGGGTGCAGCACACTTCCATATCGAGTTTGTTGATGGTACGCACCATTTCTAGTACCTGATCAAATTCTGGACCGTCTTTTACATTACGCCATGCAGCACCCATACAAACTCTAGAGCTACCAGAGGCCTTTGCTCTAAGGGCTTGTGCTTTTACATGCGGTACGGTCATTAAATCGTTACCTTCTACTTTGGTGTGGTACCGAGCGGCTTGCGGGCAATAGCCACAATCTTCAGGGCAACCGCCCGTTTTTATCGAAATTAAAGTAGATACCTGAACCGTATTGGGATCGTGGTATTTTCTATGTATGGTGGCAGCATCGTATAACAACTCCATTAAGGGTTTGTTGTAGATGTCTAATATCTCTTGTCTTGTCCAGTTGTGTCTTGTCTCGCTCATGTAGCTCAAATATATCAGGCTCAAAAATAACCTATTTGTTATTCATATCCCAAAAAAGAAAAATTTATCATTTTAGAATTTTGACTTTAAAAACTACTATTTCACAGAAAAACAGCTTTATGTAACTTTAATTAAAGCAATTATACCATTGAATTTTTTCTTTACTTGCTGAATGTTAGTTTCGCTTGAAAATAAAAAAATATGAAATTCAATCTTCTATTCAACTCAAAATATAAAATAGCGACTCATATTTTTGTATTTAGCCTCTGCGCTTGGAGTATGTTTAATGCTTTTAGCTTTGCCCCAAAGTTAGACGCTTCGTACATATGGGGCGACCTATTTCCTGTTGTAATTTTTATAAGTACCCTCTATATTTTATCATGGTGGTTAATTCCGATACTTTTTAAAAACTACAAAAGGGGTATCCTATTTTTAGTTTTATACCTTGGTATTTATGTAACTTTTTTAAGTTGGATTAAAACGATAGAATATAGTCTTACTCTCATAAATAGTACTAAAAGTTACAATTTCTTAGATTGGATTTATTATTCCTTCAGAACGTTTATTCCGTTTACAGTGATGTCCTTTGCATACAGTGCTGTCATCATGGACAAAAACTTACTAATAAAGATTTTTGATATAAAGCGATTAGAACGGATTATTAACACTTGTGCCGTTTTTGTAATATTTCTATATTATTTTTTGATGAATAGTACACCAAAACTTACAGAGGTGTTACTACTATGTGTATTCATATTCACTTTTTATGCTAACGTATTTTTTATATCCCCTATTTTATTCTCAAAAAAAAATAAATCAAAATACATTCTATATATAATCCTGTTTGTTCTAATATATTTTTGTTCAATATGGCTGTTGGGTTATTGGAAATTGAATTTGGATATTTACTTATTTATTTGGGGACTTACTTTAATTAGTATTCTAATAACCTCAACCTATTATGGGTATTTACGCTTAGAAACTAAAAAAAATAAATTGAAATTTGCGAATAAAGAAAGTGAATTAAATATCTTAAAATCTCAAGTAAATCCGCACTTTTTATTCAATACCTTAAACACGCTGTATGCAACTGCTTTACAAGAAAATGCGCCTATCACAGCAGAGAGCACAGCTAAATTGGCCAATTTAATACGCTATATGCAGAATGATATTTCTAAAGATTTTATACCCTTAGAAAATGAAATTAAATACCTAGAAGATTATATCTATATTCAGAAATTACGATGTGAAATAACTCCTAATATCGAAACTAATTTCAAAAATATTGAGCATCATAAAATAAGTCCAGGTTTATTAATCCCTTTTGTAGAAAATGCTTTTAAATACGGTATTGACCCTAACAAACCATCTAGCTTAAACGTATCGGTAATAGGGACGGATAACAGCATTTTTTTTGAATGTATAAATAGCTTTGATGATTCATTTAAAACCTATTACAAAGAAAAAGGATTTGGAATTGGTATTGAAAACACCAAAAAACGTTTAGCACTTGTTTACCCAAAAAATCATACTTTAGAAGTAATAAAACAGAATAAGATTTTTTCAGTAAAAATAAGTATTGAAAGCAAATGATACGAGCCATAGCCATAGATGACGAACCGAAAGCGATTCAAGTGATACAACATCACGTTTCAAAAAGTAAAAAAATTATACTTTTATCAGTTTTTTCTAATGCAAAAGAAGGTTTGAATTTTTTAAAAGAAAATCCGGTTGACCTACTTTTCTTAGATATTAATATGCCGCATTTGTCTGGCTTTGAACTTTTAGCTGAATTGCATGTAAAGCCTTTTGTAATTTTTACTACTGCCTATTCAGAATTTGCAGTCGATAGCTATACATATGATGCTGTAGATTATTTGTTAAAGCCATTTGAATATAATCGCTTTGAAATGGCCATCAAAAAAGTGGAAGATCGCTTAGCAATTGCTAAAGAACAAAACACCTATTTTTTTATAAAGGACGGATTCAAAACGATAAAAATAGCTTTTGAAGACATTTTACTTATCAAGAGCTCCGGAAACTATTTAGATATCATTACGAAGCATAAAACATGGAGCACAAGAATGACTTTTACTGAATTTATTGACAAACAATTACCACTTGTATTTACTCGGGTACACCAATCGTACTTGATTAATAACTCGAAAATTGATAAAATTGAACATAATCAAATTTCAATAGAAACCTATAACATTCCAATAAGCACTAAATACAAAGAACTTTTTTTCAAAAGCTTAAAAAGCTAAAAAAAGCCCCAAGAATAGAAATCTCCTTGGGGCTAGTGTGATTTAAAATAGCAGACTATTGCTCTGAATCCTTCTTTTTAGTGCTACCTGATTTTTTCAAGGCATCTTGTACCTCTTCAGAATCTAAATCTTTACCTTTTAAATATTCGGGCAATTGCATACCTGCCATATTAAACATTTCTTGCAAGGGTGGTACTGATTTGTACATGCCTGAAATAAAGTTAGCGGTTGAACTTTTGCCATCTTCTGATTTTGATCCAGAATCCCAAACCGTTACTTTATCAATCTTAATATTTTTAATGGCTTCGGCTTGTGTTCTTACCAATTCCGGTAATTTATCTGCAATCAGCAACAAAACAGCATCTTTAGGATTATTACCAGCCGCTTTTACAATTTCGTCTAGACCTTTTGCTTGCTTGGTTAATACTTCTAATATTCCTTGTGCTTCGGCCTGCGCTTTGAATAAAATAGCATCAGCTTCCCCCTTGGCTATACGTCGGGTACGTTCTGCATCGGCTTCGGCATCGATCTCTACTTTTTTCTTATCTATTTCTGCAGGAACTACAATATCGGCCATTTGCGAACTACGTACACGTTCTGCTCTTGCCAATTCTGCCAGCTGCTCTGCGGCATACGATTCTTCTAAGGCCTTTGCTGTTTGTACTTTTTCTGAGGCTGTCGCGGTGCGCTCTGCTTCTGCTTCACGCTGACGACGTAGGGAGTCAGAATTAGCGACGTTTATTTTTGCTATGTTTTCTCCTTCTACCGCTTGTGCGTTTGCAGCGGCTACTTGTGTACGTTCATCTTGTACGGCATTTGCCTCACCAATAGCCCCATCTCTGTTTTTCTCTGCAACCGATTTACGTGCTGCGTTGATGGCGTGTGCTGCTGCCTCTTTACCTAAAGCTTCAATATAACCCGATTCGTCAACAATATCGGTGATGTTTACGTTGATTAATTTAAGGCCCACTTTCTTTAATTCGGACTCTACACTCTGTGAAATATTGGTCAAAAACTTATCTCTATCTGAGTTTATTTCTTCAATATCCATAGAGGCAACCACCAAACGCAATTGACCAAAAATAATTTCTTTCGCTAAGTCTTGTACTTCTTGCATTCCCTGACCTAGCAAACGCTCTGCAGCATTCTGCATAATACCTGGTTCTGTTGAAATTCCAATCGTAAAACGTGAGGGTACATTTACTCGAATATTCTGCTTACTCAAGGCGTTGACCAAGTTCACTTCTATAGAAATAGGTGTTAAATCAAGAAATTCGTAATCTTGAATTACAGGCCAAATAAAAGCTGCTCCACCATGAATACAGCGGGCAGAATTTCCTGTACCTACTTTTCCATAAACAACCAATATCCGATCTGAGGGACAACGTTTGTAGCGTCTGATAAAAGATATGATAATGATAAAAAAGAATAAAATTGCAAAACCAATGGTCAGCAAGGTGGCACTACCACCACCTAATTGTAAGGGTAAAAAATACATAGGGTTATTTATTTAGGAGTTCAACAATTAATATTCCGTTATCGGTAACGGCTTTTACACGAACCACATTGCCTTGGTGCAAATCGGTTATTTCTTCAGTTAGCGCATCTAACTCACGTAAAGTTCCTTGGACTGTAATACTTACTTTTCCGATAGAAGAACGCTTGGCACCAATGGTTAGGTATACCTCGCCCACTTGATTAATCGCATTTTTTAACAATAAAGTACCACTACTTTGCAATTTGGCAAGGTAATAGAATATGGATGCCATAGCGAACATCATCGCTAAACCGCAGACAATTGATATGAAAACCACGGCAAATTTTGGTAATTCGGCATTTAAGCATGCAATACCTGACCAGCCAAAAATGGTAAAAAACCCCATTAAGTTTTTAAAAGATAAAAACTGAAAATCAATACCTGTATCGCTTTCAATCTCAGCATCTACATCGCCGTCGATACCGCCGCCATCACCGCCAATTAGCGTTAAAATTAGCAGAATCACAAAGATAACGGATGAAATACCCGCTACAACCCAATATATTTTTTCAAATAAGCCTAGGGCTTCAAACCATAATTCCATAGTTTTTAATTTAAAGGTTACTAAATACTTTTTAAAACTATACTCACTGCATTTCCTCCAAAACCGACGGCGTTAACCATCACTTTATGTATTTTAGTAGGAACCTTCTCGTAAGGTACAAAAGGTACTTTTATCGCTTTTTGGTGTTGCAGCATTAAAACGGCCAATTCTACGCTCAACATCCCAGAGGCTCCGAAAGTATGACCTATCTTCCATTTATTGGTAGTGCAAAAGGGTTTTTTGTTACAAAATATTTTATCGATGGCCTCCATTTCCGATACGTCACCTTTAATAGTACCTGGGGCATGCATCACGATCACATCAATTTCATCAGGGTGCATGGTACCTAAAGCCATTTTCATAGAACGTTGAAAACAAACAGCATCGGTAGAAATAGAGATGTTGTGTTCTAATAGTTCTGTGGCGTAGCCTATACCTTCAATAAGAGCCAAAGCATTTTCTGGCACGCCTTTTTCTACACATGCCACCGCAGCGCCTTCCCCCAACACCATCGTATTTTGAGTTTTATGTAGGTCTAATGCACGGCAAGGGTAGCCGTCAGATTCGTGAGCACCCGACGTTTTGGCGTAAATTTTTAGCGCTTTCATTTGAGCGATAGTAAAAGGGGTTAATGGAGCTTCACTACCCCCTACTAAAAATTTATCTGCCATTCCTCCGCGTAGCCATGCCACTCCGTTTAAAAGCGAATGTAAGGCTGTAGAACAGGTAATAGAATGTGAGATTTCAGGGCCTTGAGTTTGTAAATCGTGCGCAATCCACGAGGATATATTCCCTAAAGTAGTTGTGGGTGAGGCTAAAGTAGGAGCTTTTCCTGTGTTTAGAAACTCTTCATAGTGCTTTTCAAACAAGCCCGTGGCGCCTCTTGAAGACCCTATATTAATGCCAAAATTATCGCCAGCCACCCAACCTGCATTGGCCATAGCATTTCTCGAGACCCATAAGGCAAACAAAACACTATCGTCTAAATTTTTATATTTAGAATCTGAGTACTTTAAAATTTCAAGCTCTTTTTTAGCTTCATCCGTAAGTGAACCAGTCCAAACCTCTTTACCATCCATCTTTTTTAATCGCAGTAAAGACCCATCATTTTGGTAGGCATTCCAAATGGCATTTTGAGAAATTCCTAAAGGAGAAATAGACGCTATTGCGGTGATAGAAATAGCTTCTCTATCGGCTGAATCCGGCTTTTTTTGATTGGTATGTGCTACTGTTTTCTTCATTTACACTAGGTCCAAAACACTTTTTATCGCATCATAAATTTGTTGTAATTCTACTTCAGAAATTACATAAGGTGCCGAGATGTAAATTGTATTTCCTAAAGGACGTAAAAACACCCCATGATCCATAAAATGTTGCATTAATTTATCCCGTAAATTTCCATACCGCTCCATTTTAACATTTAAATCTAAAGCAAAAATTGTTCCTGTTTGCCGTGTACTTAACACCTTGGGATGATCTTTTATTTCGTCATTAAACTTTTGGTGCGAAGCGATTACCCGTTGAATACTCGCTTGAATTTCAAAAGATTGTAAGAGCTCAATACCTGCTAAAGCCGCAGTGCAGGCCAAAGGATTTGCAGTATAGGTGTGCCCGTGGAATAAACCCTTGGAAATTTCAGTACTGTAAAACGCATCGTATACTTTTTGGGTACAGCTCGTTACTGCCATGGGCAAAAGTCCGGCTGTTAAGGCTTTCGACATGCACATCACATCTGGTTTTTCATTTAAATAATCAGATGCAAAATGCTTACCCGTTTTGCCAAAACCTGTCATGACCTCATCGGCTACAGTGATAACCCCATGTTGTTTTAAAAGTGCCAAAATTTGATCTAAACCACCAGCATCATGCATTTGCATCGCTGCCGCACCTTGAATTAAAGGCTCAAAAATAAAACCTGCAATATCATTTTGTTCTAATCGCTTTTCTAAGTGTTCTAAAATGGTAGCTATATTTTCTTTAGTTGGTGTTGCAATGCGCTCTACCTCGATAAAATAATCCTCAAAAGGACCGTTGTATACAGATAATCCAGAAACCGACATGGCCCCGAAGGTATCACCATGAAAAGCATCTTCAAAAGCTAAGAGCACTTTGCGATTTTCTCCTTTGTTAAAATGGTATTGTAATGCCATTTTAATTCCAATTTCAGTAGCCGTAGAACCATTATCCGAGAAAAATAATTTTTCTTGATTGCTAGGTAATATCTGGATTAAAGCTTCAGACAATTGAACAGCAGGTTCATGGGTAAATCCACTAAATACCACCTGATCTAATTGTTGCATTTGGGCGTACACTTTCTCAATAATATACTCGTTGCAGTGCCCATAAACACAGGTATACCAAGAAGCTATTCCGTCGATATAGGTTTTACCCGCTTCGTCCGTGAGCGTACAAGCCTTGGCCTTCGTAATAGCCAACATCGAGTCATGTAATTTATGTTGCGTTAAAGGGTGCCAAATATGCTTTTTATCGCGTTCAGAAATATTTTTCAATGGGAATAAATTTTTGAATCCGTGTTTTTATATATCTTGCAAAGATGCTAATAAAAAATTTCTTGAAAATGAAATTTTTTATTTTGCCTCACCCAAAACTACTCTAAAAAGTAGTTTTGACCTCTCCAAAGGAGAGGTGAGTTAGAAACCCAAGGCTCAGGCCTCGCGCAATCTTTAGATAATTAGCCAAATTATGCTAACCAAGCTTATAAACTATTTGACGCCTAACTACCATCATCTTAAAAATAGGACTGTTTTTTTCATCCTATTTTTCGTTTCTTTTTTTCTTAGGCTTCCCTTTTTCTTTAGGGATTATATAGATCGTGATGAAAGTACATTTATTTTAATGGGACAATCGTGGGTAAACGGACACCTACCCTATCTTGAACTTTGGGATTTAAAACCTCCCATGAATTTCTTATTTTTTGCCGGTATCATCTACTTTTTTGGAAAGAGTATGATCGCCATTCGCTTTTTTGGTGTTGTTATTGTAGCCCTAACAGCTTGGTACACCTACAGCATCAGTAATCTCGTGACCTCCAAAAAAATTGGTTTTTGGTGCGCCATCTTTTGTGTATTTCTTCAAAGTTTATTTGGTAGTATGCAAGGCGTAATGTCCGAACACATTTCTGTGGTGTTTTTTATGCCCGGGCTTTACTTTTTAATAAAATATAAGAAATGGTATTGGTTTCTACTTGCAGGGCTATTGATGGGCTTAAGCACCATGGTAAAATTAAATATGGCCTATCCTATAGCGCTACTTGGTTTGTTTTTATCGTATGGATATATCATAAAGAGAAATTTTAGAACAGGGTTTTTAAATATGATGATGTTTAGTCTTGGGGTTATCACTATAATTCTATGTGCTATTTTACCCTATTACCTCCAAGGAAATTTTAATTTATGGTGGCATTCTGTTATCCAGGCACCTCTACTATATTCAAATTACGGGCGCTCATCTATTGTTATCTTCCTTCCACTTTTGCTATTCTTAGCCTTGTTGCTATGGTTGGCTCATAAAAATAATTATATTAATTTTAAGACAGATACCATACAAATACTTACTCTTGCCATCATTGGAATTGTATTGTCATTTATAAAAGGTGGACGATTAAATGGTCACTATTTAATTCAACTTTATCCGAGCTTAATAATTTTGGTCTTTATTTTTATAAGCGCACTACCCTATCTAAAACGTGCTACCTATAAACCGCTATCTATTCTATTATTACTTTTAATCCCCATGGAAAGTTATCTTGAATATGTTGCTATTGTAAAGAATAAAATTGAAAAAGGCACTTTTTACAACGGAGAAGGCATTGAGGTACCTAGGTATATTAGCTCTAATAATTTAGACTACACCAATATTTTATTTACAGAATACCATATTGGGTATTGGTATTTAGGTACAAATCCGCCCTCAAAAACAGCAACCCATCCTAGTAATACTTCCCGTCCAGAGCTTTTTCAATATGCACAAAACCCTAGAAAAACGGTGATGGAAGAAATACAGTTTATTTTAGAAGTGAAGCAACCACAACTCATTGTAGCACGGCAAGGTGACTTATTATTATTTGACACCCTTATTGATGAAAACATATACGTTAACCGCTATCTAAAACAACATTACCAACCCATAAAAACTATTGGTAAGGCTATTATTTATCAACGCTTAAAGCGATAATAAAATTGGCTTAAACTGTGCCGCATATTTTTTAATAGTGGCTTTATTAAAACTAGCTTCTTCGTTGATTCTACCAATCACTGTAGCGCCTGTTTTTTTTACAATAATTTCTTCAGTGGTTTTATGTTCATCACCGCTAAATATAATATAAACATCATAACCCTTGTGTTGCAACCAACCCACCGTGAGCAAGGTATGGTTAATGCTCCCCAAATAATGTCTAGACACTACCACAACATTATGGCTAGGCATAATAATATCTAAAATGGTATCTTCATCATTGAGGGGTACAAGCAAACCTCCTGCACCTTCAATGATTAAATGATTACTCGTTTCTGGAGCATTAATTTCATTAATATCGATAACAACACCTTCTATAGCAGCAGCGGCATGCGGGCTCATAGGTGTTTTAAGCGCATAGCTATTTTTGTGAATTACGGTTTGGGTATTCGAAATTAGGCTCGCCACCTTATGACTGTCAGCATTTTCAAGTTCCCCCGCCTGAATAGGTTTCCAATAGTCTGCTTCTAAAGCTTCCACCAAAATAGCCGAGGCTATTGTTTTACCAACTTCTGTAGAAATTCCTGTAACAAAAAAAGTACGCATCTTATCAAGGTTTTGTGATCATGTTACAATGTAAACATTTGTATTTTCTTTTTTCAAAAAAAGGAAAAAGTTTATGAAAAATAGTTTTCCTCTCGTAGTACGACTCTGATTTTTGTGCCTTACAATTAGGGCACTTTATTAAATTGCCCTCATCATCTATGGCGTAATGGCGCAATTCCTCGTAAATTTCTAAGGCTTTAGCCTCATCTTCTTTGAATACCTGCAATTTTGCACCGCCAATGGCATAGCTTATCATCGGATCTGAATTGAGCACGTTGTGATCTTTCAGAATCACCTGTATGCCTTCGAACTCTAATTTCGTTTTTAAGACTTGTAAGTCTGACACATACTCAAAAGAAGCAATGGTTACTAATTTACTACTCATGCGCGTTCATTGATGTTTGCAACAAACGCAGCACGCTTGTTATTTCTTTTTTAGTCGTATAACTATGCAAGCAAAACCGCAGTCGCTCTTGGCCTTTCGGTACTGTGGGCGATAAGATTGGTTTTACAGCAAAGCCTTCTGTTTGTAAAAAGGATGACACCTTTTTTACCTTTTCATTACCAGGAATAACACAACAATGAATTGCAGAGCTACTTGGAATAAATGGAGCCTCTAGACCAAAAAACTTTATTTGTTCATTAAAAAAAGTAATATTTTCTTTCAATTTACGCCTAGAATTGGTGGTTTTTAATTCGGTATAAGCACTACGTATTGTTGCCAGTGCATGTGGCGGCAAACCCGTAGTATAGATAAAACTACGCGCAAAATTAATTAAGTAGCTTTTTAAGTTTGCACTTCCCAAAATAGCAGCACCATGGCATCCCATGGCCTTACCAAAGGTTACAATTTGGGCAAAAATTTTCGGCTGAAGTGTCGCATCAAAAACTAAACCCTGACCTTCACGGCCAAATACTCCGATAGCATGGGCTTCATCTACCACTAAATGATATTTTTTTAAGGCGCAAAAATCTGCTAATTCGGTTAAGTTTGGCGTATCGCCATCCATCGAAAAAACAGACTCCGTGACTATGTAAATGTCTATGGAATCACCGTGATTAAACCGATCATCAGCAAGTTTATTTTTTGGTGCTTGTACTCTTTGGAGTAATGCCTTTAAGTCATCTAAGTTGTTATGTTTAAACTTATAGCTCTTCGCTACACCCATAGCAATGCCATCGCGAATGCTTGCGTGAATATATTCATCGTATAAGACAAGATCACCACGTTGTGGCACCGCACTAAAAAATCCAATATTAGCATCATAGCCAGAGTTGAACAGCAAAGCTTCTTCAACGCCATGAACCTCGGCTATTTGGTTTTCAACCTGAACATACAAGTCAGAATTACCCGAAATTAAGCGCGATCCTGTTGCTCCGTTTTGAACTATTTTCTGCTGCGAAAGCAAGGCGCTTGACCTTTCAAAAATTGCCTTATTCCTTGCAAAACCTAGGTAGTCATTAGAAGAAAAATCAATTATAGTATTGGGCAACCCCAAGGATCTTAGAGCATTATTTGCCGATCTTTCTTCTAATTTAGCTTGCAGCTTTCTAGGAAAATGTGCCATAAAGCAAAGGTAGTAATTCGTTAAATAGACTTACTCAAAAAAGTAAAGCTTTTAACCCTTGTATACACATTAGCTCAAGGGCCCTAGCCTACAAAATTTCACGGTTTTGTATTTCACTTCAAACGTTGCAGTATTTTTCTGATTAAAAAATTGTTCTTTAGAGGAAAAAAATTGTGGTATTTCATCGAAAATAAATTTAACATTTCTGTTTTTAACGTATTTTTAACTACCTAACTGCATTTCTATTGAAGAAATTTCTACTCGCTTTTTTTATGTCTTGGACCTACTGCTTTTCGCAAAGTATAAATTTTGACCAGCTTGAAAAAGAGAAGTGGTTACGATACAATGGAGGCATTTCGGCCAATAGCGTCTTTTATGATGGTACGGCAAATCGTCAAAATTTGACCTACTTTGTTACTGGGAATTTAAACTTCAATATCGCAGGCTTATACTCCATTCCTTTATCGTTTACCTATTCTAACCAAGATTTTAATTTTCCGAGTCCGTTTAATTTTAATCGCCTAAGCTTACATCCATCTTACAAATGGATAACGGCGCATATAGGGGATGTAAACATGACATTTTCGCCCTATACCCTCAGCGGTCACCAATTTACGGGCGGTGGTTTTGAACTTAATCCAGAAGGTAAATTTCAGATAAGTGCCATGTACGGTCGTTTGTTGCGTGCCACAGCATATAATGAAGATGCACAAGGTGGTATTACAGCCTACAAACGTATGGGCTATGGCGTAAAAACTGCATATGATTTTGAGTTTATGAAATTGGGCGTGATTTTGTTCAAAGCTTCTGATGAAGAGAATTCTATTGAAAACTCGTTTCCTGTAGCATTAAATTTAACTCCTAAAGACAATGCGGTACTTTCTTTCGAGAGTGATTTTCGCGTATTTGATAAAGCTATTTTTCATATAGAATATGCCATTTCCGGTGTTACAGAGGATATGCGTTTAACGGAAGAAAAACCTTCAACAGGAATGCTTTCTTTTCTACTCGATGAAAATATCAGCACCACCTATTACAATGCCCTAAATGCATCATTTAACTACCCCGCTGGTGCAGGTAGCTTGGGCGTAGCTTACGAGCGTATTGATCCAGACTATAAAACGTTAGGCGCTTATTTTTTTAATAATGATCTAGAGAATGTTACTGTAAATGCCACTCAAACCATCTTCAATAACAAATTAAATTTAAGTGTTAATGCTGGTGTTCAGCGTGATAATCTTAATAAAGCCAAAACTTCTGATCAAAGGCGAGTGGTAAGCGCTGTTACTGCAAGTATCATGGCTTCTGAAAAACTGACATTAAACGGCTCGTATTCCAATTTTCAATCGTTTACCAATATTCGCGATCAATTTGATTTTATCAACCAAGTAGGTGATTTTGACAATGTGGATACCCTAAATTACCGTCAGATATCACAAAATGCGAATTTAGGCATCAACTATATTCTGAAAAAAACGGAACAAAAACAACACAGTACCAATCTTAATCTCGTGTATCAAAACTCTAACAACGAGCAAGAAGGAGAAAGCGTTGCAGGTGGACAAAATGCTTTTTATAATGGTACCGCAGGCTACACATTGGGCTATCCCAATAAAAATTTAACTGTTTCGATAGCCGCAAATACTTCATACAACACAGCAGGAATCGACAAAAGCTTAACTCTAGGCCCTACTTTAGCCGTGGGTAAACAATTTTTTGACAAACAATTGCGTACCAATATTTCAAGTTCTTATAATGCATCTTACACAAATGGCGAGCAACAAAATAGCGTGTATAATTTTAGATTAGGAGGCACGTATGTGTGGCTAGAAAAACACAATTTTAGCCTTAATTACCTCATGCTTTTTCGCAATGCGAATCTAAATGCGAATCGTGATTTAACCCTAACATTTGGCTATAGTTATGCCTTTGATAATTTTAAAATTCAATTCAATAAAGGCAACAGAAATACGCCTAACAGCACTATTAACCCCCAAGATATTTGGAATTTTAGATATAGGGGCATTACCTACAGTGGCACGATACCTGAATTAAACGAGCAATTAAATAATGTATTTACTAGCGAACAGTTTAGTGCCATTCCTAGATTTAAAAAAGACGATTTAGGACTGCTTTTGCAAATTACTAAAGAACAAACCAAAGAAGCAGCTTATAAAGAAAATGGCTTACTTTTCTTGAAAGAATTGTACAGTTTTGAAGATTTTCAAGAGGTATATGACAAAACACTTTTTACTGTAATTAGAAAACTACAGCTCGATATGCGTAAAATAGATCTTGCACTAGAAAACTTATTTGTAGCTAAAAAATTGGAAGTTGACAGCCACCCTTTATTCCCTAAAAAGGAAGCAGAATACACCACCGATGATCTGGCATTAGCACCCGAATATAAGATGCTGCTCAATGAACAAGAAGACCGATTAAGAAAATTAGTGGGTCACCGATGGATGGAAGAAAAATTTAATGACTTTACGGATATTAGGGTTGTAAAAGAGCCCAGCGGGTATTTAAAAGAGTTTAAAATAAATAATGCCTTAGCGGCCTATAAAATTTATGACGCATCAGATGACTCTGAACAACTAGAAAGCTATTTAGAAAATGAAATCATCGATTTCTATTTTAAAAAATCGCTAATACTAGTAAACCCGGAAAGTTTTGAGTTGCGGTATATAAATAAAAATTAGCCCCTAACCCCCAAAAGGTGAATTATACAGGGTTAATGGGTGTTGGGTGTTGGGTGTTGGGTTTTTTTAAATTGAGCTTGAAAATGGAAAATAAAGAATAAAAGAAGTATGCAAATAGTTAGAACACGTATTAAAAAGATGCTTCAAGCAGTGAAAACCTTGAACTGGAGAGCCTTTGTTCTTTTTTCTCTTATCTTTTTTCTTTTTTCTGGGCTTTCAGCCCAAGTTTTCCCTGTTCAAATAATTCCACAAGTAACGCCACCACCACCTATCTATCTTTCGAACTATGCCGATGCGAGTACCATCAACAGTCCGCTTCGAGTACAATTAATACTCAACGACTTTAATATTCAAAGTAGAGCAATACGCCTAAAAACGTATTTTCAGGGAAGTGGGCTTAATTTTCAGAGTACCGATTTAGTTACGGGTGCCACCCCATTATTTTTAGAAGCAGGTGTGCCTTTGATATTAACCAATGCCGAATTAGCCCCTTATTTTAGGTTTGAAAACATCGCAGGTATTTCGCCAAACGTGTATGGCAATGCTATTCCCGAAGGTACTTACCAATTTTGCTTTGAGGTTTTTGATGTCGCTACCGGCAACCGATTATCCAATAAAACCTGTGTTACTACCGTAATTTTTAAAAACGAACCCCCTTTTTTAGTCACCCCACGTAATAGATCGAACGTTGCAGAAATAAACCCTCAGTATATTGTTTTTCAATGGACACCACGAAGCATTAATGTTACGAATGTGGAATATGAACTCAGTCTTGTTGAAATTTGGGATACCCAGATAGATCCACAAGCTGCTTTTTTAAGTTCGCCTCCTATTTACCAAACCACCACCAATGCCACGACCTACGTTTACGGACCTAGTGACCCGCTGTTGTTATCTGGAAAAAATTATGCATGGCGTATTCAGGCCAAAGCAAAACAAGGTGCCGAAGAAATAGGGCTTTTTAAGAATGAAGGCTATAGCGAAATATATTCGTTCAGCTATGCTACGGCTTGCGATTTACCAGAAGGTATCAACCACGAAGTAAAAGGCAGTACCATTGCCAATATCTTTTGGGAAGATTTATCTAATGATGTTCCTGAATATACCATTCGTTATCGCAAAAAATCTCTCGAAGAAGGTGAGTGGTTTATAAATAAAACCACTGGTAACACCACTTCTCTTTGGGGTTTAGCCGCAGGCACTACGTATGAATATCAAATTCAGAAAAAATGTGCCGTTACCAAAAGCGATTGGAGTATCGCTAAGCAGTTTACCACGCATATTGCTGACAATGAAGCTAGTGTGTATGAATGTGGTATTACGCCTGATTTTAGTTTAAGCAATACAGAGAAATTAGCAAGTCTGGTTAAAGGGGATACGTTTACGGCAGGCGATTTTCCAGTAAAAGTACTCACGACAAGTGGTACTAACGGCAGGTTTACAGGTACAGGGTACGTAACCATCCCGTATTTAAATAGTATTCGGGTCAGTGTAAAGTTTACGAATGTACTCATCAATACCGACAAGCAACTCGCTGAAGGTACGGTGGTGACCTATTATGATGAAAACTTAAGTAATATTTTAGATATTGACGATGCCATTGAAACGGTTGGGAATATTGGCGAAGCTGTTGGCGAACTCTTCGAAGGAAATAACGATCTCGATGAAATTCGTATTAATTGGGTACTTGACCCCAAAGAAGATATTGAAATTAAAGATGGCATATTAGTAATCACCAACCCCGCCAACGGAGCTACCGAAACGAGTCCGCTTGGTGATGATAAGGTAATTGTAGATGCTGGAGGAAATGTGTATCACGTTGATGCTGGTGGCAATGTGACCAAAGGCGGACAAATAGACCCTAGTGGCTCAGTAACAACAGGAAATGTTACCGGTGTTTCTACCCAAGGAGAACTAGAGGCCTTAACTGCAGAAGGCATTCAAGTACGTTTTGAAGATCAGGATACCTATGGTTACGATCAAATGCCTTCAACGGCCAATGACAAATTAAAAAAAGAATATACCACTATCCCTGATGTTACCGGACAAGAATATACATTAGCACATATAGCGGTTGAAAAAGGAGAATCGATTAGCGTTACCGCTAAAGTAGTTATAGCGACCTCTTCTGCTTACGGTTTAGCTGATCTAAAATTTAAAACCAAAGCGGGTGAATTGATTCCTGCCCAAATAAATGAAAGTAATAATACGATTGACCTCAGCATCAAAGGCCATTACAGCTTAGAAAGTGAAACTATTTATGCCGTAGTCAACTCCAAACAAGACAGCACCCAACAACTCACCGCTGGTGCCTTTACCCTTTGGCATTTAACGGATAGAACAGTAAATGTGGTACTCGTATCTGTAGATGATGCCCCGCTACCCAATATTACAACCCTAGAGAACATTTTTAAAAAAGGGATTGTTAGTTTAACTATCGAAACTGCCGCCGCTGATTTAGATGATAGTACCCTAGGACTAGATAAGCGCCTAGAAATTGGCGATAGCCCTTGGCTAACCGCCTACAACACTGAACAAAAGGAGGTTATAGCGCATTTAAAATCTCAAATAGACTATGACAAAAGCAAGTATTACGTAATTGTATTCCCTAAAACTTTTGAAACCACAAAACCTATTGCTGGTTTTATGCCCTTACAACGCCAATTTGGTTTTGTATTTAGTGCTGATTTAAATGCGGGCGAAGAAAGTAAAAATAGCCTTGAAGGCGTCACCGCTCACGAATTAGGGCATGGCATTTTTGCCCTACAACATCCATTCACCCAATACGGCACAACAGAAGGTAGCACCAATTGGTTAATGGACTATGGCGAGGGTATAAAATTACCCCACACCCATTGGGCGCAAATGCATAACCCTGCCCTTAAGTTTTATGTGTTTCAAGATGAGGAGGATGGTCAAAATTGGGCTTTTGAAGGTAAAAACGTTTTATTTTCAAAAATTTCAGAAAATTTTGGAAAAAATATCGATAGCACTTTCACTTTCGTAACTCCTGCGGGAGATTTTATTGATTTACCAGAAGATGTTTTAGATGTTATCTTTTATTACGGCGTACAGAATACTGGAACTGAAAGTAAATCATTACCTGGAACTTTATTTGGTTTCACAATAACCCAAGAAAAAAATACAATTAAATACAAATCAAAAATAAAAGAAGGAATATTTGAAGGTTATTTTGATGAAGATGATAACGTATTCAAATCTGAATCTGTAGATGGTCAGTTTCATATTATGTTTTTAACTAGTTCTTCAAGTAAGGCTAAATTACTTAGAATTGAAAGTGATAGAACACAAGCATACAACGGAACACCAAAAAAAATACCTGAACTATTTGATTTCCCAATTTGGCCATATCAAATAAAAGATAATGTAAAAAAAACAAAAGAATTTTCAACATCGAGTATGTTGGGTAATTCTCAAACTAAATATAATCAAGAGATATTAGAACAAGTATTTAAATACATATCGGAAGACGAATCACTTTTATTAAAAAATAGAATACTTGAAATTGCTCACGCCTATCCATCTTTATTTGATAAAAGTTCCAATAAGAAATTCTTTGATAATTGGCAAGCCTGTAATCCAGATTATGTTAATACTTTATATGGTTTTGAACGTTATTTATTAAAAAAATATTGCGAATGCGAGTATATAGCTACAGGAAATAAAGAGTCAGATGATATTACTTCTACTGGTTATTATATATGTCATAAAATAAAGTCGCTACCCGAAAATAGGTTTGAATATTTAAAAGAATATTATATTTTTTTACTCGAATATGTAAAAAATGAACAAAAAGAAGCTTATACACTTCTAGACAATATTTACAAAGACCCTTCTATAATAAATAGTACAGATATAACTACACTTACAAATGCTATAAATGCTGCAAGTGAAATAGATATAGCAAAAACAATCAATGTAGAACTTATTTACAGAATACTAAGTAAAATATTATCAGAAGGCGAAATAACAGAAGGTTCTACCTTTAGACCGCAATATGAAAAAAGTGTCTTACACCTATTAAATACAGTTGTAAATAGATTTGATAGTACTGAAAAGGGCGAATTACTAACTAAAATTGAAAGTAAAAATTATTACATCGAACTCCTAGACAACGATAAATATCTATACGAGCAATTATTTACTAATGTTGACGATGACTTTCTTTTTAATCTTACTTCAAATAACAGAAAAGAACTTATAACCCTATTTACAAAAATTGTTTTAGGGGCTACTGATTTTTATGAAAATAGGCTAAACGAGGCAATTGATGATATTGGGCAAAGAATTTTCGTTTTCGAATACAACAATTTTATTAAAAATTCGGGAATTGAAATTTTATCAAATAACATTTGGGTACAAATTGCAGATAAACTTTCGAATGATGCGATTACCAAAAATCTAAAAATTAAAGATATTTCTTATGATTTTATGGATAATGGTACAATTCATCTTGAACAAACTGATGATTTGGGCTTTTCTAGTTCCAGTACAGCATTTTCACCTAATCCGGATTTGAAACCTTTTGATCTTGTTTTATTTACTAACAAATCAAACATAACCCTACTTAAAGAATATGAACAAGCCATTGGCTATACTGGTAATATACCATTACCAGCAATAGCACTCGCCTATGTCTCAGATGCTGGAAATAAAGAAACTACTTTACAAGGTATAAGTGCTGCTTTTGACCTTGCCTCTTTAGTAGGTACTGGTGGCACTTTAACTACTATCAAAGGACTCAGTAAATTGAGAAAAATATTACTGGTTGCTGATTTGGCAAGTTCTGGTACCAGTATTGTTGCTACTTCAATCAGTGACAACCCTGAACTAGCTAAATTAAAACAGGCGTTAGATATTTTTTCCACTGCTACAGGGGTCGTTGGCGCATTTGACAATCTTGTAACATTAGGCGACAAGTCTATGCGCGAAATTATTTCAGAGGTTTCCAAAAATTACAAAGGCTCAAATGAAATTCCTTCTTTAGCTCAGATGAATAGCGTTTTTGATAGCTTCGATAATTTAAATGATAGCAAACTACTCCGTTTAGTTTCAGATGAAAAAGAAGCGATTAAATATATTGAGGTATTACTTCTAAAATTGACTAAAGATGCCTCTGATGCTGGTAAAACTGCAGACTTAAATAGAGTAAAAAGAATACTAGAAAGAATAAAGAAAGCTAAATTAGTTTTTGAGACATCTTCGATAGCAGATAATGCTGGTAAAATTCTTAAGCAACAAGATAATATATTGAATATTAAAAGTATTGCAGGTAATTTCAAATCATTTACCTATAAAACTGGAGAAAATTCATTAGGACAAGCTATAATTGAACAGGTACGTGCAGGAACATTTTGGAACTTAGGTGAAAATAGTACCATAAAACACACACAATATTTAAGTAAGGATGGTAAGTTTTACGTTAAGCTCGTGCCAGATGCTAAAGATGGTCGTATGCTCTTTTTTGATGCGGAAAAAGAAACACCATTGGGTTGGGGGTTTTTACCCTCTGATGGGACAAAACTTTTAGACCCACTTGTTACAGCAGAAGATTATGAAAAACTTATTGAAAAGCTAAAATTCATTCATGGTTTTGATAAAACGACCAAACAGCTAAATTTTGGAGCAAAAGGTACTTTGGTCAGATATACAGATAAACTAAATGTATATTTAGGTAGTTATAATCCTTCAAGAACAGCAGGAGCCGAAAATGAATTGGGAACAAAAGATGTATTAGACCAATTGAACATGTATAAAAACTACCGTTTTGCTGAAAATAGCCCTGAGGTTCTAAAAGCTGGCAGTATATCTTTACTTAACCTACCAGATGTTATGGCAGGAATGCCCAATACCAATAATTTCTTTGATGATTTTAACGTTGAATACTTAGACTTTTTAATCAAAAATAAAGACAAAACCGAAATTATATTTACAACAAACCCTATTCATCAAGATTTGTTTAAAGCTTGGGATAAAGCACGTAATGAATATAAACGAAATGCGAACTTGCTTTTCGAACCAAGTGGTTTTGCCAAGGAAATCAAGTACTTAAGGGACAGAGGTGTTACTACTGTTAAATTTAAAGACGGTAGTGACCTTGATTTAGATAGTATTGATTTAGATGATATGGATTGGATAACTAATTGGAAATATTAATAAGATGAAGATAATTGGTAAAGAATTTCGTCATATAAAGTCGTGTCCTTCGATACAAGAAAACGATGTTCAAGGAACATTGTATTCAGAATACTTATGGGGTTATATATATATATATGATAATAAAACTGTTGCTAGATGGTCATCGGTGGATAGAGATGATTCGTTAATTGACATTTTTGGAAAAATTCCTAATGATTTATCAAACATAAGGAAAAAAAATATAATTAGCTCTATTCAAAAAGGAAATGATCCAGTAACTATTGGTAATTATAAAATATCAGATAATAATAGAATTCGAATGAAATGGAATTTTTATCATGGCGAAGCAATTGAGATTGTATTTAGCGGAGAAATACTATTAAACGGCGATGCCGTAAAAGGAACGTTTTATAAAAATGGAGAAATAAACGTACCTGAAAGGGTTTATTATAATATAGATAAACCTTTACCTGAAAATTTAATCGAAGAACAAAAGAATGCCTAGGGAAAAAACCAGTCAAGAAGATAATTTAAAAATGGTAATACGCTTAAAGCAAATAAGAAGTATAGCTATCAAGTTTTTCTTGGGAGCAATTGTTACAGGTTTATTTGGTGCGTTTATCCCTTTAGGCTTTTTGCCAAAAGCAGGAGGTCGCCTTAGAGGTAATTTTTCTGAAACCCTTCCTGACAAAATAGGCATGTGGTGGTACTTTATTTTAATGGTCATTATTTGTATTGTCCTGGTGGTTCTAATTTTATACCTATATCAATACGATGAACTTAATAATGACATAAAAGAACAGTTTAAAACAACATTTAAATCAAAAATAAAAGATTTCGTTGCCTTAACTGACGATTTAGGAAATAAGGCCTATCGAATTTGGTTAGAACCCAATGCCTACGACTTAAACAAAATTGAAGTGAATTCAGAAAATTGTACTGGGTTTCCAATTTGGAATGCACCTATAGAAATTGAAATTACATGTATCGCTTATTTACCTCTTAGAGTCAACATAGTAGATACTTTACCTACCGATGTTGAACATGAAGCTAATATAGATAAAGCACTAGAAGAAATAAACCAAATACTAAAAAATCATAATCAAAAATTATGACTAAAAAATACCTATATACAATTTCAATACTGTGTAGTTTTCTGCTTAGCGGAATAGCACACGCTAACTATTCCCCCTTAGAAGCGGGACTAAAGGGGATGTCTTTTGTAGCTATAACAAACCCTACTGATTCCATAAAATCAAAAAAAGCAACCGCTAGTCAGTTAGCCTATTTACAGCAATTAAATAGGGTGTACTCGAGAAGCTTAGCAACAACGAATACACCCCTGCCTATCGGCAGTCCCACTTCGGCAAGCTCAACGCAGCACCTCAAAGAGACAATTATCGATATAAATAATTCCTCCTTAGAAACAGGAAAGAGGCTTAGAACTTTTCCTAGCTTGCAGAAGAATCAAAACTTAGCTACTGGACAATCAGGTTTCAACATCCCATTGACCCCTAGCAAACCAGAATTTACGCAGGACTATATCGCAGCTAATTTCAGCAAAAACCCTAAAGTAGACACCTTAGTAGCTCAAGCCAAAAAAGCCTTTGACCAACTAAAAAAACTAGGGAATTTTGTGGATATTATCACAGGCAAAGAACTACTAGAATTACCTGTGGGCTTACGTAAAAAAGATTCTACTTCCCAAAATATTGTAGAATTAGCGATTGTAGAAGTAAAATTCACCCGGCAGTATGCCGAATTTAAAGCTTGGGGAAAACTAACCATTCCACAAAAAGGGCCCAACGGAGAACCGCAACGAGAACTTTATTTTGGGGCAGAAGGTATTAAACTATCCCATGACGGTGCATTGTTGAGCGATATGAAATTAGTTTTACTTGGCGATCAAGCCATTCCCATCAATGGGGATAATTGGTTGTTGACTTTAAAGGGTGGTATCAATCTTGAAACAGGAGCCTTTGGCGACCAATCGTATATAGAATTTGACTGTGCGGGTCTAAAAGGTATTGGCTTAGAAGGTGACCTACGAATTTCGCGTCAGGTATTGCTGCCGATTACCAGTGGTGGTAATTACACCTGTGGCGATAAGGTTGAGAATAAATACCTAAAAGATCAAGAAGATGTCGTGAATAACAGGTGTTATGTTGGAACTAGCTTCAGCGTTCAAGCCAATGGATGGAATGACATTCTACTCGAAGTAAGCTTACCTAAGTTTGAAGTAGTGGGACTCAAAGGATGGGGCTTTAATGTACAGAGAGCAGTACTCGATTTAAGCGATACCAAAAATGCTTCTGGTATAAAGTTTCCCGAAGAATACAAATCGCTCTACAATAATGCAACCCGCAAGTTATGGCGTGGCTTTTACGCAAAAGAAATAAGTATTATGCTCCCGAAAGGCATTGAAAATACCAAAACTTCAGACGGTCGTGTACAATTTGGTGCGGAACATTTGATTATCGATAGCCAAGGTGTTTCAGGTACTTTTTATGGTGAAAATGTATTGAGCAAAGGTGAGGGCACAGCTGGAAAATGGGCTTTTTCGGTTACTGATGTGAGTATAAGCTTAGCCATGAACTCCGTTACTGGTGGAGCTATGGCCGGAGAAATTGCTGTTCCTATCTTAAAGGAGGCGATGGAGTATGAAGGCTATATATCGGCAACTGGTTGGGGACTAGAAGTTGGCAGAAAAAGTAATTATCAAGCACCGGTATTTTTAGGAGAGATTTTCCTAGAACGGAATTCAAAAATAGGTATTGATGTCAAGGATGGTAATGTGTACCCGTTTGCTCACTTAACGGGACAACTTTCCGTGGTGGGTAAAATAAACCAAAAAGAAGGTGAAGAACAACCTACACCCGAGGAAATAACAGACGATAGTAAAGGTTTTTCTTTCCCAGGAATTGTTTTTGAAGATCTTGCCTTAGAAACCGAACCCGGTAAAAAGCCTATTAGCGCAAAATCATTTGGTTTTACGGGAGACATGAAACTAATGGGTTTCCCTACATCAGTATCTAAATTGGCTTTAGAAACTCCCGCCAACGAACTGGGTTTATCATTCGATTTAACCATTAACCTTGATAGTGACGGCTCACACGCAACAACGAGCCTAAATATTATCGGAAAATTAGCCGATGATGCCAAGATTCAAGAGTGGAAATTTAGCCGTATAAAAGTAGATAGTATTGCCATTGATTATGAAAAAGGAGGCGTAGCTTTTGAAGGCGGCTTAAAAATCATGGAAGACGATCCTACCTATGGCGATGGCTTTTCAGGAGACCTTAGTGCTACTTTCAAAAATTTAAACTTTAAAGCTACAGGCAAAGCCATGTTTGGCAATAAAGACTTTAGATACTGGTTTGTTGATATATGGGCCGATAAAAATGAAGATAAAACCAATACTAAATTACTTATCGACTCCTTTGTAGGCGGAATGTCCTACAAAATGCGGAAGAAGCGTGGCAATGCCGATGGGTTTACACCTTCCGCTGCGATATATGTTCCAGATAGCAATACCGGTTTGGGGCTCAGAGCTGGAGTGGCCATAAGTGCCCAGAACAGAAGTGCTTTTAGCGGTCGAGCTTATTTAGATATGGAATTCAATACCCATGGCGGACTCAACCGCATTGGGTTTACGGGGCAAGGGAATTTTATGAGCGATTATGAAAGTGGCTTTTTAAGTGGCACCGAAGGAATGGGCGCTTTAGAAAAAATACTTGAAAAAGTTGAAGGTTTTATTGAAAAAAACGACGAGAAAATATATAAATTACTAAAAGACGGCAACTATTTAGAAGCTGCTCAAGAGGCGATTCCACAATCTGATGTCGCCGACAAAGGGAGTATCGGGGTGTATGTAGGGATAGAAAAAGATTTTGTAAACAACACCTTTGATGGGGAATTCGAATTGTATCTCGATCTCGAAGGTATCCGCGGTGGTGGCGCTAATAATTTGGCCGGGTACGCTAAAATGCATACCAGTCCTGAAGATTGGTACATCTATATAGGCACACCTCAACAACGTATATCACTGGTATTTTCAATTAAAGCTTTTGAGGTGGAAGTCGGTGGGTATTTTATGACAGGAACCAAACTACCATCACAATTAGATCCACACCCACAAGTGGTAAAAATATTGGGCAGTGATATGCTCAATGATAATCGTAGAGAAAACCAGTTACAGGCGGCTAAAGGTTTTGCCTTCGGACTTAATTTCATTTATCGTCAAAATTACAGCTTTGCTATTTTTTATGCTTCGCTAGAAGCGGGCGCTGGTTTTGACGTAATGCACGCCTATTATCCTGATGCGAAGTGTGTGGGCAGACCAGGGGCCATTGGCAATAATGGCTGGTATTCTATGGGGCAGGTCTATGCTTATCTGTACGGAGAATTTGGTGTGCAAGTAAACTTAGTCTTTATAAAAGGAAAATTCCAAATTGCCGAAGCAGGTGTGGCGGCTATGTTGAGAGGTCAATTTCCTAACCCTTTATACATACAAGGCTATGTGGGGATGTATTATAATATTTTAGGGGGACTCGTTTCTGGACGCATGCGCTTAAAGGTTGAAATGGGAGAAGAATGTGAATTGGAAAATATCAATAATGCCGTCGGCGTACCGATGATTTCTGATGTGACCCCAGCAGATAAAAGTGATGATGTTTCTGTTTTTGCAGCACCACAAGCCGTATTTAATTATGCCGCAAACCAAAGTTTTGATGTAGAATTAGATGAAGGAAAACGAACCTTCAAATTACAATTGAAAAACTTTACCGCCACATCAGAAGGAAAAACCCTAGCCGGAGCATTAGAATGGAATGATACGAACGATGCGGTAACCTTTAAACCTGCTGAAACATTGCCTTCTGAAAAGGAAGTACAACTTGTCGTTGAAGTTAGTTTTGACGAAAAAATCGGTGGTAGTTTCCAAACTATGGTCGATAATGGCAAACCCGTTATTGAGAAAAAAGAAGTCGTTTTTATGACCGATAAAGCACCAGACCATATTCCCTTAGAAAATATTGTCTATATGTATCCTGTTTTAGAGCAACAAAGCTTTTATCCTGAAGAATTTAATAAAGGCTATGTAAAAATGAAAACACCTCAGCATTACCTGTTTGAAAGTGGGTATGAAATGCGGGCAGAATTCGCTAATAACAACACAGGGCAAGCCATTCGCTCTAATTTATCCTATGATCGTAGTAAAGCAACTATTTTTTATGAGGTGCCTGATATGGCTTTAAACGTTCCCTATACGCTGAATTTAATTGCGTTTCCTCCAGGGGCTGAAATACCACAAGAAGTAACTATTGTAAAAGAAGATCTATTTACCGATGCCGAAAGTGGCGATACGAATTGGTTTGATGTAGCTTCAAACACACAAAATAAAGAAACCGTAACTACCTCTGGATCCGCCGTAGTTGCAAGTAAGAAAGCAAATAATGTGATTTTGGCCAATGGAGCACCGAAGTCTATTTTAGAGTACAGCTTTAAAACAAGTAAGCACGAATCTTTTAAGGATAAAATCCGGGACCTATCGGTAGTCGATAATTTAACAAACTTTATTTATGCCGACGTACATTCGCTGTCTGTTAAAGTAGCAGATTATGAATACCTAGACAAGTTAGAAATACTAGGTGGCAAATATACCGAATCAAGCCCTTTGGTCTATGCACAAGCTGTTTTGGATGACCAATATTACAAGCGAATGATTTATCCCTTATTGTATGAAAATTATCCTTTAGACGGAGATATTCGTGTAAACCGAGAAGAAGAATTGTTAGGAATTCCTCCTATCCGATCTTTTTACATCGGAAATGAATATTTGGCTAATTTAGAGAACAACCCAAATTCCCCTTGGGTAAAAAATAGGATTCCCTTTGTTTATAATATGCCCTACCAATACAAATCAGATATGGTGTATTTAAGAAATAGAATTGTAAATCGATACAATAGTACACAAGGAGATCCTGTAAAATATGAAGCCTACAAATACCTGTTACAAAGTTCGTTTCCGCCTTTACCTCTAGGCAATTTTAAAGCACAATTAATCTATAGAACACCAGGTAATTTGTATCAAAAGGGCTATGAGCTTAAGTATAGGAATGATTAAAAATGGTTGTTCGTTGACGGTTGTTCGTTATTTCCCTTCCTTCGGAGGGGGTGAGGGGAGGACTTTTGAGGGATGTTATAAAAACGAATAGCACGTGGCGGTAAGCAGTAGGCAGTAGGCGAAAATAAAAAAATTAACATAAACTCAGTATCCAAAAGAATAAGAAAAAATTATAATGAAATACAGTATCATCATCTTATTATTATTTACAAGCTTTTTAAAGGCACAAGAAACCGCAACGGTTCAAGTTCTTGCGCGTTCTTTGCCTGATAAGGTTTTGCTACGATGGGCAGTAGATCAACCCTTGGCATGGAAAAAAGCAAATGAATACGGGTTTTTGATTGAAAAAAGTACCATTTCTCGCAATGGAGAGCCCGTCATTCCCATTAAAAAAGAGCAACTTGTACAAAGTCTATTAAAACCAACACCTTTGGAAGATTGGGAGGCACTTGCTACTCGTGATCAAAATGCTGCTGTTTTAGCCCAAGCTTTATATGGGGATACCTTTGAAACGGATGCTCCAAGTGATGCTCTAGGAAAAATCTATGCTGTTAATGATGAACTAGAGCAACGCTTTACATTTGGACTTTTAGCTGCTGAGCAAAATTTTGAAGCAGCAAAATTAGCTGCTTGGGCCTTTGAAGATCCAAACGTCATCAAAGGAGAACAATATGTGTATAAAATTTCGGTCGCCGTTCCCTTAGAGGATCCTTTAGAAGTTACGGCAGGCACAGTCTTTGCTGGACCTGATTTATACGAGGAATTACCACAACCCATAGGGCTAGCTGCAGTGTTTGGTGATAAAAATGTAATGCTAAGTTGGAATTTTAATTTACTACAAGGGCTTTATACGAGTTACATCATAGAACGTTCTAGCGATAATCAAATCTATAAGAAACTCAATGCCGTACCCCTATTCAATGCACAACAAAATGATGGTCAGAGCGAAATTTCTCTATACTACACCGATTCTATTCCCAATAATACAGATTTCCATTATCGTGTAAAGGGTTTAACGGCTTTTGGAGAAACAGGTCCATCAACAGCATCTCTAAGCGGTAAGGCTGAAAAAAGTTTAGGTTTTGTTCCGCGCATTTACAAAAAAGAAATTCCGACAGACGATACTGCAATTTTGTATTGGGAATTCGACGAAAAAGGAAATGAATTAATCAATGGTTTTGAAATTCGACGTGCTAATTCGGATAAAGGCACCTATGAAACAGTACAAACTAATATACCGATAATCCAACGACAAACTACTGTCAAAGGCTTAAAACGAGTTAATTATTTTACCGTTGTAGCCTTAGGAAAAAATGGCGTCGCCAGTGAGTCGTTCGCCACCTTAGTGCAACCAGTAGATTCTATTCCGCCTTCACCGCCTATAGGCTTAAAAGCAGTTTTAGATACTACTGGAATTTTAAAATTAAGTTGGTCAAAAAATATTGAGGAAGATGTAGCGGGCTATAGAATATTTAAAAGTAATAATCCTGAAGTAGAATTTAGTGAAGTGACTAAAGCCACTTTTACAGGTGAAACTTTTATAGATACTATCCCTATAAAAAACTTAAATGAAAAAGTCTATTTTAAACTAAAAGCAGAAGATTATAGGTACAATCGCTCTGACTTTTCGCAACTTTTAACAGTAGATAAACCCGATATCACCCCTCCTTCTCCTCCCGTTTTTAAAAATTATAAAGTAGCTAGTGAAGGTGTGGAATTGCAATGGATAAACAGCAGTAGTACTGATCTAGACTCGCATGTGTTATACAGAAAAAATAATGCTACACCCAATTCATTATGGGAAGAAATTAGCGTTTTTACAAGTGTAGTAGATAGCATCTACGTGGATAAAAATCTAGTTGCTGCTGGAAATTATGCCTATACCATGATTGCCAAAGACAAAGTAGGTTTGGAAAGCACCCCAACAGACCCGCTCAATATTACCTGGAACGGATTAAACCTAAATGAAGATGACATTAAGTTTTCGGGTACGGTCAACCGCGAGTTGCGTTTTATTAATTTAACCTGGAAGCTAAAAGATGTCGGCGTTGTAGAATATCGCTTATATCGAGGCACCGCTGCCAACGACTTAAAATTATACAAAACCTTCAACGGAGATACCCCTAGTTTTAACGATACCGCTTTAGAGATTAATACTAACTATTGGTATGCGCTGCAATTGGTATTAGCCAATGGAAGAACCTCAGCGATAAAGGAGATTAATTTAAAATATTAGGTTATGAGGAAGTTGATGCTATTTTTTATTTATTTAATATTTCCCATTTATTGTTTTTCTCAAGGAACATTATATGTTAAAAGCTATACACCTTCATTTTCAGTAAATGAAGAAACTAGTGATTGTAGAATTTCTGATTACCGTAATAGATATGATATATCACATTCGACAGGTATATACTCAATTGCAAATAATAATGTAGATGTAAGTATTTCTTTTGAAGAGGGTTATAATGATGATCCTGGCACCGGATGTAGTGGTCAATGTGGACAGTTTCAATGGCAAGGACCTGAAATTGCTCAACAAAATATGAATTATTTTGAAGCTTTCATTTTAAATTTTTCTGGCCCAAGTAACCCCAGGTGTGCTTGGAATTTATTATTTGAAGAAGATATATCACAAATCCCAATTGATTATAAAGCCATATTCATGCCCAACATATCCCAGAGTAATGATATTGGTATTTGCAAGCCAATATTTGATAATACAATTGGAAATAATACAAGCTTAGGGGGAGAAGTTGTCTGGGAATATTTTGATATCGTTCTAAACGACTGGTTTCCTCTTCCACAATTTTCGACTGTTTTCCCTCTCGACAGAAGTATAATTGATATTTTTGGAGATAATTATATAGATTTTATTGGAAACGAAAATACCTTTCCTTTAAGGTATAATGTATTTCAAAATGATCATATAGTCCATTTTGTAATTGATATAAAAAACTGCTCGCCTGAATGGCAAAACACCACAAAAACAGATGCCACATGTAATCAAGGAGGTGATGGGAGTGTAACCTTAACTTTTGATCGCAATGTTGACACTGGTAGCGGTTATGAAATGCGGTATTTTTTATATGAAGGAGACCCTGCAACCTTTCCACAAGCACGCTTAACAGACATTAACCAACCTGTTATAACAGGTGTTCAAGTAATATCAGACCCTTTTATTACCCTCAATGCTGGTTTTGAAGGCACCTATTCAGGGCTTAGTAAAGGTGAATACTTTATTGTATATCAAGAAGTAAAATATGATCGTGATCCATCAGACGGGACAGATCCACCTATTGTCAAAAGCGGTGAAATTACGCCTCAGTTTGTCATAGACCACCCCACCCCAATTACCCTCAACACCAGCGATTCGGACTTTTTCACCGATGCCAATTGTGACAATCCTGCCATTTTTCTATTAAACAATACAGCCTCAGGTGGTAATAATTTAAATGCAAGTGGTACTTATGGTTATGAATATAGTTTGGATACTGGATTAACTTGGCTTCCTGTAACGGGGTTAAATAAGGTCTTAGAAATACCTGCTACAACTAATCCGCAATCAGTAGAAATTAGAGGTGTTTATACTGTTAACAGTGCAGTTTGTGAAGGGCGGAGGTATACCTATGCTATTACAGCAGTAGCAAACCCCATTGTAATTACGAATCCTAGCACTTCAAACACCTCAACCATCACCGCAACAGATGGTAGCGTGGAAATCAATTTTTCTGGAACTGGAACAACATTTACCTATATTCTAAGTAGATTGAATACCGCTACAAATACGTACGAAGAAGTTAGTAGTATAAGCCCAAATGTGTTTATTATACCCGGTGGTCTTTCTATACGCTATAGTACGCTAACAGCTGGAACGTATCAAATAACGGTCACAGACGCCAGTGGATGCCCCCAAACATCTCCCGATTTAGTCTTAGGCACAGACCCTGTCCCCACTTTAGGAACACCTATAATTACACCAATTGGCTGTACTGGGACTGCTGGAAGTATTTCTGTACCTGTATCTGATTTTAATACCAGTTATCGCTATCAATGGAGTATTAATGGGGCTTTAGGTGCTATAACATCAGGCAGTTTTGCAGATCTTGAATTAAATAATATTACTGCTGAGGCTACGTATAGTATAAGAGTCTCCAATGCGCGCGTTTCAGATACAGATTTTGGAGTGGATCTTAATGTAGCTATTGAAACCATTGTTATGGCGTCACCTGCTGTAGTAACCATCGACAATGCTATACCAAATGATGCACTTTGTAATGGCGGTAATGACGGAAATATCGTACTCACAATTTCTGGAGGCACTACCTATGAATATGCTTTAGGAAATACCCCAACTACTTGGCTGCCATTAGCAGGAAATGCTATCACCGGTTTAAGCGCAGGTACCTACAGCGTCACCGTTCGGAATCAAAATAATTGTGAATCTGAGACAAGAACAAATATAATCATTGGAGAGCCGGATGCTATTGTTATTGAAGAGGTTTCAAATAGTAGACAAGATGTAAGCGTAAATGGTGGTGATGATGGTGCAATTGAAATTAGCGTTAGCGGAGGTACTGCTCCCTATACTTTTAACTGGTCAGGACCCAACGGATTTATAGCAACACAACAAAACCCATCTGGCTTGAGTACCGGAAATTATACTCTTACGGTTACTGATGCCAATAATTGCCCACAAAATTTTGGACCCATTTTTATTAATGAACCTGGACCTTTAGGAATTGCAAGCTTAATACCTACACAAGTAACCTGCAGAGGTGCTGCTACAGGAAGTATTACCGCAGTAGTGAATGGCACGCCTCCCTTACAGTTTGTGTGGACCAAAGGCGGCGATGCTAGTTTTACAGCCCCCAACCAAGCAAGCATAACCGGATTAACAGCAGGTACATATACCTTAAGTTTAACAGATGCTTCTGGAGATCCCGCCGAAACGAGTTCGGTTATAATTAATGAGCCATTAGAGTTTTTGGGAGCAACAGCTACTACTAATGCTACCTCCTGCGCTTCACTAAATGATGGGCAAATTACACTTAATACCACTGGGGGCACAGCTCCTTATCGCTATAGTCTAAATGGTTCTGCCACACAAAACAGTACTAACTTTAATGCCTTATCTGCTGGTGATTATACCATCACAGTTTTTGATGCCAATGATTGTGAATTTGTTATCAATAGTATAACTGTCAGTAGTGCCACTGCTATCGCCATTACCACAAATGTAGTGCTCAATGTTTCAGAGTCTGGGCAATCCGATGGTGCTATTAGCACCTCGATTACTGGCGGAACCTTACCGTACAGTTTTAGTTGGTCTGGCCCGAACGGATTTACAGCCACCACCAAAGATATCACCAATCTCGCCGAAGGCATTTATATGCTATCGGTTACAGATGCCAATAACTGTACTGCTTCTCAAGCTTTTACTATTACCGAACCTAGTGAGCTCACTATTTCTGCCACTCAAAGTTTATTTTTAGAATGTCAAGATGATGATTATGCCGAAATTGTGGTAACGGTTACTGGAGGAATCCCCAATTATAGCTACCAATGGTTTCAAATTGAGAATGGATCTAATAATCAACTTAATGAAACTTCAAATATTTTAGCCAATTTAAGTGCCGGTAGTTATTTTGTGGTGGTCACTGATGCGAATAACGTTTCTAGAACATCAAATACCATATCAGTGACAGAACCCGATATTTTAAATGTATCAGTTCTCACCAAAGTTGACGTGCTTTGTTATGGAGAAACCACAGGAAGCATTCAAATGGCAGTTTCTGGGGGTACTTCTCCCTATACGTTTTATTGGAATGGAGAAGTAAGCACTCAAAACCTGAGCAATTTAGCGGCAGGCGATTATTTTTTAGAAGTTATAGATGCCAATGGCTGTTCTGAGGATCTTGCAGTTACTGTAGCCGCACCAACCGATCCTTTGAGTATTCAAGATGCCATAATTACAAATGCTTCTGACTACCAAGCTACCGATGGCAGCCTAAGTATAGCCATCGCTGGTGGCGCTCCTAATTATAGTTTTGAATGGACTCGTATTGCTGATAATTTCGTTATCGGGAATCAATCTAGTATTAGCAATTTAACGGCAGGTTTTTATGAAGTAGTGATTACCGATGCTAACACTTGTGCAATCACCGAAATCTATGAAATTACACAACCCGATCGTATAGAAGAAACGATTACCAACCCCACTTGTGCTGGTTTAGCCGATGGGAGTATAAGTTTACTAGTGAATAGAGGTAATGGCAATTTTACTTATAGTTGGTCTACAGGAGCAACCACAAATACGATCACTAATTTGGCTGCTGGAACTTATACGGTAACCATTTCTGGTTTTGATACTCCTGAAACGCGGAGCTATATCGTTGAAGAACCTCTACCCATTTTGGTAGATTTAGGTGGCGATAGAGTACTTTGTAAAGGACAAAATCTAGAACTGGATGCCACCGTAGAAAATGCAAACGCAAGCTATACTTGGACATCCGATACTGGTTTTTCTAGTTCAAGCCCAATAGTCACGCTTTCAGAAAAAGGAAATTATACCGTTTCCGTGAGCAGCAACGGCAACTGTACCCAAACGAGCACTATTTTTGTGGATGTTAGCGATCAAGAAATTAGTGCTGAATTCGCTGTGTCTTCTCAGGTATATGCTGGAGAAACCCTAATTTTAGTAGATATTAGTTTTCCTATTCCTGACAGTATGGAATGGATTATTCCTACCTCAGCACAAATTTTAAAACAAAATAAAGATGAAGCAGAAATAGTCTTTACTACGCCTGGTGAATACGAGGTCGGTATGATTACCCAACGTGGTTCCTGCAGTGAAATTCAAACCAAGAAAATATTGGTTCTTGCAAAAGATCCTACAGTGACAGCAGAAGATACCCAAGGTGGAAACAAGTTAGTGGAAGATTTTATTATATATCCGAATCCCACCAGTGGAGAATTTACAGCACAAGTAGACCTTACGGATAGAGGTAATATCAGCATTAAAGTATTCAGTTTTACAAATAATATGCTTATTGCCAGTGAAAAAGCGAGAGGAGAATCTTCTTATACCATTCCTTTTAATATCGCAAACATGCCTGCGGGTGTGTACGCTGTTGTATTAGAAACTCCTTTCGGATCAACGCTTCGGAAAATAATTGTGAGATAGAAAAAAAGCTCAAGTATAATTTTAAATCTACTTGAGCTTTTTCTTTAAAATAGTATCTTAGAGCGCATAAACTCTATGATATGAAAACTCCATTTTTAACTATCTTATGCCTAACTTTTAATTTTCTTATAAGTGCCCAAACCAACACCTATAGCATCTCCTTTGAAAACGCGGTACACCATGAAGCTTTTATAACCGCTACTTTTCCGGAAATAACTTCTGATGTTTTGACTTTAAACATGGGTCGTAGTTCTCCTGGCCGTTATGCCATTCATGAATTTGCTAAAAATGTGTATGGTTTTAAGGCTACCGACAGCAAAGGTAAAGTATTACAAGTAACAAGGACCAACCCCTACCAATGGAACATTTCGGGTCATGACGGTGCTGTAACCGTAAGCTACATTTTATTCGCCAATCGTGCGGATGGTACGTACTCACAGGTAGATGAAACTCATGCACATTTAAATATACCGGCTACCTTTATCTATGCTCCAGAACTCGCGGATCGAGAAATTAAAGTTGATTTTAAAGTGCGTACAGATTTGAATTGGAAGGTTGCCACGCAATTGCCAAAAGTTTCTGGCACAACGTTTAGTGCACCAAACCTACAGTATTTTATGGATAGCCCTACTGAAATTAGTAATTTTGGACTTCGGGAATTTGTAGTTACCGAAAGTAATGGCGCTAAAAAAACCATACAATTGGCCTTGCACCATAACGGTACTGAAGCGGAGCTAGATACCTATTTCGAAAAAGTAAAGAAAATTGTTTTGGAACAGCAACGTGTATTTGGCGAATTACCAGACTACGATTACAATACCTATACTTTTTTAGCTTGCTATATTCCGAATGCCTCTGGTGATGGCATGGAGCACCGAAATTCCACCATTTTAACCAGTACCAGAAGTTTAGCCAATGGCGGTATGGAAGGGAATATTGGAACGGTTTCTCACGAGTTCTTTCACGGCTGGAACGTGGAACGCATTCGACCAAAAGATTTAGAGCCTTTTAATTTTGCAGAGGCTAACATGAGCGGTGCTTTATGGTTTGCTGAAGGATTTACCAGTTACTATACAAACCTTATTCTATGCCGAGCAAAACTGATTTCAGAAACCGAATACGTAGAAGGCTTAACGGGTACCTTTAATTATGTATGGAATTCCCCCGCAAGGCAATTCTTTAATCCGATTGAGATGAGTTACCAAGCTCCTTTTGTAGATGCGGCAACCTCGGTGGATCCTGTAAATAGAGAAAACACCTTTATTTCATATTACTCATATGGTAGTGTTTTAGGTTTGGCTTTAGATCTATCTCTACGTGTAAAAGGGTTGAATTTAGACGATTATTTTAAATTGATTTGGAAAACCTATGGTAAAAATGAAATTCCGTACACGATTAAAAACTTGCATGACCGTTTAAAAACCTATGCCGGTAATGATTTTGGTGATGCTTTTTTCAATACCTATATCTATAACAGTAAAATGCCAGAGTACACCTCTTTATTAAATGCCGTAGGAGTGAGCTTATCCCAAAACCCAGAAGTGCCCTATTTTGGAGTCTCCGTGGCCATAAATAATGATTTGAAGGGAGAAATTAGAACAAATTCAATGATTGGAAGCCCGGCTTACAAAGCTGGTTTAGCTAAAGGAGATCTCATAACTGCCATAAACCAAAAGCCATTTGTTAACGGACAACGATTTGATGACTTTATTAAAACACTAAAGGTTGGCGATACACTTGACATCGATTTTATACGCTTTGGGGTAGCAAAAAAAACAACAGTTAGCTTAGTTTCAAGTCCGGAATATACGATTGAATTAAGTGAAAAAAATGGAAAAAAAGTGCCTAAAAAGATACTAGAAAAAAGGAATCAGTGGCTTAAAATAGAGTAAAAAGAAATTTATTAATTTTATTTGGTTATTGTTTTTCGATAATTTATGTATATTTGTTATCGTTAAACAATAATTTTATGAAAAAATCGATACTTTTTAAAACACTTATTGATATTTTATTTTTCCTTTTATGTTTTGGCTTACTTGGCGCCTTATTTTTAGCACCAACAGGTTTTGCCACCATAAGTATGGAAAATAAGAAAGTAGCACAATGGGACATCTTTTCCTGGCTATTTCTTTTTTTCTCAGTGCTATCCTATATTGCTTTATTGCTTGGTATAAAGTATTTAAGAAGTGCCGCGCGGTTGATGCTTAACGAAAACAAATTTCATCCCAAAATAGGGTCCTTACTCAAAAAATCTGGACAATACTTAATTTATAGTTCTATTGCCAGTTATCTCTTATTTGCCGTCATTTTTGTGAAAAGACTATTCTTAGATGCTAAATTTGAAGTTATTTTAGATAACAACGGACTGCTACAACTTTTTATGACCATTGTTGGGCTCTTCTTTATTATGCAAAGTGAAGTACTGCTTAAAGCCGCTTCCTATAAAGAAGAAAACGACTTAACCATATAAGTATGCCGATAATTGTTCATCTAGATACGGTATTAGAAGACCGACAAATGAAAAGCAAAGAGCTTGCCGAAGCTATTGGCATCACCGAAGCGAACTTATCTATTTTAAAATCAGGTAAGGCCAAAGCCGTGCGTTTTTCAACATTAGAGGCTATTTGTACGGTTTTGGAGTGTCAACCAGGCGATTTACTAGAATATCAACCATAAAAAAAGCCATACATTGCTGTATGGCTTTACATTATTTGTAGTATACGGGGTTCTTAATCCGCTAAAACGATAATCTTATTATTTTTCATTTCTACGGTACCACTTGAAATAAGTAAACTGGTAGCACTCGCTGTTGTTTTAGAAAAATTATGCTTATTAGCTTCAGCTATTTTTATAGCATTTCCTTGAATTTTAACCTCTCCCTTTTGCAATAAAGAAACAATAGGCGCGTGGTTCGATAACATTTGAAATTCTCCGTTAATACCTGGTACAGTTACAGAGGTAACTTCCCCTGCAAACAAAGTAGCTTCTGGTGATACAATTTCTAAATACATAGTTTTTCAGTATTCCGTATTCAGTGTTCAGTATTTAGTAAGCAAAACTGCAAACTGTGACTAAAAACTGTTTACTAATTTTTAAGCCTCGGCTAACATTTTATCTCCAGCCTCGATAACTTCTTCGATCGTTCCTTTTAGGTTGAAAGCAGATTCTGGTAAGTGATCTAATTCACCATCCATAATTCTGTTAAAGCCATTTATGGTGTCTTTAATATCTACCAATACACCCTTTAAACCTGTAAACTGCTCAGCTACATGGAAAGGTTGTGATAAGAAACGTTGTACTCTACGCGCTCTACCTACCGCTAATTTATCTTCTTCAGATAATTCTTCCATTCCTAAGATGGCAATAATATCTTGTAATTCTTTATAGCGTTGTAGTAACTCTTTTACTCTTTGTGCACAACCGTAGTGATCTTTTCCTAAAATTTCTGCCGTCAAAATTCTTGACGTAGAATCTAAAGGATCAACCGCTGGGTAAATACCTAACTCCGCAATTTTACGAGAAAGTACTGTTGTTGCATCTAAATGCGCAAATGTTGTTGCTGGCGCTGGATCCGTTAAATCATCCGCAGGAACGTAAACCGCCTGTACTGATGTAATTGAACCTCTTTTTGTTGATGTAATACGCTCTTGCATGGCACCCATTTCTGTGGCCAATGTAGGTTGGTATCCTACCGCAGAAGGCATACGCCCTAAAAGTGCGGATACTTCTGAACCTGCTTGTGTAAAACGGAAGATGTTATCTACGAAAAATAATACATCTTTTCCTTGTCCCTCACCTGCACCATCACGGAAATATTCCGCAATTGTTAATCCAGATAGCGCCACACGAGCACGAGCTCCAGGAGGTTCGTTCATTTGACCAAAAACGAAAGTCGCTTTTGATTCTTTCATGATATTTTTATCTACTTTGGTTAAATCCCATCCACCTTCTTCCATAGAGTGCATAAAATCATCCCCGTATTTTATAATTCCTGATTCTAACATTTCACGAAGTAAATCGTTCCCTTCACGAGTACGCTCACCTACACCAGCGAATACAGAAAGACCACCGTGACCTTTGGCTATATTGTTGATTAATTCTTGAATCAATACTGTTTTACCTACACCTGCACCACCAAATAAACCAATTTTACCCCCTTTTGAGTAAGGTTCAATTAAATCGATCACCTTTATACCTGTAAACAAAACTTCTGACGAGGTAGATAAATCTTCAAATTTAGGTGCTTCTCTGTGAATTGGAAGTCCGTCTTTACCAGCCTTAGGTAAATCACCAAGACCGTCAATAGCATCTCCAATAACATTGAATAAGCGACCGTAAACATCATCACCTATAGGCATTTGTATTGCTGCTCCTGTAGCCGATACTTCAGCACCTCTACTTAAACCATCGGTAGAATCCATACCAATTGTTCTAACAGAATTCTCACCAATATGAGATTGTACTTCTAAAACTAAAAGTGAACCATCTTTTCTCTTGATTTCAAGAGAATCGTATATTTTTGGAAGAGCTGAACCTGATGGAAATTCAACATCAACAACGGGTCCTATTATTTGAGAAACTTTACCTGTAACTTTAGACATTACTTACCTATTTATGTTTAGAATTAAAGCGTCGAAAAAGATAACTGACTACTGAATAGTTAACATTCTTTTTCAGGGTGCAAAGATATGTTTTTACATTTTAATTAAAAATTGTTTTTTTACATTTTATTCCACCCTTTTTTTACTGGATGAAAAGCATAAAAAAAAGCGTCATTAAATGACGCTTTTACTTCCTAAACAAGTTTTTATCTTATAAATTAATACCCCAAGAGATATAGTATATAGAACCTATATTACCTGTTCCGATAGCTGTTACATACTCTTGATTAAGAATATTAGAGCCTCCTATTTTAAATAAGGACTTCATACTTGGTACTGAAAAATTTACCTGAGCATCTAGCACAGTGAAAGCAGGTACATCCCCATCTGCAAAAGTTGCTTGCCAGAAATAAGTGTCTGTCCATCTGTAATTGATATTAAAGCCCACATTTTTAAAAACCTCTGTATTCCCAAAAGAAGCTCTCACTTTGTGTTTCGGCGTGTTGAAACTAGGTCTAAAATCTGGAAAAGCAGCTTGGTCAAAATCAAATTCTGCATAGGTATAACTAGCACCTAAGTCAAAGTTTCCTAACACTTTAGCATCAATACCAATAGTAGCGCCATAAGAATTAATATCAGCTTCTGCATTGGTATAGGTTTGGTACGCTTTAAAGTCATCATTTCCTAAGGCGGCTAATGCTAAAGGCGTTGATGTGCCTGGAATAATTTCTGTGAAGGCAGCATCCCCATAATGAGGAACTATAACAGTAGTATTAGAAATAAAATTAGCATAACTATTGTAATACCCACTTAAATCAATACTCACTTTACCCAATTGAGCTCTATACCCAGCTTCATAAGCCGTAATTTCTTCGGGCTGCACAAGACCTGTATTTACTTGCGTTGGATTACCGGCTTGAACAGAACTCAAAGACCATGCATTTTCATAGGCATCACGCCCAACCAAAGTTGCTGTAGCACCTTGACCTATGGCCGCCGCATTCCCTTGTGGGTTGTTATTAACCACACGAACATCCCTATCTAAGTTTGAAGGCGCAGAACCCACTAATATAGCTCTACCTGCATTTAAGCCAATAAATAAATCTTGTGTTGTTGGGTTTCTAAAACCTTGTTGTACCGAAAGCCTAACATTGTGGTTTTTATTTTCTCCTAGCGTAAACACCCCTGATAATCTTGGTGATAAAAATCCGTCAAAAAATTCGTTTTTATCATAACGGATTGATCCTGTTAATTTTAAACGATCATCCATTAACTTCTTCTGAATTTGCATATAGGCACCAAATTCACTGTAGGTGATAGGACCATCTTTATCGGTAAAAATAGTACCGTTTGAGTTTAACTCGTATTCTCTAAAAGAACCACCCACTTGAATATCGGCAAAATCTTTCGTTAAGTGTGAAAAATTATAATTACCATCGGCATGACGTAATTTGGTATTATCCACAAAACGTGCACCACCTTGATCTAAATTTCCATTAGCAATAACACTATTAAAAGCGTTCTCGAACTCTGGAGTACCCGGTAATAATCTACCTCGATCAGCAGCCTGTCTCGCCAAGGCATGAGCCGTTGTTTCATCTAATTGAACACCGGTACCAACGCCTAATCTAGCTCCGATAAATGTTCTTGCATAATCACCAAACCAAGAAGGTGTTGCTGGATTATTAGGGTCAGGCGCATCTTGTTTCCAAATTCTATTAACATTAATAGCGGCAAATCTAGTATCATACGAATCTCCAGAATTTTCAACGGTTAAATAACCTCTTAAGAAAAAGTTGTTATTTCTGATCTCAAATTTATGCTGTTGCATGATAAAGTTTTTGATAGAATACCTATTGGTTCCTTGGTATATGGTATTACCTCGTCCTATTCTACCATTATATAAAATTTCAAAATCGTCAGCAAAAGGCTTGTAGTGCACTGAGAAGTCAGTTTTTACACTTTGAGCTCCATAATTGGCTAAATCTAACTCATCATACCCCGTCCTAGAAACGACAGCTGAACCTAAAGTACCAGAAGGCAGTCCGCCTGCCAATTCATCAAAATTTAAAGTAGTAAAAACTTCATCGCCATAGACGTTTAAACCATCATAACCTGGGTTTTCTCTGGTTGCTCCTGGTCTTGCCAAATCAACAATACTATTCGCGTGCCAATCTTCTCCTTGTAAATAAGAGAAGTTTGCCTTTATTGCAAATTTATCACTAAATGCATGTGCTGCACGAATACCAAAATCATAATATGCGTTATTCCCGGCTGCTTCTTGGGACGTATACCCTGTTTTAAAATAAGCACTGATTCCCTGATTGTCAAAAGGATTTTTACTGGTCATAAATAGAACACCGTTAAAAGCTCCTGCACCATATAAGGCCGAGGAAGCGCCCGGTAGAATTTCAACACTTTGAACTTCTAACTCTGACATCCCCACTAAGTTACCTAACACGAAGTTAAGTCCCGGTGCTGAGTTATCCATTCCATCTACCAATTGCAAAAATCTGTTGTTTGCAAAGGTGGCAAAACCTCTGGTGTTCACAGATTGAAAGGTTAAACTGTTCGTATTTACATCGACGCCTTTTAAATTTTGTAATCCTGAATAAAAAGATTCAGAACTGGTATTTTTAATTTCTTTAAGCCCAAATCGTTCAACAGACACTGGCGATTCAAAAATTCGCTCTGGAGTTCTAGATGCTGAAATGACAATTTCATCTAAAAGTGTTTGAGACTCATTTAAGATAACCGAAACTACTTGATTGTTAGAGGTCACGTCCACAGAAGCTTCTGAATACCCAATACTTGTTATAATAAGTTTAAATGGTGGTACTTCAGAGGTTGCAAGGACAAAATTTCCATCAAAGTCAGTGACCGTACCTACTGATTTTCCTTGGATAACTACATTCGAGCCTGGAATTGGCTGACTATTTTGGTCCACAACAGTACCTTTTACTGTTGTTTGAGAAAAACCAAAAACTCCTATCATTAGAAAGGATAAGTATAGAATTTTTTTCATTGGAGGGTTTTATGTTAAATATTAGTTAAGTACCGAAGATACAGAAATTTTTAAACCGACAATATGAAAATGAAAAAAATTATGCATGCATAGTACAATTTTAGCAATTGACCGTACTTGTTTTTTAGAATATGCCAAAAAAAAAGCAAGATGCTTTTAGGAACATCTTGCTTTAGAGTTGTTTTAATTGAATTAAGTTACTCTACCGTAACCGATTTTGCCAAGTTACGTGGTTGGTCTACGTTACAACCTCTCATTAAAGCAATATGGTAGGATAATAACTGTAAAGGTATGGTGGTTAATAAAGGTGTAAGACTTTCAAATGTCTCAGGCACCTCAATAACGTGATCCGCTAATTCGGTTACCGTGGTATCCCCTTCAGTAACAACGGCAATAATTTTTCCCTTACGGGATTTAATTTCTTGAATGTTGCTGACCACCTTATCATAATGCCCTTTTTTGGTTGCGATAACGATTACAGGCATGTGTTCGTCAATTAAGGCAATGGGCCCATGTTTCATTTCAGCCGCAGGATAGCCTTCCGCATGAATGTAACTAATCTCTTTTAACTTTAAAGCTCCTTCTAAAGCCACTGGAAAATTATATCCTCTTCCTAAATACAAACAGTTTGTAGCATCTTTGTAGACCTCTGCTATTTTTTCAACCACTTTGTTCGAGAGTAGTGCCTTTTCTACTTTTGACGGAATATTTTCTAATTCGGTTAAAAACTCATGTAATTTGCTTTTAGAAAACACGCCTTTTTCCTTCGCTAATTTCAATGCAATTAAGGTTAACACTGTAATTTGAGTTGTAAATGCTTTTGTTGATGCTACACCAATTTCTGGTCCTGCATGTGTGTAAGCCCCAGCATCCGTTTCTCTTGAGATGGATGAACCTACCACGTTACATACGCCAAAAACAAATGCCCCTTTTTCTTTGGCCAATTTAATAGCCGCTAAGGTATCTGCTGTTTCTCCTGATTGTGAGATGGCAATGATGACATCTTTATCAGTAATAACAGGGTTTCTGTAGCGAAACTCTGATGCATACTCGACCTCAACTGGTATTCTTGCTAAATCTTCAAAAATATACTCAGCCACTAAGCCCGCGTGCCATGAAGTTCCACAGGCCACAATAATAATTCTATTCGCGTTTAAGAATTTTTCTAAATTATCATCAATACCAGCCATTTTAATGATTCCCTGATCCGCTAGTAAACGTCCTCTGTAGGTGTCTAAAATGGCTCTTGGCTGCTCATAAATTTCTTTCAACATAAAGTGATCGTAACCACCTTTTTCTATCTCTTCTATATTTAATTGTAGTTCCTGAATGTTTGGGTAAACAACTGAATCGTCTTTAATTTTACGAAGTTTTATTTCTTTCCCTAAACGAATAATGGCCATTTCTTCATCTTCGAGATACATCGCATTATTGGTAAACTCTATAAATGGCGACGCATCCGATGCGATAAAAAATTCGTTCTCGCCAATCCCAATCGCCAATGGACTTCCTAATTTAGCGACTACAATTTCATCTGGTTTATTTCTATCAAAAACAGCAATAGCATAAGCACCAACCACTTGATTCAATGCTATTTGAACCGCTTTACCTAGCTTTACACCTTCTTTTTTCTTTACCTCCTCAATAAGGTTTACTAAAACCTCAGTATCTGTATCTGAATGAAAAACATAACCTCTATTGATGAGCTCTTTCTTAATAGAGTCGTAATTTTCTATAATTCCGTTGTGAATTATCACTAATTCTTCTGAGTTCGAATAATGGGGATGAGAGTTCACATCATTAGGTACACCGTGAGTTGCCCATCGCGTGTGCCCTATTCCCAATTTCCCTTGTAAGGACATACTAGCTTCAGATTTCTTTCTTAAATCCTCAACTTTCCCTTTGGTTTTACTTAAATTGATGTTCTTTCCGTCATAGATGGCCACACCTGCACTATCGTATCCGCGATATTCTAAGCGCTGTAATCCTTTCATTACAATAGGATAAGCATCTCTATGACCTATATACCCAACAATTCCACACATATTGATTTAACTATTTTGGTTAGTGATTACATTATCGCACAAAGTTAAGACCCTTTTAACCCAAACTGTGCAAACATTAGTTGTATGACGAAAAACGACTTTAAAAGGTATGTTTTTAATTGGCTTTGGTGTAAGAAATTTCGAGCTGAAGCCTTTTATCGCTATTCGCAGCATCAACATTACTTCCATAAAGCACTGTTCCAAAGGGGTTTACAGTAGACATCACCGGAATTTTAGACATCACCGAAACTCCGTTTTCAATAACCATGGCATTACCAACACTACTATTCGCTATGTCGCTCGTTAGAGCCAATCCTATCGCAACATTTTCAGCATCCCTAACGACCAGATTATTAATATAATCTGTAATTCGCACCTTATACTTGATTCCTTTATCATTTTCTTTAGTCAAAATACCATCAAAAAATAAGTTTTTTCTCAAGGTATTTCTGGTATTAGGCTCGTTTAATTCTGTGACTAAATTGTACAAGGGAGCATTAGTTTCTGAATTATAGAGGTACAATCTTGGTGGCTCAATAGTGCCACCAGCTGCATCTAAAGTTTCACGATCTACATAAAAAACTAGGTTGGCCTCGTTAATAATCCAATTATTACTTTTTAATTGCGAAATAACACTTTGACTGGTAGCGTTATCTTCACCAAAAAGTTTTAATTCGGCATAAGCACCTGCACCACCTTTTAAATAAATACGTTCCGCATTTGAGGTAGCATTTAGGGCGTTTGTAATTTCAGAAGGGTAGGCATCATTGACAAAAGTATTGACAACATTTCCGGTAAAGGGAATACTAGCTCCAGTTTGGGGGTTAATACCACCACCTGAGATTAATCTAAAAACATAATTATCTTCTAAGGTTTCTACGAAATCATCCGATGCATCAGTAGCAGTACCATTTGTATTCACTGCTTGATAGCTATAATTCATATTTATACTTGCGCCCAACATATTTAATAGCATATAAATATCATCTGAAGGGTCAATAGAAATATGTAAACCTCTTAAAAAGTTTTTAAAATTTTGATTGTTCAACAATTCTTGACTTCCTTCTTTATCTAAAATATTTTCTTGAAAAAAAGCATTACTTAAAGGCAGATAAATACCTGCACCTATGGTTGATTTAACCGTTTTACTCTCGTCTACGTCTTCAGTATCAGGATCATCCGTATTGAAAATCAAAATTTCCTTGTTTCTAACGGTAAGCGTATCAACATCAGCAATAGTTTCGGTGAGGAAACTATTAAAATCTGGTGTATTCGAAAAATATTCCTGCGATTGTTGAAAATTGGCATTTGGATCTAAATCTCTTAAAAAGTACGTTGATCGCCGTACTTTTACATTAAAAGTTTGGTTTACACCACTGCCAAAGATACTGTCTAAAACGAACTCTTTAGGAAATGCAGTTGCATCATTTGTAGGATCTTCACCATCTAAAATACCATCACCATCTGTATCATTACTTAATGGATTGGTATTTTGAAGTCGCTCTTGGTTATCTGATACTCCATCACCATCCGTATCACTATTAGGATCTAAGGGATCTATATCTAAGTCATCGGGCACTCCATCTTGATCCGCATCTTTGATATTCGTAAGATAAGGAATAAAGAGAAAAACGCTGGTTACGGTTTCATTTTCTGCGATTCTGGTTGGGAAGGCCTCGTCTGCTACTTCTTCAGACGGCATAAATTTACCAAAAGTTGGGTTTGCTGTCGATAACTGTATTTGCGAAACAATAGCTGCCGTTGTTTTACCGTATATAGGATCTTGAAAATTACCTAATTGGTAAACCGGTAGGTCGTTGGTTTTAACAGCGCTTATTTTTTTATTATAGGCAAAAACATCAAAATTAACTTTGCCAGTTTCAAAGGGTTCTCCGCCGATTATTCCGTCTCCAATAGTCGTAATATCTTCTTCACAAGAAGAAAAAAAAGCAATCAACATAATTCCTGATAAAACAGGAAGCGCGATTTTTTTATAAAATGTCATGTAATTTATTTTAAGACTTCAGTGTTATAAAAGTTTGCATAGGTCTCTTCAAATTCATGAAAAGGAACATAGGCTAGCACCGGTTTTTGAAGGTTGGCAATATGATTATTTAAATCTTCTGGAACATCTTCCGAGGCTAAAATAATAGCATCAGAATAATCTATCGCTACTTTTAACAAATTATTATAGTCTGGCGTAGCCAAACCATTAAGATGTTCTCCTGGAATACCATCAAAAGCTATTTTTTTAACTAAATCTCCACTTAAAGCACCGTCAAAACCTTTAGCATAAACTGAAGTTACAATCTTGCTTTCTGAAAAAAGTGGTTCATCTGCATAATATTGTTTTAAATACAAGGGTACCAAAGAAGCCATCCAGCCATGTACATGGATAATATCTGGTGACCAATTTAGTTTTTTTACCGTTTCAACGATTCCTTTAGCAAAAAATATTGCACGCTCATCATTATCGGGAAAAAGAGTACCGTTTTCATCCGTAAATGTAGCTTTGCGCTTAAAATATTCCTCGTTATCAATAAAATATACCTGAATTCTTTCTTTGGGAATAGAAGCCACTTTTATAATTAACGGCATATCCATATCGTTAATCACTAAATTCATCCCAGAAAGGCGAATCACTTCGTGTAATTGGTGTCGTCTTTCGTTAATGTTGCCGTAGCGCGGCATAAAGATTCGTATTTGACCTCCATTGCTATTAACCATCTTAGGGGTTTCATAAGACATCAGGGAAACTTCATTCTCTGGCAAATAGGGTACTAATTCTGAAGATACAAACAATATCTTTTTACCATTCATAAAAATTGTTTTTTATTTATTTTATTGGCGTGTGTGCAAAATTACAAAAATTATGCAGATTACGAGTAATTATCTAAGTTTGCGGGCTGTTAAATACGTCTTAATGCAATTATTACATACAAAACAAGAGTTAAAAAGGTATTTATTTCCGTTAATTTCAAAGTCAAAAACCATTGGCTTAGTGCCTACAATGGGTGCTTTACACTTAGGTCATGTTTCTTTGATTCAAAAAGCATACCAAGAAAATGAGTGTGTTGTGGTGAGTATTTTTGTTAACCCAACACAATTTAATAATGCCGAGGATTTAAAAAAATACCCTAAAACATTAGACCAAGATATTGCCCTTATTCAAAAAGTTTCTCCTGACATCATCATTTATGCACCTAGTGTTGAAGAAATATATCAAGATCAAGTGAAGGCTGAAAAATACAATTTTGATGGTTTAGATGTTGTCATGGAAGGGGAGTTTAGAGCTAATCATTTTGATGGCGTTGGCACGATTGTCGAAGAATTATTAACCTCAGTAAAGCCGAACAGGGCTTATTTTGGCGAGAAAGATTTTCAACAGCTGCAAATCATAAAAAAATTGGTAGCGATTAAAAATATTCCGGTTAAAATCATAGGTTGTGCTATTGTGAGAGAAGAAAACGGACTAGCCATGAGTTCTAGAAATGAAAGGTTAAGCCCAAAACTGCGACAAAAAGCTTCGTTCATCTATGAAACATTACATACTGCCAAAGAAAAGTTTGGCACAAAAAGTGCTTTAGAGGTAACAAATTGGGTAAAAGGTCAATTCGAAAAAGAAGAAAATTTTAAATTAGAATATTTTCAAATTACCGATATCGACCGTTTAAAACCTTTAAAAAGAAAATTAAAAAACAAACAATATAGGGCGTTCATTGCCGTTTTTGCTGATGATGTTCGGCTAATCGACAACATTGCCTTGTAAAATTACTATCTTTGTACCATGCACATAACAGTTGTAAAATCTAAAATTCACCGTGTAAAAGTTACCGGAGCAGATCTAAATTATATTGGTAGTATTACCATTGATGAAGATTTGATGGATGCGGCTAATATTATTCGAGGCGAAAAAGTTCAAATTGTCAATAATAATAATGGTGAACGCCTAGAGACTTATGCTATTCCGGGCACAAGAAAAAGTGGAGAAATAACCTTAAACGGAGCTGCTGCAAGAAAAGTAGCCGTTGGTGACGTGCTTATCTTAATTACCTATGGCAGTATGGATATTGAAAAAGCAAAAAGTTTTAATCCGGCTTTAGTATTTCCTAACGAACAAAATAACTTACTAGAATAAGTTGAAAAAATCCATAAAAAAAACCCTTAAAACAATGCTCCCAATAACTTTGGGAGTTTTTTTAGTTTGGTATTCTTATGCCATTACCAGTCCGGAAGATAGAACGCAAATTCTTTTTTACATCAAGGAAGCTGATTTATTTTGGGTTGGTATTTCTGTGCTGATGGGTATTTTAAGCCATGTATCTAGAGCAATTCGTTGGAACTACCTATTAGAGCCCTTAGGCTATAAACCTAAAATAGTGAACAACATTCTTATTATTTTAACGGCTTATTTTGCCAATTTAGGGATTCCAAGATCTGGTGAAATTTTGCGTGCAACCGCTTTATCTACCTATGAAAAAGTTCCTTTTGAAAAAGGATTTGGGACTATTGTGACTGAAAGAGTAATCGATTTAATTATGCTTTTGCTTGTGGTAGTGATTTCATTTTTTTTGCAGACTGATATTATTCTTGAGTTTTTTAAAAATAGAGGTTTCAATCTCACCTCATTATGGCTTTTACTAGGTGTAGGCGTAGTTGGTTCAGTTTTAACTTTCTTTTTATTAAAAAAATCGAAACACCCCTTTATTTCTAAAATCAAAAGCTTTTTAACTGGTTTACTACAAGGGGTTTTAAGCATTTTTAAAATGAAGCATAAATGGGCGTTCCTTGCTCATACCTTTTTTATTTGGGCTGTGTACATTGGAATGTTCTGGGTGATAAAATATACAGTTCCTGAAACCATTGCTTTAACGACTAGTCAACTTTTGGTCGCTTTCGTTTTTGGTGCTTTTGCTATGACTGCAACCAATGGCGGCATAGGCCTATATCCTATAGCGGTAAGCAGCGCTTTAGCCATTTTTGGCATCAGCAGTACTTCTGGGGATGCCTTTGGTTGGATCATGTGGATTTCACAAACGCTCATGATTGTTGTATTTGGTGCAATATCTTTTCTTGTTTTACCGTTATGGAACAGGAATAATTAAGAAGCTAATTACATTTAGTTCGCTACCAAATTTAACATATGAAACCTACTCTAGTACTTTTTGTGCTCTTTTTATGCATTGGAGCTAACGCTCAAGTAACTCAAGAACTATTTGAATCGTTTAAACTTCAAGAAAGGCGCGATGTTAGTTATTATTTCCCCGAAGATTATACGAAAGAAAAAAAATATCCACTTATTATAGTGCTCGATGCCGATTATTTATTTGATAATGTGGTGGCTAATGCCAAGTTTTACAGCACATTTCACGGTATGCCTCAAGCGATAATCGCAGGGGTTCATCAAAGTAAAAATCAACTCCGTCTAGAAGATGCTGCTTTCGATGAGAGTACCGGCTTACCTAGTGAAAAAGCAAAATTATTTTTTGAATTTTTGGGAATGGAACTCATCCCCTATTTAGAAACGAGCTACAACACAGCTCCTTTTAAAATGATTGTAGGTTATGATATCACTGCAAATTTTGCGAATTATTATCTATTTAAAGAAGAATCACTTTTCAACTCTTATGTGGTTATTTCACCAACCTTAGCTCCAGAGATGGAAACTAGAGTTCCGGCACGATTATCTGCAATGCAAAAAACTATTTTCTATCATTTAATTACCGACGGAGAATTGTCTAAAAATGACAATCAAATTCCCGTTTTAAATACGGCTCTAAAAGCGATAGACAAAGAAAATTTGCGCTATTTCTATGACAATTACACCAATGCCGACCATATTTCTGTGGCGACCTACGGCATAGGAAAAGCATTTGATAATGTGTTTACTATGTTCAAGCCCATTAGCCCAACGGAATATAAGAGTCAAATTTTAACCTCTGATGAACCTGTTTTTGACTACTTAACGAATAAGTATGATATGATTGAAAAGCTTTTTGGTTTTAGAAAAACTGTGGGCCTAAATGATATCATGGCTATCTACGCAGCTACTCGCAAAAAAGAAGATGTTGATTCACTTAAATCACTTGCCGATTTATGCAAAAAAGAGTATCCTAGCACCATGCTCGGATTTTATTTTGAAGGTGAGTACTACGAACAAATAGGCGAACCTAAAAAAGCACTAAGAACTTTTGAAAAAGCCTTTGGTATGGAAGAAATAGACTTTCTAACCAAAGATATGGCCTTAGAGAAAATGGATGCATTGAAAGCCGATTTTGGTTACTAACGGCTTTAATGAAAAATGGCGTATATCTTTTTGAACAAAACCTTAGATGAAGAAGCTAAATTTACCAAAAGACTTACAGACTGTTATTGGAAATGAACAGGTTGATTTTGCAGTTTTTGCCAAGAGAATGCAACCAAAATCATTATCCTATGGAATTATTATTTTTTCACTTTTGTGGCTAAGTCTTCCTTCAATTGGTGCCTATGCATTTTTTAAACCCTTGTTTAGTGGAGAAGATGTACACTTTGAAGTTAATGATGTACCTACAACAGCAAATTGGGATAATTTAGAGCCTATGATCTTCCCTTCTTCACTCCTAATTCTATTTTTAGTGATAGGTATTTCGCTATTCATTTGGGGACTCATAACACTTTTAAAAAAAGGAGGGTATTATGTTGGAACAGAAAATAGAATTATCAACTATTTAAATGGAAATATCAAATACTTTGATTGGGAGCAATTTACAGGAAATGTTGAGTTAAATTTTAAGAAGAAAAATATTTCTCTCGAACTGCGTAGAGGAAAAATCAAAACAAAAGATAACGGCCCAGATGAATTTGTTCCAGAAATTCTACATTTATCTGGCATTGAAAATTTAATTGAAATTGAAAAGATTTGTCGTCAGCGAATTAAAGAAAATGACCCGACTCCAGTTTTACCAAAAATAGTATCCTGAGAAGTGTGGTATTCTAATTATACCCAATAAATAAAGGGTGTTGAATAAATGAATTGTTACATTTTCCTCTTAAAGTAGTATTACATATACACTGCTACACATCAATCATTCACACTTGTTCTAATTGATACATTACCACATTATTTATTACCTTTGATTTTATACTTAAAATAGGTAATGGCCAAAACAAAAACAGCTTTTTTTTGTCAGCATTGTGGTACGCAATATGCAAAATGGGTAGGACAATGTTCCGCTTGTAAAGAATGGAATACCGTCGTAGAAGAGCTGGTTCAAAAAGAAGAAAAATCGAGTTGGAAAACAGCTTCGAACACCACAAAACAAGTGGCAAAACCACTACTCGTAAACGAAATAAGCAGCGAAAAAGAAATCAGGTTAAACACTTTCGATTTAGAATTTAATCGCGTTCTAGGAGGTGGCCTCGTTCCTGGATCCCTAACCCTTTTAGGCGGAGAACCTGGAATTGGAAAAAGTACGCTTTTACTTCAAATTGCCTTAAAACTTCCTTATAAAACCTTATATGTTTCCGGTGAAGAAAGTCAGAAACAAATAAAAATGAGAGCTGATCGGATTCATCCAGATAGTGAAACCTGTTTAATTTTAACGGAAACAAAAACGCAAAACATCTTCAAACAAATTGAAGCAACAGCACCAGATATTGTGGTCATCGATTCTATTCAAACGCTTCATTCGGATTATATAGAATCTGCCGCAGGAAGTATTTCACAAATTAGAGAATGTACCGCTGAACTCATAAAATTTGCCAAAGAAACCAATACTCCAGTACTATTAATTGGTCATATTACCAAAGATGGTGCTATTGCAGGCCCTAAAATATTAGAGCACATGGTCGATTGTGTACTTCAATTTGAAGGGGATCGCAATTACGTATATCGCATTTTACGTTCCCTTAAAAATAGATTTGGCTCAACTTCCGAATTGGGTATTTATGAAATGAAAGGCAGTGGGTTACGAGAAGTAAACAATCCGTCTGAAATATTAATTTCAAAAAATGACGAAGGCTTAAGCGGAACAGCTATCGCCTCAACGGTTGAAGGGATGCGCCCTTTAATGATTGAGATTCAGGCTTTGGTAAGCTCTGCCGTTTACGGCACACCTCAACGCTCTACAACGGGTTACAATGCCAAGCGCCTCAATATGCTATTAGCCGTTTTAGAAAAAAGAGCTGGTTTTAAACTCGCAACTAAAGATGTGTTTTTGAATATTACAGGAGGCATATCGGTAGATGATCCTGCCATAGATTTAGCTGTGGTTGCCGCAATATTATCTAGCAATGAAGATATTGCCATTGACAAAGGTGTTTGTTTTGCCGCCGAAATTGGTCTTGCCGGAGAAATAAGGCCTGTTCAACGTGTTGAGCAACGTATATTGGAAGCCGAAAAATTGGGCTTTCATACCATCTTTGTGTCTAAAAACAATAAAATTACCTTGAGAAACGCAAAGATTAAAATTCAATTAGCGGGAAAAATTGAAGATGTCGCAGAAAACTTGTTTGGCTAAGACTGTATCTTATTGCTTAGGATCGTAAAACGTATAAATAAAATTTAAACTCATGAAAAAACTACCCCTTTTATGCCTCACTATTTTAGTGGCCTTGGGCTGCAAAGACACAGTGAAAGAAACGAGTATTACAAGTGCTAACAGTGCCGCTGATTATTTAAGCTTTCAGAACCGGGACGATCAATTTACGGGCGGCATTAAAATGATTCCTATTACCACTGATAAAGGCACCTTCAAGGTTTGGACCAAAACCGTTGGAAACAACCCAACCAAAAAAGTGCTTCTCTTACACGGTGGACCAGGGATGACACATGAAATTTACGAATGTGCTGATGGTTATTTTCCTCAAGAAAGTATTGAATACATTTATTATGACCAACTGGGATCTTATTATAGTGATCAACCAGACGATTTAAGTTTATGGAATACAGCCCGTTTTGTGGAAGAAGTTGAACAAGTTCGAAAGGCTTTAGAACTAGACCAGACCAATTTTTATCTTTTAGGACAGTCTTGGGGAGGAATTTTAGCCATGGAATATGCTTTAAAATATCAGAAAAATTTAAAGGGTTTAATTATTTCAAATATGATGTCTAGCATTCCTGAATATAATACCTATGCCCAAGAAGTTTTAGGCCCGCAATTAGATCCTATAATCTACGAAGAAATTAAGCTTTTGGAAGCGAATAATGATTTTACAAATCCTAGGTATTCCGAACTTTTATTTGAACATTATTATACCCAACACGTGCTGCGCATGCCTGTAGCTGAGTGGCCAGAATCCATATTAAGAACGTTTAATCATGCAAATAATCAGGTTTATGTGCACATGCAGGGCTATAGTGAATTTGGAATCACGGGAGACGCAACTTTAAAAGATTGGGATATTAAAAATCGATTAAAAGAAATTAACGTCCCTACCTTGGTAATAGGTGCAAAGTATGACACGATGAACCCTGAACATATGGCATGGATGGCAAAAGAGGTACAAAACGGGACGTACTTATTTTGCCCTAATGGAAGCCACCTTTCGCAATATGACGACCAGAAAAACTATTTTGACGGGATTATATCGTTCATCCATACAACCGACACTGTACAGTAAAATATAGAGCTATAAGGATTTACATACCCCTTTAAACAAAGCGCATTTTGTTAAGGGGCTGGGTTGGGTATTTCGTTATGAATGGATTCAATTTTATCTAAAATTTCATCTGTCAAGCGAATATCAATACTGGCTATATTTTCTTCTAATTGGCGCATATTGGTTGCTCCGATAATATTACTAGTGATAAAAGGTCGCGAATTTACAAAGGCCAAAGCCATTTGTGTTAAGGTCAAACCGTAGTCTTGAGCAAGCTTATAATACTTATGAGTCGCTGCAATGGCCGTTTTACCACTATAACGTTTGTAATTTGGAAATAGTTTTAGGCGTGAGTTATCAGGTAATCTATCCCCCAAATACTTGCCACTTAACACACCAAAAGCTAAAGGAGAATAGGCCAACAATCCAATATTTTCTCGATGTGAAATTTCGGCCATTCCTATTTCGTATTCTCTATTGAGTAAATTATATGAATTTTGAACCGTGATCATTCGCGGTAGCCCTGCGTGCACTTTACTTTCTTCCAAAAAACGCATGGCACCCCATGGTGTTTCGTTAGATAAGCCTACATGCCTAATTTTCCCTTCTTGAACTAAATCTCTTAAGGTTTCTAACACTTGATGTATATTATCTTCCCAAAAGTCTGACGCGTCATACACATAGCCGCGTTGCCCAAAAAAATTAGTTTTACGCTCTGGCCAATGCAATTGGTATAAATCGATATACTCTGTTTGTAAACGCTCCAAACTACCTTCAACAGCTGATATTAAAGCGTCTTTTCGGAATCCTGTGGTCCTGATAAATTTTGTGATATCAGCCTTACCTGCAATTTTTGAAGCTAAGATAACTTTATCTCTATTTTGGTTTTTCTGAAACCAAGAACCAATAATTTTTTCGGTATTAGAATGTCGATCCGCGCTTGCAGGAATTGAATATAGCTCCGCGGTATCAAAGAAATTTACGCCCTGGTCTAAGGCATAATTCATTTGCTCATGGCCTTCTGCTTCCGTGTTTTGGTTTCCCCAGGTCATGGTGCCTAAACAAATTTTACTTACTTTAATATCTGTATGTGGTAAGGTGGTCAATTCCATAAAAAGAGTCAAAAAATTAAGAGTACAAATTTAAGAATATTCTCATCTGTACATTTCTCTAATGCATAAATTATTACTGCAATTCAATTAAGATAGGACAGTGATCGCTGTGTTTGGCTTCTGATAAAATCACAGAACGTTTAAGCCTGTTTTCTAGGGCTTGGCTTATTAAAGCGTAATCTAAACGCCATCCTTTATTATTATTTCGGGCATTAGCTCGGTAGCTCCACCAGGTATAATGATCGGGTTCTTGATTAAACACCCGAAAACTATCAATAAAACCATTGTCTATAAAGCTCCCAATCCATGCTCGTTCTTCAGGTAAAAAGCCTGAGGTATTTTTGAGTCCAACGGGGTTATGAATATCAATCGCTTCGTGACAAATATTATAATCGCCTAAAATCACTAAATTAGGGTGCGTTTCTTTTAGTTGATCAATGTAGTCTTGAAAATCTGCCATGTATTGAAACTTGAAGTCTAAGCGATCTAAATTTGTTCCTGAGGGTAAATACATGCTCATGATCGAAACGCCATTAAAATCTGCTCTAATATTTCGGCCTTCAAAATCCATGTAATCAATACCAGTTCCAAACTCAACATGATCCGGTTTTTCTTTGGATAAAATCGCTACACCGCTGTACCCTTTTTTTTGTGCACTATACCAATAATGATATTTGTAGCCTGCATCTTCAAATAGAGCAAGTTCTAATTGATCTTCTTGTGCCTTTATTTCTTGAAGACAAACTACATCAGGATTAACCGTTTGTAGCCAGTTCAAAAAGCCTTTTTTTAATGCCGCCCTAATTCCGTTGACATTATACGATACAATTTTCATTCTAATTTTTTTTCGAAATTAAGGAATGTTTCGCATACAAGGCAAACCACAGTAAATTTATATCGCCTGTTTTTCAAGTCATATCGACTATATCTTATTACTTTTGCAGGCATAATATATCATATGACAAATCGTATCTTACTATCTCTTTTTGTATTGGGTATGCATACTTTTGTTTTAGGACAAAACCCCATTAAAAAAGATAGTGTCACCAATCTCGAAGAGGTAATTGTTTTAGAACGTATACTCACCAAAAAAGCGGAGGGGATCACGCCCTCAGATCTTATCGGTGCCAAAATATTTGAAAATTATAGTCCCATTGACGCTGTTTCCGCCATCAATCAAATTCCTGGGGTCTATGTACTTTCGGGTGCCTTAAATACCAATCGAATTACAGTTCGTGGTATTGGCGCTAGGACCTTGTTTGGCACCGATAAATTGCGCTTATACTATAACGATATTCCCATTACGAACGGATCAGGCTTCTCCTCAATTGAAGCTTTTGATTTAGAAAGTTTACATCAGATTGAAGTCGTAAAAGGCCCAAAAGCTACAAGTTTTGGCAGTAATCTAGGTGGTGCAATTTTGCTACAATCGAAAGAGGCTTTAGGCAATTCAACGAACTTTAATAATAATTTTACCGTTGGATCCTACAATTTATTGAAGAATAGTTTTTCTTTTTCCCATACCGATAAAAAATTCTCTATAAGTTTAAATTACGATCATATCGCAACTGATGGGTATAGAGAAAATAACAGCTTTGATCGTGACGCAGTACTCTTAAACGCTTCTTATCGTATGAACCAAAAAAGCAGCTTAGGTTTATTGGTTAATTATGTAGATTACAAGGCTCAAATTCCTAGCTCTTTAGGAATTACAGCCTTTACTGAAAATCCGAAGCAGGCGGCCTTTACTTGGAAAGCCGCACAAGGTTTTGAAGCAAATACCTATAATTTGGTCGGTGTTTTTCACAACTACCGTTTTAATGAAAAAATTAAAAATTCAACCAGTATTTTTTATACCTATTTAGACCATTATGAACCTAGACCCTTTGGTATTTTAGATGAATTTACAAACGGTTTCGGATTTAGAACTCGTTTTTATGGGGATATTACCCTTTTTTCTAAAACAAGCGCGTACTCCTTCGGCTCAGAACTTTATAAAGACGAATACAATTGGAGTGAATTTGAAAACCTTTATCAAGAGAATAACGGTAATGGTAGTCTACAAGGTGCTATTTTCGCTAAAAATAAAGAGTTTAGAACTCAATTAAACAGCTTCACTACCCTATTGATTCCTTTCGACGCCCATTTTAGTGCACAGTTTGGTTTAAATATGAACCACACAAGCTATAACTATAGAGACTTATTTAATGAGTTTAACAACAAAAGTGCGCGACGTGATTTTAAAGCTATTGTTTTGCCGAGTTTTACCTTGAACTATTCATTTTTGGAAAATCAATTACTATATACCAATATAAGTCGAGGCTACTCTAACCCCACTTTGGAAGAAACCTTAACCCCAAGTGGCGTTATTAATCCGGACATTGAGCAAGAAACAGGGATGAATTACGAAGTAGGTACTACCCTTTATCTCGCGAATAAAAAGCTAATTGTAAATGCTGCCATCTACCAAATGAATATTAAAAATTTATTGGTAGCACAGCGGGTGGGTGATGATCAATTTGTAGGAAAAAATGCAGGTAAAACCAAACATCAAGGACTTGAAGTTGCCGCAAATTACAAACTCGATATTTCGTCAAGCCTAAGCTTAAGCCCTTTTGCCAACTATACTTTTAACCATCATAAATTTGTTGCTTATATAGATGGTGAGAACGATTTTTCGGGTAACGAATTAACAGGTGTTCCCAAGCACCGGATTACCTCAGGATTACAACTTAATTTTTTAGGCAATTTCTATTGGAATACCGTATATCAGTTTGTGGGTGCTATTCCCCTTACAGATGCCAATACCTTGTATAGTGAAGCATTTTCTATTTTTAATACAAAAATGGGCTATCAAAAAAAAGTAAGTACTAACTTTTCAATCCATGCCCAAATAGGGGTTAATAACCTTTTTAACCTGCGCTATGCACAATCGGTTTTAATCAACACTCAAGCCTTTGGAGGTGCAGAGCCGCGTTACTATTACCCAGGTAATAATCGTAATTATTATACAAGCTTGCAGCTGAGGTATACTTTGTAAGATTTAACAATAATCCATGGACAATTAAAAAATAGGGTGCCAGGTTTAATTGTATTAAAAAAAGGCTTGTGAAATAACTTCACAAGCCTTTTTTTAATCCTATACTTTTGAAAATTACATTTTCATTAACCACTGTTTCATATCTACATCTTTAGCGATAATGGCTTTTAAATCGCTGATGGCTACACGTTCTTGTTCCATAGAATCTCTATGGCGAATGGTAACTGTTTTATCCTCTAAAGATTGGTGATCTACGGTAATACAAAAAGGAGTTCCGTTGGCGTCTTGTCTTCTATAACGGCGCCCTACAGCATCTTTTTCATCGTAAGCTACGCTAAAATCCCACTTTAAATCTTCGACAATTTCAGAGGCTAATTCTGGTAAGCCATCTTTTTTAACTAAAGGTAAAATAGCTGCTTTTGTTGGGGCTAATACCGATGGCAATTTTAAAACTGTTCTTGTCGTGCCATTTTCTAATTCCTCTTCTTGTAATGAATTTGAAAAAACGGCTAAAAACATACGGTCTAAACCAATGGAAGTTTCTACTACATACGGCACGTAATTTTTTTGCAAGTCAGTATCGAAATACTGTAATTTTTTTCCGGAATGTTTTTCGTGCTGCGATAAATCAAAATCAGTTCTAGAATGTATGCCCTCTAGTTCTTTAAAACCAAATGGAAATTTAAACTCAATATCAGCAGCGGCATCGGCATAGTGTGCTAATTTTTCATGATTGTGAAAACGATAGTTTTCAGCGCCCATGCCTAATGACAAATGCCATTTCATACGGGTTTCTTTCCATTTTTCGTACCACTCTTGTTGGGTGCCAGGCTGAATAAAAAATTGCATTTCCATCTGTTCAAATTCTCGTTGGCGGAAGATAAACTGTCTTGCCACAATCTCGTTTCGAAAGGCCTTACCGACTTGGGCAATTCCAAACGGAATCTTCATTCGGCCTGTTTTTTGAACGTTTAAGAAGTTTACAAAAATACCTTGTGCGGTTTCAGGGCGTAAGTACAAATCCATTGCACTATCTGCAGAAGCACCTATTTTGGTGCCAAACATTAAATTAAACTGTTTTACATCAGTCCAATTTTTTGAGCCTGATATAGGGCAGACAATGTCTAATTCGTCGATTAAATTTCGCACGTCTTGTAGGTCCTCACGTTCTAAAGATTTTCCTAGACGTTGTAAGGCAGAATCAATTTTTTCTTGATAGCCTACAACTCGAGGATTAGTCGCTAAAAATTGTGTTTTATCAAAAGCCTCACCAAAACGTTTTTCAGCTTTAGTCACTTCTTTCTCAATTTTAGCTTCTATTTTAGCTGCATAATCTTCAACCAATACATCGGCACGGTATCTTTTTTTAGAATCTTTATTATCGATAAGCGGATCATTAAAGGCATCCACGTGGCCAGAGGCTTTCCAAACTGTAGGATGCATAAATATTGCCGAATCAATCCCTACAATATTATCATTCATTTGAACCATGGCTTTCCACCAGTATTCTCTAATGTTTTTTTTGAGTTCGGCGCCATTTTGTGCATAGTCATACACGGCACTTAATCCGTCGTAAATTTCGCTTGATTGAAAAACATATCCATACTCCTTCGCATGAGATATTACTTTTTTAAATTGATCTTCTTGATGTACCATGGGGCAAAAATAGAATATTACCCTAAAATGAAATAATTTATTTCAATTGAAATTCAGAACTCGTAAGTAATTTTTCGTTTTCAAAAACATTGAGGGTGTAGGTACCCGATGGTAAAGAACCTTCAGGAATCGTGATGGATTCACAAACACCTATTTTTTCTCCTTTAAAGACAAAAACTACTCGTTTACTATACGTGTTTCCATTTACGTTAATGGTGGTTGCATTATCTGCAATTATAGCCTTATTGGGGTCTAGAAATTGAAGGTAAAGTACCTTGTCTTCTTTAATAACATTCAAATCTTCCTGAATCGTTACGCATCCTTTTAAACGCGAAACGGTAGATGCTTTATTGGTTTGTATAGCGCTACTGCCTCTAATTCTAAAACCAGAGCCTTCAGGGTCTTCCAATCTTAAGTAACTTTTAATTTTTAACTCTTCACTTATTTTTTTATTTTGTCTTCTTAAGTTGGCCTCTAATACTTCTAACGAAGCTGTTTTATTTTCAAGGTTTTCCATCCTATTTTTGGCCTCATTGTACTTATCCGCTAAAATAGAATTATTGTAACGTAAAGAATTATTTTTAAGTTTTAAACTATCGAGCCTGAGCTCCATAGTTCGTAACTCTTTTTTGTATTCTCTTAATTTAGCAATATCAAAATTTAACCTCCCAATAGAATCTTCAAGTTGTTGTAGCTTATAGTTTGAAGCCTGCATTTCAAGATCGTTAATTTCATTCGCGACAGATAAGCGATCAACTTCAGCTTTCATAAGACTAAGGTCCTTTACCAAAATTTGTTTTTGATCCTCTAAGAATTCAATTTTATTTTTTGATTGGGCATTGTTATAGTAGAATGCAATTAAAATACCTATAACTAATGCAAGTAGCGCTGCTAGCAGTATTTTATAATTGAATTTAGTATCTTGAGAACTCATTTAGGTTAAGTAGGTTTTTTTATGCTTATTCTTTATTCCATTTTTTAAATGTACATACAATTATCAAAGATACTAAATGACATTAACAGCATCCTAGTACCCAAGGGGTGTTTTGGATGTAATGTGCGTTTAAATCGAGGAGAGCAGTTATTGTGTACCGTTTGTCGAAACCAAATACCGCTTACCGATTACAATTATAACGAAGAAAACCACTTCGATAGTATTTTCTATGGCAGAGTTCCCATAAAAAAAGCAAGTTCATTCCTATTCTTTACAGAAAACGGGACGGTAAAAAACCTCATACATCATTTAAAATATAAAAATCAGGAAGTAGTCGGTGAATTTTTAGGCGATTGGTGCGGATTAGTACTTAAGGATGATCCCCATCTTCACAGCATTCATATTGATCTTGTGTTTCCAGTTCCCTTACATAAAAACAAACTAAGAAAAAGAGGCTATAATCAAGTTTCCCTTTTTGGAAAGCGAATTGCGCATCACTTAAGTACTCATTTTTACGAGGATGTGCTTATAAAAAACCAAAACACAAAAACACAAACCAAAAAAGATCGTTTTTTCAGATGGAAGAGTAATCAAGGTTTATATTCCTTGAATAAAAAGTATTCGCTTGCCCATAAAAAAATTCTTTTACTTGACGATGTGGTTACTACTGGTGCCACACTTGAAGCATGTGCCAAAGAACTAAATACCGTCGATGGTATTACTATTTACATACTCACCATGGCCATGGTGCGCAAAAGTTAACATTTCGTTTGAGCTTTTCGTTCCATTCGAAACTATAATTTTAGCAAAATAATTGTTTCTTTGTGCTTTAGACACGTAGGTATATTATGGTCAGACGCATATTAGCTTTTTTATTTTTAGTACTTGCCACTTTTTCATTTTATCAATGTGGTAGAAAAGGAACTCCATCGGGTGGTATCAAAGATATTATTCCTCCTAAGTTAGAAGAAGCGCAGCCTGCTCAAATGACCACCAATTTTAAAGCTGACAAAATTAGACTGTATTTTGATGAGTATATAAAACTAAAGAAGGTACAGGAACAGTTGATCATCTCACCACCGCTAAAAAACACCCCAATTATTACGCCTGCAGGTACCCCCAGCAAATATGTAGAAATTAAATTAAAGGATACCTTAAGAGAAAATACCACCTACACCTTTAATTTCGGCCAGAGTATTATTGATAATAATGAGGAAAACCCAAATAGTTTTTTAACCTATGTATTTTCTACTGGCGATTATATCGATTCTTTACAATTAAAAGGAGTGGTTGAAAATGCTTTTGAGAAAGATACAGAACCCTTTGTTAGCGTGATGCTATACGAGATTGATAGCACCTACAATGACTCAACAATTTATAAAAAACCACCTACCTATATCACCAATACATTAGACAGTACCGTGTTTTTTACTTTAGATTATTTAAAAAAAGGAAGCTATGCGCTCTTTGGGTTAAAAGATAATAACAAGAATAATTTATTTGACCAAGAGTTAGATAAAATTGCATTTATAAAGGATACCATAACACTGCCTACTGACGAAACCTATCTTCTCACCTTATTTCAGGAGCAACCTAATTACAGTATCTCTGTGCCTAAATATGAAGCGAAGAATAAAATTATATTTGGATATCAAGGCGATAGTAGAGATATTACGATAGAAAACTTAAGTGTTTTACCGGATAGTGTCAAGACTATTATTACCCAAGAACGAGAAAAAGATACCTTAAATTACTGGTTTACACCTTTTGAAGCAGACTCATTGATATTTACAGTGGCGAATGAAAGACTTAAACTCAAAGACACTTTTGTACTTAAAACTAGAAAATTAGCCATAGATTCATTAAGCCTTAAGCCTAGTACCTCGGCGGTCATAGGTTTTGAAGAAACCTTTTCAATTTCAGCAAATACACCTATTGTTAAAACCAATCCAAGCAACATACAATTAATGAATAAAGATTCGCTGGCGATTGATTTTACCACAAGCCTAGACACCTTGAATAACAGCCTAAATGTGGCCTTTAAAAAAGTAGAGAGTGAGCAATATAAGTTGACTATTTTTCCAAACTTGATAGAAGACTTTTTTGGTCACACCAACGATACTGTGGTGTATAACTTAAAGACCAATAAATATTCGGACTACGGTAATTTTGAGTTAACCCTAAGTGGCAACATTAGCTACCCGGTAATAATTCAACTTACCGATGATAAAGCAAAAGAAATAAAAAGAGAGCTCTATGCTACGGAACCTAAAAGCTTCACGTTTAATCACCTAAACCCAGGAAAATATAGTATTCGAGTAATTTTTGACACTAACAAAAATAAAAAATGGGACACAGGTGATTACCTGCAAAAAATACAACCCGAACGTGTCAGTTATGCCCCTAAACCCATAGATATGAGGGCTAATTGGGAAGAAAAATATGATTTTATACTGTTAGATTAAAATTGTCTTTATCCACAAGAAATTTTAGTTTATTCCTCGTGGTTTCTATATGTTCTTTGTATAAGGTAATCGTTTTAATTTCTTCCTTCTTAGAAAACACTAATTCATTCCCCAATACGTCATATACTGCAGAATGACCGGGATATTCGTGGCCTAAATCATCGGTACCTATTCTATTTACACCAATACAATACGCCATATTTTCAATGGCCCTTGCTTGTAAAAGAATATCCCAAGCATTAATTCTCGGTTTTGGCCAATTGGCAACGTATAATAATACATCGTAGTTTTCTGTATTTCTTGCCCAAACAGGAAATCGTAAATCATAACAAATTAAAGGACAAATAGCAAAACCTTTGTAATGTATAATAGTTTTTGTACTTCCTGCGCGATATGCCACACTTTCACCCGCTAACGTAAAGGTATGTCGTTTGTCATAAAACACAATTTCAGCATTGGGTGCAACAAAAAATAAGCGATTGTAATAGGTACCATTTTCGTAAAAAGGCAGGCTACCTGTAATAGCCACATTTTTAGTACTGGCTATCTTTTGCATCCAAGCTACCGTTTTCTCGCCTTCTGAAAGCACTATTTTTTCCGGATGCATTGTAAAACCTGTAGTAAACATCTCAGGTAGTACAATTAAATCCGTAGCTATTGAGAGCGCATTTATTTTCTCTAGTAGTAGTTCTCTGTTTAAAGGTGGGTTCTCCCAATAAATAGAAGTTTGTACCAAGGAAACCGTTAGTTTTTCAGACATCCTACTTATGAGATTCTAATAAATCAATTACTGATGGCATACCCTGCATTTTAGCATGATCTAAAGCAGTTTTACCCCTTACATCCTTTAAAGAGGTATCAGCACCGTTTGCAATTAATAATTTAGCAATTTCAAGACGATTAAAGGTCGCGGCATAAATTAAACTAGAGGCACCCATCGTATTTTGCTCGTTAATATTTGCTCCCTTCTCGATCAATAATTTAGCAATATCGTCAAAACCCTTAAAACAAACGCCCATTAATGCGGTGTTTCCAGTGGCATCCTTGGCATCTAATCTTGCACCACTCTCTAGTAATAATTTAGTGATTTCGATTTGATCGTAATAGGTGGCTAGCAATAATGGCGTTGAACCTCTCTGGTCTTTACTGTTTAAAAGCACAGGATTTTGCTTTAGCATTGCTGTCACTTCAGCAACATTGCCATTTCTTATCTCATTAAAAAAAAATTCGTTCATAGCGCAATGCTTTCTTCTTTTGTTGTATAAAAGTAAAAAGAAACTGCTTCATCTCCACGAGATATAACAGTTTCTTTTTTAAAATAAAAGTTAGGCTAATTGGTGCTGCTAATTTACGCCAAGTCGAAACGATCAAGGTTCATGACCTTTGTCCAAGCAGCTACAAATTCGCTCACAAATTTACCTTTTGCATCATCCGAAGCGTACACTTCAGCAAGTGCTCTTAATTCTGAATTAGATCCAAAAATTAAATCAACACGAGTTCCTGCCCATTTTACTTCTCCAGTTTTTCTATGTAAACCAGCAAATACATCATCAGCATCGCTTGTGGCTTCCCATTTTGTACTTAAATCTAAAATGTGAACAAAGAAATCGTTTGATAACACCCCTGGCTGATCGGTGAAAACACCATGTCTTGATTGGTTATAATTGGTATCAAGCACGCGTAGACCACCAATTAACACTGTCATCTCTGGTGCTGTCAAAGTCATAAGTTGAGCCTTATCTACCAACATTTCCTCCGCGGATAAATTATATTTTTGCTTCATGTAGTTTCTAAAACCATCAGCAGCTGGTTCTAAGACTGCAAAGCTATCTACATCCGTTTGTTCTTGTGTAGCATCAGTTCTACCCGCAGAAAACGGAACGGTTACGGGATGCCCCGCTTTTTCAGCAGCCTGCTCTACACCAACATTCCCAGCCAATACAATTAAATCGGCTAAAGAAACTTTTTTAGTTCCAGATTGAGACTCATTAAATTTCTTCTGAACAGCTTCTAAGGCACTTAATACCTTAGCTAATTGAGTAGGATTATTCACCTCCCAATTTTTTTGTGGTGCTAAGCGAATTCTGGCTCCATTGGCGCCACCACGCTTATCAGAACCTCTAAACGTTGAAGCTGAGGCCCAAGCTGTACCTACTAATTCGGAAACTGAAAGTCCAGTGGCAATAATTTTTTCTTTTAATGTTTTAAGATCTGCATCGGTTACCAAATCGTGATTTAAAGCAGGGATAGGGTCTTGCCAAAGTAATTCTTCTTTTGGAACTTCTGGTCCTAGATACCTAGTTACAGGTCCCATATCTCTATGAGTTAATTTATACCAAGCTCTAGCAAACGCATCTTTGAAAGCCTCAGGATTTTCATAGAAATGTCTGGATACTTTTTCATATGCCGGGTCTACCTTCATAGAAAGATCGGTCGTTAACATAAAAGGTTGATGCTTAATATTAGGGTCATGTGCATCTGGCACAGTTCCTGCTCCAGCATTATTTTTTGGCTTCCATTGGTGTGCACCAGCTGGGCTCTTTGTAAGTTCCCATTCAAACTCAAATAAATGTTTAAAATAATCATGACTCCATTGGGCAGGAGTGGTTGTCCAGGCACCTTCAAGGCCACTAGTAATAGTGTCTTTACCAACACCTGATTTAAAGTTATTTTTCCAGCCCATACTTTGTTCAACAATACCTGCACCTGCTGGTTCTGCTTCAACGTATTGTTCTGGGTCTGCGGCACCATGGGTTTTTCCAAAAGTGTGTCCGCCCGCAATCAAAGCTACAGTTTCTTCATCATTCATCGCCATTCTACCAAAAGTTTCGCGAATGTCATAGGCAGCAGCCAAAGGATCTGGCTTACCTTCTGGTCCTTCTGGATTTACATAAATTAGTCCCATGTGCGAAGCCGCAAGTGGATTTTCAAGTTCGCGATCACCAGAGTATCGTTTATCCGAACCCATCCATTCAGCTTCTGAACCCCAATACACGTCTTGTTCTGGTTCCCAAATATCTTCACGACCACCAGCAAAACCATAAGTCTCAAACCCCATAGATTCTAAAGCACAATTTCCTGCAAGAATCATTAAATCTGCCCAGGAAAGTTTATTCCCGTATTTTTGTTTTATAGGCCATAGAAGCAAACGTGCTTTATCTAAATTAGCATTGTCGGGCCAGCTATTAAGTGGTGCAAAGCGTTGAGACCCTGAACCAGCACCACCACGACCGTCAGAAATTCTATAAGTTCCGGCGCTGTGCCATGTCATCCTAATAAAAAATGGCCCATAATGTCCGTAATCGGCAGGCCACCAATCTTGAGAATTAGTCATTAATTCGAAAAGATCCTTTTTAACCGCTGCTAAATCAAGCGATGCAAATGCTTTTGCGTAATCGAAATCTTTATCCATGGGACTAGACAAAGAAGAGTTTTGTCTAAGAATATTTAACTTTAGCTGGTTTGGCCACCAATCTCGGTTTGTAGTACCACCACCCGCTGCTTGGTTTACAACGCCACCCATAAAAGGGCATTTATTTGATTCGTTTACATCCCATACTTTACCATGGGATGATCCGTTTGAATGTGTATTATTATCCATATTTCATATTTTAACATCATAAAGGAAGTCAAATTTTATGATTTTTTATAATAGTTTTTATCTATAAATTTTATTTGTTAATAGCTATTTCCTATAGTGTTTGCAGCAGCCTATGCTAAGCTTTGCCCAAAGCCACTTGTTTTCTTTCTTTTAATTCATTTCGCTTGCGAAAAATATAGGTGTTTTCCTACTATTAAAAAAAATAAAATTATCTTTGCTGCACTATTACAAGTATCCTTACAGTTGAAAACTAATTATATTAATTTTCATTTTAGTATTTAATTAAAAATCCACGGCGCATCCTTTCTCAAAATTTTATGGTTAGGTGTTTTTACAATTTGCCCTTGGCAGATAGTTTTACTTTTAAAATGCGTAAAAATTAAAAGGACTACTATTTTATGTAATAGAGATACATATAATGAAATGAAACCTATAATTTAGATAGGTATTTTTTTGAAGTTGAGAAGTAAACTATGTCTAAATTTAAGAGTATTTGCATTATTGATGATGATCCCATTTGTGTTTTTGGTATTAGGAAAATGATTGACCAAGTTAATTTTTTTAATGAAATTGCTGTATACGCTAATGGTCTAGAAGCCATACAAGATTTTAAGAAAAAATTAGTTGAAAATTTACCTTTGCCAAGTACCATCCTTTTAGATTTAAACATGCCTATCATGGACGGCTGGGATTTTTTGGAGGATTTTAAAAAAATTCCATTCGAAGACAGAAAAAATGTTCGTATCCATATTGTAAGTTCTTCGGTTGATTCAAGGGATTTGACAAAAGCCAATAGTTATAAAGAAGTAAATAATTTTTTTACAAAACCAATTACAAAAGAAAACATCGATAGGGTTATTGATGAAATTCATTCGTCATAAGGATGAAATACTTATTGAAAATAGTGTATGAACTTGTTTCTCAAAGAACTAAAAGTTAATTCAAGTTTTATCAAGGATACTCCAGTTCCCATAGCAACGCTAGATCAAAACTTAGTTTTTTTATCGTATTCTACGCTATTTTCCGAAAAACATCAACTAGGTACATCTGCTATAAATGGCTCTTATTTCTTTGATGTACTTCATGATTTTCCTGCTAGTTTTAAAGGCATACTCGATAATTGTTTAAACGGAATACCGTCTCAAAGTGATGGTAAAAAATTTATTCTTAACGATGGTAAAGTTGTATGGTTAAAATGGAAAACAAACCCTTGGACAAATGATACCGGTACTGTTGTTGGTTTAGTGCTTATTTTAGAAAACATTACAGAAAAAAAAGTTATCGATGAGTTGACGCGAGAAGCCCAAGAAGTTTCAAAAACAGGTGGCTGGGAGCTTAACCTACTCACAAAAAAAACACTTTGGACTCCGATGGTAAATAGTATTCACGAAATGCCTTTGAGTTATACGCCACAAACTTTTGAAGATAACTTCATTCATTTTAAAGAAGGAGAGCATAGAAATAAAATAATTAATGCCGTTGAACGTGCAACTGAACTAGGAACTCCTTGGGATGAAGAAGTTATGATCACAACAGGAACAGGCCAGGAACTTTGGGTGAGCACAAAAGGTAGAGCTGAATTTATCAATGGGGAATGTGTACGTATTTACGGTATTTGTCAAGATATAGACATTTATAAAAGAGCCCAATTACAATATAGACAATCTGCAGAATTGTTAAGAAATGCCATAACCGCCTCCCAAGTCGGTACTTGGGAGTATAACCTCGCTAACGGTGAAACGGTTTGGGATGACATGAATTGCCATCTTTACGGAATAGATAAGAATAATATAACGAACAGCCTTTATCGAATCTGGAAAAACAGAATACATCCAGACGATTTAGAAAGAGTCATTAGGGATACCACTTTATTTTATAACGGAAAAGGAAAGGGTAGCGTGGAATACAGAATAATCTTAAATGATGGTACTATTCGATTTTTAAAATCAACAGTAACTTTTGTTTCAGATGTTAAAAGCACCACTCAAAAAGCAATTGGTATCACCCAAGACGTAACGGTTGAAAAGATGGCCGAAAAACAGCTTAAAGAATTTGCTCAAATTACAAGCGAACAAAATAACAGCCTTACCAATTTTGCGCATATGGTGTCGCACGATTTACGGTCACACGCTACAAACTTATCTGTTCTCACCTCGTTTTTGGAAGATGAAAAAGATGAGAACGAAAAAAAGCAAATCGTAACCATGCTAAAAAATGCAGCTGATAGCCTCAATAGTACTGTTTCTAATTTAAACGAAGTAGTACTAGCTACAGATACTAATATCACTGACATAATGATCGGCATTAATTTGCTAGAGGCTATTCACAGGGTACGAAATAATATTTCAGTCTTATTTTTAGAAAAAAAAGGACAGTGCATGATCGATGTTGATCCAGAACAAGGGATCACAGTAGTTCCTGCATATTTAGACAGTATTCTATTAAATTTATTTACCAATAGCCTAAAATATAGTTCAACTTTAAGAAGTCCTGTCATTAAAATTATATCTAAACTTGAAAAAAACCAATTGGTAATTATATTTTCAGACAATGGTAAAGGTATTGATATCGAAAAATTTGGTGGTTCTATTTTTGGAATGAATAAAACATTTCATCGAAATAAAGATGCTAGAGGGGTAGGGCTTTATATTACAAAAAATCAGATCAATGCCATGGGAGGTAGCATATCTGTTGAAAGTGAGGTTAATGTGGGCACGACTTTTGTGTTGAAGTTTAAAATTTAAATTGTTAAAAATGGGAAAGACGTTTGAAAATATTTATATGATTGATGATGACCCTATTTACCTATTTCTAGCAAAAAAACTATTTATAGAACAAAAATTTTCGCAGAACATTAAAACTTTTGAAAACGGGAAAGTTGCACTTGAATGCTTGCTTGACAGCCAAAATTTAAATGAAAATTTACCTGACATCATTTTTTTAGACCTTAATATGCCTATCCTGAATGGCTGGGAGTTTTTAGATAGTTTTAACGCTGCACCCATCCCAAATAAAGAAAAAATTACAATTATAGTCATGAGCTCTTCCATTAACCCTATAGAGATTGATATGATCAAATCTTATCCTGTAGTTAACGACTACATTGTAAAACCTTTAACTCCAGCAGATTTGCAAAAACTATTAGCTTTTTGATGTCACACACCGCAATTAACGAATTTTAGGAGTAAAGTCTTCAGGTGCATTTTGTACCAAGTTAATAGTGCCCGAATCCCCTGTATCATTATAAATTTCCCATTCATTAAACGTATAGATAGGATTCCCAAATTCAATCGCTGCTTTCCGTAAGGCACGACCATCTTCAAACTCATGATTAGTCCCTGAACCATCTTCACCTATAACTCCAAAAACATCAATTTCGTTTCCGAAGGGGTCTACTAAAACAAAGTTATCATCACCATTAGAATTGGCCGCGCTGTTAGATCCCCCAACCAAATCAGGTAAAAATCCGTAAGTGGCCTCAAAAACTATAGCGTTTGCTGCAATCACTAGTGTGCTCTGTGCATTAATCACGTAATCGGATAAATCTAAGCTATGACTCACTTCCGTATTATCGTTGGTATACCTATTTAACTTCCAACCCTTTAAACTTAATGAACTTAGGTCCGAATTGTACAGCTGGATAAAGCGGGCTTCGATATCGTTATCAGGATCTGCAATTTCTGAAATCAATATTCGATTTGAGGTAAATTCATCGACTACATCTTCGCAACGCTCTAGAGTAAAGTTCAAATCACTCTGACAATTTACCATCAAAAAATACGTGTCATTTTCTTTTTGTAATAAAGCGCTTACCGTTCCACTCTTATCGGGCAGTATCGTAGCTTGAAAATCAGAAAAACCACTATTTAAAAGGTTTATTTCTACATCATCACAAGCGATTAATGTTCGTTGTGTATCTTCGCGATCCAAGGCAAAAGGTAGCCCTAATTCTTCTTCCACAAATTCTAAGCGATTTAGTGCTACCCATGTATTTAAATAAGGATCTAAATTTTCATTCAATGAAATTTCCGTAGGAATTATAGCCCTTATTTCATCACAGGCATTAAAGATGTGCTGCTGAACAATGCTTGCGGGTAACCTACCCACAGAAGCATTCCCAAAAGAACTAAAAACGCCACCAAGCTTATAAATACCCTTGCTTTTTCCTAAATATAAGCCCTTGAGTTTTATAAAAATTTTAGAACCCAAGGGATAAAACAAATGACTGTCCCGAAGGTCAATTTCAACTTGAAATCCGCTTGTTGGGTTTACTAGTGCATCTTGAAAATGTAAAACACTAAAAAAATTACCCGCTTCATCTGAAGAAATGACATAACCCTCTAAAATTAAATCTGTTTGAATTTGCAAGGTTTCATCTGTATATAGAGCTTTTACATCAGCATAGGTTGTATTTGCAATAATATTTGAAGTACATCTTATCTCGGGACTATCGAAATTTCTACTGTCTACACACGAAGTTAAAAATAGTAGAATGCAGGGCATAGCAACCCATACAGATTGAACCTTAAAAAAACTACGAGGTTTGTGGATGACATTCATTGCACTAGGTGTTAAAAACTTATGGCTAGATTTAAAAAGTACGTTCTCCCATAGCCATACCAATATTTAGGTGCAAACGAGGGCTTACCGCTTAAATTATCTTGTTGTAGTTGTCCAAAGTTGCCATTTCTACTTTGCTCATAGCCTCCGGTTCTAAAAACAGTATCAAACACATTATTTACACTGGCAAATACACTTACATATTTACCTGCTTTTAACCACGATTTACCGCCAATTAAATTCAATAAATAAAAATTATCTAATGGTTTTTGAGCTAGTAATTTAGCGACGTTTTCAGAAGTTGCCTCTGGAAAGTTAAGTCCCGTTTCAGGATCTAGATAAAAGCTTTCTGTTCTGGTAATGGTAGAAATATTTGCGTAATTGTTAGCCAAGTAATTAGCCGTTAAACCCACCCACCAATACTTAGGATCTCTATAATTAATGCCAAATGCAAAGGCCTGTTGCGGTCCCTGAGCTAGTTTATAATCTTTAATTGCTGCGGAGCCCAAATCGATTGAGCCTTCTAAATTGATCAAATCTTCTTCGGCACCTGCCGTGTCAAAATTTATAGCTACAGCAGGGTTGCTGGCGTAAACCAATTTGTTAATCGCCGCCACAGCCGTTAATTGTACCATTGAAGATAACTGATATTCAAAACCTATCTCGGTTCCTAAATGTAACTTATCCAAATCGGTGACCACTTCCTGAACAAAATCAGATCCTATTCCCGTATCTACAAAAAAGAAATTAATATCTGTTGTATTTTGAAATCGCGTATAAAATCCTGTTATTCTTCCGGTAAGTTTTGGTAAACGCAAGTAATAATTTAGATCAGCGGTACTTATTTTTTCTGAGGCTATGTTCGCTACATGCTGGTTATTTTCCCTGGGGTTTATAAATACATTTTGTAAAATTGGTGCTTCATTTAATAAAGCCCCATTGAGGCCTAGCCAATGTCTTCCGTTTAATTTGTAGGTGGCTCCAGCCTTTAATCCAAAATCTGAAAAGCTTAACAGCTCACTTTCACCAAGTGAATTATTTAAAAAGCGTTCATTTTGAAAAATACCCTCTCTTTGGTAGTGATTAGTGGTATAAACAGCAGCTAAAAAAGCAGTTAAACGTTGTTTTTCATAATTTAGTTGAGCAAAAGCCTCCAGTTTATCGGCAAATAATTGATAATTATAATTAAAAATAGCTCCCTTAGCCTTTTCAATTTCTGCATTTACATTATTTCGAGTATCCGAAAAAGTATCTACATCTTCATGGAAATCAGCACCTAATAAATCATTAATTTGAGCGTAATTATCAGAAATCATTTTTTGATAATTTAATCCCAAATCAAATCTTAAACTACTACTTAAGTCCATGTTAGCCGTGGTACTTATGGTAATTTGCTTGTCTTTCGATACGTCATCATAAAGCAAGTACGCGGCTTTGGCGTTTGTATTGGCGCTATATACTTGGTTCCAATTCACTTGTGGATTTTCTAAAAAACCTTGTTTTGCCAGATTTGCACTTATAAAATTAGCGCCTATGGGGCTATTGATATAAAAACTAGGTAAATATCGGTAATAGGTAGGGTCAGGGTTTGGTGCGTTATAATAGCCCAATCTACTTCTTGAGTTTATACCCGTTTGATAGAATATACCGGTAGTTAATTTTAAAAATTTTGAGGTGTAAAAATGATTTAAAATAAATAAGGGTTCTGCTATTTTTCGCTCTCTGGAATTTCTAATTTTACCCTCCTGTTCTCCCCAAAATGGATTGTATCTATTTCCTATAAGATCAAAAACTTCTTCTGTAATTGCCGATGAACGGCCTCGCCTATTTGAAGCTACTATTCCCGTCAACAAAAAACTGTTCTTTTCATTCCCCTTAAATTCTAAGGCTCCAAAAAAAGAAAATGCATCATATACTGTTCCCTCTACATACCCTTCTTTAGCCCATCTTCGAGAACCAGAGACGGTATAGGCCAGTTTGCTCCTATTTAATGGGGCTGTATACGTTGCCATAAGCCTACCACCATACGTTCTATTCGATGCTGATGATGACAAACGAGTTCCAGAACGCATACCCGTAGGTCTCGTAATGATATTCGTAGTTCCTAATATAGCGCCAAAATTATTGGCAGATGCTTGTATGCCACTGGTAAAATCTTGATTTCTTGTTACATCATTTAGGCCACCCCAGTTATTCCATTGGGGTCGGCCATCAAAAAATTTATTCATAGGTATGCCATTTATGAGCACCTTCCCATTTTTTGAGTCATAGCCTCTAACTCGGAAAAAAGCTTGGCCAAAATCGAACGCAGCTCTGTTTAAAAACACATCTCTTGTAGCTTGCAATAAGCCTGAAGCATTAGCGCTTATTTCGTCATCAAAAAGTTCCGTATCAGTTAATGTAATCAAGTTATCTTTTTGTTCGAGCATACTATCTATTTCTAAATAAAGAATGCCTAAATCGAGAATTGCTCCCGTTAAAGTTATCGGAATGCGTTTCGTTATATAGTCTTTTGCGCTTATTTGCAGTATAAATTCGCCTTCCAAAGTTGTTGAAATTACAAAACGGCCATCAGCCTTTGAACTAGTTGAAATTTGTGAGTTTTCAAGTGTGATGTCCACTGAAGAAAGTACATTTTTAGACCGATGCTCTACGATAACTCCCAAGATGGTCGTATTATTTTGCGAAAAAATAATGCACGGGGATAACAGAAAAAAGAAAATAAAAATGGAAGTATGCATGAAATAAAAGTGTAAGATTTTTATTTACTCATGTTCATTTTATTAACAATACAATAGCTATTATCTTACAATTTAACTTATTTTAGTGATTATCTACTAATTTTTTTATTAATAAAATGAAAATTATCTTAATTCTTGTGCTATCCTGTGTTTCAATGAACCTAATGGCCCAAAAGAAATCATATCAAATTAGAACCATTGCCTTCTACAATGTTGAGAATTTATTTGATATAAAAAATGACACCTTAAGCTTCGATGATGACCGCACACCTGAAGCCAAAGACCAATGGACCTTGGACCGCTACTTTAAAAAAATAGAGCAAGTCACTAAAGTCATATCAGAAATTGGTGCTGACATTACAAAAACTTCTCCGGATATTATTGGCTTATGTGAAATAGAAAATAGAGCAGTGTTAGAAGATTTAATTCAGCATAAAAATTTAAAAAATAAAGAATACGGAATAATTCATTTTGATTCTCCCGATGAACGTGGAATAGATGTTGCCTTTTTGTATAAAAAAGCGGCATTTATACCCAACACCTTTAGAAGTCATCGTTTACTCTTATTTAATGAAGATGGCTTTAGAGATTATTCACGTGACCAATTAGTGGTTGGTGGCTTTTTAGATGATGAGCAATTTTATTTTATTGTAAATCATTGGCCATCTCGAAGCGGTGGCGAAGCAAGAAGTAAGCCCAACAGAATGGCAGCCGCTGAATTAAATAAAAGAATCATAGATTCAATAGTTAAGTTTGATGCATCTGCAAAGATTATCAGCATGGGTGATTTTAACGACGACCCCACTAGTGATAGTCTAAAAAAAATATTGAGAATTAAGGGAGAGCCTACAAATTTAGACCCCAAAGATCTTTATAATCCTATGGAGCGCTTGTATAAAAAAGGCTTAGGTTCTCTAGCCTATAGGGATAAATGGAATTTATTCGATCAGCTTTTTTTTACTTCAAATTTAATTTCCAAGCACAAGGATACCTATTCATTTTGGCAAGCGTTTGTTTACGCTCCATCCTATTTAATTGACTCTGGTGGCAGGTTTAAAGGCTATCCCTTGCGAACCTATGCCGGAGGAAACTATGTAGGGGGGTATAGTGACCACTTTCCTGTGTACCTCTATTTGGTGAAAGAGGCCCGATAATTCTCTAGGCCTTTCTCTTACATTAATTAAACCATTGACTCCAAGGTAAACGGCTTAAGATCAATAACAAACCAATTCCATAAAAAATGGCAATTATTTTAAATTTTCTACGCGCTTCCATTATATTTTTATGTTTTGACCAACCTATGGTAATAAAAACTAAGGCGATAATATTTATAAAAGGATGCTCTACTGCTAATAATCTTAAAGCTGAAGTCATACCTCCCATACCAAATTCTTGAATGGCACTAAACCCTTTAGGAGAAACAAAATAAAGCACTAAGCCAACTAACAATTGTATATGTGATAGAATTAATGCGAATAGACTAATTCTAAAATCTTTTTCTAAGGTAAAATCTTTTTTCCCTGTGAATCCCAGGATAGCATTTATAAGGGCTATCCCCAATACGGCAAGAACTATATAGGCTAAAAAAGAATGTAGGTTCAAAATTATTTCGTACATGATTTTTGAATTTAGTTTGTGCGTTAAAAATAGTAAATTTTGGGCATAAAAAAACCCTGCAGAAGCAGGGTTTTTAAATTTAAATTGTTTTAAAATTAGAAGCTATATCTAAGTCCTAATTGCATTTGCCATCTTGATGAATTTAAGCCTGCATCATCAATAATGTTTTTTGTGTCCGGAGCACTTGCATTATAAGTGAAATTAGGTGTAGTCCCATCTGGTTGAAAACCTGCGAAATTTAACAATTGCACTTGGTTAAAATTTGCAAATGTTCTAACTCCCCATTCTTTATTTAGAAGATTCGTGAAATTGAAAATATCAGCCGTAAATTCAATTTTATTCAGAGTTTTTCCTACCTGAAAACGAAATTCTTGAGCAAATTTCAAATCTAAAATATGAATCCAATCAGTTCTGCTTGCATTTCTTTCCGCAAATTGCCCTCTTCTAGTACTAAGGTATTCGTCACCTTCGATAAAAGCATCTAAAGCCGCCCACTGCTCAGCAGGAGTCGGTGTACCTGGTATTATTGTACCTCGATTTCTAAAGAAATCTAATTGAGCTTCTGCTTCATTTCTTGGCACATATGCTAATGCAGATGCGAATGCCCCTGTATCATTAATTAAACCACTACCGGCAACCACGTAACTAAATGGTTCTCCTATTGCTCCTTCATAAAACAAACCTAATCTCGTTCTAAGATTGTCAGTCCACTTTAATTCAATGGTAGAATTTGCAATAATACGGTGACCTGGTGAAAAATCAGATCTTGAAAGTACTGGTCTATTAGAACCGTTTACCGTCTCTAAATTCTGCCATTGAGAACTGTTCTGTGACGACGTTGCATCGATTAATACGTCAGAATCGCCATAAGAATAAGTTGCCGAAGTTCTAATATCGACTTTAGGTGTAAAAATATCTTTACTTAAAGTTCCACTTACATTATAAGAGCTACCTTCACCCGTGTTTGTAGCCAAAAATATCTCGTTGTAAGTACCATCTAATCTTACGTTTCTATAATTAACTCTAGACCCAGCACCTGTTGTTTCAAATTGTGGGCCTGCTAAGTTTAAATTTTCATAAGCAATAGCAGTAATATTATCATTCCAAATAAAATCAGTAGAAAGTGTAAAGCCTCCTGGTAATTTTTGATCAAATGCAATATTCATCTTCAAAATCTGAGGTAATTTAAAGTTTTCTTCAAACAAATCTATATTTCCTCCCAAACCACCTGTCCCAGGAGCTGGATTAGAAAACTGTTGATTTACATCTGGATTGAATGCAGGAACGGCACCACCTGATAAATCCAAAAGACCAGCTGTTAATCCATTGTTGTTATATGCACCACCTGGCCAAACTAGTGGTATCCTTGAAGTAAACACTCCTAATCCACCTCTAATTTGAGTTGAACGATCACCATTCACATCCCAATTAAAACCGACTCTTGGTGAAAAGTGTACATTTGCTTTAATTCCTTGACCAACTCTAGCTCCCTTTAAATCTTTTCCATTAGCTTCTAATAAAGCTACTGTTCTCGTATTAAAGTCATCATTGGCTAAACCATCTGCCCAATATGGTATATCAATTCGAGCTCCCATGGTAAATTTAAAATTATCTGTAACGTTAACGATGTCTTGAACATATAAACCAAATTGAAAAATATCAAATTCAGCTGCACCTTGAGAATCATCACCAATACCTCCCAAAAGAGAATATCCACGACGAAATCTATTAGCATTCTGCCCTGTTAGAAAGTCATTTAAGCTACTAAATCTATAGTAACCAAAATTACGACCAAAAAATACATTTTTTGCAGAAGAAAATTCGTTATTTGTTCCTATAGTAATAGTGTGAGGACCCGAATATATTTCAAAATTATCTGTTATTGTTAATACGCTTTGTTCTAACAAGTTTGCAGTAGAAAAGGCTTCAGATCCAAAAAATATTCTATCATTCGTAGATCCCGCACTAATTTCAACCGCTGGAAAAGGATTTCCAACAAAATTGCGATCATCATTAACCGTAGTATAACCTACAACAAGATTATTTGCCATGTTATCTCCAATTTTAGAATTTAATTCTAAAGCTGTTGAATTTGTTGTTGAGGAAAAATCAATTGCTCCATTAAGAAAACTTATAGACCCTTGGTTTGAGCCAGGAGCATCAAATTCAACGGCTTTTACGTAACTATGCTTTAAAGATAGTTTATGGTTTTCATTAATATTCCAGTCAATCTTGGCTATTAATTTATCGCTTACAAGACTTGATGTATTATTTGCATACCCTCCTGGGTTATATCCGTAGTTGTTTACTAGAAAATCAGAAAGTTGCTGTAAATCTGCCGCTGTGGCAGCTCCTCTGTAGGTTCCAATATCAAAAGGTTGTGGTGTTTCATTATCTTGTCTTTCGTAATTAACGAAGTAGAATAATTTATCCTGTACAATTGGCCCTCCAATACGGACACCATAAGTTTGTGCTGAAAATTCATCTAATTTTGTTCTTTCGTTATCTCCAGCTATACCAACAGGGGTCTTACCAACCATATCCTGATTTCTATAAAATCCATAAACAGAACCTTCAGTGGTATTTGTTCCAGATTTAGTAATAGCATTGATACTAGCACCTGCAAAACCAGATTGTCTTACATCAAAAGGAGCTACATTTATTTGAAAGGATTCTATAGCATCTAATGAAATTGGGCTGACACCTGTTTGACCTCCATTGGTACCACTTCCAGCAAGTCCAAATACATCATTATTTACAGCACCATCGATATAGATAGCATTATAGCGATTGTTTTGCCCTGCGACAGAAATAATATTATCCCCAGAAACTTTAGCTTGAGGAGTTAGCCTCGCAAAATCAGAAATGTCTCTGGAAATTGTAGGTAGGTTAGTAACTTGTCTTTGACTTACATTTGTTTCCGCCCCTGTTTTACCTGAATCAAAAACACCATTTGCCTGAGCTACCACCACAATCTCATCAAGGGCATTTAAAGCCTCCCCCAATTGAGTACTAATTCTTTGAGTATCCCCTAAATTTAAGAAGACATTAGAGTTTTTGTAATCCTCGTAACCAATATAAGAAATTGTGATTTGATAAGGACCGCCAGTTCTCATGTTTGAAATTCTGTAATACCCATCAAAATCCGTTGCGGCTCCGTAGGTAGTTCCTGAAGGTGTATGGATTGCAACAATGCTTGCTCCCGGTAAAGGCTCGCCCGTTTGATCAGTTACTTGCCCACCAACTGAAGCCGTAGTAACCCCTTGTGAAAATGCAACTGCCGTAAATAAAAATGCGACAATCGCGAAGTACATTTTTTTCATTTTTCTAAGTGTTATTTTTAGTTTTTTATTTTGTTGCAAAAGTGAAACAATTATTACACTTGAACATTAACAAAACGTTAAATTAGTTTTGCCAAAATTAACATAAAAAAGGAAACCTAAACCTTGAAAAAGAAGAAGTTATTAGACTTTATTAAGAAATTTGATAATTACTGTTTAAATCTTAAAATTATGTAAAAGATTCAATGTGGAAGCATCATGTTTAGACATTTCTGAATTTTCAATATCTTTTAATACCGTTGTTGCGAGTTGCTTTCCTAATTCAACACCCCACTGGTCGTAACTAAAAATATTCCAAACCACACCTTGCACAAATATTTTATGTTCATACATGGCGATAAGTGCTCCTAAACTTTTGGGCGTTAAGCTGTTGATCAATATCGTATTGGTAGGATTATTGCCTTTAAAAACTTTAAATGGAATTAACTTTTCAACAGCCTTAGACGTCATTTTCGACGTAGCAAGCTCTCTTTCTACCTCCTCAGCTTCTTTGCCATTCATCAAGGCTTCGGTTTGAGCAAAAAAGTTAGCCATTAACTTGTTGTGGTGATCACCCTCTCCATAAAGAGAATGTTTATACCCTATAAAATCAGTTGGTATTAGTTTGGTACCTTGATGTATTAATTGAAAAAAGGCGTGTTGGGCATTGGTTCCTGGCTCTCCCCAAATAATAGTTCCGGTTTGGTAATTAATCACATCTCCGTTCCTATCTACGCTTTTACCATTGCTTTCCATGATACCTTGTTGAAGGTAGGCCGAAAAGCGACTTAGATATTGTGTATAGGGAATAATAGCTTCGGTTTCTGCTTTGTAAAAATTATTATACCAAATGCTTAATAGCCCTAAAACAACAGGTATATTATCCTGAAAATCTGCTGTTTTAAAATGCTCATCCATTTCGTTAGCCCCTACTAATAAGGCATCAAAATTTTCAAAACCTACAGCTAATGCAATAGAAAGACCTACCGCACTCCACAAAGAAAAACGACCCCCAACCCAATCCCACATAGGGAATACGTTTTCGGCTGAAATACCAAACTCATTTATTTTTTCGGTGTTGGTAGATACCGCAGCAAAATGCTTGGCAACATCAGCTTGAGTGGCCTGTTGTAGAAACCATTTTTTAATGGTGGTTGCATTACTCAGGGTTTCTTGAGTGGTAAAGGTTTTTGAAACTACCACAAATAAGGTCGTTTCGGGATTTAAGTGTTTTAAAGTCTCAAAAACATGATCCCCATCGACATTACTGACAAAATGCATTTTTAAATGATTCCCATAAAACTTTAAGCCCTCTACAACCATAGCAGGCCCTAAATCAGAGCCGCCTATACCAATATTGACCACATCGGTAAAGGCTTTTTCAGTAAATCCTTTTTTAGCCCCTGAAATAATGGCTTCTGAAAACCTTTTAATCTTATTTTTTACTTCGTAAACTTCGGGAATAACGTTAGCGCCATCGACTACAACCGAGTCGGTTTTTTTGGCTCTCAACGCCGTATGCAAAACCGCACGATTCTCAGTTTCATTAATGACAACTCCAGAAAAATAGTCTTGAATAGCTTCTTTCAACTGCACTTCCTCAGCTAATTCTAATACTAATTTAATGGTTTCTGAAGATATTCTATTTTTGGAAAAATCAACTAAAAAATCATTCCAAGTGATGCTAAATTCTAATGCTCTATTAGAGTTGGTGTTAAAGTAGTCCTTAATTTGATGGTTTTTCGTTGCTTCAAAATGTGCTTCTAATTTTTTCCACGCCTTTGTTGTCGTTGGATTGATCGATTGTAATGCCATTATTTTTCTGTTATCAGGTTCTTATCTAAAGTAACCTCGGTATAAGGAATACTATCCAATTTTGATTTTAAAGGTGCTATAAACGCTAAATACTTTGTTTTCAGTGAGTCAGCAATAGGATCCGCTACCGGCAGTTTTTCCTTAAGAGGGTCTACTTGCACTCCGTTTTTCCAAAAGCGATAACAAACGTGAGGCCCACCTGAATTTCCTGTCATTCCAATCCAACCAATCACGTCGCCTTGTTTTACATACTGTCCCTTTTTTACATTTTGGTTTTTCATATGTAAATACTGAGTACTATAGGTGCCGTTGTGTTTTATTTTTACAAATTTTCCGTTCCCTCCTCTTCGGGTTGATTCTTCAACCGTACCATTAGCGGTAGCAATAATAGGAGTCCCCATAGGTGCGGCATAATCAGTACCCTTATGTGGCCTAACTTTATAGCCATAATAGGCAATTCTTCTATTTAAATTATACCGCGAAGAAATTCTGACCTTTTTAAATTCTACAGGAGCAATTAAAAAAGTTCTTCTTAAATTTTTAGCCTCTTCATTGTAGTATTCTGTGACCTTATTTAAGGAATCAATTTGATAAGCAAAGGAATAGAATGACTCTCCGTTATGTTCAAAATAAGCAGCCTCAATAGGTTCTGCTCCGGCATAAATAGTATCGTTTATATATTTTTCTTTATAAAAAACTTTAAATTTATCCCCTTTTTGCAATCTAAAAAAATCAATAGACCAAGCATAAATTTCAGATAAATTATTAGTGACCATATAATCTATACCTTGTTCATCTATGGCTACTGATAAATTAGAATTTATGACTCCAGAGGCTACTCTATCTACATACTTTACATTCTTTTTACTTCTATAGGCGTTTATAGAATCTCTTAAATCTAATACGGTATAGTTTATTTTATCGTCCTCGTAAATAAAAAATTGAGCAACTTCAGAGGTATCTTTAGATTTTAAAATGGCATAAGGCTTACCAACATTAAATTTACGAACATCAAAAGTATCTTTAAATTCAGTAGAAATTCTGAATATTTTTTGGTAATCTACTTTATTCTTAAGCATTAAATCGCCGAAAATATCGCCCTTACGCACGGTATCTCTTAAAACTACAAAATCGTTTAAATTAAAGCCATAGGCTTCAATCACGACTGGTTTTTCTATTATTTCTACTTTTTCAATAGCATCGTTTGATGTATTTTCGTCTTTACATGAAGCTATAAGAAGACAGCTAAGCAGTATGATATAAATTCTCTGCATCTTTTAATTTTCTGTTTTTTCGGGGTTAAAGATATGGTCTATCCATTGTTTTCCCCAATCATTTAACTCATCTTTAGAATATAATTCTGGAAAAAAAATAACTTTTTGAAAACTTGGCGGCAAATATTCCTTCCAGTTGGTGCCTCCAGTAGCATCAATTGGTTTTTTATCTTTTGCCAAATATGTATACGCCGATCCTAAGTGCATTAATGGCCAATTAACATTAGCGTTCATATCTAAATCTTTTAAGGCCTTGATCAACGCTTTATTGACACGATCTTCTGCTGGTAATTGCAGGTACTTATGATAGATTGTTTTATTTTCTACTTGCTTAGCTATGCGTATAAATCTTGGCGTATAGCGGTATTCAAATTGTTTTAAGGTTAAGGTTTTTTCACCCGTCTCTTTATCAGTTGCCCCTTTTTTCCAATATATATTTTCATACAAATCCTCTATACTGTGTTCCGAAGAAAAAGAACTTCTTTCGGTGTGATGCACTAAATTTTCAAGAGGAGTGGCGTACATTTCTATCATTCTATATTGGGCAGACTGAAAACCGCTAGCAGGCAAAAGCGCCATTCTAAATTGAAGAAATTGCTCACGTTGCATGCCCGTGATCATCACTCCAAATGAAGATATTAACACCTTAAAATAACTATTAATGCGATTGGCTTTTTCAACAAAAAAAGCTACTTCTTGCGTTTTATCATCAACCAATTGCTTCTGCTCATGTAAAATTAATTTAAAATACAATTCAGTAATTTGATGGTACATGATAAAAATCTCTTCATCAGGAAAGTGCGTTCTTGGAATTTGAAGACTTAACAGGGTGTCTAGGTGTATGTAGTCCCAGTAAGTTAAATAACGCTCGTACAAAAGGCCATCCAAGTATGAGCTAAGGTCTTGGCCAGAATCTTTATACTTCTCTTCTAGTTTTGATATTTGCAGCTTTATATTTTCGTTATTTTCCAAATTAAGAAAATTTAATGGACAGCATAACACCATCTATGTTTTGGACAAAAATAAGATAAAGTTTAAGCTATTAACACTGTCGTTTGTAAATTATTACAACAGCTTCTTAGAAAAAGACTTATTTGTCAAAAAATTAATCTATTATAATTTTAAACTGATTCTCTAAGCCATTGTACCCATCCAAATCTGCTTTTATAGATCCTACCGCAATATCTGCTTTTATTCGGATTGGAATTTTGTTTAGATCGTTAGAAACCCAAAGTGACAAACTCTCTTCTTCTTTAAAAACTCGACCAGATTGTACGTAAGGTCTAAATTTTAAACATTGTACTTTTCCGTATTTAGTTTTTAAGGTATCGAGGCCTAAATATTTTAACTTAAATTGAAAAATACCATCATCATCATACAACATGTCTAACTTTATAAACTCCCCTATGACTAAATCTTCAAAATCATAATTCTTCCGAATGTAATAAAACGCTGAGATTAAATCTTGCACCTTATTGGTTATGGTGAAGTTTTGCTTTTTGTTATTTTTTTTATCGTTTAGTTCGGCCTGTTTTTTAACGTAATCATAATTAATTTCAATATCCTTGGTATAGCCACCTTCGTCTATTTTTCGAACAAACCTATAGGGTTTACCATCTTCTTTATCAAAATAACTTTCGTAAACATCGTCAACCTTATAAAAAATTCGTGCAGCTCCAGTAGTTTTACCTTCCCCCCGAACCTTATACACACTTTTACCATTTAAATTATCATTGGTTACATGTAATGTTGCAGAACTTGCATTAAATATTCCGTAGTGAATTCTAAACTTAAGCCATTCTCCAGATTTGAAAGGTGTACTTGTCTCCTGAGAAAAAGCCCCTAAACTGTAAATGGTTAAAACAAAAACTACTATTTTCTTCATACTCTTTTAGCTTGGATGATGCCTTAAAAAATCAACACCTTTTTTTAATGAAAATGCACATAGGGTAAAATTAGCAAAAACATTTTTTACAATATCTGCAATATCCGTATAGATAAACAATATTTATTCCAAAGTATTGTGTATGTGTTTTTTCCTATCAACATTTCTTTAAAATTAACAGACAATAGCTCAAATGGTCATCGTAAAAAATGTAACGCAGCTATTTGATTAGGTTTCCTTCATAAAAAAAGCCCAGTGTTTCCACTGGGCTTTCCCTAAATAACCAACCAAACTTTAAATTATGAAAAACCAATACTTAAAGTTAATAAGGGAACCACCCCTTATTTGATTACAAATTTAAAACAAAGCTTGAAATTAAAAATGCTTTTAACTTACTTTAACTATTGTCTTAACAGTATTTTATAGATTGGTATGTGAATTTTAATTTTTAATTAAGACTTGCCTGATTTTTAAAGGGTGCCTCTCGCAGCTTGTTCTCTTTCAATCGCTTCAAAAAGTGCTTTAAAATTACCCACACCAAATGACTGCGCCCCTTTACGCTGAATAATTTCAATAAATAAAGTGGGCCTGTCTACGATGGTTTTGGTAAATAATTGTAATAAATAGCCTTCTTCATCTCTATCGATAAGGATACCGTGTTTTTTTAATACCTCAACATCTTCATCGATTTCTCCAACACGTTCTAATAAATCGTCATAGTATTCTTCTGGCACATACAAAAACTCTACGCCACGATCTCGCATGGCACTAACCGTAGCTACAATATCATCTGTTGCCAAAGCCATATGCTGTACCCCAGGACCATTATAAAAATCTAAATATTCTTCAATTTGCGACTTCTTTTTGCCCTTTGCGGGTTCATTTATCGGAAATTTTATACGTCCGTTGCCATTACTCATCACCTTACTCATCAAGGCTGTATAATCGGTGGCAATATCATCATCTACGAACGAAACTATTTGTGCAAAACCCATTACTTCACCATAAAATTTACACCAGGTGTTCATTTCATTCCAACCAACATTGCCCACCATGTGGTCTATAAACTTTAAACCCGTTGGTTCTGGATTATAATGTGATTCCCATTTTCTAAATCCTGGTAAAAAAATACCATTATAATTTTTACGTTCTACAAAAATATGAACCGTTTCGCCGTAAGTATAGATTCCTGAACGAACTACATAGCCGTTTTCATCTTCTTCTTTGGTAGGTTGTAAATAAGGTTTCGCTCCTCTTTTGGTGGTTTCTTCAAAAGCTTTGGCAGCATCTTCTACCCATAAAGCAACTACTTTAACCCCATCACCGTGCTCGTTAATATGTGCATTTATTTCCCCATCTTTCAACAATGGTGTAGTCAATACCAAGCGTATTTTATCTTGTCTTAAAACATAGGACACCCTGTCTTTAACACCGGTTTCTAAACCGGCATAGGCCTCGGATTGAAAGCCAAAGGCCGTTTTATAAAAATGAGCAGATTGTTTTGCATTCCCTACGTAAAGCTCTACATAGTCAGTACCAAGTAATGGCAAAAAATCCTCTGCTTCTTTGAATAATTTTTTTAAAGAATATTCTGTATTTTTTAAATCTTTTAAGTTTTTTATTTCTGCTGCCATGATGTTTTTTTGAATTAAAATTTAAGGGTGTTTTGATGTCATTTACATTTGTGGGTATAAGGGGTCTATGCGACCTTACCACATGGCTCGAAGATGGGCTGTAATATCAACTCTGTATTGTAACATGTTTACAAATATCGTAATTAATGCTTGATTTTTCAGTTCCTCTAATCGTAAATCCTTCAAAAAAGACTTAAAACCAGTAGCCAACACTAATAAATACATTACCATCAGAACGTTCTGGGGACCACGAATACGTAAATTGTACAGGCCCTATGAAAGATTCCCAACCATACCCTATTCCATATCCTGAAAAATCAGGTGCCGTAAACCATTCTCCAGTTCTAAACAAATCATCATCTACATTCGCATAATTCGCTGAAAAAATGAGATGATTTTTTGGCATAAATTCATAATCTAATTTAGCAAGTCCTTTAACAAAACTGTTCCCTGGCAAACTAATAAAGTCGTATCCAAAAAAGGGTATAAAGTTATTTACTTTTGATGCACCAAAACCTCCTAAAACAAAATCAAAAGAGGTTACTGTCGATGTTCCCAATTTAAAACCACCTTCTGTTTCTATGTTTAGAGAGATATTCTTAAATATTGGAAATGCTGCTCCCATTCTAGCTTGTGCTACTGAAAACTCCTTAAAATTATTATTAAAATCAGAGGAAGCCAGATATAAGTGAAAATCGCCCTCAAAATACAGTCCGGTGCTGGGGAAAAATTTATCATTATAGGTATCTAGCTTTAATTTTCCATAAGCGCTATAAAAGCTGCTATTTTCAAAATACAGCCTGTCATTATTAGGGCCATTATTGGTGTCCGGTGGACTAGGGTTTAACAACTGCCCAATAGTTCTAGTGCTAAACTTTAATAATTTATGTTCAAGTCCTAAAGTAAAAGCAAATTCTTCTTTGATCACTGTTTGCGCATAAATTTGATTGGTAAAATCAGATACATCTAAATTAATTGAATTGATATTCGGGTCATTAGGCACATCGAAATTAGATTCTACTATCCGATAGTTTAAACGCTGATTAAAACCTACAAACCTTGAATTAAAACCATAGCTCCAATAGCTTCCTTTATCTATATAATATTGTAAATTATACCTTAAGTTATCTCCAATGATAACATCTAATGAAACAACATCATCATCTACTAGAATATTTTTTTTGGTCAAATTTATAAGTCCCGCACTATTGAGGAGATCATCATAGTGCACTCCCATCTTAATAAATGTCTTATTGGGATTTTCATTGAGATTTAAAACAAGATCGGTTTTCCCTTCGTTAGCTTTTAGGGTATACCTGATGCTTTTAAAACTACCACTAGCGGATAAATTACTAAATCCTTTTTGTAATTTTTGAAATGAAATTACATTGTCTGTCGGGAATCGTAGTTTCCCCTTAACAAAACCTCTAGAATAATTTTCGCTTCCATTTATGATTAAGTCATTAATTTCTAGGGTATCCTGAATTACAATAGAAGGTTTAGCCCTTGTATTTCTATTTTGCTGATTGGCTAGAGATTTGAGTGCAGCATAATTTTCTCTAGCTGCCAATTCGCCTTTGTTGATGATTTCATCAAACAAATTAAAATCAATTACTGAATATTTCTCAATATCTGGTTTGATGTAAATATCTGTTTTTTCAGCCTTTGCAACCATGTCTTTTACCGTTCTATAATTATTTATTTGAAGTAAAATTTCTGTTGCTGATGACAGGTTTTCACGACTTGAAAGGCCATGTTGCACGTCGACTCCTATAATATGAGTCGCCCCCATTTTAAGTACCCTGTCTACAGGATAATTGTTTATAACACCACCGTCGATTAAAATCTGACCATTTATTTCAGAGGGTTCAAAAAGGGAAGGGAAGGTTCCACTAGCCATGATCGCTGCTGGTAAATATCCTTTATTTAACAATACTTCATCTCCAGTTTCAACATTGGTAGCAATACAAAAAAACGGAATTGGAAGCTTATTGAAATCCTCTATTTCATGAACGTGATACAACATTCTTACCAATTCATTATAAATGTTTTGTCCACTTGATATCGCTGATGGAAATGATATTTTAAAATTATTAAAGGGCAATGTTAGGGCGTACTTTTCTGAGTTTTCTTTCTCATAAAAAGTTTTTGCATCTCGTGGCAGGTTGTCCTGAATGAGCTCGGTAAAATTTGTATTTCTAAAAATAGAATCTAACTGATTTGCAGAATATCCAGAAGCATACAAAGCACCAACGATGGCTCCCATACTAGTACCTCCAATAAAATCGATCTCTATTCCAGCCTCCTCAATCACTTTTAAAGCACCAATATGAGCAAAGCCTTTAGCACCACCACCACTTAAAACCAAGCCTACTTTTATAGGTTTATCGGATTTCTGGTTTTGAGCAAAAGAACTCCAACTCCATAAGGCAGAAAAGAGAAGAAGTATTAATTTTTTATTGAACATAGTGTATTCCTTATTGCTCTAATGAAAGGCATCATAAATTTTTTTTGCCCTTGCCATACCTATTTCCGCAGACAAGTTTTCAAGGGAGGCTTCTTTGACCCTTTTTACCGATTTAAACTTTTTTAGAAGCTCATCAATCGTTTTTTCACCAACACCTTCAATGGTAGATAACTCTGAGCTTATCGCTCCAGTACTGCGTTTATTGCGGTGAAGTCGAATGCCAAACCGGTGGGCTTCATTACGTAATTGCTGAATTATTTTTAAGCTTTCAGATTTTTTATCTAAATATAAGGGAATTGAATCACCTGGAAAATAAATTTCTTCTAATCGTTTCGCAATACCGATAATGGCAATTTTTCCTCTTAAACCCAAGACGTCTAAACTTTTAAGGGCTGACGACAACTGTCCCTTTCCACCGTCAATAACAATCAACTGTGGTAATGGCTCTTCTTCTTCCAACAATCTTTTATACCGCCTAAAAACTACTTCTTCCATGGATGCAAAATCGTCAGGACCCACCACTGTTTTTATCGTGTAATGTCGGTAGTCTTTTTTGGATGGTTTTCCATCCTTAAAAACAACACAAGCCGCAACCGGATTAGAGCCTTGAATGTTCGAGTTATCAAAACACTCAATATGCCTAGGTTCTTCCGATAAGCGAATGTCTTTTTTCATTTGAGCCATGAGCCTATTCGTATGCCGATCAGGATCTATAATTTTTATTTGATTAAAACGCTCCTGTCTATATAACTTTGCATTGCGTTCTGATAGCTCTAATATTCTTTTTTTATCCCCTAATTTAGGAACAGTAACCTTTAAGTTTAAGTCAGTTACCACTTCAAATGGAACATATATTTCTTTCGAATCAGATTGAAATCTTTGGCGAATTTCTACAATAGCCAACTCTAGCAGTTCTTCATCAGTTTCGTCGAGTTTTTTCTTTATTTCTAAGGTGTGGGATCTAACTATAGAGCCATGTGAAAGCTGAAGGAAATTTATATAGGCAAAGGCTTCATCTGATATTATTGAGAATACTTCAACATTATTGATTTTTGGATTTACTACTGTCGACTTCACCTGATAATTCTCCAGTACATCAATTTTTTCTTTGATGAGTTGCGCTTCCTCAAACCGCATATCGTCAGCTAAAGCTTTCATTTGATGCTTAAAATACTGTACCGATGATTTAAAGTTACCCTTTATAATTTCACGAATATCTGCGACCTGTTTTTGATACTCTTCTAAACTTTGATCACCTTCGCAAGGTGCTTTGCAGTTACCTAAATGATATTCTAAACAGCGCTTATATTTACCAGCCTCAATTTTTTCTGCAGACAAGTCATAAGAACAGGTTCGCAGAGGATACACACTCTTAATTAAATCGAGTAGAGTGCGCACGGTTTTCATACTGGTATAAGGACCGTAGTACTCTGAGCCATCCTTTATATGCCTTCTCGTTGGAAAAATTCTTGAAAAACGCTCGTTTTTTATGCAAATCCATGGGTAGGATTTGTCATCCTTTAACAACACATTATAGCGAGGTCTGTATTTTTTTATAAGATTATTTTCTAGCAATAGGGCATCGGACTCTGTTGGAACAACAATATGCTTAATAGCCTTAATTTTTTTTACTAACACACGAGTTTTGCCAGTGTCATGGTTTTTAGTAAAATAAGAGCTCACCCTTTTTTTTAGATTTTTTGCTTTACCAACATATAAAATTTTATCATCCGCATCATAAAATTGATACACCCCCGGGTTGTCTGGCAGTGTACTTAACTGTACTTGTAAAGAAGGTTTTTGCATGAATAAAGTTGTAAAAACAAATCAAAATTAGACTCCGTTAAATTACTGCCTTTTTATGAAAGACGATAACTTTTAAGGTACTTTAACGTGAATTATTGAAGCTGAAAAAAAATTAAATATGCTAAAACAGATGAAAAATTATTACGCACTTTATAAGAAGGCAAAAGCTCAAAATTAAATTCCTTAGACCTTCATAGGTGTTGGTTTACACCTTGGCCTACCTGTAAAATTTTACTTTTTAGAAGTTGTATTACGGGTATAGCATCCTATAAGTCATAAATTTTTGCTAAAAAAGTGCATTTCAACGATTAAATGATGCACTTTGTAGAACTAGTGTTGTTTTTTTACTTACTTTTAGATCAAATAAAAATTACCCTCGCTATGGAAAATTATATTATTACTTTAGGAACTTATGTGATCTTAATGATTTTTTTTAAAATTTACGTTGCTGTTTCTGGAAAAGAATAATCACAAAGGCTTTACTAACAAATTTTTAAATTATTATTTTTAGGCAAAAAATATGCTTAAAAAAAATCTCAGAATAAAATTTTCTTCCTTACGCTCCACCTTAACTCCAGAACAACTATCAGATCTAAGTTTAGCTATTGCCAATAAAATACTCGACCTACCCATTTGGCAGTTTACAAATTACCATATTTTTTTAAGCATCACAGAAAAAAAGGAAATTGACACTTCCTATCTTATGAGCATTCTACAGGGTAGAGATAAAAATATTATCCTATCGAAAATGGTGGCTAATCATCAGTTAAAACATTTTTTACTAACTGATAATACCCTAATCAAAAAAAATAAATGGAATGTTCCAGAACCTGTAGATGGTTTTGAAATTGACGCGAACAAAATAGACGTTGTTTTTATACCCTTACTTGCCTTTGATGACCAGGGCCATAGAGTAGGATACGGGAAGGGATATTATGATGCTTTTTTAGCCAGCTGTAAACCAGATGTCATCAAAGTAGGCTTGTCTTTTTTTGAATCCATTTCTAAAATCGAAGACGTTTTTGAGGCCGATATTCCTTTAGATTATTGTATTACTCCTAGTAGAATCTACTCATTTTGATCCTCTTCTTCAGACTTTCCAAAAGCTTTTTTATTAAAAACTAACAAAATTCCTACCCCCGTACTTATTGCCATATCAGCAATATTAAAAACGGGTTCAAAAAAACTAAATGTGTTGCCTCCAAAGTAAGGTACCCAGGCAGGCCAAATTGCATTTTCTATAAACGGAAAGTGAAGCATGTCTACAACTTTACCATGAAAAAGACTCCCGTATGGCTCTTCGGAAAACATAGTTGCCACAGGACCTCCATAAACACTTTCACTAAAAATAGTTCCGTAAAAAACAGAGTCAATAATATTGCCGATAGCTCCAGCAAAAATTAAGGAGATAGCAATAGCTAAGGTCTTCGATAAATTTTTACGAATGGTATCAAAAAGCCAATAGCCTATCCCAATAACCGCAAAAAGTCTAAATACCGTTAATATTAACTTGCCAGTTTCTTCCGAAATTGGTAAAAAATCACTCAATTTAGTTCCCCAAGCGGCTCCAGAATTTTCTATGAAAACAAATTTAAACCAAGAAAAAACCTCCACACTTTCATTCATAGTAAAGTGTGTTTTCACATATATTTTACTTACTTGGTCTATAACTAAAATGATGGCAACAAGTAGCAACGATTTCTTTAAATTCATCCTGTATTGTAATAAAAGTTGTAAAAATAGGTATATTATTCGGTTTTATAAATATGTATATTTCCAGTAACAGAATTCAAACTATAGTGCTGAATCCCTTTTGCCATTTTTTCTGAAATTACTTTTCCATATTTTGAAACCGCAGTTACACTTCCACTTTTAGTATATAATTCTATAGTTCCACTTTGCGTTGTTACTTGTGCCTTATAACTCACATTTCGCAGCACACAATTACCATCATTTAAAGTAACGCTTATATTTTGATATGTTCCTGAAGCATTAACCGTACCATGAGTACCATAAAGCTGAACTTTCATGTTTTCGGGAATGCTAATCTTTAATGAAATTGAGAGAACCTTATGCGCTGCTAATTTATCATTAGGCAATTCAAATACAGGGCTAAATGAAGTATTCACCAGTAAGGTTTTACCTTCTTCATGAACATTTAATAATAAATCATTGCTGTATTCCCCATCCATCTGTGCTTCTACCGAAATTTCATTGGTTTTAGCTGTGGTAATCGTTACTAAAAAACAATTGTTCGCATTTATTTCAATAGCTGTATCCTGAGTATCAAAAATTGTTTTTTGCACTTTTTTTTGAGCACTCAATCCCTGAATACAGAAAAAAATAAAAAAAAACACAAAACTCTTCATGGCTTAAAGCTTACATTTAGGAGCACAAAAAAAAGATCTTTGATAATACAATGCAAAGACTAGGCACTTATCATCAGAGATCTTTTTTTGATTTAATTTTTAAATTTATTGCATATTTTTTGCCTCAATGCTTAGGGTAGCATGCGGCACTAATTTCAAGCGTTCCTTATTGATTAATTTACCAGTAACTCTACAAATACCATAGGTTTTGTTTTCAATACGCAATAAGGCATTTTTTAAATCGCGAATAAACTTTTCCTGACGAATAGCTAACTGTGTATTCGCTTCTTTGCTCATAGTTTCAGAGCCCTCTTCAAAAGCCTTAAATGTTGGTGAGGTGTCATCTGTACCATTATTACCATCATTCATATACGAGCTTTTTAAAAGCTCTAAGTGGCTTTTTGCCTTTACTATTTTTTCCTCAATAAGAACTTTAAATTCTGCTAAGTCCTTATCAGAAAATCTAACTTTTAAATCATCAACCATAATCTTAATGTTTTTGAATAAACAATTTGGTATTCACATCATCAAACGCAATATCCATACCATTTTCTAATTTCTCTTCGAAATTTAATTCTGCGGTTAGCGTTTCAGTTTTAATATACTCTATATTACTGGTAACAGCCTCCTCTACAAAACCCCCTTTCAAAATTTTAACGTCAATTTTGTCTGTGACTTCAAAACCAGAATCTTTTCTTAAATTTTGAATTCTATTAACCAACTCACGCGCGATCCCCTCTTTTCTCAACGCTTTGGATATGGTAACATCTAAGGCAACCGTAATATTTCCTGAGCTTGCTACCAACCAACCTTCAATATCTTGAGAAGTAATCTCTACATCTTGTAACTGTAAAATACTACTTTTATTTTCAATTTCAATAGAAATTTCTCCCTCTTGTTCAATTTTTTGGATGTGTTCTTGGGTGAAATTTGCTACCGCACTGGCTACCAGCTTCATATCTTTTCCAAATTTAGGGCCTAATACTTTAAAATTAGGCTTAATTTGTTTTACTAAAACTCCAGAGGCATCATCTAAAAGTTGAATTTCTTTTACGTTTACTTCCGATTTAATTAAATCGGATACCGCTAAGATTTCTTCCCTTTGTTTTTCATCTAAGACAGGAATCATTATCTTTTGTAATGGCTGGCGTACTTTTATTTTTTCTTTCTGACGTATGGATAATACTAAGGAAGAAATGGTCTGTGCTTTTGCCATTTTACTTTCCAATTCCTTATTTACAATAGTTGCGTCGTATACAGGAAACTCCGCTAAATGAACACTTTCAAAGTTTTCCTTTTGTGTTGTATTGTTCAAGTCTTTATAAAGTCTATCCATAAAAAACGGAGCGACAGGAGCTGATAATTTTGCTACGGTAACCAAACAGGTATATAATGTTTGATAGGCAGAAATTTTATCTTTCTGATAGTCACCTTTCCAGAAACGTCTCCTGCTTAATCGCACATACCAGTTACTTAAATTTTCTTGTACATATTCTGATATGGCTCTTGTTGCGCGGGTGGGCTCATATTCAGCATATGCCTCGTCTACTGTTTTAATTAACGAATGTAATTCTGATAAAATCCATTGATCTATTTCTGCGCGTTCCTGTAAAGGAATTTCTGCCTCTGTATATTGAAATTTATCAATATTGGTATACAGTGCAAAAAACGAATAGGTATTATATAAGGTTCCGAAAAACTTACGTTTAACTTCTGCAATGCCTTCAATATCAAATTTAAGATTGTCCCAAGGATTGGCATTCGAAATCATGTACCAACGTGTTGCATCGGCACCATGTTCATTCATCGTTTCAAATGGATCTACAGCATTCCCTAAACGCTTCGACATTTTTTTACCTTCTTTATCAAGGACTAAACCGTTTGATACGACGTTCTTATAGGCCACTGAATCGAAAACCATAGTAGCAATGGCATGTAATGTATAAAACCAACCTCTAGTTTGGTCTACGCCCTCAGCAATAAAATCTGCTGGAAATGTTTTCTTTTTATCAATTAAATCTGCATGCTCAAAGGGATAGTGCCATTGTGCATAGGGCATCGCTCCACTATCAAACCAAACATCGATTAAATCACTTTCACGTTTCATTGGTTTGCCAGTTGGGGACACCAAGGTAATTTGATCCACAATATTTTTATGCAGGTCTATTTTATCATAGTTTTCTTCGGTCATGTTACCCACTTCAAAACCATCAAAAATGTCCTTTTCAAGGACTCCTGCTGTTATCGCTTTTTGCATTTCTGCTTTTAATTCAGCGACTGAGCCTATCATGATTTCTTCCTTGCCGTCTTCAGTTCGCCAAATAGGAAGTGGAATTCCCCAATACCGAGAACGCGATAAGTTCCAGTCGTTTGCATTCGCCAACCAATTTCCAAATCTACCTTCGCCCGTGGCTTTAGGCTTCCAATTGATGGTTTGGTTGAGCTCAAACATGCTATCCTTTACCTCTGTTACCTTTATAAACCAAGAATCTAATGGATAATATAAGATAGGCTTATCCGTACGCCAGCAGTTAGGATAACTGTGCAGGTATTTTTCAACCTTAAAGGCTTTATTTTCTTCTTTTAGTTTAATGGCTATCTCTACATCAATAGAACGCTCTGGTGCTTCACCCTCTTCGTAATACTCATTTTTTACGTATTTACCACCAAATTCTTTTAATTCTGGTCTAAATTTACCCTGTAAGTCAACTAAAGGAACTGGGTTATTATTATCATCCAAAACCAACATAGGCGGAATTTCAGGTACCGCTTGTTTGGCAACAAAAGCATCATCAGCACCAAAAGTGGGGGCTGTATGTACAATACCAGTACCATCTTCGGTCGTAACAAAATCTCCAGCAATAACTCTGAAGGCATTTTGTGCATTCTGGTACGGCTGCACATAATCTATTAATTGTTCATACTCGATACCTACTAAATCTATACCCTTAGTTGCAGCTATAATTTTAAAGGGAATCTTTTTATGCTCTTTTGAAAAGTTAGTAAAGTCATCTTCGGTTTTAGCTTCAAAAAACTTACCGGCAAATTGTTTTTGTACCAAATTTTTAGCTAAGACCACATGAATAGGATCAAAGGTGTATTGATTAAATGTTTTTACCAACACGTAATCAATCTTTGGACCCACCGTTAGGGCTGTGTTTGAAGGTAATGTCCATGGGGTTGTAGTCCAAGCGATGAAAAAGTAATCCTCATCCAAGCCTTCTGCTGGATGGGAAATTTTAAATGCTTTACAAATATCGTTTTTAACTCCACCTTTAGGAGCTAGGCGACTTTTAAATTGGGCTGTAACTGTGGTATCCGTAACATCTTGGTAGGTGCCTGGCTGATTTAATTCGTGCGAACTTAAGCCTGTTCCTGCTTTTGGCGAATAAGGCTGAATAGTGTAGCCTTTATAAATTAAGCCTTTATCGTAAATTTGCTTTAGCAACCACCATACGCTTTCCATATATTTAGACTTGTAGGTAATGTATGGGTCTTCCATATCTACCCAGTAGCCTACTTGTTCGGTCATTCTATTCCAAACATCCGTATAGCGCATGACCGCTTTTTTACAAGCAGCGTTGTATTCTTCAACTGATATTTTAGTGCCTATATCTTCTTTGGTGATCCCTAACTCTTTCTCAACACCTAATTCAATAGGCAAGCCATGGGTATCCCAGCCAGCTTTGCGCTTTACTTGAAAACCTTTCATGGTTTTGTAGCGTGGAAATATATCTTTAATGGTTCTCGCCATCACATGATGAATACCAGGCATTCCATTGGCAGAAGGTGGCCCTTCAAAAAACACATAGCTTTGGTTACCTTCTCGGCTCGTGATACTTTTTTCGAAAATATTATGTTCTTTCCAATAGTTTAAAACTTCTTCAGCAACTTCTGGTAAATCTAATCCTTTATATTCCGCAAACTTCATAATTAACTGCTTCTGGTACTACATTTTAAGGCTGCAAAATTATAAATTTAGATTGAATAAATCGTCTTAAGTTTAAAATGATATGCATCGATGCATAAATATGTTTTTTATGGCTTAAAATATGACAAAAATATAAAGCAAAATAATCTCTCTTATACGTAAACAATCGCTAGTGCTAAAATGAGAAAAGGGAACCTAAACGCCACAAAAAGCACAAGATAAGGCAAATCAAAAGGATTCTATTTCCTTTAATAATTACTTCCTACAGTCTTAAAAACTACCATTAGTGCTTTTTAGACCCTAATTTTTTTTTGAAATTTAAAATTTATATCCCAAGGCAAGTATTAAGTTTCTTCCTGGTGCAACAATACCCGAAGAATAGCTGCGATACCGTTGGTTGGTAATATTTTCTATGCTTAATGAGGTATTTAAGGCATTAGAAATAGTGTAGTTCAACCTAAAATTTAAGGTATGCCATGCAGGCGAATATGAATTTCCATTCGCATCAACCGCATAGATATAATCTTTACTCTGTTCGGATATCGCCAAATCCTCAGCGGCTATCTCGCCATTAAAATTCAGAAATAAGTCAGTTTTTAATCTTTGGTTTTTCCAGGTAAAATGCACGTCTCCAAAAGTAGGGGCGACATGTCTTCCTGGAGAATCGGTACCATCCTCTTCTTCCTCTATACCTTGGGTGAGGGTTAGGTTCGATCCTAAAGATAACCGTTCGGTAAAGTATACATCTACTCCAAACTCAAACCCATACACATAGGCTTTAGCTGCGTTTTGTATGGCCTGAACATTGCTTAATTCGCCATTGTATTCAATTTCATTTAATCCATTAAACTGAAAATCCCTCCGCACTAAGGCATCCACTAAATAGGTGTAAAAAGTGGCCCCTTTTAAGGTTACCTTATCTTTTATATTTTTTTGAATTCCAAAATCCATATTATAGGCATATTCCGGCTCTAAATTTGGATTTGGCACTACCACAGACCCAGGTTCGGAATCGAATATTTTGCCAATATCGTCAATGTTGGGCGCTCTAAACCCTGTAGATGCATTTGCTGTAATTTGCACATCTGCTTTGGGAAACCAGCTTAGGCCTAAACTGCCCGTAAGAGCTCCCGTGCTTACCTCAGCATTATCAAAAGGAAAAGTATAAAAATCGCGTTGAAATTCTGCATCAACCCAAACATGGCTGTAGCGAATTCCTGATAAAAGTGTTAAATTAGGTTGCGTTTTATACGATGCATTTACATACCCAGCTAAGGTTTGCCAGGTAGCACCATCTGGGTATCTACTCGCTGTTGGAGCACTGCTATTTGTTTGTATATTTTTTTGAAATCCAGTGGAATGCACTTTATTATAAATATATTCTCCCCCATAGTACAATTGTAAATCCCCTATTTTTTTATTTTCAAAATCAATATTTGTGGAAAATGCATCTAGTTTTTCTTTCGTAGCATACCGGATATCGTCTTGAAAATTACGATCAGTTCTACTTTCTTCAAAATGCTGGTAGGCTGTTGTAATTTTAAATTGATCATAAAATAGATTTTTGCCTTTTTTATTGATTTGCAAATTACTCATCAACCACTTTTGAGGCCCATAAAACCATTCTGCTGAACGTAAACCATCGCCGCTCCTATCCGGACGAATTAAGCGATCATACCTAGAGTAATTTGATGTTTCTGAATAATAATTACTCCAGTTAAAGGCCCAATCAGAATTGGGTTTAAATGCAATTTTCTGTAAAAGATTTATTTGGTCATAGCCCGTAGGAGTTTGCTTAAGGCTATTTTCATTAGGCACTACAGTATCTACACCATTTATGGTCTTTACAAAATTACTTCTAAGGTAAGACTCTGGACCAAATTTACCCATTCTCAAATCCCCAAAACTATTATAGCTGATACTCGTTAAAAAAGCCCATTTTTTCTTGCCAAAATTAAAATCGAAATGACCTGTATTTTCAGAGTTTGCTGTTGCAAATCGATAGTCGGCGTTTCCTGAAAACTCCGTAGCATCGGTACTTGAAAACTGTGCTTTTTTTGTAAAAAAATTCATCACACCACCAATGGCATCACTACCGTAAATTACAGATCCTGGGCCAAAAATAATTTCTGTATTTTTAATCGTATAGGGATCTATAGCAATCACATTTTGAATATTACCCCCTCTAAAAATGGCATTGTTCATACGAACGCCATCTACCGAAAGCAATAATCTGTTGGTTGAAAAACCCCTAATCATTGGGCTTCCACCACCTAACTGGCTCTTTTGAACAAATACTTTTCCACTCTGCTGCAGTAAATCAGCAGAGGTTTGTGGATTTGCGAACGCTATTGTTTTAGCATCAATACTTATAATTTTATTGGGGATTTCTTTTTTCTGTTGCTGCCATTTTGAGATCGACATCACTACCTCATCTAATTGTTGAGATATGGGTATTAAAAATAGGATGCTTTTTCTTTTTAGTATGGCTTGTTTTGTAGAACGATACATTTCATACCCTAAATGCTTAAAAAAAATAGCTTCGTTAGGGTCAAAGGCCGATAAATCACAAATACCCTCAGAATTGGTTAAAGTGGTTTTTGTTTTGTCAGCATTAAAAACAGCTACATTCGAAATGGGTCCTTGAGAATCAAAGTCTAAAACGCTAACTTCTTGAGCTATATTTAGCTGAAAAAAAAAGAAACATATACCAAATATAATTTTATACATGTCAACTAAAAACTTCATTTAAAACAGTAAGAGATTTAGGCTTTCTAAATCCGTGCAAATGTAATTCATAATACAGAACAAGCAAATTTAACAGCTCTTGCCTGTTTTTCTTGTTCATTTTTATAGTATGTACCGTATCAAAATTTATGCCTAAGAACTGTTTGAAATGATTTAAATTATCTCCAGAAATTAAAGAATTCAATGAAGGTGTCATAATAAAAGCGCCTTCTTGAAGATCAAAATAGGGCGCATTTAAATCAGAGGTTTCTGGATAAAAACCGAGATACTTGGTTAATACGAGCAAAAAATAAATATGAAAATTTGAGATCTCATCATTCGTATCTAACCATTGCAAAGACGCTTCTAAAAAATTGAATAAATTTTGATGACTTTCTTCTTCTTGAAGACTATTGCTCAACATTTCTGCTAAGAAAAAAGTTAAAGCATTTTTTACAACATTCGTTTGTAAGCTTTGGTACTGGTAATTTATTTTTGCCTCTCGAATGGTTTCTAATGTACCTTTATTTTTATGATACGCCACGATTTCGAGTTGCGATAACAATTGAAAATAAGCCGTTTTCAATTTGCCGCGTCTCGATGCTAAAATGCCTTTTAGTAAGTAGCTTTTTATACCATCAGAAGCCGTAAAAGCTTTTACAATTAAGCTTGTATCTCCATATTTTAAAGAAGATAAAACTATGGCTTTCGTGGTGACTTGCATGTTGCCGGTTTAGGTTGCGACAAAGATAGTATTTTGAATTTATCGACTGTGGAGATTTACTTTCTGGTTTCAAACAAAAAAAGCGAAGCTTCCTCACAGAAACTTCGCTTTTAAATTATAACGGTTTGTAATTTAAATTACCCCTTGTGCTAACATGGCATCGGCAACCTTTACGAAACCGGCAATATTAGCCCCTTTAACGTAATTACAGTAGCCATCTTCTTCTTTCCCGTAGGCAATACAAGAGTCGTGAATGTCACTCATAATATCTTTTAAACGGCTATCTACTTCTTCTCTCGACCAGCTAATACGCAATGAGTTTTGAGACATTTCAAGACCAGATGTTGCTACTCCACCGGCATTTGATGCTTTGCCTGGAGCAAATAATATTTTTGCCTGATGAAATTCATGAATAGCTTCAGGTGTAGAAGGCATATTAGCTCCTTCAGCAACGCAAATACATCCATTCTTAATTAATGCTTTAGCATCTTCACCATCTAACTCGTTTTGCGTAGCACAAGGCAAAGCCACATCACATTTTACTTCCCAAGGATTTACTCCCTTGTGGAAAGTTGCCGATGTATACACCTCTGTGTATTCAGAAATACGACCACGTTTATTGTTTTTTAAGTCCATCACAAAGGCTAACTTTTCTTCGTCAATGCCCTCTTTATCGTAAATGTACCCTTGAGAATCTGAAAGTGTCAACACTTTACCGCCTAAGTGTAATACTTTTTCTGCGGCAAACTGAGCTACATTTCCTGAACCAGAAATAGTCACCGTTTTACCTTTAAAATCTTTTCCCTGTGTTTGCAACATACTGTCTGCAAAATAGACAGTGCCGTACCCTGTTGCTTCAGGGCGTATTAGTGAACCACCCCAAGAGCGACCTTTACCTGTTAAAACTCCAGTAAATTCGTTTCTGATTTTCTTATACATACCAAATAAGAAACCAATCTCACGAGCACCAACACCTATATCGCCAGCAGGAACATCTGTATTAGGACCAATATGACGGTTTAATTCTAACATAAAAGCATGGCAAAAACGCATCACTTCATCATCTGATTTACCTTTTGGATCAAAATCAGAACCCCCTTTACCACCACCCATAGGCAGTGTAGTTAAGCTGTTTTTAAAGACTTGCTCAAAAGCTAAAAATTTAAGAATACTCGCATTCACTGAAGGGTGAAAGCGCAAACCACCTTTGTAAGGTCCAATAGCAGAATTCATTTGAATTCTATACCCTCTATTCACGTGAATATCGCCCTTATCATCTACCCAAGCTACTCTAAAAGAAAGTAAGCGCTCAGGCTCAACCATGCGCAATAAAATATTTTTACCGTTGTATATTTTGTGTTTGGCAATATACGGGATTACTGTTTCTGCTACTTCTTGTACTGCTTGAATGAACTCTGGTTCATGACCATTTCTAGTCTTTACCTCGTCCATGAATAACTTTATTTTATCGTCCATTGGTCTTGTTAAATGCTGTTAGTTTTTTATTTAAAATAGGTGTTATTGTCAAATATAAAATATATGTACAAAATTATACTATTATGGCAATTAAATTATGTTTATATTAAAAAAAATATAATCTGCCCGTAAGTTTTCTTTGAAAATCATCTAAAAAACAAGGCTAATTATTAAAATTGAATTTTATTTTTTAATGTAAAGCCTGCTTTAAATCGGCCACGAGATCAGAAACGTCTTCAATACCAACACTTAATCGTATCAATGCGTCAACGACGCCCACTTTTTCTCGTTCTTCTTTAGGAATACTAGCATGAGTCATACTAGCTGGATGACCCACTAAACTTTCAACTCCTCCTAAAGACTCTGCCAAAGTAAAAACTTTTAAATTTTCTACAATTCTTTTGGCATCTGCATAATTACTTCCTTTGGGAATAAACGAAATCATTCCTCCAAAAGCTTTCATTTGCTTTTTTGCTATGCTGTAATTTGGATGATTCTCAAAACCAGGCCAATAGACTTTTTCAACTTTGGGATGCTCAGCCAAATACTGGGCTATTATGGATCCGTTTTCACAGTGGCGTTGCATTCGTACATGTAATGTTTTAATTCCACGTAGGACCAAAAAACTATCCATAGGACCAGAAACTGCGCCGCTTGCATTCTGAATAAAGTAGAGTTTATCTGCTAAATCAACATTGTTCACCACCAAGGCGCCCAGTACCACATCGCTATGCCCTCCTAAGTATTTCGTAGCCGAGTGCATGACAATATCTGCGCCTAAATTTAAGGGCTGTTGTAAATAGGGACTGGCAAAGGTATTATCAACAGCCAATAGTAATTGGTGTTTTTTTGTTAGTGCTGCGACAGCTGCAATATCAATGATATTCATCATTGGATTTGTTGGCGTTTCTACCCAAATTAACTTTGTTTTCAGCCTTATTAGCTTTTCAATGGTCTTGACGTTTTGCATGTCTACATAATGAAAAACTAAGCCATACGTTTCAAATATTCTATTAAATAATCGATAACTCCCTCCATACAAATCATTCGTAGCAATTATTTCGTCTCCAGGATTTAAAAGTTTAAGGACCGCATCAATGGCAGCTAAACCACTGGCAAACGCAAGGCCGTATTCCCCATTTTCTATACTTGCTAAAGATTTTTCTAAGGCACTACGTGTTGGGTTGGCGCTCCTTGAATAGGTAAAGCCCAAATGTTCTCCTGGTGCTTTTTGTGCGTAGGTCGACGTTTGATAAATAGGCGTCATTACCGCCCCATAGGCTTTATCTGGCGCTTGACCACCATGAATAACTAAACTGTTAAATTTTAACTTATTTTCCTTCATATAAGATGACTTAACTATTAAATGTACTCTTATCTTTGCACAAAAATAAGTGGTACCTCAACGCTATATAATTCCATTTCAAAATGAAGATACAAATACTTTTCTTACTTCTTTTCGTCAGTGTTCTTAGTTGTAAAAATAAGGAAGAAGCAGCTTACGTTCCTTTAAGCTATGAAAGCGACCCTTGTATAGACTGTGCGACTGTAAACATTGCTATTTTTGAGTTTAACAAGGATACTGAATTAGGAAATACTGTTAACGCTGCTTTGCGAAAAGAGATTGTAAACCAATTAAATTTCGAAGGCAATGTTGAAAATGCGAGTATTGAGGAAGCCATTGCGGCATTTAAAAAAGAGTTTCAAGACTTAAGGAATATGTATCCAGAAGAAACTGTAGATTGGGAGGCTATTATTAAAAGTGAAATAACCTATGAAAACAACGATGTATTAAGCATTCAATTAGACACCTATATTTTTACGGGTGGTGCTCATGGCCATTCTACATTGCGCTTTTTAAACTTTAATAAAAAGAAAAACGAGTTATTCGAAAATTGGGAGCTTTTTAAAGAGATGGATGATTTTGAGCGTTTTGCAGAAACCAAATTTAAAATTCAAGAAGATATTCCACAAAATAGCGAAATTAATAGCACTGGTTTTATGTTTGAAGGTGAACATTTTTATTTACCAAATAACTTAGGGTTTACAAAAAAAGGTGTGCAGTTAATTTACAATCAATATGAAATTGCTTCCTATGCCGACGGTCCAATTTTTATGACTTTACCTTATGATGAAATTGAGTCCTACCTTTCGGTGAAAATTCTTCCTAAGTCTTTATAATCTTAAGAAGAACCCATTCAAATAACCTACAAAATATTGCCTAAAGCAGTTGAGTTATTTGGTAATTATCTTAAACAAAGATAAGATGGCGCCTAAATGAATGCCTTCATGATAGATATTAAAAGCCAAAGCGTCTTCAACCGTATCTAAGCTTATATTCACACTGGTCGTATATGAATTATAGGTGGTAAATTTTCCTTTTTCATAGTCTTCTTGCGTCCATTCTATCGTCGAAAACAAAAAGCCACTAATAGCTTCAAATTCCTCATCCGTAGCTGTGCCGTCTGGCACCGTTCCTTTCATGAATTTATTGACTAATTCATTGGAAATACGCATCGGTAAACCACTAAATTTATAGACTAAAATTTGCTGAGTCACCACAACATGGGCAATATTCCACCAAATATTATTTCTATACCCCTCAGGAATTTCAAGTAATTGCGCTCTTGGTGTGTCTTTTAGAAATTTATACAGTATTTTTCTGTTCTGTAATGTGATATTAAATAGCTTTTCCAATGGTTATAAATTTAATTCAGGTCTAAAAATAGAACATTTCCTTATAATTAGGTTTCTTTGTACTTTAAAATATTTTAAGAGTACAGCGCTCTAGTTCTTGTAACCAAAGAAAAGAATAAGAGTTTAGGCATATAAACGCTTACTTAAAATAGTTGCCCTCTAAACATCGCAATACCAATGAAAAAAATATACCATTTAAGTACTTGTACTACCTGTCAAAAAATTATTAAAGCCTTAGATCCTTTGGCCGGGTTTGTATTTCAGGATATAAAAACAGAAGCTATTACTCCAAGTCAGTTAGAGGAAATGCATGCTTTAGCAGGTAGTTACGAAGCATTATTCAGCAAAAGAGCTCGCTTATTCCGTGAAAAAAGCCTTCATGAAAAGTCGCTATCCGAAGCTAATTACAAAGCATTAATTTTAGAACATTATACCTTTTTAAAACGACCTGTAATCATAGTGGATGATAAAATTTTTATAGGCAATAGTGCCAAAGTAGTAGCTGCAGCTCAACAGAAAATACACGATTGAGTCATAGAACGCTAGCCATAATAGCCGCTTTTTTTGCCACTTTAATCTATGGTTTAAACCATACGATTGCCAAAGAGGTAATGCCTACCTATGTGCAGCCCTTTGGATTTATTTTTCTGAGGGTTTCTGGTGCCGCTCTATTATTTTGGGCCATCGCACCCTTTGCGCCCAAGCAAAAAATAGAGCTTGGTGATTGGTGGCGCATCATTGTTTGCGCCATCGCGGGGATGGTCATCAATATGCTTGCTTTTTTTAAAGGGCTACAATTGTCTACCCCTATTAACAGTGCTGTTTTAGTGACCATCACCCCTATTATCGTCGTTGTTCTATCCGCATTTTACATCAAAGAAAAAATAACTTTATCCAAAGGCATTGGTGTTTTGTTAGGGCTCATTGGCGCCGTAACCTTAATACTTTTTGGTGCAGAATCAAGGATAGATGCACCAAATATCCCGCTCGGTAATTTTTTATTTATTGTCAATGCCACATTTTACGGCACTTATTTAATTTTAGTTAAAAAATTAATTGAGAAATACCATCCCTTCGTGTTGTTAAAATGGTTGTTTACGATTGCTGTAATCATAAATTTTCCCATAAGTTTTTCTGAGTTAATAACCATAGAATGGTCGGTTTTACCGCTACACATTATAGGGGCCATCTTTTTCGTTATTTTAGGAACAACCTTCGGAACCTATCTGTTAAATGCCTTTGCCTTAACACAGTTAAAGGCCTCTACCATTGGCGCCTTTGTTTATTTACAACCTTTAATTGGGGTGCTTTTTGCCTTATTTACAGGAAAAGACCAATTATCAGGCATTAAGATAACAGCCATGGTACTGGTGCTTTTAGGAGTTTATTTAGCAAGTAAAAGACCTAAACCAGGTGTTTAGGTTTTTTTGAGAACTTACGGGTGTCTTCTTTTGTTAATATTCTGAAATCTTCTCCTTTTTTAATACTGTTTAGGCCTTTTAACAAGTCGCCCTTGAGTCCCGTTAAATTCCTTGTATTTAAATCCATCCAAGCGCCCATCATTTCGCAATGGGCAAAATTATTTCCTTGATGATCATAGAAATTATGATGGAATTCAAAAAATTTACCATCCTCACTCATCCCCATAATTTCTAAAGAAACTCGGACTGGTTTTCCTAGAAAAGCCTCCTTAAAATAATAGACATGTTCGTAAAAAACTACTGGCCCTAATTGATGTTCTGCTAAAGCTTTTTGGCTAAAACCTAGTTCCATTAAAAATGACATTCGCGTATGTCCCATAAAAATAAGGTATGCCGAATTGGCCAAATGGCGATTTGCATCAATATCACTCCAACGAATTTCAAATTCTTTAAAATACATAGTATATTTTTTAGTATGCGTGCATAATAATCCCAAAAATACCATAGTTTTGATACATCAAGTGAATTTGTCTTAAAAAAATGGCGTCAGTCTAGCCTTAAATCACTAGAAAAGTGTACCATTTTCTAACATAAAAAAACATACAATGTCTCAAAAAGCAAGCTTTATTAACGAGTTATCACTTCCAGTAGTGGCAGCACCTATGTTCTTAATTTCTGGTCCAGAGCTAGTTATCGAGTGTTGCAAAAACGGAATTGTGGGTACTTTTCCTGCACTCAATCAACGTACAAGTGAGGGTTTTGAAGAGTGGTTGGTTCAAATAAAAACCACATTAGCTAGTTTTGAAAAAGAAACAGGAAAAAAAGCAGCGCCTTTTGGAGTTAATTTAATTGTGCATCAAACAAACCCAAGATTAGAGGCGGATCTAAAATTATGTATCAAACATAAAGTACCTTTAATTATCACCTCTTTGGGTGCTGTTTCTCAGGTTGTCGATGCCATTCATAGTTACGGAGGCTTAGTTTTTCATGATATCATCAAAAAAAGACATGCGGAAAAAGCCGTAGAGGCTGGTGTTGACGGATTAATTTTGGTAGCTGCTGGAGCAGGCGGACATGCAGGTACTATAAACCCTATGAGCTTAGTGGCAGAAATTAAAAAATTCTACCATAAAACTGTACTTCTCTCTGGATGTATCAGTACTGGACGAGATGTTGCTTCGGCTGTACAAATGGGTGCAGACCTTGCCTATATGGGTACACGCTTTATAAACACCCATGAAAGTAAGGCTACTGATGAATATCGCAACATGATTATCAAAGCTGGCGCAAGCGACATTGTATATACCGCATCTATTTCAGGGGTGCACGCAAACTTTTTAGCGGCTAGTTTAACGGCTGCTGGGATCACGGCCGAAGATCTAAAAAAAGATGTAAAAATAGATTTTGGCAAAGAATTAGATACCGAAGCCAAAGCATGGAAAACCATTTGGTCAGCAGGGCAAGGGGTTGCAACGATTGACAATAGTATTTCGGTTACGGAGTTAGTTACTAATTTAAAAGCTGAGTTTAAAACGGCTATTGAAGAACAAGCCAAAGTTTTAAGTACATTTCCGAAATAAATGCCACTTATTGCATCAACATATAAGCCTCCTTTTTTATTTAAAAATGGACATTTAAGTACCATTTATGCTGGCGTTTTCCGAAAGGTTGATGCCCTTGTTCAAAAAAGGGAGCGAATACCCTTACCAGATTCTGATTTTCTTGATTTAGATTGGAGTTTTGGAAGTCTTCCATCGAAAAAAGTGACTATTATTTTACATGGTTTAGAAGGCAACGCCCAACGCCCCTATATTACAGGAAGTGCCAAACAGTTTAATCTTCATGGTATGGATGTTTGTGCTGTTAATTTCAGAGGATGTAGTGGTGAAACTAATGGCTTGTTTAGATCCTACCACTCTGGAGCTACAGAAGATTTAGAAGCCGTTATTCAACACATTGTAAACCACAAAGAGTATCAAGAAATTTACTTACATGGTTTTAGTTTGGGCGGAAATTTAATTTTAAAATACTTAGGTGAGCGACAAATACTCCACCCGGCCATAAAATGCGCTGTTGCTGTTTCAGTTCCTTGTGATTTACATGATTCCTTACAACAGTTGTTGCTTCCTAAAAATGCACTTTATGCCCATCGATTTAAAAAGCGTTTACTGGAAAAAGTGCGAGTAAAACACCAATTATTTCCAGATAAAATTTCAACTACTGACATTTCAAAAATTAAGAATTTAAAAGATTTTGATGATGTTTATACAAGTAGAGCCCATGGTTTCAAAGATGCTTTAGATTATTACACCAAAGCGAGTTGTTTGCAATTTTTGAAAAATATTACTATTCCAACACTCATCATCAACAGTAAAAACGATTCTTTTTTAGGTAAAAAATGTTATCCATACCAGGAAGCAGCGGAAAATGACCATTTATTTTTAGAAATTCCGAAGTATGGCGGTCACGTAGGATTTTATGGAACAGACAACACAAGTTATACCGAAAAAAGAGCTGTAAATTTTGTATTTGAGCACAATTTAAAACCCTAGAATTCGTATCTTAGTGCTTTAATAAAAGATGGGATAGCATGAAAAAAATAATTGGAATTTTAAGTCTCAGCTTACTAGTAGTAAGTTGTGGTGAAAAAAAAGAAGAAAAAAAGGAAGGTTTTGAAATGAACCGTACTAAAACTGAAAAGAAGGCAACTGTCGAGACAAAGGTTGATGTTCCCGTGGATATGGACAATCAAGGTGTTGGCCCCTATAAAAATATTGAGTTTCCTGCTACTATTGATGCTGATTTAGCGGCAAAAGGCGAAGTTAAATACAATGCCGTTTGTACTGCTTGCCACATGCCAGAAAAACGTATGATTGGTCCGGCATTAGCTGGAGTTTACGAAAGAAGAAGTGCCGCTTGGGTAATGAACATGTTGAAAAATCCTGAGGTAATGCTCAAAGAAGATCCGATTGCAAAGGCATTATTAGAAGAGTACAACAACGCAATTATGCTTAACAACAACTTAACAGACGATGAAACTAGAGCTGTTGCCGAGTATTTAAGAACACTATAAATAGTTCTAAAATTTAGTTTTAAAACCGCTTTTTAAGCGGTTTTTTGTTTTTATTGTAGTTAGCCGACAAGACTTTGTACGCTTAAAGAGGTTTATTTTAGTTCTCAAAAAAAAAAGCCACAGACCTTAGCAGCGGTTTTGTTTCTTTCGCTGTACATTTCTTACAACATCTAATACCTCATCTTAGTTTTAAAAAAACCAATAGCCGTACTGAAAATCGAAGCGTTTAACTTAAAATTATTCTGAAGTAAGGCAAGTCTAAATCGCTTTGGCTACTTAAACCTATCCGCAACAACCTTATAGGTTGGGTCTTCTAAAACATTGACATCAATAATGGCATCCGCGTTTTCTAAAAGCTGTAAACAATCTTTACTTAAGTGCTTTAAATGCACTTTTTTATTCACTTTTCGGTAACGTTCGGTTAGTTTATTTAAGGCTTCAATACCAGACATATCTGCTACCCTGCTTTCTCTAAAATCAATAACTATTTCTTCTGGATCGTTTGGAATATCAAACTTTTCTGTAAACGCCGTGGTAGAACCAAAAAACAATGGACCATAAATTTCGTAAATTTTAACACCGTTAGCATCTACACTTTTACGAGCACGAATGCGTTTTGCGTTTTCCCACGAATACATTAAGGCCGAAATAATAACCCCTAACAAGACGGCAATAGCTAAATTGTGCGTAATAGCGGTTATTAAGGTAACCAGTACCATCACAATAACATCAGAATTAGGCATTTTTTTAAATGTTTTAAAACTCGCCCATTCAAAAGTACCAATGGCCACCATAAACATTAAACCTACCAAGGCTGCCATCGGTAAGCGTTCTATTAAACTTGAACCAAACATGATAAAGACCAATAACATGACGGCGGCTGTAATTCCTGATAAGCGCGCTCTTGCTCCAGAGGAGGTATTGATTAAACTCTGACCAATCATGGCACAACCACCCATTCCTGATAAAAAACCTGAAAGTATATTGGCTGAACCCTGTGCCACACATTCTTTATTACCACTACCACGGGTATCTGTAATTTCATCGATAATGTTTAGTGTCAATAAACTTTCAATAAGTCCAACACCCGCAACGATAGCTGCAAAGGGGAAAATTATTTTAAACGATTCAAAAGTTAAGGGAATATTTGGAATAGAAAGTGGGGGAAAACCACCTTTTATGGTTTGTCCATCTTTCATTATCCCCGCAACGGTTAAAGTATCAATATTAAAGCCAATCACTAAGGCCGAAACGATAACTATGGCTACTAAAGTAGAAGGAACGGCTTTTGTTAGTTTTGGCAACCCCCATATAATTGCCATGGTAACTATGGTAAGTCCTAACATAATGAAAAATGAAGGCCACGGCAGTAAATCGGTGCTGTCTTTTATATAAAAATTAGGAAATTGTGCCATGAATATAATAATAGCCAATCCATTGACAAAGCCAAACATTACCGGGTGTGGTACTAAGCGTATAAATTTACCTAAACGCAAGACACCTGCTAAAATTTGTAAAACCCCGGCTATAATAACCGTCGCAAATACATAATTTAAGATGGTTTCAGGGGTGATGCCTGGAAAGTTTCGTTTTAATTCTAAAATTAAGCCTATAAAAATAACGGCTACGGCGCCAGTGGCACCAGATATCATACCGGGGCGACCACCAAATATCGAAGTGATTAAGGCCAGCACAAAGGCCGCGTAAAGGCCTGTTAAAGGAGAAAAACCAGGTATTAATGCAAAAGCAATAGCTTCGGGCACAAGGGCTAAAGCTACCGTTAGGCCTGAAAGGATTTCGGTTTTATAATCTACTTTCTGTTTAAAATCGAATAAATTAAGGAGCTTCTTCACAAATATGATTTAAGCGCGCAAAAATACGTTTTATTATTTTTATAACCTGATCGCTTTTAATTATTGCATATATCTCAATGTTAAGGATGAATAAAAAGAATATAACAGGGTTTGCGCTACTTCAGTAAAATATGAACAAACAGGGATGCATTTAAGAGAAAAATTTATTGGTTAAGGCACTTTTTAATTACACCTATGCTGTAATTTTACAAAAAATTTTAAAATGAAAACTAGAACTTTACTACTTATTAGTACACTATTACTTTTTACCATAACCTCATGTTCCCCACGAATGGTAGGCACATGGAAGGTTACAAAGTTTGAAACTATCAGCCCTGGAGAGCAAAACGTAACACTTCAAAATATTGGAACAATAACATTTAAAGGGAATAACAAGGGCGAAAAAGAACTAAACTATCAGGTCATGGGAATTAAGCGAAATGATGTGCAACCATTTACTTGGAGCACTTCTGAAAATTATATTACCATAGACAGTAAAGATTCTGAAGTAGCAAAAACCTGGATTTTTATTGAAAACAAAAAAAAGCGACAAGTTTGGAAATCTACAGATGGTAGTAAAAAAATTCAAAGTCTCGAATTAGAAAAACAATAGAACATTTCAAAACGAGCACTAAAAGCCTGCAAAAAACCTATTAAATATTAAAAACTGAGGCTAAAAATGGTACTACTTGTTCAACTAAAATCGTTGGCAGTGAGTGTTTTATGCATTTGACCATGACTTTAACTAAAAAACCGCTACAAGCTACTGGCTTGGTAGCGGTTGCTCTCTTACTGGAATACTACCTTTTTTATTTTTTCTGCCTTACAACGTTCATCATAGGGTTTTTAACTTTTATTCTCTTTTTGGTCACTGCTTCTCCTTCAGATTTTAAATATTGAATATAAGCTCTTCCTTTAAATTCGTAGGTAGTACCGCTATTAGGATGGTATAATTCTATGGTACTATCATTAATTACATACAATTCAAAATAATCCGCTCCGATAAAATCATAGTCTAGGGTAATTGTTTTTAAAGTGGTATGATGAGGTACATCAAACACTTGATAATCGCCTTCGAAATCCCATTGGAGTCTAGGTATACTTGTTCCTGAAGCATCTATGGAAGATTTGAATACATCCTGATCCCCATTCGATAAAAATTGAAGAAAATTTTCATCATCAAAATCGTTTAAAGCGCCCATGTTGCTCGTATACACTTTTTCCCAAACTGCATACTCCTGCAAAAAATATTGAATGTTATCATAAAATACCATATCATAATCAAAATTATTTCTGCTAAATCCTTTTAAATAGTAAGAGGTGTTGGAGCCGCTATCAAATAATGCTATAGTACTATTATTTATGACAAAAACCTCTAACACCCAAACGCCGTCTATATCATGCCTAATTTCTACTGCTCCGTTTATTGAGGTATAGATTCCGGCATCGATACCAAAACCATTTCCATTTTTTCCGATCCCTGCAATATTGTTGTTGGCAAATAATGTACCTCGATCAAAAGTCACTGTAAACGCACGTTGTAAAAACGGCACCTCTCCGTTTCCTTTGGTGGCATTAATGTCGACATACCATAATTCATGTGCACTTAATACTTGATCTACAGAAAAAGCGGGTGCTTCAACAAATTCATCGGTTACCAAAACCTCAGTATAACAAGATGAAGCTAATACTCCTAGAAAAAGAAATCCGAATAGTAATCTTGTTTTCATAATTAAAAAGTTTAAAGTTCTTTTTATAGAAAACAATTCTCGTGCCAAGATTTTTAATTTATTGAATGTCAATTTGTTACGATAAATTTATTTTAACTAATTTTGTATGATTAAAGATAATTTTACTTTTTTTTATAATATTCTCGAAGTATGAATAGAGCTACGAAATTTGCTGTTTTAGGAGGAGGAAGTTGGGCAACCGCCATTGTAAAAATGTTGACAGAAAACGTAGATACTGTTCATTGGTTTATGCGCAATGCAGACGCTATTGAACATATTAGAACCCAAGGACATAACCCAAACTATTTAAGTTCTGTAGAGTTTAATACCAAGCAATTGATATTAACCGATGATATTAATACTGCGGTAACCGAGGCCGATATTTTAATTTTTGTAATTCCATCTGCCTTTTTAGAAATAGAGCTTAAAAACTTAAGCGCTTCTCTCAAGGACAAAACTATTTTCTCTGCTATAAAAGGAATTGTACCTGAAACAGGACGTATTGTAGGCGAACATTTTCACGAAAAATATGCCATCCCCTTTGAAAATATCGGAGTAATTACAGGTCCATGTCACGCCGAGGAAGTTGCATTAGAACGTTTATCGTACTTAACAATAGCTTGTGCTGATACCAAAAAAGCAGAGATAGTTGCCGAACATTTAAGTTGCGAGTATATAAAAACAAAGATTTCAGATGATATTATTGGCACTGAATATGCCGCCATGTTAAAAAACATTTACGCCATTGCTGCTGGAATTGCTCACGGCTTGGGTTATGGTGATAATTTTCAAAGTGTGCTGATGAGTAACGCAATCCGCGAAATGAAACGTTATATAAAACGCGTACATAAAATGAAGCGTAATATTAACAATTCTGCCTATTTGGGTGATTTATTAGTTACTGGTTACTCTGTTTTTAGTCGTAATAGAATGTTTGGAAATATGATTGGGAAAGGGTACACCGTAAAAAGTGCCATGATGGAAATGAAAATGGTTGCTGAAGGCTATTATGCCACTAAAAGTGCCTATGAAATTAATGCACAGCGCAAAAAGAAATCTAAAACTCCAATTTTAGATGCTGTTTATCAGGTGTTGTATAATGAAAAAAATGCTAAAAAGGTATTTAAGGCATTAACAGAAGAATTAGATTAGGAGACAATTATTTTTCTATAGGTAAATAGCTAATTAATCAAGAATTTTCATTTCATCAGGAACTCTCGGATTCATAATTTTGAACCATAGAGGTGGAACAAATGAGAGTACCATAGAAGTCGGATAGCCAAAAGGCATTTGTGGTGAGATATCGTGATAATCAAGAATTTGATACTTTTTGGAGGATTTAAAATGATGATCGCTATGCCTAGTCAATTCATACAGTACAATTCTTCCGATAACGTGATTACTATTCCAAGAATGAATTTCGCGCACCCGCTCATACCTGCCAGAGCTTAATTTTTTACGTAACAGTCCGTAATGTTCAATATAATTCACAGTTTCTAGCATCAAAAAACCAACAATTCCACTACAAATCGCAAAAAACACCCCTACTAATCCGAAAAAATAAAGGAGAGCACCAACATAAAGCAGTTGAAATATGCCGTACCATAGCATATCGTTTTTTATAGTGAAAAAGCCTTTTTCTTCGGCTAATAACAACTTAGACTGTAATTTCCAAGCACTAAAATATTGTCGAAATACAGAGCTAAACCAAAAAGAATATACGCTTTGGTTGTAGGCTGCTGTGGCTGGGTCTTCGGATGTAGCGGCTTGTGCATGATGACCAAAATTATGTTCAATATAAAAATGCATGTAAAAAGAGGGCAAAAGCAATAGTTTAGCCAAATAGCGCTCCTTCGTTTTTTGCCGATGTCCTAATTCATGAGCCACATTAATTCCATTAGTACCCAAGACAATTCCTAAACTTAGCCCTAAACCAATAAGCTCATACGTTTGATAGACATGGGTCGTAATATCGAAAAGGAGATAGCCTAAAAGGCCGAAAATTATGGGAATATTCAAATAAAGCATCCCGTCAAAAAGCTTGCTTTTTTCTTTTTCTATCCGTTCTTCGCTCCCATGGTTTGTGGTATCGAGTGGGAGCAATACTTCTAGAATAGGAATCAGAACAAAAGCGTAAAAAGGGGTGAAGAAACTAAAATAACCCTTAAAATAAATACTAATTAATGCAGCTAAAGGTAAGGTTAAGGCTGCGAGATATTTTAAATCTTTCATTTGTTATTTTTCTTAAAAACAATCGCAGCCCATGGCATAGCCATAAGCTCATAAAAGCCATTATTTATAAAGAAAATTAATGAAAATTTTTGATTAACGCAATATGTTCGCGCTACACATTAAAATAGTTAAAATTTAACGAAACCGATGGTTTAGTATTAAAATGTAAATACATAGCGTTTAAATGAGCTTAGCATTTCTTTACCAGCACCATTTAAATAGGGATAAGGCTATGTAGCTTGTGCCTCAATAAAGCAGCGCAGGCTAAATTTACTGATGATACCCAGTATTATGTACTAAGGCTGTACCACATGTAGTACAATTACCAGCGGTTCCAGAACCTCCAGAACAACCTTGACTACAGCTATAATGCCATATTCCGGCTGCATTTTGGCTAGGTGCAGGTAATGCAGGAGTGGTTTGATTTGCAAAAGGGGATTGCGTAGCCGAGGCAGGATTGGCATTCGCATGATATGCTGCGTTATGAGCTAAAACGTTGCCACAAGTATTACAATTGCCCGCTAAGCCAGCACCCCCGGCGCAACCTTTGCTACAGGTATAATGCCAAACGCCCACTGCATTTTGCGGAGCTTCAGTAGCATTTGGATTTTGAACAGCTGCTCTTGATTGATTCGCCCATTTTTCAAGATCTAGTGGTTGTAGGGTTTCCTCTTTTGGTGCTTTAGGCGCTTCCTCTTTACAGGAAGATAAATAAAGTACTGAACTAACTAATACTATGGCAATTAATTTAAGGTATTTCATTATTGAATTTTAAAATTACAAGGAAATGTTGTTAAGTTTTTTACTTCGTTTTCTTTCCAAATTATAGTTCATTATGCAAACGTAGCTTTCTATTTTTTAGTATTCAGTTTATTTGAATTGTATTAAAAAACCTAGATCAAGATGTTTTTATTCGCTATTGAAACTTTGTGTTTTATGATTTTTAAACAAAATGAATGGATTGAACACATAAAATCACTCCACGGTAATCGTAATTTTAGCCTCATTCCCTACTTCATCCACTACAAAAATTGTTTGTACGCCAGCATCGGGCAAAAGGGCTATTTCATGAAAATCTTTAGTTTCTTTTACAAACGTACTGTTTACATACCAGAATACTTTAGTTTCTGGTTTGGCGTGTGCCAATTTAATGATAAGTTCGTTTTTATTGCCTTCGAAATTTTTAGCTAAGATAATTTTACTGCCATTTTTGGGATAAATAAATGCTATCGTCGGCGTATTTACCGCACTACAATCGTTTCGAAATGGCGGTAGAGGCTTATACAAGGGGTGGCTTTTTTTATAGTAAAATTCTTGTAATGGTGGTAAAACAAACCAAGATTCTGCCAAGGTTTGGGACAGGTCTTCGCAAGAAGAATTTACCCGAAATTGCCTGTTTTTATCTACATGAATGGTTTGGTGAAAAGCACAAGCAGGCACATAATTCTGCTTTTTAGGAATATCAATCTTTTTTTTGGGACATATAGGGCTAGCTAGAAATCCACTCTCAACACAAACCTCAACAGATACAAATTCATCTAAAGGCTTTAAAAACCAGTCCGATTCTGGCACTACATCAAACACCTCAAACAAAATAGGGGCGGCGCTTGTAACACCTGTAACTCCAGGCCTACCTTCACCATCAGCATTTCCCACCCAAACACCAACCACATAATCATTAGTTAGGCCTATTGCCCATGCATCTTTATTACCAAAACTGGTGCCTGTTTTCCAAGCAATGGGTTGGGAAGAATCATAAAATTCCCAAGATTCGTTACCTTCAGGTCGGTTTACTTCTTTCATGGCTTCAAAAGTCAAGTAAATACTAGCCGCATCAAAAACAGTCTTTTCGGTAGATTTTGAACCCAAATCTAAAGTTTCGTTCTGCAACCAAATAGGATGGGTAAATTCATTTTTATAATATTCACTGGAACTGGTATTAAAATGATGTACCGTCGAGGCTAAATTAGTGTAGGATTTACATAAATCCCATAAATTGCTTTCTGCGCCTCCTAAAATTAAAGTTAGCCCATAATGATCGGCAGATTTTGTTAATCCCCCTAATTCGAAAACATCGAGTTGATCCCTAAATTTTTGTAAACCGTAGGACTGTAATAATCGCACCGCAGGTATATTTAAAGAACGTGCCAGTGCTTTTTTAGCTTCAATTGCGCCGCTGTAATCTTCATTAAAATTTTCAGGGGTATACCCTGCAATTTGGGTAGGAACGTCAGCCACCAACATATCGGGGAGCAATTCTCCTGCATCTAACATGGCGATATATAACAATGGTTTTAAAACGCTACCTGTACTTCGGTTAGCGCGGACCATATCTACATCCTTTTCGTGGAATTTATCGGTTGGAGCGTTACCCACATAGGCTAAAACTTTTCTTGTTTTTACATCTAACACCAAAACTGCTGCATTATACACTTGGTTTTGTTTTAAAATCCCGTAATTCTTTTTTACAATGGCATTTACATGTTGTTGCAGGTTTTGATCTAATGTCGTTTGTACACGTTGTCCTTTTTTTTGTTTGGCGATGTATTCTACAAAATGAGGCGCCACATCGGGTAAGGTAAAAGGCTTTTGAGGTAGTGGCTCAAGTAAGGCCAATTCATAGGTGGTTTTATCAATGCTATTCTCTTTAAACAACTTTTTTAAAAGGCGATTTCGCTTTTCCAAAAGTTGAGTCTGATTTTTTCCCGGATAAATTAAACTCGGTGCGTTTGGCAATACAGCTAAGGTGGCCGCTTCTGCCCAAGAAAGTTGGTGGGGTAACAATCCAAAATAGCGCCAAGCTGCCATCTCTAAACCCACCACATTACCGCCATAAGGTGCGTGACTCGCATAGAGTCGTAGAATTTTTTCTTTTGAATAACGGAGTTCTAAACGAGTGGCTAAGAGTAGCTCAATAAATTTCTCGCCATAAGATCGTTTTTTATTTCCCCTGGAGATCCTGATAACTTGTTGTGTAATGGTACTACCACCACGAACCGTTTTACCTGCTTTTAAATTAGACCCTATTGCTTTAAGCATTGAAATAGGATTAAACCCGGGATGCTGATAAAAATAAGCATCTTCAAAATTTAACAAACAGGTATTGAACTTATAAGGAACACTGTCAATTTCCGGGAAACGCCATTGCCCATCATCAGCAATTTTGGCGCCTATTAAACTTCCGTTTTTACTTTCTATTACGGTTGCTGTGGGACGATCAAAAAGTGGTTGGGGAAGACAAAAATAATAGGCGATTAAAAGCGCTAAAATTAAGAAGCTTTTTTTTGGGTTATTTTTAAGAAAATGTAACACCTTGTCTTTCAACCTTATTGCTGGTTATGTATTAAAATCGTACGCACGTTCCACGAAACAAATGCGAACTTTATAGTTTTTATACCACTCTTTAATGCCTTTTTGTTGCGCTATTAAATGATCTGTATTTTGTTTCCAGCGGGTAATCGCATCTAAACTTTCCCAATAACTAACGGTGATTCCTATTGCTTCTCGTGCGCTTTCTAAACCTAAAAAGCCTTCTTGTTCTCGAGCCAATTTTTCCATTTGTTGCGCCATTTCTGCATAGCCATTATCAGCATCAGTTCTAGTAGATGTGAAAATTACAGCGTAATAGGGTGGTTTAGTGACCATTTTATTCAATATACTCTTTCTCCACAAAATACGTGACAATTGCTTCTTTCATTAACACAGACTGTTCCCCTGCTTTTAATGGCGGTAGTTCTTCCTTAACGATATAATGCGGCCAGCCATCTTCATCAAAATAATCAAAAACATAAAATCCGTAGGGCTCTAACAACCTACAAATAGCAATATGCATCAAATCTAATTTTTCGTCCTTTTTATAGGTATTATGAATTTTCCCAAGCTCTTGTACGCCTACTAAATAAATAATCGCATCTAACTCTAAAGTATCCCCATCGGCAAATTGGATAGAAAGCTTTTCTACTAAAATATCCCAACGCTCTTTTAATTGTATATCTCTTGACATTGTAGTTTTATTAATCCATGGCATGACAGTTGAAACGCCACATTTTCAATTTCTTTCAAAGGTACAAATCAAAGTTCTATATTTGTTAAAATTAGTCAGCCATGAATTTTTTAGACCTTATTTTAGCTTTGCCCCTAGTTTTTGGACTTTATAGAGGCTTTAAAAATGGATTGTTTGTAGAACTTGCTTCTCTTATTGCATTAATTGCAGGTATTTATGGCGCTATTCATTTCTCATATCTCACAGGAGAATATTTAGCGCAACATATGCAATGGGATGAAAAATATATGAACATTACTTCGTTTGTGATCACTTTTATCATCATTGTAGTGGTGGTCAACTTATTAGGAAAACTGTTTACTAAAATTGCTGATTTTGCTATGTTAGGGCTATTAAATAAAATGGCAGGTAGTATTTTTGGCGCTTTAAAAGTAGCCGTCATGTTGGGCGCTATTTTAATTTTTTTTGATAGTGTAAACCAAACGACAAGCCTTATTAAAGAGGATACCAAAACCCATTCGATACTTTACGAACCTATTAAAGAAATTGGGGCTTTTATATTTGAAAAGGTATTGATTTTTGATACAGAAAAATATTCCAAATTGAATTAAGACCGACTCACTTATTACAAGGCTCAGTGAGGCGGTCTAACTTTCTTCATTATTGAACCACTCTTACCCATTGTCCTTTTGTTCTGACCGCGTAATCATTATCATACATGGCTTCCGCTTGAACGCCTGGTAAATAATAAGTGCCTAAATAAGATGCGTTTAATAAGATGCTTAGCGTTTTAGTTTCGTTCTTCTTCATATCAAAATACAAGTGTGCTCTGTCATCACGTAAATCGGTATGGGTGACATCGTTTTGAGTAAAATCGCCAAAATCGGTAAAGCGTGTGTTTACAATCTCCCATCCACTTGGGAAAATTTGCGTTAAGGCTACATTTTTAATAGCACTTCCTGTTGTGTTGGTCAAGGTTACCTCGGCCACAAAATCTGTTCCTTGCATCATGCTGGTCACATCAACTATAGAACCATCGCGACCCTTAAATTTAGTCTGTATTGAAAAATTACGCTGGTACTCTTTTTCTTGACCCACGGGTAAAATTCCGTTATTGCTAAGGCTTGCGTATAAAACATTCCCTTCTTGATTTTTGAGCACGATACTATTGCTTCCTTGTTTAATGGCTAAAGCTCTACTGGCTAAAGTTTTTGACGTACTCACACTTTCAGATTCTCCATTGACGGAAACCGATGCTTTTACGCCTTTTCCACCTACCATTTCAGCAAATTTACCCATCGCCAATAAGCTATATGCCGTACTCTGAGTACTCATCCATTTCTGTTCGTTTAAGCTTGCTCCTACTCTTTTGGCTAGCTCTTGTGCTTTTGCTTTATCTTTTAATAACACGTATGTTTCTAAAGCCATTGCACTATTTCTTTCTGCAGAACCATAGGTATAAGAATGATAACTATCTTCTTTAAAATCTATTTTGGCAGTATTTAAAATTTCTTTTGCAACATTCGCTTGTCCTATTAGACCATAGGCCGCAGCCAACCTAAATTTGGCATTGTTTGATATTCCATTTGTTTCTCGTAAACGGTTCATAGAGGCTACATCGGCATTACCTGAAAGTGCTAAAGTAAACAAACGATACGCTTGTGCTACATCTGAATTTGAATTTCCAAAGCGCCATTGTTTTGCTACGTTTTGTTGGAATTTTACCCAATTAGTCTTAAAACCAATAGGCATCACATAGCCCTTTTTCTCTGCTTCTAACAAAAAGTGGCCAGCATAGCTCGTTCCCCAATCGTCTGTATCATTTAATCCTGACCAATAAGAGAAACCTCCGTTTGGTCGTTGCATTCTTCCAATATGCTTAATGCCATTTTCAATATTCTTTTGAGTTTCTGATTTTTTCTGTGTGGTTAAATCAAAAATATCATTTAAATACAATTGAGGAAATGCTGCTGATGTTGTTTGCTCTACACAACCATGTGGGTATCGAATTAAGTAGTTCATTCTACCATCAAAATTCATGGGTGGCAGCGTCGAAAATTCTATTTGTGCCGAATTGCTTCCTGATATTCCGAAAGTTTCTAAGTTGATGATTTGACTAGCATTAGCTTCTAAAATAAGATCTTGTTTTTCTGAACTCAACGGGTTCGGGTTCACCACATCAATCGAAATTTCAAAAGTAGCAGTTTCGCCACCACCAGAGGCTTCCACCATCACTTTTCCGATACCTTTAAAATCAGCCACTTCCAGATCAAAATACACCATTTTTTCATCAGGTTGACTAAAGGTCAATGACTGCGTGGCTTCGCCCGAAAGGGTAAATGCCATATCTTTTTTAATTTTTATGCTGACGTTTTTTACCTTATTTTCCATAGCAAACACAGTCACAGGTAGGGTTACTTTTTCACCAGGCGTTATTTTACGAGGTAAGGATGCTAAAATCATTAATGGCTTACGAACTGGGGTTGTTTTCTCTGCCAAACCATAAGCCTCCTTTTCGGCATTACCCGCAATGACCATGGTTCGCACAGCACCTACATATTTCGGAATCGTAATTTTATGTGCATCTGTTTCTCCAGCTTTTAAGGTAAAAGGGCCTAAGTGCATCACCATGGGCTCGAACCTATTAGCTTTCTTATTTTTAGCACCTGCAAGTTCATCATCACCACCAATAGCAAAAACCTGATCTATTCTGCCTCCAAATGCACCAATAACATCGTCATACATATCCCATGTTTTTACGCCTAATGCCTCTTTGGCGTAGAAAGAACTCCATGCATCTGGTGTTTTAAAACGGGTTAAATCTAACAAACCTTCATCTACAATAGCGATGGTATAGGTCATTGCTTTTTTATTTTTCTCTGAAACTTTTAGGGTGATGCTTTCTTCAGGACGCAGCACATCAGGCATACTAATTTCAGGCGCTAATTTTGTTTTTTGATTTTCTACACCTATACCAACAATGCCATACATTCGAATAGGGGCATCGTTTAACGATGAGGCGTGTGGCTGTAAAAGCGCGATATTAATATAGATATTCGGTGTATATAATTCTGTAATGGGCAACTGAAATTTCGTTTCGCCTTTGGTGGTTTCCACCCAAATCGATTCTAGTACTTCGCTTCCGTTTTCTACCGTAACCAAAGCTCTGCCCCCTTCTGAACTTGGAAAAGTAACTGTAGCCTTTTCGCCAACGTTATACTTTTCTTTATCGGTAGAAAATTGCAACATGGTGGCTGCCGATGGATCACTTTTACGTGATTTTCCTGCCCATCCTGGCCAATCAATATACAGTGTTCTACCCGTAGCATGACCGCCATTTGCATCTTCAACCAACACTAAATACCGACCCCAATCTGGGTATTTTAATTCAAAATTAAAAGTGCCTTTGCCGCTTGAATTGGTACTGATCGTTTCTTCAAAAACTTTTTCACGATATTCACTGCTGCTGTAGGTTGATAAATTATCGGCAGCGTTGTCCCACCACCATCTCCAACTTACTTTAAGAATCGAAACTTTTAAATTGCTCGATGCTTTCGGCTTTCCATTTTCATCAACAGTAACCACTTCAAACTTATGTTGCACATCGGTCAACAACATACCTCTATTTTTATCGCCTTTTGGCACATTTAAACCTACATAGGTGTTGAAAGGAGAATAGGGTTTCGTCAATACATCGGTACTAAAATCGCCTCCATTTTCATAAACTTTTGTCACAAAAGCTGTATTTAACATACCAGGCGCTTTGCTTTTTAACTGTGGATTAATGCTAAAATTAGCTTTGCCTTCCTGGTTAACTTTCCCATTAAAAACTACTTGCTCTTCAGTAGAAAAACTACGTGTTGGATCATCGAAAATATAACCCGGAAACGATTTAAACGAGGTGGTCGTCGGGTTAAATTTAGCAGTAATATCTGCTCTTAAATTTTTAGCAATTGCGCCATGAAGCCATTTTACTTCTATGGCTCCTTGAATGGGTTTTGAAGCATCTAAAATTTCGGCATCAAAATCGGTTTTAATTTTTAATCGATTTGGTTTAATGGTTTCAATTTTTAAGGTTTTTGTAAACGATACCCCGCCAACTGAAATTTTAGCCAACCAGTTTCCTGTTGGCGCATTTTCGTCTGTTTTTAAATCAAAATGATAAAAATTATCTAATCCGTTTGTTTTTATTTCTTGATGCACCACTTTATTGTAAGGATCCAACAATGCTAATTTTACAGGATGATTTGCAGGTAATTTATTTGCATTATCATTCAGCATAAAGGACAAGAATATGTTATCACCTGGTCTCCAAACACCACGTTCCCCAAAAATAAAACCTTTAATCCCTTTTTTTAAGGCTACACCAGAAACATCGAACTTACTTACCGAAAGTACGTTGCCGTCGTTAAGTTTTAGGTATGTTTTTTCTCCATTATTTTCAACGACAACAAAATAAGCTTGGTTATTTTCTGCATCGAAGAAGGTGGTTCCTTTTTCATCAGTCACAATGGACCCTACAGGTTGTTGTTGATAATTGTAAAAAGTAAGCTTTGCACCCGCAATAGGTTTTGTGCTAATGATATCGTTAACTGCAATAAAATAGCTTTTATTGAGTCCTTTTTTTACGGTTAGGCCTATGTCTGAGGCTAATACGTTTATTCCTATTTTTTTATCGTAATAGTAGGAAGTATGACATGGATTTTCGCGTTCGTTCCAATCATAGTCATAATAATTATCCTCATAATAGTATTCTTCAATACCATCCCAAGCACTATCTTCGGTTTCTTCGTCATAAGTATCGCTTGCAGCTTGGGTATGCTCAAAATTAGTAGACATACACTTATACAAACTGTAAGACGGCTTAAAGGAAAATTCTACTCTATATAGTGCTCCTTTTTCTGGTGTAATTAGCGATTTTAAGTCTAAGGCATGCGCTGTCCATTTGCCATTATTAACAGTTAAATTATTTTGCAGTTCTAATCTTTTTGTTGCAATTGGTCTGCCTACTCGTTTTAAATTATAGTGGCCATTTAAATCATTATCCTGTAAAAACTGCATGACATTATTTTGGTAGATTCGCACTACTGAAACATCTACATATTTTAAATTAACAGCCTCAAAATTTATTTTTAAATTGCTTGAAGATGGCAAAATAGTTCCGTTTGATAGCCATCTAACTTGGGGTAAAATCTGTTCAAAGGCAACACGTTCTTCGTATTTAGTTTTTAGCTTATAGCCGTCTACACTTTCAATGCCGTCAAAAACCTCAAGTAATGCTGTTCCTGTAATTTCTATAGCAGGATATACTTTTAAAGAATTACCATCAACACTGTATTTTAAATTATGATCCCCTTCTAAACCTACTAAGCCCTTAAAATTTTGACCTTTTTTTAATGGATCGGAAAAATTGATGCTCAGTAAAGGCCTCTCCGTATTTTCAACCACAACATCTAAAATAGAAAAGTTGTTTTTTCCCGGAACACGCAGGGTGTTTGTTCCTTGACTACTTATATTAAACTTTGCACCATCCCAAGAAATATCTAAATCTGTATCGGCTTCAAAACGTTGAATATCCTCTATTTTAAACTGGAATAAAGTTCCTTCTTTAACCGTCTCATCAAATTGTACTGGAATTTCTTTTCCCTTTTGTTGAACCGTAAGTAATTGTTGTGCTATTTCTAATGAAAGTATGTCTGCGCTACGCAGTTGTCCTTCTATAAATTGTTTGTCTTTAGCATAAGACTGTAAAGCATTGGTGTAAATAGTAAACTGTTGTTCTATTGTTTTTACATTAAACCTTAAGGTTGTCAACTCTTTTGGCATGTCTTTTATAATATCCCCTAAAGCCAATGTAAACTGATATTCTGTATTCTGGTTAAATTCTTTTTCAGGAACAAAAGCAATAGTTCTACTATCTAAGGCCACAACCTTACCTGCTACAGTAGGAGAAACCTTAAAAAGTTGGTTATCTAACACCTCATTAGAGTTCCAAGCTACTACAGGATTGATAAGGACCACACGAACATCACTTCTTGAAGAAATGATTCCCTGCGTTACTTCCGTAATGTATTCTTGATATTTATTTAGATTATCTGATGAATTTTTTAGTTCAACATCCTTGTCTTTACAAGAGCTAAAAAAGAGAATACTGGCAAGAATTATATATTTTACCTTCATGTTCGAATATTTCTATACGTAAATATACTAGGTTTCCTAGGATAAAGACTTATACCTAACAGTGATTTTTTGGCGCCATATACGAGCTACTAGTGGGTCCTATTTTTTAAAAATGTATAGCCCATTTAAGACAGTTCATGTACGATTACTTTTAATTTTGTAATACATACACCACAAGTCTTAAAAAAAGATGCATTTCATCGAAAAATGACGTCCAATTGCGGATTACAAGCATTTTTTTAATAATCTTACGGTATTGGAATTCGAGAACCAAAATTGCCCTAGAAATCCCCTTTTCTACCGCCTCCTGCTTGCAAATAGAACAATATGAAAATGAGAATGCACTATGCAATCTTAGTTTTATTTGTATTAATGATTAGCTCTTGCGGTAAAGAGTCGATAGAAGATACAGTTACAATAGAATCTGAGAATGTAGTTTTGATTGAAAATGAGGTATTAAAATTAGTAAATAACTATAGAGACTCTAAAAATTATAACACTTTAGAATTTAGCCCTGTAGCATATAAATACGCCAATGTACATACGGAGTACATGATTGCTAAAGGAAACATAAATCATGATAATTTTACATCAAGAGCTTCTGGAATTGCTTCTGAAATAAATGTTTCAGAGGTTGCTGAAAATGTAGCTAAAAATTATAATACTGCTTTGCAAGCTTTTGAAAATTGGATGAAAAGTAGCGATCATCGTAAAGCAATAGAAGGAAATTATAGTCATACTGCGGTGAGTGTTAAAATTGATAAGAACGGGAATTACTACTACACCCAGTTATTTTTCAGAAAAGCTCAGGACCTAAATTAAATTCCATCCGAAATTAGCAGTTCTTCATGGCATGGCCCGTTATGTCAAGAGTTTTTTTTAACTTTCGTAAAAACTCAAAAACATGGCTATTGCACCTCCTTTTAATCTAACAAAATGGATTTCAGAAAATAGAGATCTTCTTAAACCGCCAGTAGGCAATAAAAACTTATATACCGAATCTGGAGATTATATTGTGATGATCGTTGCTGGACCTAATGCACGTAAAGATTATCATTATAATGAAACTGAAGAATTATTTTATCAATTAGAAGGTTTTATAAAAGTACATATACAAGAAGACGGTCAAAAAAAAACCATGGAACTTGGTCCTGGGGACATGTATTTACACCCTGCTAAAACACCGCATTCACCTGAGCGGGGAGAAAATTCTATAGGCTTAGTCATCGAAAGAAAAAGAAATCACCTAAACGTAGATGATGGTTTACTTTGGTTTTGTGACCACTGCAATCACAAATTATACGAAGCGTACTTTACATTACACAATATTGAAAAAGATTTCTTAGCGCATTTTAAACATTTTTATAATTCAAAAGAATTGCGCACTTGTGACAATTGTGGCACTGTTATGCCCGTAGACGAACGTTTTATTGCTAAAGAATAACGCTATGACTATGATATTAAATACACTCATTGGAATTATAGCATTTCTGCACCTTTACTTTATGTGGTTCGAAATGTTTGCATGGACCACTAAAGGAAGAAAAGTGTTTTATAAATTCCCTAAAGACCTCTTTGAACCCACCAAACAAATGGCCGCAAATCAAGGTTTGTATAATGGGTTTTTAGCAGCAGGGCTTCTCTGGACATTATTTATTCAAAACCTTGAATGGAAAAATAATATTTCGCTATTTTTTCTAAGTTGTGTTGTAATCGCTGGAGTTTATGGTGCGTATAGTGTGGAACGAAAAATATTTTTTATTCAAGCCTTACCTGCTATTTTAGCTATTCTATTCTTATTTTTTTAGCTGATATAATTTAAGACTAGAGTTTGAGATTTCAAGACTAAAATTCGTAAATTTGAAATAAATATAACAAAACAGAATAAAAACGTTACAAAATGTCAAAAATAGCTGCAGATTTCGGTATCAATGAAGCTCTAAAAATTTTAGGAGTTAAAGAATTAAATCATGGTTCATCAACTGGATCAGATACTTTTGGTTCAGGAAATGAAATTTCATCTTTTTCCCCTGTGGATGGTGCCTTAATAGCAAAAGTAAAGAGCACCACCCAAGCAGATTATGATAAAGTAATGGCGTCAGCTACAGCAGCTTTTACAACTTGGCGAACTAAACCCGCTCCTTTACGTGGCGAAATTGTACGACAGTTTGGTGATAAATTAAGGGAATATAAAGAACCTTTAGGGAAATTAGTCTCTTACGAAATGGGAAAGTCGTACCAAGAAGGTCTTGGAGAGGTACAAGAGATGATTGATATCTGTGATTTTGCGGTTGGTTTATCACGCCAATTACACGGATTAACCATGCATTCTGAACGTCCTGGACATAGAATGTACGAACAATACCATCCCTTAGGTGTGGTCGGGATTATATCTGCCTTTAATTTTCCGGTGGCTGTTTGGGCATGGAATACGGCATTGGCTTGGATTTGTGGTGATGTTTGTATCTGGAAACCTTCAGAAAAAACACCTCTATGTGGTGTTGCTTGTCAAAATATAGCTGCCGAAGTATTTAAAGCAAATCATCTGCCAGAAGGTATTTCTTGTTTAATCAATGGTGATTATACTGTTGGAGAAATGATGACAAAGGACAGTAGAGTTCCATTAATTTCAGCGACAGGTTCTACTAGAATGGGAAAAATTGTTGCACAAACTGTTGCCGGTCGTTTAGGAAAATCACTCTTAGAATTAGGTGGTAACAATGCAATTATTGTTACGCCAGATGCCGATATTAAAATGACTGTAATAGGTGCTGTTTTTGGGGCAGTGGGTACCGCTGGCCAACGATGTACCTCAACACGGCGTTTAATCATACACGAAAGTATTTATGACCAAGTAAAAGATGCATTAGTTTCGGCTTACCAGCAACTAAATATTGGAAATCCTTTGGATGAAAATAATCATGTAGGCCCTATAATTGACAAAGATGCCGTTGCTCTTTATGAGAAAGCTTTAGCATCGGTCGTTATGGAAGGAGGCAAACTTATTGTAGAAGGTGGCGTGTTATCAGGAGAGGGCTATGAAAGTGGCTGTTATGTTAAACCAGCCATTGCAGAGGCTAAAAATTCATTCGCTATTGTACAACACGAAACTTTTGCTCCTGTACTTTACCTTTTAAAATATTCAGGAGAAGTCACAGAAGCAATTGCACTACAAAACGGTGTTGCCCAAGGATTATCATCGGCTATTATGACAAATAATTTAAGAGAAGCTGAACTTTTTCTCTCTACAAATGGAAGCGATTGTGGAATTGCCAATGTAAATATTGGAACTTCAGGTGCTGAAATTGGTGGTGCCTTCGGTGGTGAAAAAGAAACAGGGGGTGGAAGAGAATCCGGATCTGATGCTTGGAAAATTTATATGAGAAGACAAACCAACACGATTAATTATACCACAGAACTACCTTTAGCGCAAGGGATTAAATTTAATTTATAAATATAATTATACCTTAGTAAGAAACCACGTTAAACTAGAAGAAAACTAGTCTTGACGTGGTTTTTTAACTAATCAAAAATACTCTTGAAAAAAACCTATTTTACAAATCTTCTTTTTATCAAGCGAAAAAAAGGTTTTAAACTAACTCATCTTAAAGGTGGTCACAAACCATCTTCTGTACAAGCAACATCTTATAGACGGTAAGGAAAAATGTATAAAATGCATTTAAACCATTTCGATGCTATTTTTTACTTCTTAGTTTTTCATCATTAGCGCAGCTAGACCTATTATTTAATCTTCTAATAATTAACAACTTAAGAATTTTTTTAATACTTTAGGCATACTAAACATTTAACAACCAAACCATTCAGCGCTTCAACTGCACAATTTTTAAGATTTTAAGGTTTAAGAAGTACTTTAATTCAATATTTCAAAAGTAATTTTGAAGCCATACGATGCTATCTCGTGGTTCCCAATGATGTACTATAATTATACATTTTTTGCCATTCGTCAGCCCAGTTAAATTGAATTTTCAAATACTAAAAATAATCAACTAACCCATAAATACAAGTAAACATGAACTTTGAAAATTTAACTATTTGGCACTGGATTATCCCCATTTCAATTGGGGTTCTTTCTACTATCCTAGGGTACTATTGGGGCCTTGGCAGTAAAAAAACCATGGATCACGATGATCAATTAAAACGTTGTCAAGAAAAGGTTTCTACATTAGAAAAAGAGTTAAGAGATTGCAGGGGAACACTATCGTCATCAAGCCCTAAAGTAACTGCGGCATCTAGCACGACTACAAAAGCAAGGAATGTTTCAACGAGTACTTTTAATGCTGGAGCTGCAAAAGCCATTTTAGGTAAAAATATTATAGAAAATGATTTAAAAATAGTAGAAGGTATTGGTCCAAAAATTGAAGCCATGTTTCAAGATGCTGGTATTAAAACGTGGCAAAAATTATCAGACACCAACGTTGCGGATTGTCAGAAAATATTAGACTCTGGCGGAAATCGATACAAAATTCACGACCCTTCATCTTGGCCAATGCAAGCTAAAATGTGTTATGAAGGCAAATGGGCGCAACTTCAAAAATGGCAAGTTGAGCATAAAGCCGGCAAATTATAAGGAGATTATTTTAAAAAATTAAAGACCAGCGGATTGCTGGTCTTTTTTGTTTTTATGGTCTTTGAAATCAATGATGTATTAAAACCTTCCGTTGGCTTCAACCCATTTAAATTGGTATTGATCGTCAGGAAATTTCATTCTTGTAGCGATACGCTCTAAACGATCTGGCAATTTCATTAAATAATCTCTAGCACGTTCGGCGTCATCGTTTAGGGCTCTGATCGTATCTAATTCCCAATAGGCGTTTAATTTTTTCAAAATGTCAATATAATCTAAAGCCGTATAAACCCCTAAACGCTGAGCACAATTTGAAAAATTCTCAAAAGCAGTACCTATGGTTCCCCCTGATTCTCTTAAAAAATGAGCAGGCATGACAATTTTTTTCTTCATCATATCAGCAAAAGCCAACATCATTTGGCTTGGGTCCTGATCAAAGATAGATTTCACAAACTCTCGGTACGCCAAATGGTGACGCATTTCATCACCGGCAATAATCGTACACATTTTACCCAAAAGCACATTGCCTTTTTTCTTCGCCATTTGCCCTACCCTTTTATGAGAAATATTTGTGGCTAGCTCTTGGAAAGAAGTATACACAAAATTCTTATACGGGTCTCTATCGGTACCTATATCAAAACCATCTGCTATCAAGTGTTGCGTAGTTATTTCTACTTCGCGCATGTTAATACGGCCCGAAAGGTATAAATATTTGTTTAGCACATCACCGTGACGGTTTTCCTCGGCGGTCCAATGACGAACCCATTTAGACCAACCATTTTTATTTTCGCCATGTTGATCGATTCCTTCAACATCCATCAACCAGGATTCATAAGTTGGTAAAGCCTCTTCTGTAATCGTATCGGCAACCATAGTTACCCAAAAGTCATACCCAAGCTCTTTAGATTCCTCTTGAATTTGTTTCACAGCATCAAGAAATCCATCACTTTGAGAATCTGGCAAAAAATCTGTTGGCTGCCAAATTTCTTCTGTGGGAATAAGATACTGATCTATAAAGCCATTCACTTTGCCTTCAATGGCTCTCATGACCTCTATTCTTATATTCTTTGCTGACATATTTTTGTTTTTTACAAATTTCGTAATAATACTTATAAGTTTTCTTAAAACTAACTCAAATTTACTGAAATCAGTTTCTTCCTAATTCAGTCGGATAAAACGTATGCACAGGATCACTCTGCCAAACCTGTTTTGTGACCACATCTATAACAGAAAGTGGTCCTTTAAATGCGGCCCCAGTGTCAATATTCCAGACATTCGCAGCATTTTGGGGTGTCGTTTCTCCTATTCGGGTTACTGGGGTGTGCCCTATATATATTTCAGAATAATGTAGTAATCGCTTGGGATAAAATTGATCGTTCTTTTTTAAACTAGGATTCATCGAAAGCACTAATTCCCAAAGCGTTCTATCCCAATAAAAGTTTTTGGAAAAATACTCAAATTCAATACCCTTTAAGTTAGTGAATCCTGCGTGAAGAAACAAACGATTTTGTGGATCTAGGTAATAATTTTCTAATTTTTCATAAAACTCGAGATGCACATGTATGGTATTCCCATTGGTTTTACCATAAGATTTTACGGTGGCCTCCCCGCCGTGTTCGTACCACAGCGGATTATCTTTCCCATCTTTTAACCACAAATAACACAATTCATCATGGTTACCACGTATAAAAGTACATTGATGCCTTTTATTTAGTTCAATTAAAAAATTAATTGTTTCAACGGCATCACTCCACCCGTCCACATAATCTCCTAAAAAAATAAGGTGATCTTCGGTGGTTAATTTTGCTTTATGTAAAACTTGCTGTAAAGCTTTCAATCCTGAATGAATATCTCCGATAACTAATGTTCTCTTCATTTAGCAAAAATCGCAATTACAGTTATGATAAGCACAATAAAAAGTACTAAAAAGAATATTTTCCAGAAAGAATAGGGTCGAACACCACTAATACTGCCCGTTTGACCATTGATATAGAAATTGTAATTTTTGCCATTAAAAAAGTATGAGCTAATAAATACAGGCACTAGGATGTGTTTAAATGTTTCGTCAGATAGTTTTATGTTCGCATGATCAATGCGTTGGGTATCGCCTCCAATATCTTGCCGAATCCAAGCATAAGCAATATTTTTAGCTTCTTGAAAAGATTGGTGATGGCCTTCTTTCAAAGAAATGGTATATTTTTCAGTAACAAAACCCGATAAATATTTTGAATTAAAGCCTACCATTTCCTTTAAGTTCCAAAAGGCTACTTTACTCGGAATATGGTTGCGTTTTTTTTCTGAAGCATTGATTAAAATATCATCAATAAAACCATTAACTGACCCAGATGCACTTCGCCATCTTGTTTTTCTGACTTGTCTGGTTTGCGTTCCTTTTTTAGTTCTGTAGGTTTGTGTTTCATAATAATAATCACCTCTTTGTCCTTGATACTTCGCATCTAGATGCGCATCAAAAGTCCAATAAGGCACATACAAGCCATGTAGCCCTTCCGCATCTAAAGCTGCCTTTTTTAAATTATCAGGCGCAAACCAAAGGCCTTTTACCCATTTTGTAAAGATCTGTTTAGCCCTATTAGCATCAATTTGAAAAGGCACCACTGCACCTGGTAAAATCCAACCTTCTTTTTGAATATCCTCTCTAATCAAAGGCTCACCGCAATACACGCAGCCAAGTGATTTATAATGTTCTTCAACGTGTTGGTTGGCACCACAGTTTTTACAATGGAGTAGCTCTATAGTTTCGGTGTAGGCATTAGCGCCCACCACTTTTAAATAGTGTTGTAGTTCTAACTCTTCGAAACTTGACTTTTCTTGCTCAATAAACTCTTCATACCCACAATAGTCACACTTTAATTGATGCGAACCGGGCTTAAATTTTAGCTCGGCCCCACAATTAGCACATGCTTTTTTAGCTTCTGATAAAAAGGTTTCTTCCATTGATGAATGTTGTAGCCCAAAACGGACATTAACAAAAAGATACGTCTCAACAATTTAAAAAATTGATAAGATATTTGGTTTAATTTGGTGGTATTCTGCTATTGTGGTAGTGGTGGTGGTGTGTTACCCCCTAAAAAAACCTTTAACTCCTCAATTTCTTGCAAGGCCATCCAATTTGTCATGCCTTGCTTCCAAATTAAAGAGTCCTTGTTGATGGTTCTGTTCGCAAATAACTCTTTTAATTTATCGAGGTTTACAGGTCCCATTTGCGTGCCATTCGATGCGTAGTGATACATTATTTGAACCGGCATTGGCGGCGGAAAGGCTTGTGATGGTGCTGGCTGACCTTGGCCCATTTGTGGCTGCATAAGCCCTCCCATTTGTTGAGCCAATACAAAACCCATACCCATACCCATTCCTGCTCCGGCAGTACCGCCTTCATTTTTAGCAGCTTCCTCAATAGCTTTGGCTGTTTTAAATTGGGTAAGTTTAGCCATATCTAACTTGTCTAGTCTACTATACTCAAAAATTTCCTTTTTGAGTTCCTCGGGCATCGAAACGTTTTCTATATAAAATTTCTCTAATTCAATCCCAACACGACCAAATTCGGGTTGCATCACTTCTTGGCAAGCTTCAGATAATTCTGAGGTGTTTGCTGCATATAATTCAATAGGCAATTTAGCTTCTCCGACAGTATCCGTAAAGCGAGTGACAATTAAACTTTTTAAATGTTCGTTAATTTCATAATTGGTAAAATTGCCATCGGTACCTACAACATTAATGATAAACTTACCCGCATCAGAAATTTTAAAACTATACGTTCCAAAGGCCCTGATTTCAGTAAGCCCGAAACGTTCATCATTTAATATAATGGCATTTTTAGTTCCCCATTTTTCATCTGTGAATAAGCGTGTGCTCACAAAGTAAACTTCAGCCTTAAACGGACTATTAAAGCCATATTTCCACCCCTTTAGCGTTGTTAAAATAGGTAAGTTTTGAGTGTTTAAGGTATATGTTCCTGGTTTAAAAACATCGGCCAATTGCCCTTCGTTGATAAAAACTGCAACCTGTCCTTCTCGTACAATAAGTTGGGCATTATTTTTAATTTCATTTTGGTAGCGCTCAAAACGATGTACGATGGTTTCATTCGTAGTATCTAGCCATTCTATGATGTCTATAAACTCATTGCTTAGCTTCTTTTTAATTTCATCAAATAGTCCCATTTTCGGTTTGTCTTTTTATAATAAGTAAGAAGGTAAGGATTTCTTTAGAAATTGCAAAATACCCTATTTTGTTTTTTAAGAGATTTCTGAAACAAACGCCACATTCTAATTCAGCACAACTCGCCAGAACTTGAAATTCGAGCGGAAAAATAAATTTAAAAATTAAATTTATTTGTTAACTTTTTTATGTTAATAAATATTTAAAGTATTGATTTTTATTTACTTAGGTTTTTTTATTGAAAACTTTCATGACTTTTGTCATGTTGCTATGTACATTTTTTTAAATACTTTTACACTTTAAATGGATCAGTAACCTACTCCTAAAAAACAATTCTATGTCAGACAAAGTAGTACAAGCACCGCGAAAAACATATTCCCAAGATGAAGCCTTAAAAGCATCATTAGCCTATTTCAAGGGTGATCATTTGGCGGCACAAGTTTGGTTGAATAAATACGCTTTAAAAGATTCAAAAGGAAACATCTATGAAAGTTCTCCAAATGACATGCATCATAGAATTGCTAAAGAAATAGCTCGAATTGAGGCTAAATATCCAAATCCGATGGGCGAAGCGTATGTGTTTGATCTTATTAAAAACTTTAAATATATAGTACCGCAAGGAAGTCCGATGGCTGGCATAGGAAATCCTTTTCAAATTGCCTCGCTATCGAACTGTTTTGTGATTGGCACAAATGGAAATTCTGATTCGTATGGCGGAATAATGAAAATAGACCAAGAACAAGTGCAGTTGATGAAAAGACGCGGAGGTGTTGGTCATGACCTATCACACATACGCCCCAAAGGTTCCCCTGTTAAAAACTCCGCCTTAACTTCAACAGGCTTAGTGCCCTTTATGGAACGTTATTCTAACTCTACTAGAGAAGTTGCCCAAGACGGGAGAAGAGGTGCACTTATGCTTTCCGTTTCTATTAATCATCCTGATGCAGAAGATTTTATCGATGCAAAAATGGAGCAAGGCAAGGTTACTGGCGCCAATGTTTCTGTTCGTATGGATGATGATTTTATGAAAGCCATCAAAGCAAAAAAAACGTATACTCAAAAATTTCCTATTAACAGTCAAGAACCTCTGGTATCTAAAGAAATTGATGCCGAAAAACTTTGGGATAAAATAGTACATAATGCTTGGAAATCTGCGGAGCCCGGGATACTATTTTGGGATACTATTATCAATGAGTCTGTACCTGATTCTTATGCTGATTTGGGCTATAAAACGGTTTCCACCAATCCCTGTGGCGAAATTCCACTTTGCCCCTATGATTCTTGTCGTTTACTTGCGATTAACCTGTTTTCCTATGTGGAAAATCCTTTTACAGAAAAAGCTAGTTTTAATTTTGAGCTGTTTAAAAAACACATCCCCGCTGCACAGCGAATCATGGACGATATTATCGATCTAGAACTTGAAAAAGTCGAGGCAATTTTGGCAAAAATAAAAGCAGACCCAGAACTTGATGAAACTAAAAATGTAGAATATAATTTATGGGTTAAAATTAAAGAAAAAGCCATTCAAGGTCGAAGAACAGGTATTGGCATTACCGCAGAAGGAGATATGTTGGCGGCATTGGGACTGCAATATGGTAGTGAAAAAGCTAATGAATTTTCGGTTGAAGTACACAAAACAATTGCATTAGAAACCTATAGAGCATCTGTTTATGCTGCTAAAGAGAGAGGTGCTTTCGAAATTTACGACTCAGAACGCGAAAAAAACAATCCTTTTATTTTGCGACTAAAAGCGGCTGATGAACAGCTCTATTACGAGATGTTAGAATATGGACGAAGAAATATTGCTTTACTCACCATTGCCCCAACAGGAACTACCAGCTTAATGACCCAAACTACCTCTGGCATTGAGCCTGTTTTTCTACCTGTTTACAAAAGGAGAAGAAAAGTAAACCCCAATGATAAAAAAGTAAGAGTAGACTTTGTAGACGAAGTAGGTGATTCTTGGGAAGAATATGTGGTTTTTCATCATGGATTTAAATTGTGGATGACCGTAAACGGCCATGACGTTTCAAAAAACTATTCACAAGAAGAGTTGAACGCCCTAGTGAAAGAATCGCCATATTATAAAGCTACTTCAAATGATGTAGACTGGTTGAGCAAAGTACAATTGCAAGGTGCTGTTCAAAAATGGGTTGATCATTCGATTAGTGTAACCATAAATTTACCTAACGATGCTACAGAAGAACTGGTAGGTCAATTATACTTAGAAGCATGGGAAGCTGGATGCAAAGGAGTAACCGTATATCGTGACGGATCACGCTCTGGAGTACTCCTGTCAAACGAAGAAAAGGAAGAAACAACAGAAATTAATGGTGCATTTTCAACAAAAAGGCCAGAAGTTTTAGAAGCAGATGTTGTGCGTCTCCAAAATAATAAAGAAAAATGGATTGCTTTTATAGGCTTAATGGACAATAAACCTTACGAAATTTTTACGGGAATGACCGATGATGAAGATGGTATTTTAATTCCTCGATGGATCACTAGCGGCTTAATTATTAAAAACAGAAATGAAGACGGTACTTCTCGATATGACTTTCAGTACAAAAACAAAAGGGGTTACAAAACAACAATCGAAGGTTTGTCACATAAATTTAATCCTGAATTTTGGAACTATGCAAAATTGATCTCAAGTACCTTAAGACATGGCATGCCGATTGAAAAAGTAGTAGATTTAATCAATAGCTTGCAGTTAGATGGAGCGTCTATAAATACTTGGAAAAATGGCGTAGCACGAGCTTTAAAACGCTATGTTGCCGATGGTACAGAAGCAAAGGGCCAGCACTGTGAAAATTGTAACTCTACACACTTAATTTATCAAGAAGGGTGCCTAACCTGTAAAGATTGTGGCTCTTCGAAATGTGGTTAATCAAAAACCTTGTAAACAACCATTCGCAACACAAGGCCAATCGTTGTTGAGGCAAGGATTTTATCAAACTTTCCCCCTAAAACTACACTCCGTTGCCTTTAAATGGTACGTGCCCCAATTAGTCCCAAAATTTCAGAACTAATTGGGGCCCTTTAGTGTAATTCTAGGCACATGATTGTAAGAGTTTCCAATTGATTATTGGTATTATAAAAAATTTCTAAGTATTTTAGACATTCCCTAATTAAATAGCATGAAAAAAGTATTTTGTGTCGGTGAACTTCTAATCGATTTTGTTGCTGAAAAGCAAGGTAGTGATCTTTCTAAAGCAAAAGAATTTACAAAAAAAGCGGGGGGTGCCCCTGCAAATGTTGCATGTGCTATAGGGCGTTTAGGTGGCGAAAGTTCTTTTGTTGGTTGTGTAGGCGATGATCCTTTTGGAAGTTTTTTAGCAGGTATTTTAGATGAAATTAAGGTCGATATTTCATTCTTACAACGCTCTAACACCTTTACTACCCTGGCTTTCGTTTCCTTAGCAGAAGATGGTGAACGCGATTTTGTTTTTAGCCGAGGAGCCGATAAAGAATTAGGCTATGACAAAACATTAAAAAATAAGTTTAAAAACAATATGTTGCATTTAGGTGCTGCAACTTCATTTTTGGGAGGTACCCTTGAAGACAGCTATTCACGCTATTTTCAAGACGCTATTGAGGCACAAAGCTTTATTAGTTTTGACCCAAATTACAGGCTTGATTTATGGAAAAATAATGAAGCTACTTTTATAAAGAAATGTTTGCCTTTTATAGAAAACTCGCATTTATGTAAGTTTAGTGCTGAAGAAGCCCAACTAATTTCTGGAAAAGAAAACCTAGAAGAAGCTTGCGATAAATTGCATCAAATAGGCACCCAAATTATTACCATTACGCTAGGTGCTGGAGGCACCTTACTAAGCACTCCTAGCAGCAAAAAAATAATTCCTAGTATCAAAGTTTCTCCAGTAGATACAACCGGCGCAGGGGATGCTTTTATTGGTTGCTTATTATATCAAATTTCAAAATTACCCGTCTTAGATGTCATTTTCAAAGACAAAAAAACCCTTGAAAATATGGTGCTTATAGCCAATAAAGCAGGTGCTATTACCACTACCAATTATGGCGCTATTGAATCTTTACCCACGTTAAGCCAATTAGAATCTTAGTGCTATGAATCAAAATTCGTTACACCAACTGTTAGGGAAATCTAAATTTAAACATTTAGATCAAGCCGCTTTAGAGGCTCTTTTTGAGTTGCGATTAGCCACCAATAGCACACTGATAAAAGACCTATTTTTTTCCTTATATCCTGAGGAAAACCATACAGCAGACTTTAAAAAACTACTTTCTTTATTGCCACAACTCTTTAAAAACAGGCCCATGGATTTAAAGAAACAAGATATAGCACGATTGCAAAAAGAAACCTGGTATCAATCTGAAAAAATAGTCGGTATGCAGTTGTATGTAGATCATTTTAATAAAGATATCAATGGTCTTTCTGAAAAACTAAATTACTTTGAATCCTTAGGGGTTAATTTTCTACACTTAATGCCAATTACGACAAGGCCAAAAGCTGAAAATGACGGCGGTTATGCCGTTAACAGCTATACGGAGGTGGATAAAAAATACGGCACAAAAAACGACTTACTGCATCTAACCAAAAAACTACGAAAAAAGAGTATGTTTCTCATGCTAGATTTTGTAGTCAACCATACTTCTGACGAATTTTCTTGGGCTAAAAAGGCTCAAAAAGGCGATGTAAAATACCAAAATTACTATTACACCTATCCTGACCGTAAAATTCCCGATGCTTTTGAGCGGTCACTTCCAGAAGTATTCCCAAGCTCATCACCAGGTAACTTTACCTATAACCACGACATGCAAAAATGGGTCATGACCGTTTTTAATTCGTACCAATGGGATTTAAATTATAGCAATCCTGAGGTGTTTTTCGAAATGCTGACCAAGCTTATAAAACTTGCAGATTTAGGGGTAGATGTCATTCGATTTGATGCTTTGGCCTTTCTTTGGAAGAAAATAGGTACCGATTCTCAAAACTTACCCGAGGCACATGCCTTAATAAGTTTATTTAGAATGTGCCTCCAAATAGTAGCCCCAGGCGTCATTCTTTTAGCAGAAGCCATCGTATCACCCTATGAAATTATAAAATATTTTGGAGAAAAACAGTACAAAGGAAACGAATGTGAAGTAGCCTATAACGCGACCTTAATGGCCCTATTATGGGAGGCCATTGCCACAACAAAAACTCAGTTATTGTATAGAAGCTTACAGCATTTACCTCAAAAACCTAAAAGTGCTACATGGATAAATTACATTCGATGCCATGATGACATTGGTTTAGGTTTTGAAGATCAGGAGGTGTACAACCTAGGTCTTGATGCGCGACAACACCGCTTATTTTTACTAAATTACTACACCCAAAAATTAAGTTGGTCCCAAGCAAGAGGCGAAATGTTTATGTACAACCCCAAAACAGGAGATGGCAGAATTACAGGGAGTGCCGCTTCATTATTGGGCTTAGAAGCTGCAAAAGCTAAAAATAACCCTGAAGACATAACAACCGCCATCAAAAAAATTAAAATGATGCATAGCATTATTTTGGCCTATGGAGGCATCCCATTAATTTACGCAGGAGATGAAATTGGCACCCTCAATGACTATTCTTATAAAAATGACCCTAGTAAAAAACAAGACAGCCGCTGGGTAAATAGACCACAACAAAATTGGGCTATTATCGCAGATTTAGAAAAGAAAAAAACACCAGAATCTGATATCTATTATACCTTAAAAAATTTAATAGAAATTCGCAAAAAAAATCCCGTACTTGCAGATCATAACAATTTGAAATTGCACCAAAATGAAAATCCCCATCTTTTAATTTTTGAACGATACTCAGAAAAAGAGCGTATTTTGATTATTTGTAATTTTGATACGCATCCGCAAAACATTGATACCTTTTGGTTAGAACATATCAAATTTAGTATCACCGACGAAACGAAAGATTTAATTAGCAACGAAAAACTACTGTTTAATAACAATACTTTGAGGCTTGAAGCCTATGGTACCTATTGGTTAAAATTTAAATAAAAATATATGAACATATTTAAAAACAAATTCGGTGCATTATTGTTGGTTTTTTTCGTTTTAAGTTGTGGTCATAAACAAAAAGTAATTGAAAAGACAACAGAGAATATCTCTTCGGAAATTGTAGATAAAAAGTGGTGGAAAGAAGCGATTATTTATCAAATATACCCAAGAAGTTTTAAGGATACCAATGGTGATGGAATTGGCGATTTAAAAGGAATCATTGAAAAGTTAGATTACATCAAGAGCATTGGTATTACAGCTGTTTGGTTAAACCCTATTTATAGTTCTCCAAATGATGATAATGGCTATGATGTTAGTGACTATCGTAATATCATGTCTGATTTTGGAACTATGGAAGATTTTGATGCTCTTTTAAAAGGACTTCATGATCGCAATATAAAATTGATTATGGATGTGGTTGTAAATCACAGTAGCGATGAACATGAATGGTTTAAACAATCAAGAAGTTCTAGAGATAATAAATACCGTGATTATTACCATTGGTGGCCTGCCGAAAAAGGAAAGCCAAATTATCGTTATAGTCTTTTTGATGAAAATGGTGATGCATGGAAATATGATGAACTAACGGATGCTTATTATTTACATTATTTTTCCCAAAAACAACCTGATCTAAACTGGGAAAACCCCAAATTGCGTCAAGAGGTGTATGATATTATGAAATTTTGGGCAGAAAAAGGGGTAGATGGTTTTAGGTTAGATGCCTTTCAGTTTGCAGCAAAAGATACCACCTTCCCAGCTATAAATGATAATCTAGAGAAAAATTTTGTTCAGTATTATGCAATGCAGGGGAGCCTTCACGACTATTTAAAAGAAATGAATACCCAAGTTTTTAGCAAATACAATGTGATGAGTGTTTCTGAGGGAGCGGGAAGAAATTTTGAAGATGCTCATAATTTAGTGGATGCCGACCGTAACGAATTAAACATGGCTTATGCTTTTGAAGGTGTTGACATTGCAAAACCAGAAGGGTACAGCTTGGCTACTTTTAAAGAAGTTTTTTCAAGATGGGATGCTGCCTTCGCTGAAAAAGGATGGTTATCTATATTTTTATCTAACCACGACCAAGCACGACTAGTAAGCCGATTTGGCAATGACAGTCCTGAATTTAGAGCCCCATCTACAAAAATGCTAAATACTTTTATTTTGAGTATGCGTGGTACTCCTTACATTTACTATGGTGACGAGTTAGGAATGACAAATATTGGTTTTGAAAAAATTGAACAATACCAAGATATTGCTGCTATAAATGGCTATAAAAAAACAGTAAACTCTGGTGGAGATTTAGCTCAATACATGCAGAATTTAAAGTTTGGCTCTCGAGACAACGGACGAACACCTATGCAATGGGATGCTTCTGATAATGCGGGTTTCACTTCAGGTATACCCTGGCTTCCCGTTAATAAAAATTATAAAACAATCAACGTTGTTGCTGAGACTAAAAATCCAGAATCTGTAGTAAATCATTTTAAAAAAATGGTGCAATTACGCAAAGAAAATCCGGTTTTAGTCTATGGTAAATATGACCTATTACAAAAAGAGCATGCTGAAATTTATGCTTACACTAGAACCTTAGGGGATGACAAAATGTTAATTTTGCTGAATTTCTCAGATAAAAAATCTACCATTCATCTAGAAATAAGTGGTAATTTAGACAAAACACTTATCAATAATTATGACATTTTAAAGGTGACCGGCACTTCAATAACCCTTGAGCCATATCAGTCCGTGATACAAACCATTAAATAATATTTTATGATTTTTTTGTTTTATGAAACCTTTTAAAAACCATTAAAAAAATCAACTATACTTCACTTTTCTTAAAATTCGCATAGCATCCTTATAAGCTTGATATACTTTTGAATGCTGCGCTTTTAATAAGGGGCCTGCCTGTTCTAAATGGTCTTTAGCTTCTTCAAAACCATTTAAATAACAAATAAGGTAAGTAGCTGGTAAATTAGCTACATCTAAAATTTCTGAGGCTGATAGTCTTGAATTATTTTCAAGTTTTCTTAACAACGAATTATTGGCATTGTAAATATGATGTAGTACTTTTTTATCAAACTGAGGGGCTTCAAACAACAATTCACTTTTTATGAGATAGGTGCCGTTGGCTTCAAAAGTAATCACTACTTTTTCTAATGGATAGTACTGTTGTTGCCCACCAAGTCCCAATTGCACATATTCTACGGTGCTAAATGAATCCTCATCAATACGTATCATAATTTCATCTAAAGCAGAGTAAAAAAGTTTTACTTGCTCATTAATTAACTCAATATCTACACGAGAATAATAGGTTTCATTGGCTACCTTTTTTTTATGGCCCGCCCAACAGATGACAAATTGTTCTTTAAAAACTTTATAATTACTAGTTAAATCTTTATGACGATGATTGATAAAGTCGATAACACCGTCTAAGGTGAGCTCAATATTATTGCGCGCATGAAGCTCAATAGTGGCAACGGCTTCAGAATTTAGATCTTTGAGTTCAATCTTGTATGATTTAGGCAAACTAATGCTCCCTTCTCTAAAAAAGACAGATCCACCATAGTATTTCCAAATATTTTTTTTAAGAGAACATACTTTCCCATTAGATTTTATGGTGACTAAACCCACGACCTTACCCTCTGGCAAATGAGGAAATGGAATATTTTCATACGCAATTAAGGGAGGGTTATCAAGATAGGCATTGACCAGATTTTGTATTTTACTATCGTCAAAAAAATCAACACCTACAATTTTATTATCCTCGTCCTCAACGCCAATAACGATAAACGAATTGTTACTGGGATTGCTGTTCGCTAAAGCACAAACATGTTTTAAAAATTTAGCCTTACCCTCCCGTCGACCTATATCTATAAAACGCTTTTTATCATAAAAACTATTCTCGTCATTATGGGCTAGAAGATTTTTTACCAATAAGCGTTTATTAATCATGAATTCCTCTTCAAAATAGTGGAACTCGCTTGAGCAGTGGGCATCACAATTAAATCAGCAATATTTACATGATAAGGTCGGGTGACAACAAAATGAATAATATCTGCAATATCCTCTGGCTTTAAAGGCTGAAAGCCTTGGTAAACATTTTCTGCTCTAGAGGTATCACCCTTAAAGCGCACATCGCTAAACTCTGTTTCTACCAAACCAGGATTAACCGCACCGACACGAATTCCATAAGGATTCAAATCTATCCGCATTCCTTGGTTAATCGCATCGACGGCGTGTTTGCTGGCGCAGTATACATTTCCTTTGGGATATACTTCTTTACCTGCAGTTGAGCCAATATTGATTATATGTCCTGATTTTTTGGCGATCATTTTTGGGATAATAGCTTTAGAAACGTACAATAAGCCTTTTACATTACTATCTAACATGGCATCCCAATCATCAGTGCTCCCCTCATCGATAGTATCTAAACCGTGTGCATTCCCTGCATTATTGACTAAAATATCAATATCAGAAAAAGCTTCTGGTAAGGAATTTACAGCATCAAAAACATCCGATTTATTGCGGACATCAAAGGTTAAAGTGTGTACCTTGGTTTGTTTACTCAATTCGTTTTTTAAAATATCAAGTCGATCTTGCCTTCTACCACATAGTACTAAATCTATTTTATTGGCAGCAAACAAAATGGCTGTTGATTTTCCGATGCCACTAGTGGCTCCGGTAATAAAAGCTATAGGATTTTTAATTGTCATGGTTTTAATTTTTTTACCACTGCTGTGGATCTTTATATACTCAATTTTATCGTAAAGGTTACAAAGCTTTTGGCTATTTTATGCCACCTCATGCCCATTGCTAGCTTCTAAAAGTAGAAACCAATCTTGTAGGCTTAAATTTAATGGTAATGCGTCTACAGTAGCTGCCAAACGTTTAGGATCTGTGGTCCCTACTACCGGAAAAATTTTAGAGGGATGTTTTAAAATCCAAGCCAAAAGTAATTGGCCTTCAGTGGCATTATACGTATCCATTAATCCCGTTAAAATTTTTTTAATCCGCTTTGTTCGCGCCGTGTTTTCGTTAAAATAACTACCTAATGGACTCCAAGCCATGGCCATTCGGTGATGGGCGATACCATCATCTAAAGTGCCATCATGCATCACATCATGAGCCGTTAGTGAGTATTCTATTTGATTTGCTGCCACCGGAATTGCCGTTTCTAAGAGGGCTATCTGTGAAGGTGTAAAATTCGATACCCCAAATTTTTTGATTTTGCCACTATCCTTAAGGGTCAATACCGCTTCAGCAATTTCATCAGGTTGCATTAATGGACTCGGCCTATGAAGAAGAAAAACATCTAAATAATCTGTATGAAGCTTTTTAAGGGATTGTTCCGCTGACCAAATAATATAGGCTTTATCATACTGATAATGCTTTACTACATTTTGTCTTCCAGAAGTCATTTGAATACCACATTTACTAATAAATTGGGCTTGTGATCTCTCTATTTTAGAATCTAAAAATGCCTTACCAAAATCAGCTTCATTAGTATAATTCCCATAAATATCAGCATGATCAAAAGTAGTAATTCCCAAACTTAAACACTGCTCTAATAAGGCTGCCATTTGTTTGGTGTTGAGCTTTTTTCCCCAACTTCCCCAAGTCATCGTTCCCGCAATAATTTTCGAATAATTTGTAAGATTTCCCATAGGAATGTGAAATTATAAAATAAATCCCTTAAAAGCTTCATAAATGTTTGGCTTAATATCATTTTTTAACCAATTGTTAACAGCGGTTATCTAAATAAATTTTCAATTTGCGTAGCAATTTATTAGCTTGTCCAATTAAATAAAAAATATGGAAGAAAATACTTCAATCGATATTAGTGCTATCAACGAAAAAATTGCTCAAGAAAGTGCTTTTATAGATTTATTAATGTTAGAGATGAACAAAGTCATTGTTGGTCAAAAACATATGGTTGAACGCCTATTAATTGGCTTACTTGGTCAAGGTCACATTCTTTTAGAAGGGGTTCCTGGTTTAGCAAAAACGCTAGCTATCAATACCCTTGCAAAGGCAGTGAAGGGTAGCTTTAGTAGAATTCAGTTTACACCCGATTTATTACCAGCAGATGTTGTGGGTACCATGATTTTTAATATGAAAGAAAATGACTTTTCTATCAAAAAGGGACCCATTTTCGCCAACTTTGTATTAGCTGATGAGATTAATAGAGCCCCAGCTAAAGTACAATCTGCATTGTTAGAGGCGATGCAGGAAAAGCAGGTAACTATCGGAGACGAAACTTTTATTTTAGATAAACCATTCTTGGTGATGGCCACTCAAAACCCGGTAGAACAAGAAGGTACATACCCATTGCCCGAAGCGCAGATAGATCGTTTTATGTTAAAAACTGTGATTGATTATCCTAAAATGAACGAGGAACAATTAATTATGCGCCAAAACCTTACGGGAAGTTACGATCAAGTAAAACCTGTCGTTTCTACTGCACAAATCTTGAGTGCTCAAAAAGCAGTAAAAGAAGTGTACATGGATGAAAAAATTGAAAAGTATATTCTTGACATTGTTTTTGCTACACGTTATCCCGAAAAATATAAATTAGCAGATTTAAAACCCTTGATAAGCTTTGGAGCTTCGCCAAGAGGTAGTATTAACTTAGCCAGTGCTGCTAAATGCTATGCGTTTATTAAAAGAAGGGGCTATGTAGTTCCTGAAGATGTACGTGCCGTTGTACATGATGTTTTAAGACATAGAGTAGGCCTAACCTATGAAGCAGAGGCAGAAAATATAAGCTCAGTAGAAATCATTAATAAAATTGTAAACGAGATTGAAGTACCCTAACCAGTTGGTAGTGTTCATGAAACTAAGAAGCGCTTTAACTGAAAGCCAATTACTGTTTACCGAAAACTGTTTACTAAGTTAAGATGGATACCAAAGAGTTACTTAAAAAAGTTCGTAAAATTGAAATAAAGACACGTCGACTGTCTGACCATATTTTTGGGGGAGAATATCACTCAACCTTTAAGGGCCGTGGTATGACGTTTAGCGAAGTCCGGCAATATCAATTTGGTGATGATGTACGAGCCATCGACTGGAACGTTACCGCACGCTACAACGAACCTTATATCAAAGTCTTTGAAGAAGAACGCGAACTCACCATGATGCTTATGGTTGATGTAAGTGGCTCTGAATTTTTTGGTACTTCGAATCAATTTAAAAACGAAATAATTACTGAAATATCGGCTACCTTGGCATTTTCTGCCATGCAGAATAACGATAAAATAGGTTTAATTCTTTTTTCTGATCAAATTGAATTATTTATTCCACCTAAAAAGGGGAAAAGTCATGTTTTACGGATTATAAGGGAGTTAATCGAGTTTAAACCGCAAAGTAAAAAAACAGATGTAAGCGTCGCCTTAAAGTATTTAACCAATGTGATAAAAAAGAGAGCTATTGTTTTTGTACTCTCCGACTTTATTACCGATGATTACCTTCAAACCTTGAGAATTACAGGTAAAAAACACGATGTAACTGGTATTCGTGTGTATGACGAGCGTGAAGAAACCATTCCTAATCTCGGTATGGTACAAATGCAAGATGCGGAAACAGGACAAATACAATTAGTAAATACGCAATCTAAAAAAGTGCGCCAAAATTATGGTAAGTTTTACCATGAAAGAGTGGCGTATTTTGAAAATACATTTTCTAAATCAGGTTGTGGAGTTTTAAGTTGTCGTGTTGATGAAAGTTATGTGAAAAAGCTATTAAGCTATTTTAAAAGGCGTTAATCAGTTTCGTTATTTGAGGCTGACAAAGCTTGATACTAAAAAAATTAACATAAAATGCTTCGCCTTAGGTGTTAAGCAAAGAATAAAATGAAGATAAAAATTTGGAATATAGCATTTATAAAATCGTGGCTACAACGATGTGCCTTTCTATGTCTTTTTTTTCTTAGTTGGCATGGTAGTTCTCAAGCCAAGCCAGTTGTTCAGTCGGGTGTAGATGTTACCGAAATTAAAATCGGGGAACAGGTAAAATTTACCATTAACCTTAGTGTTGAACCAAATGATCAGGTTATTTTTCCAGAAGGACAAACCTTTGCCCCTTTAGAAATGGTAGAATCTTTTGCCACGGATACCCTTCGAGAAAATTCAAGATTCATACTTTTAAAAAAATACGCGCTAACGCAATTTGATTCTGGCAGCTATACCATTCCGCCACAAAAAATTTTAATAAATGAAAAAATAGTTACCACTGATTCCTTAAAAATCTACGTGAATACGGTACCCGTGGATACTATTGCTCAACAATTATATGATATTAAAGGGCTTATCAATGTGGACAAAAGCTCGGATATTCCTTGGCTTTTAATTCTTGGGATTCTTTTGGGAATTATTGTCATAATAGGCCTATTATATTGGTTCGTTTGGCGTAAAAAGAAATTAACTGAAGAAGAAAAAGTAGCACTTTTAGCACCTTACGATAGAGCTATGCTAGAGCTAAAAAAATTGGAAACTTCTAAATATTTGATTCAAGATCAGTACAAAGCCTATTATTCTGAATTAACCGATATTGTGCGTTCTTATTTAGAAGAAGATGTTCATATTTCAGCACTAGAAAGCACTACCGATCAGCTCATTGAAAAGCTCGAAATGCTTAAAGATGCGGGTAATTTAAAGTTAGATGACCAAACCATAAGTCAATTTAAAAAAATATTACAAACCTCAGATTTAGTAAAGTTTGCCAAGTCTAAACCTACAAGCTCAGTAGCAGAAGAGGATCGTAAAGCTATTGAACATATTGTGACCAAAACCAAGGATGCTATTCCGCCCCCTACTGAGGAAGAGTTATTATTGCGTGAAGAATATTTAGAAGAACTTGAACGTAAAAATCACCGTAGAAAAATTGTCATTAGTGCAATAACTGCGGCTGCCGTTTTTTTAATTGCTGTTGGGGTACTGGTGAAGCACTATGGTTTTACCTATGTAAAAGATACGTTTCTAGGACACCCGACCAAAGAACTATTGGAAGAAAAAGAATGGATCACCAGTGCTTATGGTGCTCCTCCAATCACCATAGAAACACCTAAAGTTTTACTACGACAAGAAGTAAAACTACCTCCCGAATTACAAGAAAATATTAAGGAAGTTCAGATTTTTGGTTATCGAAGTGCCATCGGTTTATTTTCTATTGGTGTCACCTCAACAACCTTAAAGCAGCCAGTAGAGGTAGACCTACAACAATCGGTAGATTTCTTTATCAAGAATTTAGAAGATCAAGGGGCTAAAAATATTGTTACCAAAACTGATGAATTCACCACTATAGGGGGGGTAAAAGGAGTAAAAATATATGGTTCTGGAAAATTTGTAGTGCCCGAATCTGAAGAATTAGTCAATGGAAAGTATACTATTTTAAGCTTTGGAGGTAAAGGATTTCAACAACAGGTTATTCTCACATGGTTAGATGACGATGTGTATGCTGATCAAATTGTAGAACGGATTTTAAGTACCGTTGATGTAAAAATAGAATTATAAATGTTTGAAAATATAGAATTTGCTAATCCGCAGTTTTTTTGGTTGTTTTTATCACTTCCAATAGCGCTGCTATGGTATTTTTTAAAACGTAAAGAACAAATTGCTTCTTTAAAAATTTCGACAATTAAAGGTTTTTCAACGCACAGTTTTTTACCTAAATTAAAGCCTTTACTTTTTGTTTTAAGACTTTTAGCGCTATCGGCCATTATTACCGCTTTAGCCAGACCTCAAACCACAGAGGTTTCTACAAAGACAAAAACCACTAAGGGAATTGATATTGTAATGGCTATTGATGTCTCCTCAAGCATGCTTGCGCGAGATCTAAAACCCAATAGACTATCAGCCTTGAAAAAAGTTGCCGCCGATTTTATTACCAAGAGGCCTAATGACCGCATTGGATTGGTCGTCTATGCAGGAGAAAGTTATACAAAAACACCTATCACCAGCGATAAAGGCATCATTTTAAGCTCTTTAAAAGAAGTAACTTATGGTACTTTAGAAGATGGTACAGCCATTGGTATGGGCTTAGCTACATCGGTAAACCGACTTAAAGAAAGTAAAGCCTTAAGTAAAATCATTATCCTATTGACAGATGGTGAAAACAATATGGGGTTTATTGAACCACAAACAGCTGCGGAACTAGCGGTAGAATATGGTATTAAAACCTATACGATTGGCCTGGGAACTAACGGCAACGCCTTATCTCCCATTGCATATAACAGTGACGGTACCTTTAGGTACGGGATGATGCCTGTGAAAATAGATGAAACCTTGTTAACCGCTATTGCAGAGGCCACTGGTGGTGCTTATTTTAGGGCCACAGATAATAATAGTTTAGAAGCTATTTACGATGAAATAAATAAATTAGAAAAAACAGAAATTGATGAGTTTAAATACACTAATTATGAAGAAAAATATCGACCATGGTTATTCCTAGCGGGTGTTTTACTTTTGTTTGAATGGGTATTTAGAAACACCATTTTTAGAAGTTTTATTTAAAGAATGATTCAGTTAGAAGAAAAAATATATTTTTATTTATTATTTGTCCTACCAATTTTGGTAGTGCTCTTTGTTGTTTTACAATTTTGGAAAAAAAGAACTCAAAAGAAATTTGGAGATCTGGACCTTCTTAAAAGAGTAACTCCTGACAAATCAATCTTTAAATCGAGTTTTAAACTTTTGCTTTTCTTATTAGGCCTTTCGCTATTGATTATCGGATTGGTCAATCCAAAAATTGGCACCAAGCTCGAAACTGTGAAAAGAGAAGGTGTTGATATTGTTTTTGCTCTAGATGTGTCAAAAAGTATGCTTGCCGAAGATATTGCTCCTAACAGATTAGAAAAAGGTAAGCGTTTGGTCTCAGAAATTATCAATCAGTTGGGAAGTGACCGGATTGGTATTATTGCCTATGCCGCACAAGCCTACCCACAATTACCAATTACTACCGATTATGGGGCGGCTAAAATGTTTTTACAAAGCATGAACACAGACATGCTATCTTCACAAGGCACAGCAATTAATCAAGCCATAGATTTAGCATCGACCTATTATGACGATGATCAGCAAACCAATAGGGTGTTATTTATAATATCAGACGGTGAAGATCACGGAGAAGGTTCTACCGAAAATGAGGTAGAAAAAGCAGTTGATGAAGGTATTAAAATATTCACTATAGGCGTTGGTAAAACAAAAGGTGCTCCCATTCCTATGAAAAGAAATGGTGTTGTTGAAAGCCTTAAAAAAGATATGAATGGTGATGTGGTCATCACAAAACTAAACGAAGAAATATTACAAGAAATTGCAGATCAAGGTAATGGAGCCTATATCAATGGCGAGAATACCACAGAAGCTGTTGAAGCGATAAAAGAAATTCTTAACCAAATGGATAAAAAAGAATTTGAAGCCAAGCAATTCGCAGAATATAAAGATCAATTTCAATGGTTTGTTGCCGCTGCTTTTTTATTGTTCTTTTTAGATATGTTTGTTTTAGACCGAAAAACAAAATGGTTAAGAAAATTAAATTTATTTAACGAAAAGAAAAATAATTAAAAATAAAGTCACGGTAGATTTTTCAGTACCCCAAGGTACTCAGGGACAGCGTTTGTAGAGTAAAATATAATAGAGTCATGTGTTATTTAATTCATTAGAAAAATAGCAGCACGACGCCTAAACATAAAATTTAAAAAGATGAAACATGTAGTTTATGTAGTATTTCTTTTTGTAAGTCTTGTGAATGCTCAAGACGAGGACAAAGAAAAGCAGAAATTGAAAAACCTTCAAGCATCTAAAAATTATACTTGGGAAGCCAACAAGGCACTCGCTGAAAAAGACTTTGTAAATGCAGAAGCAGAGTATAGAAAAGCCATTTCAAAAAGTTCTGAAAATGCTGCAGCCCCCTATAATTTGGGAAATGCTTATTATACCAAAGAAACGTTTGGAGAAGCTTTTTCACGATTTAAACAAGCTGGAGAAGTTGCGACCAGTAAAGAAGACAAGCATAAAGCATACCACAATATGGGTAATGTTTTTATGAAAGAAAAGCAGTATGAAAAAGCTGTTGAAGGCTATAAACAAGCTTTAAGAAACGATCCTACGGATGAAGAAACTCGTTATAACTTAGCCTTAGCTCAAGAAATGCTAAAAAAACAGCAAGAAGAGGACAAAAAAAATCAGGATCAAGACGAAGACAAGAAAGACGATAAGAAAGAGGAAGACGAGGAAAAAAAAGAAGGCGATAATAAAGAAGACCAAGGAGACGATCAAAAAAAAGAGGGAGACGAAGGCGATAAGGAAGATCAAAAAGAGAAGGAGGGAGAAGGTGACAAAAAAGAAGATAATAAAAAGCCAAATGAAGGCGACAAGCCAAAGGATCAAAAAGAGCAACCAGAGCAAAGACCCAGCCAGTTATCACCTCAACAAGTACAAAACCTCTTAGAAGCCATGCAAAACGAAGAGAAGAAAGTACAAGAAAAAATGGATGCCAAAAAAGTAAAAGGTGTGAAAACCAGAAATGAAAAAGATTGGTAATGCAGCAAAAAGTTAAAAATACTGCGGCTTTGGTAGGCCTATTGTTCTTTGCTTTTATTTTAAAAGCACAAGACGATGAGGCCGTAACTTTCGATATGGCGGTTAGCAAAGAGAAGCTGGGTATAAATGAAAGGTTACGCGTAGATTTTACCATGAATAAGGATGGTGATAATTTTTCGCCTCCCGATTTTGAAGGCTTTAGAGTTATTATGGGGCCTGGACAGTCGACCAGAAATTCTTGGATCAACGGCGTTCGAACTTTTTCAAGAACCTATTCCTATACCTTAGCGCCTACGGAGCGTGGCAAGTTTACGATTGGGCAAGCTAGTATTACAATTGATGGAAAAATATACAAATCACTTACCAAGGTCATCGAGATAACAGCGGCGGTCGATGATCCTAATGCCCCGCCAACCGCAGCCTCTGTTGCAGATGACAACTTGTATTTGGTGGCGGAAGTATCAAAAGCAAACCCGTACTTAAATGAAGCCGTGACTGTGATCTATAAATTGTATGTAGGCAACATCAATGTCACCAATTTTAGGCCCCTTGACAATCCAACCTATAACAATTTTTGGAGTCAAGATATGCCTGTGAAACAATACAATGCCCAAGATGGCACCTATGACGGCAAGCCCTTCAGATATGTGGTTTTGAAAAGAGTAGTGCTTTATCCACAAAAAACAGGTGAATTAGAACTTGAGCCTTTATCCTTAGATGTCTCGGTTGAAGTTCCTAGCAGTAGACGTGACTTTTTTGGTCGACCCCTATATACCTCAACAAACAAAACGGTATCTGCAGGAAGAAGAACCATTAACGTCAAAGAATTGCCCACACTAGGTAAACCTGAAAATTTTAGTGGTGCTGTTGGGGAATTTGATTTTTCGGTAACGACTAGCAAAACTGCATTAAATGCCTCAGAATCATTACAAGCCTCAGTAAAAATTAGCGGTGCCGGAAATTTAAAACTCTTTCAACTTCCTGAACCTAATTTTCCCAGTTCCCTAGAAGTTTACGAACCTGAGTTCGATGAAAATGTCAGAACAAACTTAAGCGGCATGGAAGGCACGGTTTCAAATAATTATACCGTTATACCCAGTTTTAAAGGAAAATATCCCATTCCGAGTATTTCCTTCAGCTATTTTAATCCAAAAACGGAAGAATATACAACGTTAAATTCTGATGAAATATTAATCAATGTTATAGAGGGCCCCTCTAGTGGAAGCGCCCCATCGAGTGCACTAAATACCAATAAACAGTCTGTAGTAGCTACCGGAGACCAATTTCAATTCATTGCCTTAAATACTACTTTAATACCTTTAAACGACACCTATTTTTTTGGTTCTAGATCCTACTTTTTATGGTTACTACTGCCCCTTTTACTACTTCCATTGACCATTTTATTTGGAAAAAAAAGAGAGGCAATTGCTAGCGATATAGAAGGAAATAAAATTAAAAAAGCGAATAGGTTAGCTAAAAAGTATTTGTTTGCCGCTAAAAAAACTTTAGGAAATAAAGAATCATTTTACGTGGCTTTAGAAAAGGCTTTGCATAACTATTTGAAAGCAAAATTAAAGATTGAAACTTCCGAATTTAGCAAGGACAAAATAATAGAGCTTTTATCAGAAAAGAACGTTGATGCTATTACTTCTGAAGGCTTTATAGCCTTACTCAAAAATTGTGAAATGGCGCGCTATAGTCCTTTTTCAGAGGTACAAATGCAAGAAGATTATACCAAGGCTAGTGAAGTTATTTCTGCCATGGATAAACAATTATAGTACACTAATATCTGGGATTTAAAATTTACAAAGGTGAAAAATCTACATTATATACTTATTCTATGTGTTAGCTTTTGCGGTTTTGCACAAAACAATACGCTTTTTGAAAAGGGCAACAAAGCCTACAACGAAGGCGCATATGAAGAGGCTGCTCGTCACTATCAAAACATTATTGATCAAGGGGAGCACTCCGCTGAGCTGTATTTTAATTTGGGGAATACCTATTATAAGTTGAACAAAATAGCACCAAGCATTTACAATTACGAGAAGGCTCTATTATTAAAGCCTAATGATACAGAAATAAAAAACAATTTAGCCTTTGCTCAAAATATGACCCTCGATGCTATTGAGGTACTTCCCGAAACAGGATTGTCAAGATTGTATCGCAGCGTAACGTCAAAACTTTCCTTTGACGAGTGGGCTTACTTGAGTATCGTATGTATTTTTCTTTTTGTGGTGGGGTATATTTTGTATTATTTTCTGAACTACGCTACCCAAAAAAGAATTTCTTTCATTAGTAGTTTTGTGTTTCTTTTTATGGGTATATTTCTTGTCATTATTGCCTATATTGAATATGAAAAATTTAAAAATGACCAACCTGCCATCGTTTTTGATACGGAAGTTATTATAAAATCTGAACCTAACAATAGAAGCCAAGAAACCTTTAGATTACACGAAGGCGCAAAAGTGAATGTCGAAGAAACTTTGAATGAGTGGAAAAAAATAAAGTTAACAGATGGCAAAACGGGCTGGATTCCCTCAAAAAGCATAAAGATGCTTAAAAATTTTTAATCTTTATTTAACTTAAATATAATAGCAATACTATTATATTTGTTAATCTTATGGTTAACATTTACAAAGTTTATACCTTATTATCATTTTGGCTATTTGTTTTAGCCTGCCCTACTATCATAACTTTCATAGATAATGATATAAAAGTTGTTGTGACCAATTTCAATGAAGAAGAAAATCAGGAACAGCAACAGGGAAAAAAAATTAAAGAAGTAGCCAAGTATATAGCCTATGACTTTTATACTTCTTCCTATTTAATAGCACAAAAAAATCTAACTTACGTAGACTGTTCACTATTGCAAAATTCGCAGTATGCAGCAAAAATCATTCTTCCTCCTCCTGAACATACTTTATAATTCTTTTAGAAAAAAAGTTTAAAGTATTCATCTGTCCTTGTTTTTAAAATACAAAGGCAAAATTATTGTATTTAGTATGTTTAAAAATTTAAAGAGCGACTTGCCTGCAAGTATTGTCGTGTTTTTCGTTGCCCTTCCTTTGTGCTTAGGTATTGCTTTAGCCAGTGGGGCTCCTCTTTTTTCTGGTTTAATCGCTGGTATCATTGGAGGAATCGTCGTTGGGGGATTAAGTGGCTCCAAGATTGGTGTTAGTGGTCCGGCTGCAGGCTTAGCAGCTATAGTCTTAACTGCTATTGGGGCACTTGGAGGTTATGAAAATTTCTTAGTGGCTGTTGTTTTAGGTGGTATTATTCAACTCATCTTCGGAATCTTAAAGGCCGGGGTTATAGGGTATTATTTCCCTTCCTCGGTAATTAAAGGGATGTTAACCGGAATAGGCCTAATTATCATTTTAAAACAAATCCCTAACTTTTTTGGTTATGACGAAGAATCTGCTTGGGATTTAGAGTTTTTTGAAATTGACGGGGGAAATACTTTTTCGGAATTATTTAGTATCTTAGGTAATATTCAACCTGGTGCCGCTTTAATTGGGGTAATTAGTTTGTTACTCATCATCCTTTGGGATAAAGTATTGAGCAAAAAATCAAAAGTATTTGAATTAATTCAGGGTCCATTTGTTGTCGTGGTCTTGGGAATTATATTTTTTATCATAACTCAAGATCACAAGGTTCTTTCGATCGGAGCAAACCATATGGTAAGTGTTCCTATTCCTACTGACGCCACTGAGTTTATAAATCAATTTAGTTTTCCAAATTTTTCTGCAATTACAAATGTCGACGTTTGGGTGACTGCCTTCACCATTGCTTTAGTAGCCAGTTTGGAGACTTTATTATGCGTTGAAGCCTCTGATAAAATTGATCCTGAAAAAAATGTAACGCCGACTAATCGAGAATTATTAGCCCAAGGAACCGGTAATATCATTTCTGGTTTAATTGGTGGATTACCCATTACCCAAGTTATTGTTAGAAGTTCTGCCAATGTACAATCGGGAGGAAAAAGTAAATTATCCACTATTTTGCATGGCTTTTTTCTATTGATATCGGTTATTTTAATCCCTAAACTACTGAACATGATACCGCTATCAGTTTTGGCGGCTATTCTTTTAGTAGTGGGTTATAAATTGGCTAAACCCACTTTATTCAAAAAAATGTATGCGCTTGGTTGGAAACAATGGGTGCCCTTTATTGTAACGGTGGTAGGTATAGTGTTCACGGATCTACTTTTTGGAATTGGTTTGGGATTAGGTGTTGGTATCATAGTAATATTATTAAAAAGTTACCAAAATTCGCACTTCCTACATATCCAAGATAATAGTAATGGAAAGCATAGAATAAAAATGACACTAGCAGAAGAAGTAACCTTTTTCAATAAAGGAGCCATTCTAAAAGAATTAGAGAGCTTGCCTAGAGACACCTATTTAGAGGTCGATTTAATTAACACTAGGTATTTAGATAATGATATTATTGAAATTCTAGAAGATTTTATATTTAAGGCAAAAGAACGAAACATAGATTTAAAATTAGTTTCCAAACGCGGGGTTGTTGAAAACCCAACGAGTTTTATTGAATTCTTTAATGAAAAACCAAAATCGAACTTAAGTTTAAGTTAAACATCATGAAAAATAATAAATATAAAATACTAGTCCTTTCAGACTTAAAGGAAACTACCAATAATGTAGTAAAAAGTAGCATAAGTCTTGCTAAAATGATTAATGGGGAAGTTAATTTTTTCCATGTAAGAAAACCTTTAGACGTCATTAAAATAGACAATCAATTATCTGCAATGCGCAGCCTTAATCAAGAACATACCGCGATTGAAAAAGAAATTCAAGCTATACTTTGGCCTATTTCAGACGCTTATCATGTTACCATTGATTATTCTTTTTCGATTGGAAACTTAAAAACTAAAATAGGAGCCTACATTAAAGAGTATCAGCCCGATATTATTGTACTTGGAAAAAGAAAATCTAAAAAGATTAAATTCATTGGAGATAGCATCACAAATTTTGTCCTAAATAAGTTTGATGGCGCCATTTTGTTGGTAGCCAACTCAAAAGATTTAGAACCGAACAAAAAGTTATCATTTGGTCTATTTAATAGCCAAGACCAAACATTTAATAGTGATTTCGCAGAGCATTTAATATACAATGCAGAAAAACCTTTAGCATCTTTCAACATCATAAAAAAGGGAAGCGACACCTATAAAGATAATGGCGCGAACGATCAAAAAGTTATAGATTATACTTTTGAAGATAGTGCTGACGCCATAGGAAATATTTCTAAATACCTTTCAAAAACTAAAATCGATATTCTTTTAGTCAATAGAATGCAACATAAGACAAAAACACCTACCAATTTTGTAAACACAGCTATAGATGATCTTATGGACAATTTAAATACCTCGCTGTTGATTGGTAGTAAAAGTGTATCAAAAACGCTAGTCTAACGATTTAATAAAAAATAAGAAATATGAATAAATTTTATGAGCAACTTTTAGAAAATAATAAAAAATGGGTTGAATCGAAATTAGCCTTAGACGAAGAATATTTTATCAAATTATCTCAAGGCCAATCACCGCCAGTTTTATGGATAGGATGTGCAGATAGTAGAGTTCCGGCTAACGAAATTATTGGTGCAAATCCTGGAGAGGTATTTGTACATCGCAATATTGCCAATATGGTAGTTCATAGTGATATGAATATGTTAAGCGTACTTGACTATGCCGTAAATGCTTTAAAGGTTCAACACATTATTGTATGCGGACACTACGGTTGTGGAGGAGTAAAAGCAGCCATGGGAAATGATTCTATTGGACTGATCGACAATTGGGTAAGGCATATAAAAGATGTGTATCGCTTTCATAAAGATGAACTAGACGCTATTAAAGACGAAAAAGACCGCTTTGATAAATTTGTTGAATTTAATGTCATTGAGCAAGTTTTCGATTTAGCTAAAACCTCGATTGTACAATCAGCTTGGAGAAAAAACCAAGCCTTAAATGTACATGGTTGGGTATATGAATTGAGTAAAGGTGTGGTAAAAGACTTAAATGTTAACTTTGGAAACAATTCTGAACTTGATAGTGTTTACCAACTTAATATCTAATAAAATAAAGCAGGGTAAATAGTCCTGAATTAGTATTACAGTCATTGATATAATTAGTAGATATCCCTAAAAAAAGCTAAATTTCAAAGAAGAACTAAAATGGATTTAAAAAAAGTATTCGAAAACAATAAAACTTGGATTTCAGGTAAACTTGCAACAGACCCAAAGTATTTTGAAGAAATGGGGAAAGGCCAAAGTCCTGAACTTTTATATATTGGCTGTTCAGATAGTCGTGTTACTGCCGAAGATTTAATGGGCTTAGGACCTGGAGATGTTTTTGTACATAGGAATATTGCTAACATGGTTATCAGTATTGATCTCAACATAATGTCAGTGGTCAACTATGCGGTAGATCATCTCAAGGTAAACCATGTGGTGGTTTGTGGTCATTATGGATGTGGAGGCGTAAAAGCCGCTATGCAATCGGCTGATTTAGGCATTCTTAACCCTTGGTTGAGAAATATTCGAGATGTGTATCGCATTCATAAAGAGGAATTGAGCGCAATAAAGGACGAAGACAAGAGATATGACCGTTTGGTAGAATTAAATGTAAAAGAACAGTGTGTAAACCTCATCAAAACAGCAGCAGTTCAAAAAGCCAATAGAGATCGAAATTTAAAAGTCCACGGTTGGGTTTTCGACATTCACACCGGAAAATTAATTGATTTAAATATAGATTTTGATGGTTATTTAAAAAACATCATGGAAATATATCATTTAGATTAAACAGCACTCAAAAAATCAACTTATGAAAAAATTTTTTTCAAATTTTAAAGGTGATATGTTCGGTGGTATTACTGCTGGTATTGTTGCTCTACCATTGGCTTTAGCTTTTGGTGTTAGTTCTGGACTCGGCCCGAGTGCAGGATTATATGGCGCAATATTCATAAGTTTTTTTGCTGCCCTATTCGGCGGTACCAATACACAAATATCTGGACCAACGGCTCCTATGACGGCAGTAAGTATGGTTGTAATTGCCGGTATTGTTGCGGTGTATGATGGTAGTGTTGAAAAAGCATTACCAGCCATCCTAACTGTTTTTTTATTAGCCGGTATGATGCAAGTTGGTTTAGGCCTATTAGGTCTTGGAAGATACATACGCTATATACCTTACCCTGTAGTTTCAGGTTTTATGACGGCCATTGGTGTCATCATAATTATCACACAAGTGCTACCGGCTTTAGGATATTATCCAAAAGAAGATGTTGATTTTGTGAATCGATTTAAACCCCAAGCCGAAGAATTAATTTTAGAGAACATTCTAAAAGAAGAAGCCGGTGAGGGTATTTTAGTTTTAGAAAATTTTGAGCAAACCATAAAGCGCTCGGGTGAAATCACCAACGAGGCTATAATGGACGAATCTAAGACCTTAGCTGCATCAGAAGCATCTGGGGTAATTGGTGCCATAAAAGTGATCCCGAAAGCGATTAAAAACATTAATTGGTTAGAATTAGCTCTCGCGTTATGCACCATAATTATCATTTACGGTTTTAAAAAAATAACTACGGCCTTACCTAGTACCTTAGTAGCGTTACTGGTAGTTTCTGGGGTTGCTTATGGCTTTGGACTTAATTACCGACCCATTGAAACCATTCCTGGAGGCTTTCCGATACCCAATTTAGAAATTTTTACCGCATTTAAGTTAAGTACTATTACACCTTATATTTTTACGGCTTTAACCTTGGCACTTTTGGGCGCCATAGATTCACTCTTAACTTCCGTTGTCGCAGACAACATGACCAAAACAAAGCACAAGCCTAATCAAGAACTTGTAGGCCAAGGAATAGGGAACAGTATTGGTGCCATTTTCGGTGGTATACCTGGAGCTGGTGCTACCATTAGAACCGTAGTGAATATAAATTCTGGGGGTAAAACCAAACTTTCGGGAATGATCGCTGGTATCTTGCTCTTGTTTATTTTACTGGCTTTAGGACCAATTGCATCTCAAATTCCAGCTGCAGTTTTAGCAGGAATTTTAATTACAGTGGGCATTAGTGTAATGGATTATAAAGGTTTAAAAGCTATTCCGAGTTTACCAAAAGACATCAATTTTGGCCCTATTAAATTAAGTTCAGAAGTACTTATTATGATGGTTGTCATGTTGCTGTCTACTTTTTGGAATTTAGTGTATGCTGTTGGCATAGGATTAGTAATCGCCTCTTTGATGTTTATGAAGAAAATGGGCGACTTAACTGCTGAACGGTCTAATGTAAAATCTTTAGAGGAAGAAACCGAATGGGACGATGAAAAAAACTTTCCTAAAAACCTAAAAGAAGAAGTTTTTGTAAAACACCTAAAAGGACCCTTGTTTTTTGGCTCTACTAGTGAATTTCAGGCGCTTGCAAATCAAATTCCACAAACTGCCTCGACGGTAATTATTAGGATGGATCGGATGCAATATATGGATCAATCTGGATTATATACCTTAGAAGATGTTTTAATTGATTTGAAAAAATCAAACAAAAATGTGTTGTTAGTAGACCTTTTGAAGCAACCTAGATATATGTTAGAACGGGTTGACGTGATACCAGATTTAATTCCGGAAGAACATATTTTTAAGAACTTTGATGAAGCTACACAATGGATAAAACACAATATAAAAGACAACATTACAGTGGCCGAAGTAGTTTCTTGACAGAAAAACCATTAGGGGCTATAATTTTTAGTAGTATTTAATGGCGTAGCATGGCTAGAAAGTTTTAAATTTGTACGCTATAGTTTACAAGGGTTATGATTGATAAAATAAAAGAACATATTGCTGAAATAGAACAATTCTCAGCTGATTCAAAAGAAGCACTGGAAGACTTCAGAATAAAATACTTGGGCAAAAAAGGACTCTTAAATGATTTTTTTGCCGAATTTAAAAATGTTCCCAATGATCAAAAAAAGGAATTTGGTCAGACCATCAATCAATTAAAGACTGTTGCTACTGATAAAATCAACAGCTTAAAAGAAGCTTTAGAAAGTAAAATTGAAGAAAAAGGAGTTTATGGAGATTTAACGCGCCCAGCAGAACCCGTTGAGCTAGGTTCGCGTCATCCCATAGCTATTGTGACCAATCAAATTATCGATATATTTTCTCGCATTGGATTTAATGTGTCTGAAGGTCCTGAAATTGAAGATGATTGGCATAATTTTACGGCCTTAAATTTGCCAGAATACCACCCCGCTAGAGATATGCAGGACACGTTTTTTATTCAAACCAATCCTGACATTCTTTTACGTACGCATACCTCATCGGTACAGGTGCGGTATATGGAAAACAATAAGCCCCCAATAAGAACCATTTCTCCGGGAAGGGTATATAGAAACGAAGCCATTTCGTCACGATCGCATTGTTTTTTTCATCAGATTGAAGGTTTGTACATTGATAAGAATGTATCCTTTGCAGACTTGAAACAAACGCTACAGTTCTTCACTACGGAACTTTTTGGGAAATCTAAGATTCGATTGCGACCGTCCTATTTTCCGTTTACAGAACCAAGTGCAGAGGTAGATGTGTATTGGGGCTTAGAAACCGAAGCTGATTATAGGATTACCAAAGGCACAGGCTGGCTAGAAATTGGCGGTTGTGGCATGGTAGATCCAAACGTTTTAATCAATTGCAAAATTGACCCAGAAGAATATTCAGGCTTTGCTTTTGGTGTTGGTATTGATCGTATTGCCATGTTATTGCACCAAATAACAGATATTCGTTTGCTCAGTGAAAATGATGTTCGTTTTTTAGAACAATTCAAGTCGGCGCTTTAAGAAAGATAGCGTAAAATTTTAATAAACTTAAGCTCCAAAAATCAAATTCCCTTTCTCTTGAAAAAAGATATAGAAATACCAATCGCCAAAGATATTTTTGTAACAGCAGTTCAAGAATGGAACGACGACAAAACAACGAGCTTTTGGAATGCTTATCTTATAAACGATAGAGATGTAGCTATTGATATGCTTATGGTCGTTTCTAAAGGCTATGATACTGATCGAAAAACAGCTGTGATGCGCCACAACTTGGGGCTTTTAGCAGCAAAATCTACTCGGAAAATCGAGATGCTTCACGAAGCACTTTTGACCCTAAATAACGAATTCTACGTTAGTTATTTTGCCGATAACAAGCTGTATGAAAAGAAATTTATCTTTAGAAAAGACACCATCACTGAACAAAACTTAAGACCAATTCCCTTGATGGAAAAAGAAGGTATTTTGGCGGAATAATTTGTACATTTTAGGCCTACCACGTGTTAAATGGTGTTTTACTCAATTGCGAATTGTAATATTTTATTATTCCCGAAACTTCTTCACCCAACCAATTCGGTTTTTCAAAAAATTCATTTTCATCACTTAGTTCTATTTCAGCAATCAATAGACCTTTATTCGCTCCAGAAAACTCATCAACCTCAACAGTATGTTTGCCTACCTGTACCTCATACCTAATTTTATCAATACGACCTGGTTCAGCTAGTTGCAGAAGTTTTTCTGCTTCTTGAACTGCTATTTCTTTTTCCCATTCAAACCGAGAAACTCCGGTTTTATTTCCTTTGCCTTTTACCGTTAAAAAAGCCTTGTCTGCCATAATACGAACGCGAACCGTTCGTTCTGGATCCGTATTTAAAAAGCCTTGAACAATTCTTTTTTTGGCTTTTGCCTGAGTTTTATACGTATCGGAAACCACTAAAAATTTACGTTCTATTTCTGTCATATTAAGTGCCGATTTCTTTTATTTGATCAGATTCAATTTTAACCATTTCAAAGTCGTTCTGTGCTAACCACATCATGGCCTCTGCTATGGTCTGGGGTTTAATGCTCTTATACTTAGCTAATGTCCCTACCAACAGAAAGTTAAAAACCTTCATTACTTGCTTAAACAGCCATTCCCCTGCTCTTTTTTCAGACCGATGACCTCCAATCAACGAGGGTTGTAAAATAAAAGTGTTTTTTACATTCTCAGCAAGAACGGCATTTTCCATCTCGCCTTTTACTCGGTTGTAAAATACAGAACTTGTGGCATCGGCACCTAGGGCAGAAATTATGATTAATGTATGGATCTTATTTTGTTTGGCCAATTTCGCAGCAGCAACCGGAATGCCGAAATCTATTTTTTTATAGGTTTCAGTATCAGGTGTCTTGCTTTTTGTAGTCCCAATGCAACAAAAAATAACATCTCCTGTACATAAAGCGCCGTACTTTTCTAATGCTAAAAGATCTATTAAATGTTCTTCTATTTTGTCGTTTTTAAAGCCTATCGAAGTTCTAGAGAAAAGCTTAATTTTTTCATACTGCTCGTTCTTTATTAGACGTTCTAAAAGGATACCTCCAGTTAATCCGGTCGCACCTAATAGTATGGCTGTTTTTCTTGACGCTTTCATGGTAATTTTATCTAACTTTAAAGATACAGCAATTCTTAAATTTAAAACTTCTAAAATTAATTTAACATGGTTACTAGATTGCTAAAACTCTAATTTTTTTTCATAGAAGCCTTAAATTTGCGTATGGTTCACGAGTTGCCTTTACGAAAAATTATTCATGTAGATATGGATGCCTTTTATGCCTCTGTAGAGGAACTCGACCATCCCGACTTAAAAGGAAAAGCTATTGCAGTGGGAGGCAACGAGATTCGCGGTGTTGTAGCCGCTGCTAACTACGAAGCTCGCAAATTTGGCGTTCGGAGTGCCATGAGTAGTGTTATTGCAAAACGTAATTGTCCACATATCATCTTTTTAAAACCAAGGTTTGAACGCTATAAAGAGATCTCTCAAAAAATTCGAAAGATTTTTTATGACTATACTGACCTTGTAGAACCTTTATCTTTAGATGAAGCCTATTTAGATGTTACGATAAATAAAAAAGGAAATCCGTCTGCTACCCTAATCGCTAAAGAAATACGGCAACGGATTTTTGATGAAGTGGGTCTTGCGGCTTCTGCCGGCATTTCGATCAATAAATTTATTGCAAAAGTAGCTAGCGATATCAACAAACCAAACGGACAAAAAACGGTAAATCCAGAAGAGGTTATCGAGTTTTTAGAGCAACTCGATATTCGAAAATTTTATGGTGTTGGTAAAGTTACCGCTGAAAAAATGTACACACTCGGCATATTTACGGGTTTAGAGTTAAAGCAAAAATCAGAGGCCTTTCTAAGTGCCAATTTTGGCAAAAGCGGCAGCTACTACTACCATGTAGTACGTGGTATTCATACCAGTCCTGTAAAACCTCACAGGACCCCAAAATCTGTTGGTGCTGAACGTACTTTTCATGAAAACTTGAGCAGTGAAATTTTCATGTTAGAACGCTTAGCACAAATTGCCAAAGAATTAGAAAACCGATTATTGAAAAACAAAATTTCTGGTAAAACCATTACCCTAAAGATAAAGTATAGCGATTTTACCCTAAACACCAGAAGTAAAACTTTACCTTACTATATTGCCGATCAGCATTTAATTTTTGAAGCCGCAAAAGAATTACTTTATCAAGAAAAGATGGAAAATTCTGTACGTTTATTAGGCATATCCCTTGCTAATTTAAATACCGATAAAAAATCTAAAAAAGAAGGTTTAAAAGTGGATGAAAAAATAGTTTCTGTACAATTAAAGTTCGAGTTTTAAGCTATACCTTGGTGCAGGGTTATCATCAGAAATAAGCTTCAAAATTACCTGTTCGTATTCCTAGTCACAAGTTATTTTAGTACAGGAAAACACAATAGCTAAGATTGATGAAAAATTGTTGCCTCCGAAAAAATAAAAACAACAGAAAATAGTCATTTTCATCAGCACCTCTATGTATGTATTGGCAACAAAAAAATCCCCGATACCTCAATAGTATGGGGGATGTTCCTTTCGAAAATATTTGATTTTGAAGACTATTTTAAATGCTGACTTTCTATCTCGGAAACTCTCAAAGTATTCACCATACCTTTATCTTTAATTGGCATAGCAGCTAAACTTATAAGCATATCACCAACTTCTAAAAAGCCTTTTGCAACCGCTATTCTATTTAAATCTTCGATGGTTTCATCTGTAGACACAAACTTATCATAGTAAAATGCTTTTACGCCCCATAAAAGGTTTAACTGCGTTAATATTCTTCGGTTCGATGTAAAAACTAAAATATGTGCACTGGGCCTCCAGGCTGAAATTTGGAAAGCGGTATACCCACTATTCGTTAATGTAGAAATGGCTTTGGCCTTAATATCATTGGCCATAAGAGCTGCATGATAACAAATAGATTTTGTAATAAAACGATTTGTTCGTACATGAGGTGCTTCCTGCGGTACTTTAATTAAGCTTGAGTTTTCTACGGTAGTTAAGATACTAGCCATCCTTTCAATTACCTGAACTGGGTAATTCCCCACAGATGTTTCTCCAGATAACATTACTGCATCAGCACCATCCATTACCGAGTTAGCCACATCGTTCACCTCGGCTCTTGTAGGCGTAAGACTGGTAATCATGGTCTCCATCATTTGGGTAGCAATGATCACGGGAATTCTAGCCTTTTTGGCTCTTAAAACTAGTTGCTTTTGAATTAGAGGTACTTCTTGGGCAGGTACTTCCACTCCTAAATCTCCACGAGCAACCATTAAACCATCGCAATAAGCCACGATTTTATCAATATTCTCGACCGCTTCTGGCTTTTCTATTTTCGCAATTATCGGAATTTTAACATCCGAATGCTCCTTAATTAAGTTTTGAAGATCAATTAAATCTTGGCTAAAACGAACAAAAGATAAGGCCATCCAATCTACTTTTAGAGAGATTGCGAATATGGCATCTTTGATATCTTTTTCTGTCAATGCAGGTAAAGAAATATTTGTGTTTGGTAGGTTTACCCCTTTTTTTGATTTTAAAGGCCCACCTTGAATTACTTTAGCTTCAACTTCATTTTCTCTATTGGTAGAAAGTACTTCAAACATCAATTTCCCGTCATCCAAAAGTATGCGTTCTCCTGGGTTTACATCTTTCGGGAAGGTCGCATAATTCATGTAAACACGCTCTGCAGTTCCTTCAAATGGCTTTCCGGTTACGAAGGTTATTTTATCTCCTGGTGCTACAACGACTTCTCCTGCCATGACCCCAACTCTAAGTTTAGGGCCTTGTAAATCGCCTAAAATAGAAACGTTGGTATCCATTTCTTCATTTAACTCCCGAATCATTTTAACACGTTCGGCGACATCTTCATAATCTGCATGAGAAAAATTAATTCTAAAGACATCCACACCGGCTTCGATCATATCTCTAAGCACTTCTTTTTTACTTGTAGCTGGACCTAAGGTTGCTACAATTTTTGTCTTTTTTTTACTTGGCATTATTTAAAAAATTAAATTATTTTTAGATTTTAAGGTATTAGTTTTAATGGTGTATGCGGTTACGATTTTTGGAATGGCTAAAAGTGATTTTAGAATCATTGTGTCTGAATCCAAATCTTCTTGTTCCAATTTTAACAAATAATCCACATTTTTGTATTCTGGTAGAACATAGGTAGTAGTCAAAGAAGGGGCATCTTTAAAAAAACCAACATTTGTACTGCGCTCTTCCACCTGAATAGTATTTTGAATGATAGTCCAATACCGATCATTTACGGTATCTTTCCATTCAAAAACTGGAAGCGAAATGGTTTCTGAAAAAATTAAATTTTGCTTTCGTCTTTTAAAGCTACATTTAAGGTGGCTGTTTATAAGATAAGCTAATGAATGATCTTCTAAACTGCAATGCAAGGCAATTAAAACGAACGAATCTTCGTAAAAATCCAGTGACATTTTATGCATTGCTACCATAGGCATCCAAAAAAAACTAAGATGTAAATATATGATTTCTACGACTCTAATACTAGTAGATATCTGTTTTTTAAGTTATTGTAAGAAGCGAAAACGTTGTAGATTTGAAAAACTTCCCTTAGTCCTTGTCTATTTTGTTCTGCAAAGCGTAATACGCTCTTTTTGATGCCATCTCTTCGGCCTTTTTTTTAGATGTAGCTCGTGCCTTTGCTACAATTTTTTCATTTATATGCAATTTTACAGCAAAATGTTTTAGAATTTCATTACCTGAGTCTTCATAAATATCGAACTTAAAGGATTTTTTTTGCTTTTGACACCATTCAATCACTAAGCTTTTGTAACTAATTACCTTACCCTCAAGTTGTTCAATATCTACATAAGGCGCTACGACCCTATTTGCTATGAATTTTTCACAATACTTGTAGCCTCTATCTAAATAAATGGCTCCTACAAGTGCTTCAAAAACATTCCCATGGATATTTTCACCGAAATGTGACTTAGGAATTCTACTTTCTACATACCTTATCAGGTTTAGATCTTTCCCTAATTCGTTCAGATGCTCTCTACTGACAATTTTTGAGCGCATTTTAGTTAAATACCCTTCATCGCCAGTAGGAACTTCAATGTATAAATATTTTGAAATAATAGTTCCCAACATAGAATCGCCTAAAAATTCTAAGCGTTCATAATTCATGGGTTCTCCTTTGCTATTCTTTACGTTGGCAGATCTATGTAAAAAAGCTTTTTTATAAATTTCAAGTTTCTTGGGTTTAAAACCCAATATTTTAGTCATCCCTAAAAAAAAATCCCCATCCTCTTTAGAATGGGAATTAAAAATATTTGAGGGAAAATTCATAACTAGAATTAACTTAATTTTTTAAAAATAACACAAGCATTATGACCACCAAAGCCGAAAGTGTTACTTAAAGCAACTTTTACATCTCTTTTTTGTGCCTTGTTTAGGGTTAAATTTAATCTTGGATCAATATTTTCGTCTACCGTTGTATGGTTAATAGTCGGTGGTACCATACCATGAACCATCGAGAGTATAGAAGCAATAGCTTCAATAGCGCCTGCAGCTCCTAATAAATGCCCTGTCATAGACTTGGTAGAGTTAATGTTGATTTTTGGTGCATGATCCCCAAAAACTTTAGTAATGGCTTTTAACTCAGCAACGTCTCCAAGAGGCGTAGAGGTACCGTGTGTGTTTATAGCATCTACATCTTCTGGTTTTAAACCTGCATCCTTTAAGCAATTTTCCATTACACGAACTACTCCAATACCTTCGGGATGTGGTGCTGTCATATGATAAGCATCGCTCGATAAACCACCCCCTGCAACTTCAGCATATATTTTTGCTCCACGTGCCATGGCATGTTCGTATTCTTCTAAAATTAATGCTCCAGCTCCTTCGCCCAAAACAAAACCGTCTCGTGTGGCATCAAATGGTCTAGAGGCTGTTTCCATTTCTTCATTTCGTGTCGAAAGGGCATGCATAGCACCAAAGCCACCCATCCCAGCAATGGTAACGGCAGCTTCACTCCCGCCAGTAACAATAACATCGCAATGTCCTAGGCGAATCGTATTTAAAGCATCTATAATGGCATTTGCAGAAGATGCACAAGCAGAAACAGTGGTATAGTTTGGCCCCATAAAGCCATGCTTTATAGAGATGTTACCCGGTGCAATATCTGCGATCATTTTAGGAATAAAGAAGGGGTTAAATCTCGGTGTGCCGTCTCCGGCTGCAAAATTCAACACTTCGTTTTGAAAAGTTTCTAAACCTCCGATACCTGCTCCCCAAATAACACCAACTCTAAATTTATCGACAGTATCAAAATCAATACCGCAGTCTTTTATGGCTTCATCAGAGGATACTAAGGCATACTGCGCAAACCGATCTAATTTTCTTGCTTCTTTACGATCAAAATAATCTTCAGCATTGAAGTTTTTAAGTTCGCACGCAAATTTTGTTTTAAATTTCTCGCTATCGTAATAGGTTATCGGGGCTGAACCGCTTTTTCCGTTTACTAATCCGTCCCAATACTCCTCAATAGTATTACCGATTGGGGTCAATGCTCCAATTCCTGTAACAACAACTCGCTTTAACTGCATTGAATATATTTTAATTAGCTATTTATACCATTAAAATTAAAATGCGTCTGGTAATTTATTTCTACCCTGTCCTTATTTCAAAAGAAAATAAAATCCTAGCTATGCCATGATTTGATTTTCTATTGCATCTAAACAGCACGGTATTTCAATTCTTTAGACACATTCAAATTCATTATTGGTATGTTTTTTTCTAAACTAGGGTGTAAATTAAAAAAAAATATCCATGCAGAGTAATTACCGCATGGATATTTTATAATCTTAAGCTAAGATATCATAAAATTACTTAGCTGCTTCTATATAACTGATCGCTTGACCAACAGTAGCAATGTTCTCTGCTTGATCATCTGGAATTTGGATATCGAATTCTTTTTCGAATTCCATAATTAATTCTACAGTATCTAATGAATCTGCTCCTAGGTCGTTCGTAAAGCTTGCTTCTGTAACAACTTCGTTTTCATCTACACCTAATTTATCAACGATGATAGCTTTTACTCTTGATGCAATATCTGACATAATAATTATTGTTTTAAAAATTTAACTGATGGCAAAAATAAAAAACTTTAGATTAATAACACCATTTGTCGTTAAAATGTATGGTAATTTACGAAAATTAAATACAAGAGTGTTATTTTCGCTCAAAATAATTCTTCTTCAATAACCTTAAAACACTGCATGAAACGTATTGTTCTATTTGCTTCAGGCTCCGGATCTAATGTTGAAAATATTTCACAATATTTTGCAAATAATGACAAACTAACTATAGCCGCTGTTTTAACCAATAAAAGCGATGCTAAAGTTTTAGAGAGATGTAATCGATTGAAAATAAGTGCATTATATTTTAATAGGACTGCTTTTTATGAAACCGATTGTGTTTTAGATGTCTTAAAATCAATTCGTCCTGATTTAATAATTCTTGCAGGTTTTCTTTGGAAAATTCCTGAAAAACTAACCAAAAGCTTCCCCAATAAAATTGTAAATATCCATCCTGCGCTATTGCCAAAATATGGCGGAAAAGGAATGTATGGAATGCACGTTCACAAGGCTGTAAAAGCAAATAATGAGCATGAAACAGGCATAACCATCCATTTTGTGAACGAAAATTATGATGAAGGAGCGATAATTAAGCAGGTAAAAGTCAAAATTTCACCCAAAGATAGTCCTGAGGCTATTGCTGAAAAAGTACATGAATTAGAGTACGAGCATTTCCCTAAGGTAATTGATAAATTGTTACATGGATAAAGCTCAAGTACATATTTATACCGATGGCGCTGCCAGAGGAAACCCCGGGCCAGGTGGTTACGGAATAGTAATGGAATGGGTAGGCAAACCCTACAAAAAAGAATTTTCAGAGGGTTTTGAACACACGACCAACAACCGAATGGAATTACTCGCCGTAATTGAAGCTTTAAAAAAACTCAAAAAAGAGGGTATTTACGTCACCGTTTTTACGGATTCTAAATATGTGGTGGATACCGTTGAGAAGAAATGGTACGTAAAATGGGAAAAAACCAATTTTAAAGACAAAAAAAATCCCGACTTGTGGAAATTGTTTTTAATAGAATATAGAAAACATCAGGTGAGTTTTAAATGGATTAAAGGTCACAACAACCACCCTCAAAACGAACGCTGTGATGCCTTGGCGGTAGCCGCCTCGAAAGAAAAAAAATTAAAAATAGATGAAGGGTTTGTTGGTAAATAAATACCGTACAAAACCGAAAAGTAATTTTGTATTACTCCGGTGTTACCTGTGTTAGCCTTCAACTAAATTACGAGTATTATCTTATTGCTGTGTATTTGCCTCCTCTAAGTACACTTAATACTTCGCACTTTTGCCGTTTGCTTGTGTTCTTTTTATAAAAGCACGAATATCCTCATTTGATTTTTTTAAATCTTCATAGCGCAAATACATCATGTGACCACTGCGGTATCCTTTAAACTCAAACCTATCTTTCATTTTCCCGCTAGGATCTACTTGCCACATGGTATATTTGGCATTGAAATAAGTAGTTGCCCCATCATAATAACCACTTTGTATCAACACATTCAAATAAGGGTTTTGCGCCATCGCCTGCCTTAAATTATCTCGGGTATCATCATCAGAATTGTCCCAAGGCTGCACTGGACCGAACATGTTGTACTTAACATCGGTTTTAAAGTTTAATTCTTCTTGCAAATAATAATTAATGGCAGGGGTAAAACTGTGCAACCAAGAAGTTAATTCAGCACTGTAATCAGGACTAACGCCTGCTAATTGCCTGTCAATACCTAAATATCGACTATCTAACCGACCTACCGTAAATCCACTTTTATCTTTTAACAAATGTTTCCAGAAGTAATCTGTAGGCACTACCAAATTTTGATCTAGTATCTCTTTTTTAGATAAGCCCGAATAATAAGCTATTTTTTCCGCCGCTGAATTTTTTTCATTTTCCTCAATAAAACCACCCTTGCTTAATGCCGGGATTAAAGAATTTATGGTGTAGGCTTCTACTTCAGGTAAAATTTCTTCCAAATCTTTGCTTTGCAAGGCTATTGGCAAAACTTTGTGATGCCATGCAGCAGCCGTATAATAAGGTAGATTTAACGCATCGGAAACCGGGCCACCTTCACGTAGCACCTTATAATCTGCCGGAGAAACCATAATCACTCCATTTAAATACATCCACTGCTGGTTTTGTAAAGCTAGCGATAAGCCCATCACCCTAGTACCTCCATAACTTTCCCCGATAATGTACTTCGGGGATAACCAACGGTTGTTTCTGGTAACAAACGTATTCAACCATTCCGCTAAATACTTGATGTCTGCATTAATTCCAAAAAACTTTTTACGATCCACTTCTGCTCCCGTCTCTGGAATAGTTCTACTGTAGCTCGTATTTACGGGATTCACATACACAATATCAGTTTCGTCTAAAACCGAAAACGGATTTTCTTTTACGCCATAAGGCTGAACGGGGTAGCCTTCACTATCAATTTTTAAAATTCTTGGTCCTGTATAGGCCAAATGCATCCAAACCGATGCTGAACCTGGCCCTCCATTGTAAGAAATCAACAAGGGTCTTGAAGCCCTATCTTTGATATTATCGCGTGTGTAGTAGGTGTAATATAAACTTGCCATTGGCTTGCCGTTCTCATCCCAAACAGGTTGCATTCCAGTTTGTGCGGTATAGGGTATGACCACGCCATTGATAGTTACTTTATGCTGTGTCGTAATAACAGTATCTACCGCTATTTTTCGCTGTTGACCAAAAGTACACTGCACCATAAACGCAAGACCAATACTCAGTAAAAAAACTTTCATATAAAAACCATTAATTGAACCATTAAAAGTTTAAAAATAATACTAAAAATTTAAAGTTACTAGTAGTTATACCTTTTGAAATTATCATAATCCGCTCCTTAAAAACCAATATTTTTAAAAAAAGAGTTGGCGCAGCTCAATCCTAACATCAGTTAGGCCTGAAAAATATCCCTCAAAAAATTAAGAATATATACTTTATACACGCTTGACACTAAAAGCAGCGCTACAGCTTCTATTTTTTCAGGTAAATTAGAAAGGGAAAAGGTGTTTTTTATTGCAGTAATTTTTAATGGTAAATAGTATTACCCTTATATTTGTACAAAATTAAACACCACAATGGGTAAATTGTTAATTGTAGGTACCGTTGCTTTCGATGCCATTGAAACTCCTTTTGGAAAAACTGATAAAATTTTAGGTGGAGCTGCAACCTATATAGGCTTAGCTGCTTCAAATTTTAACGTTTCATCTGCTATTGTATCTGTTGTTGGTGATGACATGCCAGCAAACTATTTAGATTTACTGTCAGCTAAAAACATTGATATTTCTGGACTTGAAATTGTTAAAGGCGGTAAAACTTTTTATTGGAAAGGCAAGTATCATAATGACCTGAATGTAAGGGATACACTCGCTACAGAATTAAACGTATTAGCCGACTTTAACCCTATAGTTCCGGAGTCTTTTAAAGAAGCTGATGTTGTTATGCTTGGAAATTTACATCCAAACATTCAATTAAGTGTAATTAATCAAATGACAGAACGACCAAAGTTGATAGTTTTAGATACTATGAATTTTTGGATGGATAATAGCCTACCGGAATTATTAAACGTAATACAACATATTGATGTGCTTACGATTAATGATGAAGAAGCTCGCCAATTAACTGGAGAATACTCTTTAGTAAAAGCGGCTACGAAGATTGAAGCTATGGGGCCTAAATATGTAGTGATTAAAAAAGGAGAGCATGGCGCTTTGTTATTTCATAAAAATAAAGTGTTTTTTGCACCTGCTTTGCCTTTAGAAGAAGTTTTTGACCCTACAGGGGCTGGAGATACTTTTGCTGGAGGATTCTCGGGATATTTAGCATCAACCAGAAACATCTCATTTGAGAATATGAAAAATGCCGTGATTCAAGGGTCCAATTTGGCATCCTTCTGTGTTGAAAAATTTGGTACCGAACGCATGATTTCTTTAAACAAAGAAGAAGTAAATAAAAGACTGCTACAATTCAAAGAATTAAGTCAGTTTGATATAGAATTAGAATAAAGTTTGCCCTGAATTTTCAGGGCATTTTTAATACAACGCTACGAGAAAATGAGTGATGCAATCAAACATGAATGTGGAATATCTTTAATTCGCTTATTAAAGCCATTGTCCTATTATCAGGAAAAATATGGAACTGCATTTTATGGAGTAAATAAAATGTATTTGATGATGGAAAAGCAGCATAATCGCGGACAAGACGGTGCTGGTTTTGCAAGTATTAAGTTAGATATGAAAGCTGGCGAACGATATATGAGTAGAGTACGCTCTATTGAACAGCAACCTATACAAGATATTTTTGCTCAAATTAACGAGCGTATAAATACCAGCTTTAAAGAACATCCAGAATATGAACAGGATGTGGCGCTTCAAAAAAAACATATTCCTTATATCGGGGAGCTTTTATTGGGTCATGTACGCTATGGTACTTTTGGCAAAAATAGCATTGAAAACGTTCACCCATTTATCCGTCAAAATAATTGGATGCACCGTAACCTAATCGTTGCGGGAAACTTTAATATGACAAATGTTGATGTGCTGTTCGATAATTTGGTACAAATTGGCCAACACCCTAAAGAGATGGCCGATACGGTCACAGTTATGGAAAAAATAGGGCATTTTTTAGATGATGCCGTAGCCAAACTTTATAAAGAAATTAAAAAAGAAGGATATAATAAGCAAGAGGCATCACCACTTATCGCAGACCGCTTGAATGTAGCTAAAATATTAAGAAGGGCTGCGAAAAACTGGGATGGCGGATACGCTATGGCTGGATTATTAGGGCACGGAGATGCTTTTGTTTTGCGTGATCCCGCAGGTATTCGACCGGCTTATTATTATCAAGATGATGAAGTAGTTGCTATTGCCTCTGAAAGACCTGCCATACAAACCGTTTTCAATGTACAATTTGAAAACGTAAAAGAATTAGATCCAGGTCATGCCATTTTGATTGAAAAAAACGGCCAAGTAAAAATCAAAAAAATTCTTGAACCAACGGAACGTAAAGCCTGTTCCTTTGAACGTATTTATTTTTCTAGAGGAAGTGACAAGGAAATATATCAAGAGCGCAAAGAACTAGGTCGTCTTATTTTTCCAAAAATTCTAAAAGCTATTGATGCAGATATAAAAAATACTGTTTTTTCGTATATCCCCAATACTGCTGAGACTTCATTTTTTGGGATGGTGAAAGAAGCTCAAACCTATATGAATAAAAAGAAAGAAGAACAGATTCTTTCTTTAGGATACAAAATAACAAAAGAACAATTGCATGAAATTCTTGATGTTCGACCAAGAATCGAAAAGGTCGCCATTAAAGATGCCAAACTGAGAACGTTTATTACGCAAGACAGCGGCAGAGATGACTTGGTAGCCCATGTTTACGATATTTCTTATGGCTCTGTTAAACCAGGTGATAATCTAGTTATTATCGATGATAGTATTGTTCGGGGAACAACACTTAAAAAAAGTATTCTTAAAATACTAGATAGGCTACATCCAAAAAAAATAATAGTAGTTTCATCGGCCCCACAAATTCGCTATCCTGACTGTTACGGTATTGATATGGCTAAATTAGAAGACTTTATTGCTTTTAGAGCGGCACTTGAATTACATAAAGATCGAGGCACCACTAAAGTAATTGATGCTATTTATCAAAAATGTCTTTTACAAGTGAGCTCTCAAGATAAAGATGTTATTAACTACGTGAAAGAATTTTATGCGCCTTTTACTCCAGAGGAAATATCTGAAAAAATAGGCAGCTTATTAAGTTCGTCTGAAATTAAGGCAGAGGTTCAAATTATTTATCAAACTATCAAAAATCTTCATCAAGCCTGCCCTAAAAATCTTGGGGATTGGTATTTTACGGGAGATTACCCAACACCAGGAGGAAATAGAGTGGTAAATAGAGCATTCATCAATTTCTACGAGGGTAAAAACGAAAGAGCCTACTAAAGGTACTATCGATGAAAAGCATCTTTTAGAGCACTTTATCGACAATATTTGCATTTTGTCGTAATTATCGTCGTTTCAACGACTATGCGAGTAATTTTAAAACTTGCCATAGCATAAGTAGGTTAAGTTCATGGTAAGATTTGGGGAAAAAGGCGAAGTTTATCTTCGCCTTTTTTATTTTTAGAATGTGGATTTTCATCACACGCAACCTTAAGTTACTAGTGCACCTTGAACTAAAGGCATTTTTCAACAGGTTATACTTCTTTCAACTATTTAAATTTTTATAAAAAATTATATCGAAAATTAAGTAGGAACTCTACTGCCTGCATTTTTGTTTTCTTTATCCCTCCTCTTTTTAATTCTTTTGCCATACCAAACACCCTTAAATGTACCGGTTGACTTTAAATAGTGTGTATTCATCTAAAACATACTGCCTGTATTTCAACAATAAATATCTTTGATGCACCATAGCATAAGTAGGTTAAGTTCATGGTAAGATTTGGGGAAAAAGGTAGAGCTATGCTCTACCTTTTGTTTTTTTAGAATTACCCTAAGAAACCAGGGAACCATTTCGTCATCCAATTTATTTCCTAAAAAATAGCATTTCAACTTATAATCAAGACGTTCATCTAAAAGATTGTATAAAAGGCCCTAATTGGTTTAATTTTGTAGGACCATAGCATAAGTAGGTTAAGTTCATGGTAAGATTTGGGGGAAAAAGGTAGAGCTATGCTCTACCTTTTTCATTTCTGATAATCAGCACTTTACTAAATAAGACGACCCTACTCCTCCAAAAACCATACGTTTAATTGCAAATAATCACATAAATTATGGGAGAATCTTTTGATATTTCTCTAAATACCAGTATTTTAGCATCGCCATAGCATAAGTAGGTTAAGTTTATGGTAAGATTTGGGATGAAAAGGGTAGAGGAAACTCTACCCTTTTCTATTTGACATTACAACATAAAAAAGTCCGTTTGGAACTAACCAAACGGACTTTTTTATGTTCTACCTCTATTTTATTGCGAAAGGTAGCTTATTTATTTGAAGCGTATAAGGCTGACACCTTTTTCCAGTTAATTACATTAAAAAATGCAGTGATGTAATCTGGTCTTCTATTTTGGTAATTTAAATAATACGCGTGCTCCCAAACATCTAATCCTAAAATTGGGAAACCTGTGCAACCTACCTCTGGCATTAAAGGATTGTCTTGGTTAGGCGTAGAACAAACTTCTACCTTTCCGCCCTTATGCACACAAAGCCATGCCCAACCAGACCCAAATCTTGTTCCTGCCGCCTTAGAAAATGCTTCTTTAAAGGCGTCAAAAGAACCAAATGCTGCATCAATGGCTGTAGCTAAGTCTCCTGAAGGTTTTCCTCCGCCGTTTGGCGACATCACCTCCCAAAATAAAGAATGATTATAGAAACCCCCACCATTATTACGAACAGCAGCATTATTCATGTCTAAATTTTTCAAAATAGCTTCGATCGATTTTTTCTCCAAATCTGTGCCTGCAATTGCGTTGTTCAGGTTCGTTGTGTACCCGTTATGATGTTTTGTATGGTGTATTTCCATAGTGCGTGCATCAATATTTGGTTCAAGTTCATCATATGCGTATGGTAATTTTGGTAATTCAAAGGCCATAATTATAGTTTTTAATTAATAAATCGTTGTCTTACAAAGTTAAGACTTTCAAAAAACTAATTGCATTAATTATTTGTTAAGAACTTTAGAATCCTGATTTTAGCGTGAAATTGAACTAAGATTCCGTAATTTGTAACAAAAATAGCTTGCAAAATTCTTCCTATCATATTTATAGTGCTTCCGCCGGGTCTGGTAAAACCTACACCCTAACAAAAGCATATTTAAAAATAATTCTTGCGGATACCTCTTCTGCAAATTATAGAGAAATTTTAGCCATTACGTTTACCAACAAAGCGGTCAACGAAATGAAGGAGCGGATCTTAGGTAGTTTATTTGAATTCGGAAAAGTTCCTTTAATTGACGCTGCCAAACCCATGTTCAATGCCATAGCAGAGGAACTAGATATTAGCCCTGAAATACTACAAAAAAGAGCTAAAAAATCACTGAAAGAAATCCTCCATAACTATGCTTTTTTCGATGTTTCAACGATTGATAAATTTACCTACCGGTTGATACGAACTTTTGCAAAGGACCTACAATTACCCCAAAACTTTGAGGTTATTTTAGACACGTCTCTTTTGTTGAATGAAGCCGTGGCAAGATTAGTACATAAAGCAGGCACTAACGAAGAACTTACCAAGGTATTGATCGATTTCGCTTTAGAAAAAGCGGATGATGATAAAAGTTGGGATGTGTCTCTAGATATTTTTGATATGGGCAAGGAGCTTATATTTAAAGAAAAACACGAAAAGCATTTAGTGCATTTTTTAGAAAAAAATATTGCTGATTTTGAAATTTTAAAAAAAACCTTACGAAAAAAAATAAGGGAATTTGAAAATACTATAAGCGAGACAGCCAAAAGTGCTTTACAGCTAATTTCAGAAAACGGACTAGAATTTACCGATTTTAAATCTTCTTATTTTCCTAAATTCATGCTCGATGTGAGTACTTTAAAGGCCGGTATAAACTTCGATGCTGCTTGGAAACGGGATTTTGAAAACACCACCTTATACAACAAAACCTTAGCCGAGGATAAAAAAGCGACAATTGATAGTTTACACGCCAGGTTTAACGCACAGTTTAGTACTATTAAAGAATATCTTTATGCTATCGCATTCTTGCGAAACGGCTATAAAAATATTGTGCCATTAACGGTTTTAAATGCCTTACAAAAAGAGGTTCAAGCCTTAGAAATAGAACGGGATGAAATTCCTTTATCTACATTTAATACCATCATTTCAAAAGAAATTAAAGACCAACCTGTTCCTTTTATTTATGAACGATTGGGCGAAAAATATAAGCACTATTTTATCGACGAATTTCAGGATACTTCAGAACTGCAATGGACAAATTTAATCCCATTAATTGGCAATGCCTTAGAAAGCACAGATGATAAGGGTAATTTAGGTTCTTTATTGCTCGTGGGCGATGCCAAGCAAGCCATTTATAGGTGGCGAGGTGGAAAAGCAGAGCAATTTTTAGATCTCGTTACTAAAACCGTAAATCCGTTTGTTGTAGCACCAGAAATAGAAAATTTACCTGCTAATTATCGAAGTTATGAGGAAATTATAAAATTCAATAATGACTTTTTCACAAGTACTAGTAGCAACCTCAATAACCCTGCGTATAGCACTTTATTTCAAGAAGGGAACCGACAAGAAATTAATCATAAAAAAGGAGGTTTAGTACAATTAAATTTTATTGAAGAAGGTAGTGAAAAAGAGAATAATGAGCTTTACTGTGAAGAAGTTATAAAAACGATTCGCGCACTCCTTGAAAAAAATTATGCCCTTAGCGATATTTGTATTCTTGTTCGTGATAAAAAAAACGGAATTTTATTAGCAAATTTTTTAAGTGAACAAGGCATTCCTATTATATCATCAGAAACCCTACTTTTAAAAAATTCGGATAAGGTAGGTTTCTTAATTCATCTTTTAAATTTTAGCCTCAATCCTGAGAATCTTGAGGCGGCTTACGCCATACTTTACTTTTTAAAAGGAGAATCTGACGACTTACATTCCTATTTGGCTTTAAATTTAAAGCAACTTGAAAAGCATTTAGACCAAGCTTTTGGCTTTAGTCTTACTAAATTCAGAAGCCTATCTGTTTTCGACGGGTTTCAGCAAGCCATAAAAGCCTTTGCTCTAGCCGAAGATGAGCCTGCTTATATCACCTATTTATTAGATGAAATACTAGATGTTGAATATAAGAAAGGAAGTAGCGCCACCTTGTTTTTAGATTATTGGGAAAAGAAAAAGGATTCTTTAAGCATTAGTGCTCCGCAAGGTATGGAAGCCGTTCAGATTATGACCATCCATAAATCAAAAGGACTCGAATTTCCTGTTGTTATAGTTCCGTTTGCCAACGCACATATATATAAGGAGATAAAACCAAAAATGTGGCTACCCGTACCCGACGAAGATTTTAATGGTTTTAAAGAACTTTTAATTAACAAGAACAAAGAGGTTATTCAGTATAGTATGTACGCTAATAATCTCTATGATATAGAACAACAGCATCTAGAGCTCGATGCCTTTAATGTGCTTTACGTGGCTTTAACTAGAGCTGTAAAAAGTTTGTACGTCATCACTGAAAAAAAATTAGAAAGTAAAAGCAAAAAACCAAACCTTGAATATTATTCAGGCCTCTTTATGCATTTTTTAATGGACAAAGGGCTTTGGAAAGAAGACCAACTAATTTATAATTTTGGATTATTACCAGCCGCCAATTTGGTTTCACCCAAAAATAATAAGCAACAAAGTATTCCATTTCCATATTCCTTTAAGGAACGGGCCAGTTTTAAAATATTGGCGAAATCAGGAATGTTATGGGACACGACTATTGAAGCTGCCTTAGTGAAGGGAAATACGGTTCATACCATTTTGAGCTTCATACATACCCATGCCGATATTACGCCTTGTTTTGATAATTTAGTGAGCTCAGGAGAATTAAACCAATCAGATGTAAACGCTTTAAAGCAAAAAATAGTGACGATAATTCAACACCCTAAATTAGCTGAATTTTATGCTCCCGATAAAATTATCAAAAATGAAAAAGACATAATCGATAAAAATGGTATAATTTTGCGTCCTGACAGACTCGTTTTTGAGGGAGATAAAGTGACCATTATCGATTATAAAACAGGAAAGCGAAATATTTCCTATAAAGATCAGATTGATTCGTATGCTTTAGCCCTTGAAGCCATGAACTATACAATAAACAAAAAGATCATTGTATATATTAACAATGAAATAACTCCAGAATTTATATAATTATGTACGGTAAAATCAAAGAATATTTAGCAGAAGAACTAGAAAATATCAAAGAATCCGGATTATTTAAAAAAGAACGCATTATTACAAGCGCCCAAGACGCTGTGATTAAAATTAGTACGGGAGAGGAAGTAATAAATTTTTGTGCCAATAACTATTTAGGACTTTCAGCTCATCCAGATGTTGTTAAAGCCGCTAAGGACACTTTAGATAGCCATGGCTTTGGAATGTCTTCTGTTCGGTTCATTTGTGGTACGCAAGACATCCATAAAACACTTGAAAAAACTATTGCAGATTTTTATGGCACTGAAGACACCATACTATATGCCGCGGCCTTTGATGCCAACGGAGGGGTTTTTGAGCCCTTATTAGGGGCAGAAGACGCCATAATATCAGACGCCTTAAATCATGCTTCTATCATTGACGGTGTTCGTTTATGTAAGGCGATGCGTTACAGGTATGCTAATAATGATATGGCTGATTTAGAAAAGCAGCTACAACAAGCGAATAAAGATGGCGCACGATTTAAGATCATTGTGACGGATGGTGTATTTTCTATGGATGGGGTTTTAGCTCCATTAGACAAAATATGCGATTTAGCCGATACCTACGATGCCTTAGTAATGATAGACGAATGCCATGCCACTGGCTTTATCGGAGAAACAGGGCGAGGAACCCTCGAAGAAAAAGGGGTGATGGGTAGAATAGATATCATCACAGGTACATTAGGAAAAGCACTCGGCGGGGCTATGGGAGGCTATACGACAGGAAAAAAGGAAATTATTGAAATGTTACGTCAGCGATCAAGACCATATTTATTTTCTAATTCACTAGCACCCGCTATCGTTGGTGCCTCAATTAAGGTGTTTGAGATGCTAAAAAACGATACTTCATTACGCGATCAACTCGAAAAAAATACAAAATATTTCAAAAAGGAGATGAAAAATGCTGGTTTTGATATTGTTGAGGGAGATTCTGCTATTGTTCCTGTCATGTTGTACGATGCGAAATTATCGCAGCAAATGGCTGAACTTTTATTAGAAAAAGGAATATATGTTATAGGCTTCTTTTTTCCAGTTGTGCCCAAAAATAAGGCGCGAATAAGGGTTCAGATATCTGCAGCACATAAAAAAGAACACTTAGACAAAGCCGTTTCAGCCTTTATTGAAGTAGGGAAAAGCCTCAAAATTATTTAAACGCAGTACTTTTCTTATGAAATGTGTTAAAAAAAACAGGAAATTGATTTTGTTAATAATAGTTAACAACTTACATTTGCAGTTAATAAACCCTTAAACTTAAATATTATAAAATGAAACATCTTAGCAAATTATTAGTTGTTGCCCTACTTTTTGTAGGATTTAACAGCATTCAAGCGCAAGACGAGAATAATCCGTGGCAAATAGGTTTTGGTCTTAACGCCATTGATGTTTATCCAGCTGCTGGTACCAATGCACGTCTTGGTAACATTCCAAGTTCTTTCGGTAACGAATTTTTCAATGCAACTGATCACTGGAACATTCTTCCTTCTATTTCTTATGTATCTGTATCGAAATATGTAGGTGGTGGATTTTCAGTAGGCGCTAGAGGTTCTTTAAATAGAATTAGCAAATTAGGTGATGTAGAAGTTGATGACTTATCTCACTATGCATTTGACGGTACTATAAAATATTCATTCCTTAAAAATACAGTAATCGATCCTTTCGCTGAAATTGGTGGTGGTTATACTTGGGTTGACGAAATTGGTTCTGGTACAGTAAATGGTGGTGTTGGTGTAAACTTATGGTTTACTGAAAACATTGGACTTACATTCCAAACTGTATACAAGCACGCTTTCGAAGATTACGGAGTTACACATTTCCAACATTTAGCTGGTGTGAACATTAAATTTGGTGGTACTGATACAGACGGTGATGGTATCTACGACAAAGACGATGCATGTCCAGAAGTTGCTGGTTTAGCTGCTTTCAACGGATGTCCAGATGCTGACGGTGATGGTATCGAAGATAGCAAAGATGCTTGTCCTAATGTTGCAGGTTCAAAAGAAATGAACGGTTGTCCTGATACAGATGGTGATGGCGTTGCTGATAAAGATGATGCTTGTCCTAATGTTGCTGGTTTAAAAGCTTTAAATGGTTGTCCAGATGCGGATGGCGATGGTATTGCTGATAAAGATGACGCATGTCCTTCTGAAGCTGGTCCTGCTGCTAACAAAGGTTGTCCTTACCAAGATGCTGACGGTGATGGTGTTTTAGATAAAGACGATATGTGTCCAGATGTTGCTGGTACTGTAGCCAATAAAGGTTGTCCTGAAGTTACTGCTGAAGTACAGAAAAAATTGAATGATTATGCTAGAACTATCTTATTTGATACTGGTAAATCATCTATTCAAGCTTCTTCTACTTCTGTAATGGTTGATATCATTACTATCTTAAAGGAATACCCTAATGCTAAATTTACTGTAGAAGGTCATACGGATAGTGTTGGTTCAAACAAATTAAACCAAAGTTTATCTGAGTCTCGTGCACTTTCTGTAAAAGAATTTTTAGTAGAAAAAGGTATTGAAGAATTTAGATTATCTGCTGTAGGTTACGGTGAAGAGAAGCCTATCGCTTCTAACGCTACAAGATCAGGTAGAGAGCAAAACAGAAGAGTTGAAATTAACTTAGTAAAGTAATTTAATTACTGTAAATTAATTTTAATTAATACATACTAAAAAGCTCCGCAAATGCGGAGCTTTTTTTATTTTTACTTCATGCAAAGTTTTATAGAAGAAGTGGTAGAGACCTTGGTCAAATCTGAAAATGATATTTCTACGCTGCTTTTTGTTCTACCCAGTAAAAGAGCAGGTACGTTTCTTAAAAATAGTATTGCCAAAGCCTTACATAAAACCACTTTTGCTCCAGAGATCTATAGTATCGAAACCTTTGTAGAAAAAATATCTGGTTTTAGTTATGCGTCTAGTACTGACCAACTCTTTACCTTATATCAATCGTATCTAGCTACTACCAAGTCAGCGTCAAAAGATTCGTTTTTAAGCTTCTCTAAATGGGGACAAACTATTTTACAAGATTTCAATGAAATAGATAGATACCTTGTAGATACGAACAAAATTTTTTCGCATATGTCGGCGATTCAAGAAATGAATACCTACATGCAGAGCGAAAAAACACCAATGATTCAAGATTATATAAAATTTTGGAACTCTTTAGATGCTTTATACCACCATTTTAACAAAAGTCTAGCTGAAAAAAAAATAGCCACTCAAGGATTTGCCTATCGAAAAGCTTCCGAGAATATTAAAAATTTTGTTTCGTCTTTAAAAGAACAAAAAATAATATTTATTGGTTTTAACGCCCTTAACAAAGCCGAAGAATTCATTATCCAAGAAATTCTTAAAACTACAACTTCAGACATTTATTGGGACATAGACTCCTATTTTTTAGAAGATAGCCTCCATGATGCTAGTTATTTTATTCGTCAACATAAAAAAACTTGGTCTTATTTTGGTGATCATCCTTTAAATGGGATTAGTAATCATTACCTAGGCCAAAAAAATATCCAAATTATAGGCGTACCAAAAAACATATCCCAAGCCAATTATGTGGGCCATTTATTAAAGAAAATACAGGTTGAAAATTCAACTTTATTAAAAAATACAGCCGTAGTCTTGGGAGATGAACATTTATTAAACCCAGTTATGAATGCCATTCCAGTGGAAATCGACCGCATCAACATTACTATGGGCTACCCTATTTCTAAAACTCCTTTAGCCGGACTTTTTTCTTTATATTTTGATTTATGGTTAGGAAAAACTAAAAACGGATGGTTTTACGAGTATGTACTCAACATACTGTCAAACCCCTATATACAGTATTTCTTAGAAGAAAATACGAGCAGTCAAGCTATGCTCATAGCCAATACCATAAAAACTAAAAACTGGAGCTATATAAAAAGCCAGCAACTCTATAATTTAGTAGAGGATCCAAAATTGGTCAGCATTTTATTTTCTGAAAAAGACTTTTCTGTGGATGTCTTTTTGAATCACTGCTTAAAAATAATCACAGTACTAAAAGAAAAATTTCAAGCTTTAAATAAGCCCTTAGAATTAGAATATTTATATCGATTTAATGCTCTCTTTAACCAAATTTTACAACTGGCTGAACAACATACGTTCTTAGCAGATCTCAAGTCACTGCAAAGTTTATACAAAGAACTTTTAGCTACTGAAACTTTAGACTTTCAGGGTGAACCACTCCAAGGCACTCAAATTATGGGAATGCTCGAGAGTAGAAATCTCGATTTTGAAACCGTTATTATTAGCTCAGTAAATGAAGGCATATTACCTTCGGGAAAGTCAAATAATTCATTTATTCCTTTTGACATTAAAGTTAATTACGGCTTGCCTACCTATAAAGAAAAGGATGCCGTATACACCTATCACTTTTATAGGTTATTACAACGAGCCAAAAATGTCTATCTCATTTACAACACAGAACCCAATGTTTTAGAAGGTAATGAAAAAAGTCGCTTACTAACCCAATTATTGACCGATGAAAACCGAAATGCAGCTATTACTGAAATTACGGCTTCAAGCCTTGTAAAAACTTCTCCCGTAAAAAAACAAAGTATTTCTAAAAATGATACTTTGATGAGCGAAATTAAAGCTTTGGGAACTAGAGGATTTTCGCCTAGCTCATTGAGCAATTATATAAGAAACCCTATAGATTTTTATAAAAAAAGTATCTTAAAAATATACGATACTAATGAGGTTGAAGAAAGCGTTGCCGCCAATACGTTTGGAACTATTGTACACGATAGTTTAGAAGATTTATACCAAAACTTTGTTGGAAAATTTTTAGAAAAAGAAAGCTTAACAAAGCTATTGGGGGAAGTTGAGAAAACAGTACAACTCAATTTCAAAAAAACCTATGCGGAAGGAGAAATATCGACAGGTAAAAACCTTATTGCTTACCATGTAATTTTAAGGTATATTCAAAATTTTATTCAATTAGAAATAAAAGAAGTAGCAAAGCACAACATTAAAGTGCTAGCTCTGGAGCAAAATTTAGAACTTGTTTTTTCTGTACCCAACATTGAAGGTTCAATTAAAATTAAAGGAAAGCTCGACCGTATAGATGAGGTGGACGGCGTACTGAGAATTATCGATTACAAAACAGGAAAAGTAGAGCCTAAAAACGTAAAAATAAAAGACTGGGAAGACATCATTCTAAACTATGATATGAGTAAGGCCTTTCAGCTTATGTGCTATGCCCTTCTCTATGATCAGAAAACACCCATAACACGTATCGAGGCCGGAATACTATCTTTTAAAAACTTATCTAAAGGTGTCTTGTTATTCAACCAAAATAATACGACTGTCATAACCGAAGACACCCTTAAGGACTTTAAAAATGTACTCTTTAAACTAATTCAAGAAATTTTCGATCCTAGCGTTCCGTTTACAGAAAAAGACATCTAATTATTTTAAATCTGGTCTGGTAGGCCTAACTTCAATTTTACTCGGCAAAGTTCTTGAATTCATTTTTAATAAATCATAGACCAACTCTCCGATATCTTCAGGCTGAATTTTCCAAGCATCTTTATCCGACGGTGTGTGATCATTAAAATGTGTCGCTACGGAACCTGGCATAATGGTAGAAACTTTAATCCCGTATTGTCGTAAATCTAGCATTGCGGCTTGTGTAAACCCTACAACACCAAATTTGGTGGCATTATAGCCCGCTCCATTTTCAAAAAAGTTTGTACCTGCCAAGCTTGCTAAGGTGATATAATAACCTTTAGATTGCTTGAGCGCTTCGACAGAGGCCTTTAGCGTGTGAAAAACTCCGTTTAGGTTGGTGTTGATCATTTGATGCCATTGATCCTCTGACATTTGATCTATTGGTGCAAAATTACCAACTCCTGCATTGGCCAAAACCACATCTAGCTGACCCCATTTTTTTAGTATGGCTTCAACAGCTTTTTGTTCGTCCACTAACTTGGTAACATCTGATTCAAGTGCTAAAACCTGATCTTTATATCCTAAACGAGCAGCAGCTTCTTGAACCGTTTTTAAGGTTCTCCCGCTAATAGCAACGTTCATGCCTTCTGCTAGTAATTTTTTTGCTGTTCCGTAGCCTATTCCCTTGGAACCGCCAGTGATATAGGCAACTTTATTCTTTAAATCCATAATGACTTTTATTTTAAGTGAAGTTAAAGATTGAATTACATCTTTTAAAAAATAGCACGTTATAGTTTTCTTAAAACAATAAAAGCCTAAAAGTAACCCTGGTTGAAATTTTCAAGGAAACCTATGATTGAATCCTTATTTGTACAAAAACAGGAAAGTGATCGGAGGGAAATTTAAAATCAATACTACTTGACAATACTCCGTATTTTTGAACTTTAACAGCCTCAGAAACCATAATAAAATCTATTCTACGCGTTACAGGCTCCTTGTATTTAAACCCGTTAAACGTACCTTCAGGACCAAAAACTACTGTCGCTTTTTCCTTAGCATCTGACAAAACAGTCTTGGCCTCTGTTATAACTTCTGAAGTTGGTTCCACATTAAAATCGCCCATTAGGATAACCGGAAGGTTTTTCGTGTTGACATTTTTTATTTTTTCCAGAATAAGTTTCATGCCTTTTTGTTGCGCCACAGCTCCAACATGGTCAAAATGCGTATTAAAAATCCATATGTTTTGTTTGCTTTCTTTTAAGCTAAACAACCCATAGGTACAAACTCTAGGATAGGCTGCATCCCATCCCTTAGAAACCTTTTCAGGAGTGTCGGACAGCCAAAAGGTATGCTCTTCTATCAACTCAAGCTTGTTCGAATTGAAATAGATTCCTGAGTGCTCCCCTTCTTGTTCACCATCACGACCTTTACCTATAAATGTATAGCCTGTTAATATATTTTTTAAATCATTTACTTGATTAGGCCTAGCCTCTTGGACTCCTAAAATATCAGGAGCCAGAAATAAAATTTGAGAACCTAAAAATTCTTTTCGGTGGGGCCAAGCATTTTCTCCGTCAGATGCAATATCTAAACGTACATTATACGTCATGACATTGAGTTGTTGACTTCTAGAGCTAGTGATGCACATAAAAACTACTAAAAGCGAAAATAGAGGTGTTTTCATAGGTGATAATTGATTAAAACGATAATTAAAAATTAATACCAACCAGTGCCTATAGCCATTTAAATTGTCTATTTTACCTATTGATACACTCGAATATAATCAATAATCATCTGTTGTGGAAATATGGTATCGTCAATACCTTTTTGACCTCCCCACATACCACCAACCGCTACATTTAAAATAAGGTAGAATTTTTTATCAAAAGGCCATTCTGCACTTGTTTTACCTTCATTTTCGACTTGATTATACACCACATTATCTAGCATAAAATCTATTTTTTCAGGCGTCCATTCAATAGCATAAACATGAAATTCATGATTTGGATTTTCAATAAAGGTCGATTTTCCTTTTTGTGTGCCCAGCATATGGTTGTATGCTTTAGTGTGTATGGTACCATGTATCGTATCGTTATCATAACCCACATGTTCCATAATATCGATTTCACCACTTTCGGGCCAACCAATTTCTTTCCTATCCTCACTTAACATCCATATTGCAGGCCACATACCGCGCCCTTTGGGTAATTTTGCCCTTACTTCAATGCGTCCATATTGCCATGCTGCAAGACCTTCGGTCTTTATTCTCGCCGAGGTGTATTGTGCGGTATCAATTTCAGTTTTGTATTTCGCCCAACCATTAATTTCTGAATTTCTAAAATCTTTATTGGCAATTTTTTCCTTATGTGCTTCAAGGATCAAATGGCCCTTTTCAACACGTGCATTCTTTAAACTGTCCGTGTAGTATTGTTTTTCTTGATTGGCAATAAATCCATAATCATATCCCCACTGGGTAGAGTCTGGCTTTCCGGCATAATTAAATTCGTCACTCCAAACTAAGTCCCATCCATTTTGTGCTGGACTCACTTCTAATCGTTCAAAAAGTAATTCAGGTTCGTTGGTGGTGATGTAATCAAAGTTGTTTGCAATTAACCAATCTAAATCCTCTACAGAATTTGCCGTCCATGCATTTAATTTTAGATTTTTATCCTTTGCTTCCTGTATCCATTCTGGTTTCCTTTTTAAAATATGAACAGCATAATCTAAGCCTGAAATACTATCATTATATAAAACCTCTGGCGATTTTGAACCATCTAAATACTGTGTTTTTGCTGTTGGATTTAGTTCAATGATTTTTTGTAATATTTCGTAACTAAAACTGATGTAGTACGATATATAGGCTTCTGCATTAAGCTCAGCCACTAAGGCTACGGCTTTTTCTGCCATTAATTCATTCCGGCCTTCAGTTTTTGAAGGTTTTAATTCGCAGACCAAGCCCGTGCCAGGATTATTGTCCATTCCTGCGAGAATATAGTCCTTTAGGGTGGGTAAGGTTTCTCCGTTTGTTAATTTTTGTTTGGCCAGAGTGGCATAGGAGTTTTCTTCGATAATTAAGCCTTGATAATCAGGATCGTGAGTCACAATTAAAATACTGTCTAAGGTCATTCTCACGTCAAATTCTGAACCAGTACAACCTATTGCTATAGCCTGTTTTAAAGCAGCAATGGAATTTTCAGGAAGGTTTTTTGCTTTCCAAGCGCCTCTGTGAGCAATTACTGGATTATCGGCAAAAGTGATGTTTTTAGTTGCAATTGAGCTACATGCACTACAACCAATAATAAGAACTAATAAAAAAAAATAACGCATATTTCTATATATAAAAGATGTCATCATAAAAATCTAAGGGCAATAAATTGCCCTTAGACATCCAATAAAAAAACTCAACTCAACTTAAGTTTTATGATCTATTACCATTAATTATAACCTTCATTTTGAGGGTAACTAGGTCCGAACAAATCTAAATCTTCTTGAAAAATTGGCCAGTTAATAAAATAGTCTTGCCAATTTACCCTCGGGTCTCTGCTACCTCCAAAATTATTTGGAAAGAATGGGCCATCCCCAGCGTAATTCCTCATTTGAAAATTTAATGTTGCAGCACCAAATCTTTTTAGAGTAAACCAGCGCTCTCCTTCAAAGGCTAATTCACGTGCGTTTTCGTCTAAAATATCTTGTAAAGTGACGCTTGTTAAAGGGGCAGCGTTTGCTCTTGTACGCACTGCATTGATATAAGGTAAGGGATCTCCACTGCCAGATCTTAAAATGGCTTCAGCGGCTAATAAATACGTTTCTGCTAAACGATACACCATGATATTACTTCTTTGTAAATACGAATTCGGGTCATCATCATCTTGGGTATACTTTAATGTTGATGGGTGAAGTCTTTGGTAAAAAGTGGTATACGTTCTACTGGGATTATTTAAATCAGTAATCGGCTGGTAAATAGTTATCTCTTGTCCTGAGTTTGGACCATCATTGTAATAATATTTTAATCTAAAATAGGTGTCATTATCTCTTGTATCATTGGGATCAGCTGCTAGTAATCCTTGTAAATATAGGTTAGGTAAAACTCTTGAAAATCCTCTACCCCCCTGAGCTGTTTCAGCATTAATACCTGGAATTTGAAAATACTGTGTAACAAAATTAGCATTAATCATTGTGGTACCACCACCACCTAATATATTATCTTGCGATTGTATAACAAACAATTGTTCTGAATGATTTCTATCGCCTTTAAAAACATCGGCTGTACTTGGCACTAAACTATGCGGACTATCAGGATCTTCAATTACAGAAACCGCTTGGTTGCGAGCTTCAGTCCAATTTCCTTCCCATAAAGCTACTTTTGCTTTTATATGTTTGGCTGTACCTTTTGATACACGACCAAAAGTCACGTTCCAATCTAAATGATCCACTGCAAAAGCTAGATCGCTATTCAATAAGGCAAATATTTCTTCTTTTGTAGATTTATTCTGAATAACCTCAAAAGCTGTTTCGACGGTTACCGTCTCTGTAGAAACATAGATATTATTATACATTCTGTATAAAAAGAAATAGGAAAGTGCTCTAAAGAACTTGGCTTCTGCTATAATTTTATCCCTACTTTCCTCGTCTAAACTATCTAAATCCTCGGCCGCATTTATAATATCGGTTGCTTTATTTGCAATCGTATAAAAACGTTTCCAAAATAAAGAAGATACAAATTGGGAACCTAAATCAACTGGAGAAACGCCTCTTTCATAACGGCCCATAAGTCCTGTATAACCAGATCTCGAAAATGCTAAATCACTTCTTGAAGGCAATACCACCCCTCCCATATAATCTTCTGTTCCTTGATCATAGCGATCTCTATAGAATTTGTATAAGCTGACAACTCCTGATTTCAAGCCCTCTTCTGTTGTGTACACATAATCAGCATCGATTAATGTTGTTGGCTGTTCTTCTAGAAAGTCTTCACATGAAATGGTAAAGAAAATAGCCATAAGCAAAAACAGCCTATATTTTACTTTTTTATAAAAATATGTTGTTTTCATTTGTTTATTTTTTTAATTATTTTTAGTTATAAACCAACTTTTACTCCAAAAGTTAAGGCTCTTGCATCAGGATATCCAGTATCGGCGGTTGAAAAAGTATTTCTTATGTTTACTTCTGGGCTATAGCCGATATAATCTGTTTTAGTAAATACATTTGTTGCAGTTACATAAAACCGAATAGAATCTATATTTAATTTCGGTAGCGATGATGATGGTAAGGTATAGCCTAAACTCAATGTTCTTAACCTAACATAGGAAGCATCTTTAATTGCTAAAGAATTCAAATATTGCGGAGCAGTATCAAAACTTGGTCTTGGGAAGGTTGTAGATGGATTTTCTGGCGTATAATACGGAACTTTAACTCCGTTTAATTTACCAGATAAGGTGCCCCCATTGTTAAAGTCTGATAAAAAAGGATTTACTCTAGTGGCTCCTTCAACCGCATAGAAATCAACAAATAAATCAAAACCTTTGTAATTCAAGGTTGAAGACAATGATCCAAACCAATCTGGATTAGGATCTGTATACACACGATCTTCTGGTGTAATTCTTCCATCAGGAACTCCCGTAATATTACCATCTATATCAACACCATTGGTATCTTTAATTCTGATATCCCCTGGTCTTAAATCTGTCTGTACAATGGTTGACTCTGGATTTGCTTGAGGCGCATTGGCAAAATCATCACCAACTTGCCAAATACCATCAAAAGCATATTGACGAATAACGCCTACAGGTTGACCCACAAAATAATCAAATGCATCATCTTCCAAAATAGCGTCACCATTACCATCGTTATATAAATCAACTAAATTATTTTTATTGTTAGACCAATTGGTGGATACCGACCACCTAAAATCTTGGGTATTAATTAAGTTAGCCGTTAAGCTTAATTCAACACCGGTATTCTGTAATTCTCCAGCATTGAAATAGGTGCGGTTATAGCCTGTGATTGAAGGCACACCTCTTTGTAATAATAAATCCGTTGTTCTAGCATCATAATACTCAAATGCCCCCGTTAAGAATCTATCAAATAATGAAAAATCTAAACCAAGGTTTAAGGTAGTCACTCTTTCGTATTTTAAATCTCTATTGGGCAGTACTCCAGTTGGAGAAAAACCTGAGGCTGTTTGTCCATTGAAGATATAAGGCTGATCTTCTGCCGTAAATAATGATCTAAATGGGCTAGATGGAAAGTTGACAAGCGTACCATAACTCGCTCTAAATTTTAATTCCTGAATAGCATCTATTTCTCTTAAGAAACTTTCATTATGCATTTTCCAAGCAAAAGAAGCTGCTGTACTTTGTGCCCATTTATTATTCTCTGCATTTGTTGATGCTGCATCCGCTCTAAACGTCCCTGAAAATAAGTATCTATCTAAAAGATTATACCGTAAACGTGCCATATAAGAGGTTAAATTAAGTGGATTTTCAGCACGAACTACGGTCACATTACCTATGGCATTACCAATCCCATTGTAGCCAAGATCTTCGTTAGGGAAACCTTGTCCTTCTGTTAAAGTTCCATTGAACCTATCTTCTTGAGCTGATTGTACTAGGGTTAAATTAAATTTATGAGCCTCCGTAAACTCTTTATCATAGCTAAGGATGTTTTCAATTAAATATGATTTTCTTGTTTGATTTTCTATTCTTGCCACACCTCTTTCAGTCGCACCTGGTGAACTTAAAGATGATTGGTATTGTCCACGTTCAGAATTTTTACGTGTAAGGTTTGCTTTTAATTGATAGGATAAATTATCAGTAATTTTATACATGGGTGAGATGTTAATCACAAAATCATTACCTAATTCATCATTTGTTTGTTCTCTTAAATTCCACAAGGGATTCGTTGCTGTTAATTCCTCACCGCTTGGAAATTGTATGATATTACCATCTGCATCAAAAGCACTTCCCAAAGGAGAGGTTGTAATAACATTTACGTTTGCTGATCTTGCGATATCATCGGTTAAGAGGTTCAAATCAAAGGCCACAGAAAACTTATCATTTATTTTTTGATCTACATTTAAACGCAAATTGGTTCTGCTATAACTAGAGGTTGGAATAATACCATTTTCCTTGAAATAGTTTAAACTAGAATACACCTTTGTCATTTCTGTACCTCCAGAGATACTGATGGTTTGGCTATTTATCAACCCTGATCGTAATAACTCTTCTTCCCAATCAACAAATCGATTGTTCGCGATATTGTCAATTTCAACTAATGAAAATGCATCTATTTCATTGGGGTATTCATCTGTTGCATTGTTCGCACGAATAGCCTCTCTACGCAATTGTGCAAATTCTTGTCCGCTGTACACATCAAAATTACGTTCTACAGTTTTTGAGGTCACAAAACCGTGATAATTTACTTGTATTTGACCACTTGTTCCTCGTTTGGTAGTGATTAAAATGACCCCATTAGCACCTCGTGATCCATAAATAGCCTGAGCCGAAGCATCCTTTAACACTTCAATAGAGGTAATGTCATCGGCATTTATGTCTTCAATTCCACCATCTCTAATAATTCCATCAACCACATAAATTGCACTGGTGTTTCCTTCAATAGAACCACGTCCTCTAAAAATAATTTCAGAGTTTCCACCTGGTCTCAAAGTACCACCACCCACTTGAACTTGTAATCCTGCAATTCTTCCTCTTAACATTTCGGTTACATCTGATGTAGGTGTTAAAACCGCCTTTTGTAAATCAGTCGTAGCGACTGCATTTTGGATATCACTTTTCCTTTGTGTACCATAGCCTACCACAACAATCTCATCTAAAGCACTAGCATCTTCTTTTAGAGTAATAGTCATTTCACTACTCTGCGCATTTACCTCTTGAGCTGTGTAACCAATATACGACACCACTAAAATAGCATCGAGGTTGGTAACAGTGATGGTGAACTTACCATCAAAATCGGTAGAAGTACCATTCGTTGTTCCTTTTACTAGAACTGATGCTCCCGGTAGTGGCATATTACCAGCTGCTGACGTAACAGTTCCAGAAACCTGTATTGTTTGCGCGCTGACAAAACCTACACAAGAGAGGAGCATACCAGCGAACAACAATTTAAATTTTTGATTTAATAATTTTAATTTCATGAAAGTTAGTTTTGGTTAAAATTATAATTGACTACCATAATAGAAATAGTGATTCTCTAAACAACCACCACTTATATTGTGTTTTTGTAAATTTAGGCTCAAAAAAATACTATTTTGCTAATTTGCACCTCGACAAAAAACGAACATGATAAAAGGCTTAAGAGAAAATTAACAAAAAAAATCTCTGATAGTGCGTGTTTACTACTAAAAACCTAAGCTACTTAAATATGTTAAAATTATTAGGAATTTTAAAAACTAAGTCCATGTAGTGGTTATGTAGTGGTCAAAAAATGCTATGTAGTGGTTTTAAAATTTTAAGATGTATTCAACTAAACCATCGTCATGTTCTAAATTTAAACGTTTTCTTAAACGATAACGTTTAGTTTCAACACTCTTTGTAGAGATATTAAGTAGGGGTGCTATTTCTTTCGACGATAAGTTTAATCGCAAATAGGCACAAAAACGCAAATCGTTAGGGGTGAGGTCTGGATGTGCTATTTTTATTTTTTCTAAAAAGTCCTTATCGGCATTATTAAATGCTTTTTCAAAAAACTGCCAATCTTTAGAATTGTTTAAATTTCTATCAATAAGAACTAAGGCAGATTCAATTTCCATAGACTTGGAGTTCTTTTTTAATTCCTTTTTAATACTATTGAGTACCTCATTCTTTTTTATAATACTCATCGTAGAAATTGCCAGTTCACGATTTTTACTTTCTATAGCCTGATTTAACTTTTCATTTTTAATTTGCATGATGGTCTGTTCATTTTCTAACTGCTCATGCTTTAATTGTTTACGATAATATCTTTTATAGGCCTTGTGAGTCACAAAGCCTATAAAAGTTAAAACAACTATGTAAAAAGTGAGGACAATGTTACTAAAATACCAAGGCCTTCTGATAGTGAATTGATAATCTGAAGTATTTTCTGATATTTGGTTGCCTATTTTAGCTCTCACTTCAAAATGATAATCTCCAAAAGATAGGTTTTCAAATCTTGTACGGGATTCGTTAGACCATTTACTCCATTTATCGGATAAGCCTTTAAGTCTATGTTGGAATTTGACATCTAAAAATTTATCATATTCGGGAACGGAATAGTCAAAACTAATGATGCCTGTGTCGTAGTCAAATTCACCCGTGTTTTTAACATCCACAACCTGAGTTTGGTCATTGAGGCCTTCTAAGGTAATGGCATTTAAATATATAAAATGATCATTCCCGTAGTTGATTTTTGAAAGATCTATGGTGATATATCCATTAGCCGTGCCTAAAAGATATGTATCGGTATGTAGTAAACTTATATTCTCATATCCAAGGGGTCCTTTTCTCAAGTATGAAGAAATTGAAATGGTATTTATTTTGGGATTATTTGTAACAGCGTCCTTAGTAATGTAAACTAAATTATCTTTAGTAAAAGCCCATAACTTGTTGTTTGTATCTACGATTAATTTGCCTGATAAATAGTTATCTTTTAAAAAAATAGAACTTAAAATACTGTCTTTTATAAATTTATCTTTGGTTGAATTAAACCTGAAAGCACCGTTTTCCGAAGCATAAATAATGTCACCTCCATACTTCGTTAAACCCGAATTTTTTCCGACAGCTAAATTTTCTTCCATACTTAAGTCTGTCACTTTGGTAAATTGATGATCTAGCTTCAATTTAAAAACTCCCTTATATTCATGATTCACCCAAACTTCGTTATTCTTATTTAAAACAAAGTATCGAGAAGAATTTTTAAATCCGTCAATTTTATTTCTAACATTCCATGTTCCATTAAGTTCTTGTAAAATGTTTAATCCGTTATAGTTTCCCTGCAGTAATATTTTCTCTTGATTTGGAATTTCTTTTATGTCCCAGGTGCCAAGAATATTACTAATCTGCTCTGCTTTGTCTTGATCAATAATAAAAGTTCCTAAATGATGACCACAAAATAAGGTGTTATCCTGATAATTATAGAGACTCCAAACCTGACCTTCGGTACCCTTAATAAACCTAAAACTTTCATTGTGATGCTCTAGACTCCTGTAAAACAGACCTTGGTTAGTGCCAATATATAAATAGCCTTTAAATACTTGAGAAGTATAAACGGTACCTATTATACCCTCATAATCGAATAAGGTTTTAATGGCAGATTGAACATTAACGCAATCAATTCCGTTATCTAATCCGGTCCAAACATTTTGAGCGTTATCTTCAAAAAGGGATAGCACCGTATTATTACTAAGTCCTCTTTTTTGCGTCATTTGATAATCTATACGCCCTTCTTTTGTGACATGAATTAATCCGTTAGAAATGGTGCCTAACATATAAGAACCGTCCTTAAGATGAATACCCGTAAAAACGCTAGTAGTTTTTAATAGGTCATCGGCTTCGATAGTCCATTTTTTTAATTCTCCGTCTTGATACCTATAAAATCCCAAATTTCTAGTAATAACCACTAATGCATTACCTACTTCAAAAACGTTTATAATTCTCCCTTTTTCGGCAACATCGCCCTTGATAATTAAATTTGGTATACCACCGTCTATACGATATAATCCTTCATTGGCTACATGAAAATAAATCTGCTCATTTACTTTAAACAACTTATATATAAGATTGTTGACTTTAATAGTTTTAAACTTTTCGGTTGTTGTATTGTAAAAATAAATATGATCATTTGTTTGAAATAATACCCATTCATCATAACCAATGATATTCCAAACTTGTTCATCTTCAGCCATTGGCATCTCTAAATTTTGTAGTAGAGATGTATAAAAAAGTTCTCCCGATTCATTTGGTTTCCAATACCCAAATTCAGAATAACAACCTGTATAGATAATATCATCAATAACACTTACAGCCCTCATAACCGTATTATTGGGAGAATTGAAAAGACGCCAATCCGATCCATTAAATTCTAAAAGCCCTCGATTATTGGCTACGTAAATAAAGTTATTAGACGCTTGGGATAACATCCAATTTTGATTATCCCCACCATAATCCTCTGCCGTATATTTTTGAATAGGAGGCATCTCTTGACAAAAACATGTCAAGCTGAAAAATACTAATAGAAAAAATTGAAGAAATTTCATTATTTACTCAGGTTTTTGCCATGATAACAAACCCAAAACCCGTCATAAATATAGTTTTTGAAAGTGGTTATCCAAAATAGTAGCTCATTTTAAATGAAAGTTTTTAGGTGTTAATTTGTTGCCATTTACAATACTTCTAGGATAAAATCAACATCAATACAGCAGCCAAACATGCGCCAGCAATAGGGCCCAAAATAGGAATCAAGGCATAGCTCCAATCACTTGCCGCTTTATTTTTTATGGGCAATATAGCATGCATAATTCTTGGTCCCAAGTCGCGCGCAGGGTTAATTGCATACCCAGTTGTACCCCCTAAAGACAACCCAATTGACCAAACTACAAAAGCTACAGGCAAAGCGCCTAAAGAGCCTAAACCAATAACGGTTCCAGGTTCTGTAAGTGTTGCGTCCGTAAGATATAATACCGCGAAAACCAATACAAAAGTCCCTACTGTTTCACTTATAAAATTCGAAAAAATATTGCGTATCGCTGGTGCCGTACAAAAAACAGCTTTTTTTGCGCCGGCATCTTCTGTTGCCGCAAAATGATCTCTATAGGTTAGCCATACCGTTCCAGAGCCCAACATAGCACCAAGCATTTGAGCTAAAACATACCTGGGAACATCTTGCCAAGGAAATTTTTCTGCTACTGCTAAACCAATGCTAACGGCAGGGTTTAAATGGGCACCACTGTAAGGAGCGCTAATGACTACCGCTACATAAACTGCTAATGCCCAACCTGTAGTTATAACAATCCAACCACTATTATTTCCTATGGTTTTATTCAAAACAACATTGGCAACAACTCCTCCACCTAATAAGATAAGGATGGCTGTTCCGATAATTTCTGCAATAAATGGTGTCATAGTGTTAGGTGCTAGGTTAAAAATAAAAAACAATACATTGGTAATGAAGAAAATCTTATACTAATTCTACCCGCTTGAACTAAGCGTAGTCGAAGTATTGGGGCTTAGAGGTACTACTCATTGGTCCAGTATTCCAAAGCTCTAATCGCCTTATACCACCCTTTAATTTCTTGATCTATAATCGCTCTTTCTTCGGTAGGTTTAAAACGTTTATCCGTTTGCCAAATCTGTTCAATTTCTTCTGGACTTTCCCAGTAACCAACAGCCAAACCAGCTAAAAAAGCGGCTCCCATGGCTGTCGTTTCTACAATTTTAGGTCGTACCGTTTCCGTGTTTAAAACATCGGCTTGAAACTGCATGAGCATATTATTAATCGTAGCTCCCCCATCAACACGCAATTCTTTAATTGATATTTCGGCATCTGCTTCCATAGCTTTTAAAATATCCATTGTTTGGTACGCAATTGCTTCTAGAGCGGCTCGAGCTATATGTGCATCTGTGCTTCCTCTAGTTAAACCAAAAATGGTTCCCTGTGCTTTTTGATTCCAGTGGGGTGCGCCAAGACCAGCAAATGCTGGAACAAAATATACGCCTTCTGAACTTTCGACAGAACTGGCTAACTTTTCTACATCTGCAGAGTTTCTAATAATTTTTAGACTATCACGTAACCACTGTACCACAGCCCCCGCAATAAAAATACTTCCCTCAAAAGCGTAGGTCGTTTTCCCATTAATTTTCCAAGCGACCGTGGTCAGTAAATTATTTTTTGATACCACAGGTTTATCGCCAATATTCATCAACATAAAACAACCCGTACCATAGGTGTTCTTAACCATTCCAGGTTTTGTGCACATTTGACCAAATAAGGCAGCTTGCTGATCTCCTGCAATCCCAGCAATTGGAATTTTAGTATCGTAAAAAGTAGAACTTGTATGCCCATAAACCTCACTAGACGCCTTAACTTTTGGCAACATGCTTTTGGGAATGGTCAGTAACTTTAATAGTTCATCATCCCAATCCATAGTGTTAATATTAAACATCATAGTTCTTGATGCATTGGTAACATCCGTAATATGTTGCTCGCCTTTCGTAAAATTCCAAACTAACCAAGTATCAATAGTCCCTAGGATAAGATCCCCTGCTTCAGCCTTTTCCCTTGCACCCTCCACATGATCTAAAATCCATTTAACTTTTGTTCCAGAAAAATAAGCATCAATAACTAATCCTGTTTTTTCTCTTATGAGATTATTTTTGCCTTGTTTTTTGAGTTCATCGCAATAATTTGCTGTTCTTTTGTCTTGCCAAACAATAGCATTGTAAACCGGTTTTCCAGTATTTTTATCCCAAACAAGAACAGTTTCTCGCTGATTGGTGATCCCGATACCTGCAATATTTTCGGCATTCAGTCCTTTTTTTGCAATAGCCTCCGCAGCAACACCTGTCTGCGTAGACCATATTTCCGTTGGGTCATGTTCAACCCATCCTGGTTTGGGAAAATATTGAGTAAACTCTTTTTGAGCTATCGAAATAATATTTCCTTGTTTATCAAAAACAATAGCTCGTGAACTAGTTGTGCCTTGATCTAGAGCAAGAATGTATTTTCCCATTATCTTTATTTTAGGTTTAAAAATAGCATAAAAAAAATCGAACTAGAACCTAGTATTCCAAATTTAGACGATATATTGGTTCGATAAAATTATAAATTCCTCAATTTGCTTTTGCTTCCAGGCTTCATTTTTGTGTAAATACTTCCCCATGATTTCGGCTACTTTAGGTGCCATTTCTTGAGCTACTTTAGCGTCTAAAAATAAAACCCTGACCCTTCTGGCCAAAACATCTTCAACAGTTCTTGCCATTTCATGGGTAACGGCCCAAACTACCTCTGCTTGTAAAAATTCTACTTTTGGATGTAGTTTTTCACCCAGGTTTGGATCAGTTTTAATAAGCGCCTCTAGGGCTTTTTGATCTGTTCCGTAGATGTACAGATGATTTGTTTCCTCTGCTGAACCGTCTGCACCATGTATAAAAAGGTGCTTTGTTTTACACGCTTTTTGTGGCAGTTTACCTAAGGCTATGACTTTGTTTATGGTGTCTTGAGCCATTCTGCGGTAGGTCGTCCATTTTCCACCGGTAATGGTGACTAAATCAGATTCAGAAACAATAATTTTATGACTTCTTGAAATCTCCTTTGTTTTTTCTGAATTATCTTTTGGTGCTGCCAAAGGCCTCAAGCCAGCAAAAATGCTCAAAACGTCTGCTCTACGTACAGGCTTATTGAGGTATTCATTTGCTGTTTCAAGGATAAAATCTATTTCTTTCTCTAATGGTTTTGGCTCTAAACTATGACTGTCTAATAAGGTATCTGTGGTGCCGACTACAATTCTGTTGTGCCACGGTACCAGAAATAGAACGCGACCATCGGTAGTTTTCGGTATCATGATAGCATCATTTCCAGGTAAAAAAGAACGGTCTAACACCAAGTGAATTCCTTGACTAGGTCTTATGGTATTTTTAGCTCCTAACTTATCCATTTGTAATACTTCATCTGTAAAGACCCCAGTAGCATTGATGACTACTTTTGCATTTAAGGTATATTCCTTTTCTGTTTCTACGTCTATCGCAATGACTCCACAAACTTTAGCTTTATCATTTTTCTTTAACTGTTTTACTTTAAAGTGATTTAAAACAGTAGCACCCTGTTCTATACAAGTTTGCGCAATATTAACGGCTAAACGTGCATCGTCAAACTGACCATCATGATAAACAACCCCTCCTTTTAATTTTTTTGTTTTAATCGTTGCTAATCGTGAAGATGCATCTTTCCTAGATATTCGTTTAGAACGTCCAAAGCTTAATTTACCCGATAAAAAATCATATATTTTTAAACCGATGGTATATTGTAGCGTATCCCACCAAGAATAATTAGGGATAATAAACGATTGATTTCGCACTAAATGGGATGCATTTTTGAGTAGTAAACCCCTTTCGTATAAGGCTTCTCGTACCAAATCAATATTGCCCTGTGCTAAATAGCGCACCCCGCCATGTACCAGTTTTGTGCTTCTACTCGAGGTACCTTTGGCAAAATCAGACTGCTCTAAAAGCAAGGTGGTATACCCTCTTGTTACACTATCTAAAGCAACGCCTAAACCTGTTGCGCCACCACCTATAACAAGTACATCCCAATGCATTTCGGAGGCTACTTGTGCGACTAAAGAATCTCTATCAAACAAATCAACTTAATTTTAATTAGCTTTATTTTCTTTCAAATATAAAAAAATTATCATCAAAACGAAATAAAACGAAACTTTATTGGCAAAAAATATATGATTTAAGAGATAAATAACTTCAATTTCTTTCGTACGTTTCATTTATTTATCTTTGCTCATGAGTTACACTATTCCTGAAAAATGAAACGACATCAAATTATATTAGAAAAATTAGCAAAGAAAAAGCATCTTGAAGTATCAGAATTAGGTGAGTTGTTAAATGTTTCAACAGTCACTATTCGAAAAGATTTGCGCTTATTGGAAGAAAAGGGTCTTTTGTTCAGGACTCATGGTGGCGCATCCTTAGACAATCCGTATATCAATGAAAAGGCAATTGGTGAAAAAGAAAAAATATCTGTTGAAGAAAAAAATGGCATTGCGCAACGTGCTGCGCAAATGATTGATGAGAACGACTCAATTATGATTGCTTCAGGAACTACGGTGCAAGCCTTTTCTAAGTTTATTAAACCAAAGAATAAACTGACCGTTATTACTTCTTCTCTTTATGTTGTGCTACATTTAATTCAGGATAAGAACATAGAAATTTTACAACTGGGCGGCTATATACGCCATTCTTCTGGTTCAGTAATTGGGTCCTATGCAGAACACATTCTAGGTAATATTTCTTGTAGTAAGCTTTTTTTAGGGGTTGATGGTTTCGATTTAGAATATGGTTTGTCTACTACAAATTTAGAAGAAGCTCAACTCAATAAAAAAATGCTCCATTCTGTTCAAAAAATTATAGTCTTAGCAGATTCTTCAAAATTTGGGAAAAAAAGTTTTGCCAAAATTTGTGATTTGGACCAAATACACGAACTCATCACGGATAAAGGGATTTCACCCGAAATTAAAAGAAAAATTGAAGAAAAAGGAGTGAAGGTTACTATGGTTTAAGTGCATTAAAAACTGTATCCAAGATTCAATCCTAAGTGTGGCCAAAAAGTTAAGCCATCAATAAAAAGGCCGCGGTCTTGTTCGCTATCTAAATCGTACGTGCCGGCACCTGCAACAAGCCCAAAAGTAATATTAGAGTCAAATATCCATTGGTATCCGGTCGCCAAACCTATGGAAGCTATATTCGTTTCAAAATTATCAGAACTCTCCGTGTTAATGGCATTGTAGAAAGCACCCACATGCCAACCTTCCATTCGAGCATCATTTGAAGAGAAATAATAACGACCCTCTAAATAATAGCCAAATCCCGTAGAAACAGTTTCTACGCTGTTACTTGAATTAGCGAGTCTTGCAAACCCCAATTGTCCAACAAGAGAAAAATGATCATTAAGTGCTCTTTCATACTGCACCCCTACATCACCTATTAATGCACTGGCTTTAAGTATATTATCTTGGGCATAAATACTAGAAAATACCCAAATACATAGGGTCGTTAAAAAAGATTTTTTAAGCATAAGAGCGTATATTTTTTGGTTAAGATATAAAATAAAACGCTTGTATGAATTAAAACCTTTGGTCTTGATTCTTTTATTTATTTCTTAATATTCGCATCACACCAATTCTTATAAGCTATTTCTAAGGCCTTCACTTTTTCAGGATACCTTGTGGCTACATCTTTACGTTCTCCTGGGTCTAGGGTAACATTAAAAAGCTTTAGTTCATTATTGTCTACTATTGGCGCAATGTACTGCACAGAAGGTTCGCTTTTCCAATGGTTTTCATGTGCATTGGTCAATTTCCAATCCCCTTGCCTAACTGCCCATGTTTTCTGCCATTTCCAAACTAAAAGTCTATTTTTATCTGGCTTTAAAAGGCTTATCCCATCAAGGGCTGGGTCCTGAATTTCTATACCAGCTGCATCTAAAAGAGTAGGCAGGATATCGGTGGCAGACACATAGTCGGTCACCACATTATTTGCTTCAATTTTACCTGGCCAGCTTATAGCCATAGGTACTCGAATACCACCTTCCCAAAGCGAATATTTACCTCCTGTTAAGGGTGCATTATTAGCGCCAGTTAACGGAGATCCACCATTGTCGGACACAAAAACAATAAGCGTATTTTTAGCTAAGTTTTGTTCTTTTAAAGCGTCTAAAACACGACCAATATTATCATCTAAATTATTTAAATTAGCCAAGTAGTAATTTCGCAATTCATCCGCTTTAATAGCACCAACCCTAGAATATTTATCATAGTAGGCTGCATATGAACCTGGCTCATGGTTTCTAAAAGCTTCCATAGCGCTTGGGTCATAATTAGGAATTTCTTTAGCTCCATATTTGTCTAAATACTTTTTAGGAACTTCATGAATTAAATGGTGTACTGCACTATACGACAAGGTGAGAAAAAAAGGCTTGTCGTGCTTTCTTTTAAGGTAAGCAATCGATTCATCAGTGAAAATATCTGTTAAATACCCTTCATCATAACTCCTTTCCCCCATATTGTGCATGAGTGGCCCTAAAAGAGCACTTGTGCCATAGGGGTCTGGTGTTTTGTCTTTAATTTCCCGGGAGTTTAGCCAATAATCATGAGCATGGGCACTAAATCCTAGAAATTCGTCATAACCATGTTGTAATGGATACTCCCGTACATCATTTCTATGAAAATTACGCCCCAAATCATTTTTACCGATTCGTGCCGTATGATAGCCGGCTTCTTTTAAATATTCGGCAATAGTCTTTACGTCATCTGGCAAACCTGGCCCCCAACTTGCTGGTTTATCCCATCTAAACTGATTTTTTCCTGTTAAAATCCCTGCTCTGGACGGGCTGCAAACGGGCGCTGTTACATAAGCTTGCGTAAATACAGTACCTGCTGCTCCTAATCGCGATATATTTGGTGTTGATATCGTTTTGTCATAGTCTTTAAAAGGTGAAAAGTCAGCATAGCCTTGATCGTCAATAACAATAAGAAGTATGTTTGGTTTTTCAGGTGCTGTCTTGGTTTTAACGGAGCAAGAAATAAAATTTAAGCCGATTAACAGGAGTATTATATTTTTCATAACCAAGAATATTATATTTTGATTTGTTTCAAATGTATTAAAAATTATTAAACGAAACAAAACGAAAGTACTATTTATGTATTTCAATGACTAAGGGAATTTTTGATGGTGATCTTCAAGGACACGGTGAAAAAATTGCCACAACAACTCTTCATTCGCATTCACCTCACATTTACAATTAATATTTCCCAATTCGATGAAGTTGAAAACCCGCATCGGTACATCGCAATAACATAATTTCTGTCCATAAACCTTTAAATGACCAACTGGTAAATTGATTCCAGACCATTTAATAATGGCCTTCTCCTTTTCTATTTAAAAACCTATGGATCTATAAAAAGTTTGTTTCGGGCCGTATTAATCATCTTTCGTGCTATATTGTTTTGTAATATACCTAATTATCAGTAATTTAAGCCTGCAATTTATCCCTAATCAATAAGAACCAAGGATAGACTATAAGCGATAGCTTTTTTTCGGGAGCAAATATTGAACACTGATGACCAACGAATAGAAATCCAAAAATGAACCAACCAATCACAATCTTATTAGTATTTCTCGCACTAAGTTGCAATAACGAAAAGAAAAATCAACCGGCAACAATCAACGATTTGGCAGACCGTTTTTATGAAGAAACGCTAATCACCTATCCCGAGCAAAGTTACCTCAACGATATTCCTTTAAAGGATCATAGCCTGGTTGGTACAAATTCATTATCCGACGTCAAAAAATGGGAAGATTTTGAGGATCAACTGTACCTAGATTTACAAACAATAGACGAAACGAGTATTTCTGAAAAAAGCAATAGAATAACCTATTGGCTTTTAAAGGAACAGTTGGAAAGCAGCATTGGGATGCGAGTTTGTAAAAGAAACCTGTGGAATGTGAATCAGGAGACCGGAATTCATCAAATATGGACCTATTTAGCCGATTTTCAACCCGTTGAAAATGACACTTTAAAACGTCAAGCTTTCGAACGATGGCACAAACTCCCAGCTATTCTACAGACGGAAATGGACAATCTTACGATAGGGATTGCTCAAGGATATACCATGCCAAAAGAAATCGTAATCATTGTTATAAAGCAACTTCAAACGCTTGGAGACTACCCGCTTCAAGATTCTCCATTTATGTCGCCTGCCAAAAGAAGTGAAGATGAAGCTTTCGCCGATCAATGGAAAGACTTGGTGACTATTACGGTGTTGCCTGCTTTTAAGCAATACCAAAATTTTCTTGAAACGGAATACTTACCAAAAGCCCGAGAAAACGTGTCTATTTTGGCAAACCCAAACGATGCAGACTGTTACCAAGCCTTTATTAGAAGTATGACCACTACAAATAAAACAGGTGATGAATTATTTGCCCTAGGATCAAAAATCGTTGCAGCGAATACACTAAAAATTCAGGAATTAGGAAAAGAACTTTACCAATCAAACGACTTCTCGGAAATTATAAATCGCATCAAAAGCGACTCGACCAATTATTTTAAAAGTAGCGAGGAAATCTTGGCCTATAATAACAACATAATGAATGAGGCTAAGATGAAAAGTGCAGCATGGTTCGCTGTTTTACCCTCTACGGAGGTAATTATCAAGCCCTATCTGCCGCATGAATCTGGTGTTGGAAGTTATGAGGCTGCCACGGGAGATAAACCCGCCTATTACCGCATTAATTTGAGTGACCCAACGCAACAAACCTTTTACGGTAATGAAACCCTGTCCTTCCATGAAGCCTATCCTGGGCATCATCTGCAGGTAGGAATTGAAAAAGATATTAAAGGAATGCATCCCATACGCAATTTAATGTGGTTTGGAAGTTACGGTGAAGGCTGGGCAAGATATAGCGAGCAACTATCTGAAGAAATGGGGCTTTATAAGCACAAAGCATCCTTAATATCTAGAAGAGCATGGCCATCAAGAGGCCTGGTTATGGATCCAGGTTTACATTTAAAAAAATGGTCTAAAGAAAAGCTTATAAGTTATATGATGGAGGCTGGAATTGAAGAATCAATGGCATTGAATTTATATCAAAGAAGTATCGTCATGCCAGCACAATTGACTTCCTATGATACTGGTGGTGAAGAAATAAAGGCCTTACGACTATTGGCAGAAAATCAACTTGGTGATGCGTTCAACATCAAAGAATTTCATACCAAAATACTTGAAAATGGATCTATCCCAATACTTGCGCTAAGAGCTGTAATAGAAGATTGGATAGCATTGAAAAGACAAGCGATACATTGAATATTGATGGCACTACCTAATCGCATGCATTTCAAATTATTATAAAGTATTAATTATGAAATTTATCTTACCCAACTTACTGCTAGCATTTTTAATCCTTTCATGCAACGCACCAAAGAAAAATGATTCGGTTGTTGTGGTCAATCAACCTGCGGAGTTTAACACCCAAGAAGCCATTTGGTTAATTTGGCCATCTACCGATCATAAAGAAGGGGAGTCTGTTGAAAATGTTACCCTAACCATAATTGAAACCTTACTAGGAAATATTGACATCGTGGTGACTTGTAAAGACAAAGAACTGCTTCAACAGGCTTCGCGAACCTTAAAAAATCGTTTTGGAAATCAGCCAAGACTAAAGCTTTTGGAAATCCCATCGATTGAAATTTGGGCGAGGGATATGGGGCCGATATTCGTTGAAACAAACAATAAAGGTTGGGCCATTGCAGACTTTAATTTTGATGCTTGGGGTTATGCCGATACGCTAGATATCGATACCAAAACCGAGGAAATGTATGATGTACGGGTAGCCGAGCTATTTAATTTGCCTGTAATTTCAAGCGCCATGATTAGCGAAGGTGGTAATCGAGAAGTGAATGGCAAGGGTACATTGATAACCACAGAAGCCGTGGAAATGGGCAGAAATCCGAGTATGACCAAGAAGGAAATGGAAGCCGAATACAAGCGCCTTTTAGGCATCAAAAATACCATCTGGTTGCAACAAGGCCTTGTTGAAGACGACCATACTTTTCTCGGACCCATTACAACTGCCGACGGAACAAAAGCCTATACCGTAGTGACCACCAATGGCCATGTTGATGAATTTGTTAGGTTTGTCAATGATTCTACCCTGCTTTTAGCACAAATCGATAGCACAGAATTTAACGATCCCATTGCTTTTGAAAACCACAAACGAATTGAAGAGAATTACATGATTTTGTCTAAATCAACAGACCAAGATGGCAAGCCATTTACCATTATTAGAATGCCACTTCCTGGTTCTGTTTTTTCAAGTTTAAGTCCTGGTGATTATGTGTACGAAACTATAAGAACACTGGATTATGTTAACGGAAATACGTTCCCAGATGGAGAAACAGTAAAAGTTATGGCTGCCTTAAGCTACCTGAACTTTATCATCACCAACAACATAATTATTGGTCAGACCTTTTGGAGAGAAGGAATGCCCTTGGAGTTGAAAGAAAAAGATCAAAAGGCTTCCCAGTTATTACAATCTGTTTTTCCAAATCGAAAAATCGCAATGATAGATGCCTTTGCCGTTAACTTGGGTGGTGGCGGCATTCATTGCATCAGTATGCACCAACCCGCACATTCAAAATAATTAGTTTTAAACATTGAACAAATCAAAAATTCATGAAGAACATTTTATTTTTTCTTAGCCTAGTGTTATTTTTTGCCACGACCAAGAATGGATTTGCCCAAGAGGCTAAACTACCTGATGGAACCATCACCGAAAAACTCAGTTACATAAAAGAACGCAAGAATTTCAAAACAGAAAGTGAACGCTTAAAGGTGCTTTTTGAAGTCTATACCGAAAGCCAATTAGAAGCTTCGCCTGTTATGGCTACTTTTTTTGGTAAGACAGGCTACAACCATTTATGGGATGATGTTTCTCCAGAGGGTACAAAAAAGAGCATGGCAATCCTAAAAATTTTCAACGAATCAAAAGACTGGTTTAACCCTAAAGATTTAACTCAAGATGATATTATTAACCGCAACATCTTCAATCGCTCTGTTAGCGACCAATACGAATTGAATAGCCAGTTTCCTCAACAATATTTAATGATAGACCAAACTTTTGGAATTCATACGGTGATACCCGCAGTTATTCAAATGATGCCCACCAATTCTCCAAAAGCAATGGAAGATATTATCGCCAGGCTAGAGGGTATATCAAAACTTTTACAAAGACTTGAAATAACCCTATCAGAAGGAATTGAAAAGGGAATCGTGATGCCAAGAAATACCGTATTGCTTGTCCCCAATCAATTAAAAGATATGATTGCTGAATCACCAACGGAAAGCATTTTTTATACCCCTTTTGTAGCACTGGAAGGTAATGAGGTATTTAAAGAGAAGGCTCAAAGTATTATTGCTAAAAGTGTTCATCCCGCTTTAGAACGATTTAAAGTTTTTATGTCAGATACATATTTGCCTAATACAAGAGAAAGTTACGGGCTAAGTGATTTGCCCAATGGAATGGCGTGGTACAATGCGCAAATAAAATATCATACCACCACAAACTTAACCGCTCAAGAAATCCACGATCTAGGCTTAACGGAAGTAGCAAGAATAAAACTTGAAATGAAAAAGGTAACATCAGAGCTGAATTTTGATGGAGACCTAAATGCTTTTAATACCTTCCTGAAAGAAGACCCGCAGTTTTATTTTAACACGCCCGAAGAATTACTCTCTGCCTATCGTGACATTTGCAAAAAGTTAGATCCAGTTTTGCCTCAACTTTTCGGAAAATTGCCAAGGCTCCCCTACGGTGTAAAACAAATTCCTGCCTATGAAGAACAGGCGACCACAACCGCCTATTATAATCCGGGTTCTTTACAGGCAGGTGTTGCAGGGTATTTCTTTGCTAACACCTATAAGCTAAATACGAGACCAAAATGGGAAATGGAAGCTTTGACCATTCATGAAGCAGTGCCTGGTCATCACTTACAGATTGCACTAGCCCAAGAACTAGAGAACGTTCCAGAGTTCAGAACAATGCTAATGTTCACCGCATTTATTGAGGGCTGGGGACTATATTCCGAAAGCCTAGGTCCAGAACTTGGAATGTACCAAGACGCCTATTCTAAGTACGGACAGTTAACGTATGAAATGTGGCGTGCCATTCGTTTGGTAGTCGATACAGGTATCCATGCATTTGGATGGACAAGACAAGAGGCCATCGCGTATTTTATTGCCAATTCCGGGAAAAATGAAAACGATATTACGGTTGAAATAGACCGCTATATTGCTAATCCCGGACAAGCCTTAGCTTACAAAATTGGGGAGCTAAAAATCAAAGAACTTAGAAAAAAATCCGAAGACAGTCTTAAAGATCAATTTGATATCAGGGCCTTTCATGATGTGGTTTTGGGCAGTGGAACAATTCCATTAAATGTGTTAGAAGACCATATTAATCAATGGATCATCAATGAAAAAAGCAATTAATAAATAAATCACCAACCAAAAACAACCCACCATGTTCACTAAATTCGGAGAAAAAGCTACCAAGGTATTTGAAAAGTATATGCCAAATGCTTTTGTATTCGCGATGCTCCTTACCATCATTACGGGTATCGTTGCGTTTACTTGGTTGGGTGCTCAACCTATAGAAATTATTAAAGGCTGGTATAATGGCTTTTGGTCCTTGTTAGAGTTTGGAATGCAAATTATTTTAATTATTATCACAGGGTTTGCCATTGCCTTGTCTCCTGCAGTTCATAAAGGTATAGGCAAGTTGGCCAATTATATTAAAACACCTCGGCAAGTTTACTTTTTTGTAGTGCTGATTGGTACGTTACTGTCTCTCGTTAGTTTTGGATGGGTTGTCATTACCTGTGTTTTGGCAAGGGAATTGGCGATACGCACTAAAGGTGTTAATTACCCATTTTTAGTAGCCTGCGTTTATTTTAGTGGTGGAAGTTGGGTAACCGGCTTGTCGAGTTCTATTCCCCTATTGTTAGGAACAGAAAATAATTATTTAATCGAAGCTAAAATCTTATCTGAAATTATCCTAACCTCATATACTTTAGGTTCTGGCTTGAGTATGGCCATTATGGCGCTCTATGTACTATTTGCACCCCTTATGTTTTTATTTCTCATTCCGAAAACAAAGCACATTAAGGAATTGGATGACATGCTTGAAGATAAAACACTTAAAAAGGAGCCTTCCATACAAGATGAAGCTTTGGGTCTCAACTTATCCTATACTGCTGTTTCCGATCGATTGAATAATGGTGTTATCCTTCAAACATGTATTGTACTCATGGGGTTGACTTATATTATTTATCATTTCTACACCTACGGATTTCAGCTGAATTTTAATATTATGATTTTTATTTTTCTCATGGTGGGCTTGGCATTGCACAAAACACCGATGCGGTATGTCATTGCCATGAAACGGTCAAGCAGTAATGTCTCAGGCATTTTGTATCAGTATCCATTCTATGCCGGAATTATGGGCATTATGCTCTACACAGGTTTGGGTGAAAAAATGGCAGAAGTTATGGCGTCTGTCGCTACTTTGGAGACCTATCCTTTCTTTGCTTATGTAACTGGTGGTATGATCAACTTTGCCATACCTTCGGCAGGCGGCGAATTTGCTGTGGTTGCCCCAAGTATAATCAATGCCGTAAAAGAAATGGGCGCAGGTTTACCTGCCAACGAAGTTTCAGCTATGATATCGAGGGCGTCATTGTCCATTGCTTATGGGGAAAGCCTTTCTAATGTATTGCAGCCTTTTTATTTATTGCTTGTGTTCCCAATTATGGGTAAGGGTATTAAAATTCAAGCACGAGATGTAATGGGCTATTTAGTCATCCCCTTTATTGTGTTTTTTATTATCCAATCTATTTTAGTGACATGGATGCCTTTATAATTTAAATCAACCAGAATTAAAACCTAATAAAACAATAACCATGACCAAAAAAAAACGTACTTGGAAGTTCTACACCTCAAGAACCTTACTCATACTTTTTATTCTGGGCGGACTTTGGCTTACCAATCTAATCTGGTTCAAACCCTTCAACATCAAACACTTTTATGATAAGGTATTTGTTGAATTAGCCTTAGACAGCCCAGAAATTACAACCCAATTGGGTATTCCTGTGATATATGATATGTATAAAGATGATTTAGATGACATTTCGCCTGCCAAGCAATTAAAGGCCTTTCATAAAATGAAGGCCGATTATAAAACCTTATTGAGCTATAATTTTGAAAACCAGTCACCCGAAAATCAATTGAACACTAAAATTTTAGGCTTTTTCTTAAAAAGTGCTGTTGATGGCGAACCCTATCAGAATTATGGTTATCCGGTCAATCAAATGTTCGGTGTGCAGAGTAGCTTGCCAAGTTTAATGGAAAGTGCGCATAAATTAGACGACAAAAGTGATATTAAAGCGTATATTTCTCGTCTTTCAAAATTCGACACCAAGTTTAATCAACTTATTGAAACGCTCAAAATAAGTGAGTCAAAGGGTATTATTCCACCCAAGTTCATCATTAAAATAGTTGTAGATGAAATGAAAGGTTTTATTGGATCAACTTTAGGTAAAGAAACAGCTGCAGTACCATCAAACATCCTCTACGCTAACTTTGATACCAAGGTAGATAAACTCACAAACCTTTCAGAAGAACAGAAAGCAGAATTCAAGCAACAAGTGGCCAATGAAATAGAAACTACCGTATTTCCGGCCTACAAAAAGTTGATTGTCTATTTTGAGAACCTCAACAAAAAAGCCACGAATGATGCTGGTGTTTGGAAATTCCCTAATGGTGATACCTACTACCGGTACCAATTAAAACAAAATACCACACTAAATCTCAATCCAGAAGAAGTACATCAATTAGGGCTCTCAGAAGTGGCGCGTATTAAAGGTGAAATGAATGCAATTCTCGCTTCGGAAGGTTATGCGGATTCGACTAAAACCCTCGGCGAAATCATACAAAAATTAAATTCCGAAGATCGTTTTCTCTACCCAAATACTGACGAAGGACGACAGCTGATTCTCGATGATTACGCAGGTATGATTGAAAACATAAGTGCTCATCTAGACGATGCGTTTAATGTAAGACCAAAGGCAGGACTAGAAGTAAAGCGTGTTCCAGAATTTAAAGAAGAAGGATCAGCCGGCGCCTATTATGAAAGACCTGCCATGGATGGATCTCGCGGTGGTGTGTTTTTTGCCAACTTAAGAAACACAAATGAAACTGTAAAATTTGGCATGAAAACCTTAGCGTATCACGAAGGTGTTCCTGGACATCACTTTCAGATCGCTATTCAAAGTGAATTACAGGACTTGCCTATGTTTAGAACAGTTATTCCGTTTACATCGTATTCAGAAGGTTGGGCACTCTATACAGAACAACTAGCATGGGAATTAGGGTTTTACGAGAATGACCCTTTTGGAAATCTGGGCAGACTACAAGCCGAGATGTTTAGAGCCGTTCGATTAGTTGTCGATACGGGTATTCATCATAAAAAATGGACACGTGAAGAAGCGATCGACTATATGATAGCCAATACAGGGATGACCACAGGAGAAGTGACTTCAGAAATTGAACGTTACATTGTGATGCCAGGACAAGCTTGCGCCTACAAAATAGGCATGCTAAAAATATTGGAGCTGCGTGAAATGGCGAAAACTGCATTAGGAGCACGTTTTGATTTACGAGATTTTCATGATGTAGTCTTAAAAAATGGCGCTGTGCCTTTGGAAATTTTAGAGGAGGTTGTACAGACGTATATCGATGATGCTAATAAATAAAATTAAGCGGGCCTATTTTTACATATGTAGCGCTACAAGACCATAAAAAATTTAAAATTAAATGAAACTAAAAATCCGATAAAAATGAAACTAAAAAAAACACTATTCGTATTACTTGCGCTTACGCTAAGTTATACCATGAACGCCCAAACGGAAAAAGAAAAAGTAATCGAGACCACTAGCAAAGCAAGCATAGAAGGCCATATTTATTTCTTGGCAGACGACCTGCTTAAAGGGAGGGAAACAGGAACAGCGGAAAATAAAATAGCCGCGTCGTATTTGGCAAATACCTTACGCAGCTATGGTGTAAAACCCAACCCAAAAACAGGTACTTACTATCAAGATGTGCGACTGAAAAGGGTTTCACCACCTTCGGAAGTTGTTCTAGAAATTAATGGCCAACAAATTAAAGATTATGCTTTAGTGGATCCCTATGCTGTACGTTCAAATTCTGTTGCTACATACTTAAACTACGGTCTTGAAAATGATTATTCAGGAAAAAATGTAAAAGGAAAAGTCATTATTATCAAATCAGGAAGCGCCGAAACCAAAGATGCGAGAGCTGCCTATGGCTTAGTAGATAAAAAACAGGAATTAGCAAAAGCAAATGGTGTCGCTGCTATTATAGAGCTTGTAGATACCGATGACACCATGTGGGGCTTTATTCACGAAAATTTTAATGGCTCAAAGTTAATGGTGGCTAATCATGAAAATCAAGAAGCTACTAATAGTGAAACGCAACAAACACCTCATCTTTGGGTTTTAGACACAAAGCATAACATGGCTGCAGCACTTGGTACGTTAAAAAGTATATCTTCTAAAGTTATCATTGGTGATAAAAAAGAAGAACTAGTGCTATCTCAAAATGTGATTGGCATCATTGAAGGCACAGATCCTAAATTGAAAGATGACTATATTATTTATTCAGGACACTATGATCATGTAGGGATCGGCACACCAGACGAAACTGGAGATAGCATTTACAATGGAGCTCGAGATAATGCAGTAGGCACCACCACAGTCTTGAGTATGGCTGAAAATTTAGCAAAATACCCCACCAAACGTTCGGCTTTATTTATTTTATTTACGGGCGAAGAAAAAGGGCTGTTGGGTAGTGAATTCTATGTGGAAAATCCTGTACTACCTTTAAAGCAAATGGTCTATTGTTTTAATAGTGACAATGCTGGTTATAACGATACGTCATTGGTCACTATTATTGGTTTACCAAGAACGACAGTAGCTCATCATATCAAAGATGCGGCAACCACTTTTGAGTTGACAGCTACTGATGACCCGGCGCCAGAACAAGGTTTGTTTGATCGCAGCGACAATGTACATTTTGCCAAAAAAGGAATTCCTTCACCAACCTTCTCATTAGGCTTTAGTGCTTTTAATGGCGATGTTACCAAATACTACCACAGACCCGGTGATGAAGCCGATACTTTAGATTACGAGTATTTATTAAAATTTTTTAGAGCCTATATTTTATCCGGACGCCAAATTGCCAACGATTTAAAAACACCGACTTGGACGGCTGGTGATAAGTACGAAGCTGCCGGAAAGGCACTTTATGGAAACTAATTTTTATGGTCCCTATTTAAAAAGTAAGGGACTAAAAAATAGAAACTACAACATCTTTATTAATCGCCTTAAAAGTGCTCTTCCGGATCAAATATATACGTGTAATGTGTGGCATTTTACGCATTGGGATCCTAGGAATGAATAGCTTTCAAACCTCAAAAATGGATAAGAACAACACGCATCATATTCTTGAAACGAAAACTTAATTAATACTGACTTCAACATCAACTAAAACTAAACCTTATGAAACGAGCTACTTCATCACCTTATCCACCAGAAAAAAATGCGAATAGCAAAAAAAAGAAAACCCCAATAAAAGCGCTTATCACAGTTTTTTTGGTCTTTACCAGTCTGTATTCTTTTAGCCAAATTAACGCAAAACTGATGCGCTATGTTGATGTTTCTGAAACACAAATCTGTTTTGTTTACGGAGGAGATATTTGGCTTGTAAACAAAAATGGAGGGGTAGCTACCCAACTTACCAATTCTCCAGGTGAAGAATCCTACCCTAAATTTTCACCAAACGGCCAAGAAATAGCATTTACCGCAAGCTATAGAGGAAACCCAGATGTATATGTCATAAACACCCAAGGTGGCGTGCCAAAACGTTTAACCTATGACTCCCAGTTCGACCGCATGGTAGAATGGCATCCTTCGGGTGCTAAAATACTATTTGCATCACGCCGTGAAACTGGTATTCCTTCAGGTCGTGTTAATCAATTGTTTTTAATTTCAAAAAATGGAGGCATGCCTGAAAAATTGCCAATTCCTTATGGCGAAATTGCTACGTTTTCAGCCGATGGAAAACAATTGGCATACATTACCAAAATCACCGAAACATACCCGTTTAAAAGGTATCGTGGCGGCTTAACATCAGATGTTATTCTTTTTGATTTAGAAAAAAACACCGCAAAAAATATAACCAATACAACAGCAAACGATGGTAAACCAGCCTGGGCTGGCGATAAGATTTACTTCTTGTCAGACCGTGCAAATGATATGCGATTAAATATTTGGAGTTATGACACCACATCGGAAGCCCTGAATCAGGTAACCCAATTTAAAGAGTTTGATATAACCTACTTGTCAGCAGGTTCATCAGACTTGGTATTTGAAGTAGGTGGCTCCCTACATCTTATGGATCTCGCTACTGAACAAGTTAAAGAAATCAAAGTTTCTGTAGTGAGTGACCTCACCTTAGAAATGCCAAAACGGGTTGCTGTTCACAAAAATATTAGCAATATGACCGCCTCGCCAGGGGCAAAACGCATTGTTTTTGAAGCGCGTGGCGAATTGTTTAATGTACCTGTAAAAGAGGGTTTTGCCGATAATATGACCACTAGTTCTGGTGCTTTTGATCACAGTCCTACTTGGTCGCCAAATGGTGATTATGTTGCGTATTGGAGTGATGCCCCCGGGGAGTACGAAATTTATATTCAAGCCATGCGAGAAGCAAAAGCTACAAAGAAGATAAGCTCTCGAAATAAAGGCTATGGCTATACATTGCACTGGTCGCCAGATAGCAACAAACTAGCCTTTATTGATGAAAAAAATGACATTAGTATCATCGATATTACTTCTGGAAATGTAACCATTACCGATAATTACAGATGGAATTATGGTCATGGAGGGCGCTATAATTATCCGATCAACTGGTCGCACGATTCTAAATATCTCACCTATTCTATTGGTATGGATAATTCTAACGAAGCTATTTTTATGTACGACCTCAACAGCAAACAATCAAGACAAGTAACGAGTGGTTTTTACAACGACAGTGATCCCGTTTTTAGTACCGATGGCAAGTACCTATTTTTTCTTACCAAAAGAAACTTTGATGCCGCTTATAGTGCTTTGGACGAAACTTGGATTTATCCAAACGCCACCCAATTGGCGGTCATTAGTTTAAGTGATGCCTCGCCCTATCTTCTACAAGCAAAAAATGATGCCTTGGAAGCTGACAAGCAAGAAGAAACCTCCAAAAACGTGGATAAGGATAAAAGTAAAAAAGACAGCACTAAAGAAACAGCAAAACAACCAATTGCTATAGATTGGAACGGCCTTGAAAACAGATTGGTGATTTTGCCCATTAAACCGGGAAATTTAGGGCAACTTATGGCCTTCGATAACAAAGTAGTCTATATGCGATATCGAAATACAGGGGCTTCTGATGGCGATCCAACCCTTATGTTGTACGATGTAAAAGAACGTGAAGAAAAAACAATAATGGCTAAGGTAAATGGCGTGGTACCGGCTGCCGATGGCGCATCATTATTAGTTCAGAGCGGACCTCAATTTGGGATCATTAAACCTGACGCCGATCAAAAAATTAAAGACCCTATTCCAACAGATGCTTTAGTGATGGAGCTCACCCCAAAAGAAGAATGGCGTCAAATTTTTAATGATACTTGGCGGAGATACCGTGACTTCTTTTATGATGAAAACATGCAGCAGGTAGATTGGGAGGAAATGCGTAAACGATATGGTGCCTTACTAGAAGATACAAGATCACGTTGGGATGTCTCCTTTTTACAGTCCAATATGCTGGCAGAATTAAGTGCAGGACATACCTACACTCGAGGTGGTGATAACCAAGATGTTGAAACCATAAGCACTGGCTATTTGGGGATTGATTGGGGTTTAGACACAAAAGGCTATAAAATTAAAAGAATTGTAAAACCAGCTGCTTGGGATGCAGAAAATCGTTCCCCTTTTGATCGACCTGGCGTTGACGTTTCTGAAGGGGACTATATTCATGCGGTTAACGGAATGGCACTACCCTTGGATAAAGAACCTTACGCCGCCTTTGAAGGATTGAACGGCAAAACAGTCGCCTTAAAAATAAGTAAAACGGGTAAATTAAGTGATGCCAAAGACATCGTAGTTACGTGCTTAACTGCCAGCGAAGAGGGTAATATTCGCTATTTGGATTGGATTGAAACCAATCGTTTAAGGGTAGAAAAATTATCAAATGGTCAACTAGGCTATGTGTACATGACAGACACTTCTCCTAGGGGTCAGCTAGACTTAGTGAAAATGTACTATGGCCAATTAGATAAAGAAGGCTTTATCATAGATGAACGCTTTAATGGTGGTGGACAATTAGCAGATAGGTTCCTAGAGTTGATGACCAGACCTTCTATTTATAATTTATACTGGAGACATGGAAAAGCGCATACCCACCCTACAAAAACCAATACAGGGCCTATGGGCATGCTAATAAACGGCTGGGCAGGTTCAGGGGGGGACGGACTTCCTTGGGCATTTAGAGAATTAGAGGCAGGACCCATTGTAGGAGAACGTACCATAGGAATATTAGTTGGCCCTGCCACAGGACATCAGCTTATTGATGGTGGAGGCATCACAGTTCCTGGAGCCAGACTCTTTTACAACTCTGGTAAATGGTTTGATGAAGGCGTTGGGGTGCAACCTGATTTTGCTGTTTGGGACGACCCAAATATGTTAATGAACGGTCGAGACCCTCAAATGGAAAAGGTGGTCGATGAAGTGATGAAATTAGTAAAAACGAAACCCAAGATGGCCACACCAACCCCAGCAATGGAAGACAGAACAGCCACAGGATTAAAGAAAAATTAAACCACTTCGGTCACTAAATAAATTAACCCATCAAAAACTAATCTATATGAAAACTAAAAACAGAATATTCAAAACACTTTATTTCGCAGGCTTAGGCCTTTGCTTTATGCTAGTACTTTCCTTATCAAGTTGTAAGGAAGCAACAGAACAACAACCTACTTCTAAAAACAGTGCAGCAATAGACCCTTTAGAAAATGAAACACCAGAATACTTCCTATTACGGCCAGAGATAGAAAAAGCCTATGGCTACTCACACGCCGTAAAAATTGGCAATGCTATTAAAGTATCTGGTGCGGTAAGTATGGATGATGAAGGTAACCCAACCGCAATTGGCGATTTGGAACAACAAATGAAAAACTGCTATACAGATTTAGAAAAAGTATTAGAGCATTACGGTTGCACATTTGATGATGTAATAGTAGAAAATGTATTTACTACAGATATGGCAAAATTTTTAGAATTTGCTGCTTACAGGGCAGAAATCTATAAAAACCATTTTCCGACGGGTTCTTGGCTTGGTGTGAAAGAATTGGCACTGCCAGAATTAATGATCGAAATTGAATTGGAAGTGCATAAAAAAAACTAAATACTGTTTTATTGAATTAAAAACTAAACTACATTCTAAAAGTAAATATCATGAAAATAGTACCTAAAATTTTAAGTATAACACTACTCTTTATAGGGTTCACTGCAATTAGCCAAACCCTACCACAAGCACTGGCAAAAATCAACACCGAAGGCTTTCAAAAGTCGCAAGTCATGAACTTGATTACCGATTTGTCTGATGTCTATGGCCCCAGGTTAACAGGAACCCATCAATATTTTACGGCTGCCGAATGGGCCAAGAAAACAATGGAAAATTGGGGTATGGACAAAGCGTATTTCGAAAATTATTGTGATGATTGCATGGGCTGGGAAGTAACATCCTTCAATGTTGAAATGACCGAACCTACCTACATGAAAATACAAGCCCATCCATATGCCTGGACAGAAAGCTCTAATAGGGTACAAATTGGTGATTTAATCTGGATTGAAAATTATGCCGATTTAGATAAGGTGAAACAACAATGGAGTGGAAAGTTAAAAGGAAAGAGTATTCTGATTGGATCTGCTCCAGAACAAAATATGTTGTTTAATGCGCTTTCAAACCGAATTACAGATGCACAAATTAAAGAAGCTGAAAAATCAATAGTACCTGTCCCAAATAACCCTTTAGGACCAACTGCTGGAGATATGGATTTAATTGAAGATTTAGAGGTAATTTTCGAAAGTTTTATGAGAAAAGACGATGCCTTTTTCGCTTTCTTAAAAGCAGAGGGCGCTTTAAGTATTCTAGGAACAACACCCTTTTTTCCAGGTGTAATTCACCCAAGTGGTACATACAATTTTAAAGAAAGCCATGTAAAGCCTTTGCCCTATTTTGCCATAGCACCAGAACATTTTGGAAAATTAAAACGATTAACCGAAAGAGGAACTACACCTAAGATTAAATTTCATTTGGACTCTAAATTGTATTTAACACCAAAAAATAATGTAAATATTCTAGCGGAAATTACAGGTTCAGACTCAAAATTAAAAGATGAAGTGGTGATGATTGGTGCCCATTTTGATTCTTGGCATTCGGCATCCGGAGCCACCGATAATGGTGCTGGTTCTGCCGTAATGATGGAAGTAATGCGCATTATCAAAGCCTCTGGATTAAAGCCAAAACGAACCATTAGAATGGCACTCTGGGGTGGCGAAGAGCAAGGCTATTTAGGCTCCATGGCCTATGCAGAAAACCATTATGGAAAAGTAAAAGAGGCCTATCGGAAAAAAGAAATTGAGAAAATTTCGGCCTATATCAACATGGATAATGGTGCCGGACAAATGCGAGGTATTTATTTGCAAGGAAACGAAGGAGTTAAATCCATTTTTGAAAATATGTTAGCTCCCTATGAACATTTAGATGTAAACAACTTGACGATCCAAAACACCAATTTTACAGATCATGATGTTTTTGATTATTATAAAATCCCTGGATTTCAAATTATTCAAGATCCCTTAAACTATAGTACCATTACCCATCACACAAATCTAGATGTTCTAGAATATGTACCTGAACGAGACATGATGATTAATGCAACCGTTATAGCTGCATTGGTGTATCAAATTGCACAGTTAGATGAACGATTACCTAGAGAAGAATAGGCCTAAATAAATTATATCTATAAAACGATACAACTAAAATCAATAATTATGAGCACAAATCAAAACATCCAAATCATTGAAAATTTATATAAAGGCTTTGCAACAGGCGATACGCCCGCAGTGTTAGGCAGTATGAATCCTAAAATTGAATGGAACGAAGCCGAAGGTAATAAACTTGCCGACGGCAATCCCTACATAGGACCAGATGCTGTACTACATGGTGTTTTTGCACGTTTGGGAGCAGCACATGACTATTTCAACCTAGCCGATATAGAACTTCACGAAATGAGCAACAATAAGGTTTTGGCAACCTTAAGGTATGATGCTAAAAATAAAGAAACAGGAAAAGCTTACAATGCCCAAGCTGCACATTTCTGGACTTTAAAAGATGGCAAAATTGTGAAATTTCAGCAGTATGTGGATACCAAGAAGTTGGCAGAAGCTGAGAATAAATAATATTAAACAACCGATGCTTAAATTCCTTCAAATGAAAACAGTACGCATCTAAAGAACTTTGAAAAATATTTGAATTCAATAAATTTTGAAAAACTCAATAGTACTATTTCTAAAATGAAGCTAGGTTTTCACGCTTCAGTTAAACATTGATTTGATGTATGACGATCGCGACCTTGAAGAAAATAAAAAACCTTCACAGATGTGAAGGTTTGTGTTTCTTGGTGGAGAATACCGGAGTCGAACCGGTGACCTCTTGCCTGCCAGCAAGAGGATTTACATATCAATACATACCAAACTAGTTTATAATTAATTGATTATCATTTAATTAATTAAAAAAAAATTGTTTTGATATCAAATGAAACCAACCATTTGCGTGCAAATTGCGTGCAAATTTTTATTACCTTTAAATTTCATGAATACCAATATAAAACTTTCTTTGGATACCCGTAGGCAGAAAAAAGATGCATCCTACCCTGTTATTTTACGATTAACTCATTTTCGTAAAACGACCTCAATAAGTTTAGGTCAATCTATTCACAAAGAATATTGGGATAATAAAAACGAGAAAATCAAAAGAGCGTTCAAAGGCACTTCATCAGTTAGCAAACTGAACAATCGTCTTTTGAAAGAAAAGACCAGAGCAGTCGACATTATTAACGACCTACACGAAAAGGACGAGCTCAACTTTTTATCTATTCTACAACTCAAAAGTAAAATCGTAAAAACTGCCTCATTTGAATCATTTTTTGAATATGGCAAGGGTATTGTGAATGAGCTAAGGACAGCAGAACGTTTTGGCAATGCCAATACCTACTATGCTGTAATCAAAGTATTGGAAAAATTCACTTGTGGAAATGACATCAAATTTAATGAGGTTAATTACGACTTTCTTAAAAGATTTGAGAATTGGCATTTTTCTAGAGGTAATTCTGTGAACGGTCTTTCTGCATACATGAGAACAATCAAGGCCATTTTCAATAAAGCAATCAAAGCCGATGTTGTTTCCAGGGATGCTTACCCCTTTACCCATTATAGAATTAAAACAACTCCTACCGAAAAAAGAGCCCTTGATATCGGCAGCATTAAATCTATAATGCTTTTGAAACTGGAAGAAACGGATAGCCTGTTTCACTATAGAAACTACTTTTTAGCATCCTATATGCTCTATGGTATTTCGTTTATGGATTTAGCTTTTCTAAAAGTTCAAAACATCATTGATAACCGTATTAAGTTCCAGAGAAAAAAGACATCCAAACCCTATGATATAAACATAACACCCCAATTGAAGGAGATACTTTCATTTTACCTTAAGAACAAGAGTAAATCAGACTTCATATTTCCGATAGTTAAAAGGGACTCTTTTGAACTTCAATATAAGGATGTATTATGGGCTCGAAAAAGATATAATAAAGGGCTGAAAGAAATTGCCAATAAATGCGCGATAGAGCAGCGTTTGACATCTTATGTATCCCGTCATAGTTTTGCTACTCAAGCTATGCTACAAGATGTTCCTTTGCAAGCTATTTCAGCGATGCTTGGCCATAATCGTTTATCTACTACTCAAATATATCTCAAGTCTTTACCAAGTGAAATATTGGATGATTATAATAAAAAGTTGATGGAGATATAGAATTGATCTTAATTTTACCCCAAATCTTACCCCTAAACTTTGCGCATGGATCCTGTGGAATTTTTGTAGTGTTCCGGCAGATAAGCGTCAAGCAAAAATTCCATAGGGCGCACACTACTTTTGATTTGGAACGCTATCTTTTTCTTTTATCCATTTTTTATACGACTGATAATGCTTAGGGTTTTGGTCAAAATATCCTTTTAGATTTGAAATTACTTCTTGCTCTCCCTTCGCAAAAGCCTTTTCTTGAATTTCCCCAATTGCAGAGACTTCTAAGGCCAGATACGCTATGATAACCAAGGATATGAACCAAATCGTGTAATGAATCCACAACTGTATCTTTGGAACCAATCTTGCTTTTGAAATCTGATGCCTAATGTCTTGAAACGACTCCTGAAGCTTTGAATTATTCGCTTTCTCGGAATTCAAATGCTCTCGGAGCAAACTTTCAATTTCCGAAGTATCAGGTATTACTTTGATGTTATCCGTATTTTGGGTCAACTGTTCCAATCTAACGATAGACTTGTTGAACCCGTCCAGCTCGTCGGTGAGCAGTTCCATTATCTCGTCCAGTTTTTTATATCCCATAATTTTCAGTTTTAAATTCCAATTCCCGTGTCGATGGCCTTTTTTATGGTTTTCTTGATGATGTTCTTGGCGATGCTCGTTGCGAGGTTGGTACCCAGTTCCACCGTTTTCCCTAGTAGTTGGACCGATTTTCCGATTTCTTTTGGTTTGGCGATCCCTTTGTTCCGGGAAAGTTGTGCCATTATCCTTCCCCCGGACATGGAACGGT